>LFFM01000148.1_pt1 | contig 43931 bp, 46 predicted proteins | sample 643131 | NCBI WGS metagenome assembly LFFM01 (sample SAMN03777445, study PRJNA286221) | soda lake metagenome | biome: soda lake; feature: Kulunda steppe; material: water; isolation source: sample Tc-Br brine of Tanatar trona crystallizer | place: Russia: Kulunda steppe | collected 2011-07 | reverse complement strand
ATCGCCGGGCTCGTTGCCGCGTACATGCTCGGTTCCCGGATCGGGCGTTTCAACGACGACGGATCGGTGAACGTCATGCCGGGACATTCGATGACGTTTGCGGTGCTTGGGACGTTAATGCTTTGTTTCGGCTGGTACGGATTCAACGTTGGCACGGCCGCCACAGCGATCTCGGTCGACGGGGGCCAGTTGATGCTCGGCGGCGACGGCGGCAGTTGGATCGCCGGCCGCGTAGCGATGGCGACGACGCTCGGCATGGCGATGGGTGCGATCGGCGCGGGGGCCGTTTCGTTGATAAAAAGCGGCAAGGTCGATACGCTGTACGTCGCAAACGGCATGCTTGCCGGGCTCGTCGGCGTGACGGGGACTGCGGACGTGTTGACACCGATGGGCGGCATCATGCTCGGACTTATCGCCGGGGCACAGCTTCCGATCGTCTTCGAGTTCGTCGAAAAGCGCCTGAAGATCGACGACGTCTGTGCGGTCTTCCCGGTCCACGGGAGCGCAGGAGCGCTCGGGATCATTCTCTTCCCGCTTTGGTCGACTGGCGGAACACCCATCGGCGCAGCGATCATCCCCGGAGGCATCCTCTCCATCGAGGCGTCGATGTTCGTGCCACAGATAATCGGTACTGCAGTTATCAGCATCTGGACGATCGTCGCGACGGCGGCCGTCTGGGGCGCGTTCAAAGCGATCGGGCAGGCCAGGGTCTCCCCGGATCACGAACGCGACGGCCTCGACATCTCCGAGCACGGGACAGACACCTACCCCGAGTTCGGTGGCCGTGACACGATTGCGACCGACGGCGGTGCCGTTATGAATATCGACGACGACGAGCCCGAGATCCGCACCGATGGCGGCACGGACCCGAACGACATCAAGATGGTTATGGCGTTCATCCGCCCCGATAAGCTCTCCGACGTCAAGAAGGGACTCGCCGAGGTCGGTGCCCCCTCGTTGACCGTCACGAACGTCTCCGGCCGCGGCTCCCAGCCGGCAAAGACCGGCCAGTGGCGCGGCGAGGAGTACAGCGTCGACCTCCACCAGAAGGTCAAAATCGAGTGCGTCGTCAACGACATCCCCGCGAAGGACGTCGCCGAGGCGATAAGCGAAGCCGGCAAGACCGGCGAACCCGGCGACGGCAAGGTGTTTATCCTCCCGGTCGAGGAAGCCTACCAGATCCGGACCGGCGAGGTCGGACCCGACGCCGTCTGATCGTGTCAGTGACCGAGCGACTCGACGAGCGACTCGTGGCGGCGCTTTGCCGGGACGGACGGGCCGACATCCGCGATATCGCCGCGGAGACGGATTCGGTTCCCACAACGGTACAAAAGCGCCTGCAAGCACTCGAGGAACGCGGCGTCATCGACGGCTACACCGCCCGGATCGACTACGGGCAACTCGGCTACGGGACGGTCATCTTCCGTCTCGGGGTCGACCTCGAGTCGGTCGACGACGTGGTCGCCCGACTCAGCGACCGTACGGCGTTCATCACGGTGTATCACACGAGCGGGGCCGAGAACGTCTTCGCGATCGGGAAGTTCGGCAGCGAGGCCGCGATCGCGGGCTGTCTTCGGGAGCTGCACGACGACGACGATATCCGGCGGATCGAGACGAACACGGTCGTGTCGGTTCGACGCGAGAACTGCTGTCCGATCCCCGAACCCTGACCGTCGGGGCTGTTTTTTTATAGCGATCAAAAAAATCGACCCCGGTTGGGGGTCCACGGAGGAACCGACGGGTGCCAGCCGTTTCGGTTCGTGTTTGACAGCACTGTGCTGGTCGCCGCGCCGACCGCGGCACGCTACCGTACGTAGTTGAGCAGCATTACCGGGGTGAATGAAGCAATAATCGCACCCGACCGCGATATTCTTCTGTTTTTGTCAGGATTATGGCCCACAATCCACATATTCATCCAGAAGCATCGGAGCAGGTGTCAGCCGGATCGCCCGGGGAGTGATCCCGGTATCCTCCCCACGCCCCAGCGTCGAGGGGCCCTCACGCTTCCGTAACCCTTTGAGGGTGCGACGAGAACATTATGACATGAATCACGACGCTTCCCGCTCGCTGTACGACCGAGCGCTGTCGGTCATGCCCGGCGGTGTGAACTCCTCGGTTCGGGCCGCGCCACAGCCGTATCCGGTCTTCGTCGAGCGCGGCGACGGAGGCCACGTCGTCGACGCGGACGGCAACCGCTACATCGACTGGATCTGTGGGCTCGGACCGCTGTTGTTGGGTCACGACACCCCCGACGAGGTGCAGTCGGCGATCCAATCGCGGGCCGCCGAGGGCCCGATGTACGGGATGCCGACCGGGATCGAGGTCGAACACGCGGAGTTCGTCTGCAGACACGTCCCGAGCGTCGAGATGATCCGGTTCGTCAACAGCGGCACCGAGGCGACGGTGTCGGCCTGCCGGCTGGCGCGTGCGATCACCGGGCGCAACAAGATCCTCATCATGCAGGGCGGCTACCACGGCGCACAGGAATCGACGCTCGTCGAGGGCGACGCCGACCAGCGGCGACCCTCTACCGACGGGATCCCCCAGGCGTTCGCCGAGCACACGATCCCGGTCCCGTTCAACGACGAGGCGGCGGCCCGCGGGGCCTTCGAGCGACACGGGGACGACATCGCGGCCGTCCTCGTCGAACCCGTCCAGGCGAACATGGGGATCGTCTACCCGGTCGAGGGCTACCACGAACGCCTTCGGAGCCTCTGTGACGAGTACGGCTCGCTTTTGATCTTCGACGAAGTCATCACCGGATTCCGGGTCGGCGGGCTCGGCTGCGCACAGGGAGCGTTCGGGATCGACCCCGATCTCACGACGTTCGGCAAAATAATCGGCGGCGGGTTTCCCGTCGGCGCGATCGGCGGCAAGACGGAGTACGTCGAGCAGTTCACCCCCTCGGGCGACGTGTTCCAGGCGGGCACCTTCTCCGGGCACCCGGTGACGATGGCGGCCGGCCTCGAGACGCTGAAATACTGCGCCGAGAACGATGTTTACGAGCACGTCAACGGACTCGCCCGGGCGCTTCGTGAAGGGCTCTCCGACCTCGTCGCCGATCACGCCCCCGAGTACACCGTCGTCGGGTCCGACTCGCTTTTCAAGCTCGTCTTCACCCGCGCCGACGGCGACGGCCAGGGGGCGTCCTGTCGGAACGGCTGCAGGCAGGACCCCTCGTGTGGCCGCTACGACGCCTGTCCGAAGCGGGGGACTGACGTACGACGCGCCGAGACCGACCGGTACGCCCGGCTGTTCCGCCCCGCGATGCGCGAACGGGGCGTACTCGTCTCACAGAACCAGTTCGAGGCGAACTTCGTCTCCTATGGCCACACGGAGGCAGACGTCGAGGAAACCCTCGAAGCCTACAAGGAAGCGTTGTAGGGCGTCAGTCGGCGGGTTTCAAGCGCCGTACGTTTTTTCCAGGTACGCGACGATGTCGTCGGATTCGGCCATCCCGTCGACGCCGTGGTCCTCGTCGACGATGACCGGCACGCCGGTCTGACCGCTGACCTCTTCGACTTCCGTTCGCTCGTCGTGCGACCGCGGCACCTCGATGCTGTCGTACTCCACGCCGAGTTCGTTCAGTTTATCGATGACTTTCGTGCAGTACGGGCAGCCGGGCAGTTCATACAGAGTGATGGTTGCCATCACCAACGTCTACGTGTGGCCACCTAAAGAGCGCGGCGGTGTCGTGTCCGCTCGGCGTCAATCCGCGGCCACGGGTCGCTCGCTCGCCGCGGTCGGTTCGGCGACCGGCGGGTGCACCGCGTTGAGCGCTCCCGTCGAGGGAGCCTTGACCACGGTGACGGCGTTATCTTCGCGCTCGATCCGGACCGCGCCGCCGAAGCGGTCGCGGTCGTCGAACGCCCAGACGCCCCCGTGCGAGGCGGTGTCTCGGGGCTGGCCGTCCCAGTGTTCGACGACGCGTTCGTACCCCTCGTGGAACGCAGTCGCGTTCGCCGCGTCGTTGAACGTCACGTTCCAGACGTAGGCCGTGTCCCCCGCTCGCTCGTAGGCGTGGAGGCGGTCGCCGTACCACCCCTCGGTGTGGGGTACGTCGTAGGTGTAGGGTCTGTCGGCGTCGAGACCGTCGGAGCCGGCGTTCCGAAAGTCGCTGCGGTCGATAACGCCGGGGGAATCACCGGCGTAGGCGGTGTAGGCGAACATCGATGCCAGTCCCGCCTGTCCGACCGTCGCGGCGTCGGAGCCGTCTTCGACGGTGATTCGATCCCAGTCGCCGCGGGTTCGATCACGAACGACCGCGTCGCCGTAGGCGTCGCTATCGTAGGTTTCCGGGGCGATTATTTCCGCGCTCGCGGTCGGGTAGTCGTCGTACATCGCATCGACCGCGCCCCAGTCGCCGCCGTCGCGGTGGTGCTCGACGAACGTCGGCCCCTCAGCGTACGGGAAGAAGTTGAGAAAGTAGACGCCCCAGTGGAAATCCGGCGGGAGCGTGCTGCTGGAGTCCGACCCCGTGTCGACGCACTGCCACTCGCCCGTCTCGCAGTTGCGCTCGTAGGCGCGCTCGATGACGACGGCGTCGCCCTCGATCAGCCCGTTTCCGGCGTTGATCGAGTCGAGCGTCGACGCCCCGGAGAGGTCGAGACCCAGCCGCTGGTCCTGGAGCGCGTGCAACAGTTCGTGAGCGAGCGTCACCTCGTCGTCGAGGGTCGGCGGGTCGTTCGCGCTGACGATGACGATGCGTTCGGCGCTCGGCTGGTAGAAGCCGAGGACCGTGCCGCCGCGGTTGCTCCGTCTGACGTCGACGACGTCCTCGTCCGGCCCGAGCAAAAACAGCGCCTCGTGTTGGGCGTTATCGAGCGCCCGCTGGTCGTCCGGCGGAGCGCTCCAGACATCATCGAACTCATCGCGGAAGGCATCGCGGGTGATGATGTCGATGTCGATATCGCTCTCGAATCGGAGCCCACGGAGCAGTTGGACGCGCGCCATCGCCCGCGAAAAGACGGCTTCGGTCTCGGCCTCGGTCAACCCGTCGCTGGCGTCGATATCGAACGTCTCGTCGTACCAGTAGCCGTTGTAGTAGCCGAGGTGATCGTCCGTCGGTGGCTCGGAGCCGCCGGGCGCGTCGGGCTGGTAGCCGACCGCACAGCCGGCGAGCATCAGGACGACCACGAGCGCGACAGCGGCCAGCAGCCGGCGAGTCATTGGGCACAGTCAGGACCGAAGCGACAAAAACCCGCCGCGAACGATCTCACTGAATCTCGTATCTGACGACGGCATCCTTCCCGCAGGTCGGACACTCGTCGAGTTCGGATTCGAGCGTCGTCCCGCAGTGTCGGCACTCGTAGACGGCGGTTTCGGCCCCGAGAACGCCGCGAACGCGTGTGAGCAGTGTCATAGTGTGAATCCAGGTGACGGCCTCCGAAAGGTGGCCGTCGGACGGCGAATCGCCGATCCCGTCCCGTCGTTCGTCGGGGGGATGTATAATACATCCAGACGTTTCAACCGCCACCGGGCGGACGGTTTGTGCACGTCCGTGAATAGGTTGGGATCCGCGCTACGGACTCGTCCCGAAGACGTGTTCGAGCCAATCGAACGCCCGATCGCGGAGCCGATGTTCGGCGGGCGCGGAGAACCGGTGGCCCTCCCCGGCGTATTTCAGGAGGGCGACGTCGGTGTCGAGCGCCGCCGCGGCCTCGAAGCTGTGGGCGATCGGAACCGAGCTGTCCTCGCCGCCGTGGGCGATCAGTGTCGGAACCGAAAGCGTCGCCGTCACGTCGTCGAACCGGTAGGTGTCGAGATCCTCGAAGAACCGCGGATCGATCGCGCGACCGTCGTCGTATCGGAGCGTCCCCTCCGCCTCGACCGTACGGCGGTACGGATCGAACGCACGCCGGTATGTGACCGGCGAGCGGGCGACGACCGCGGCCGGATCGACCCGATCGTGGCCGGCCGTCGCGTGGAAGGCGACCAGCGCGCCGAAACTGGAGCCAAAAAGCGCGTACGAGGACGGATCGAAGCGGTCGAGGACCGCCACCAGATCCTCGATCCGCGAGGTGAGCGTCGCGTCGACGAACGCGCCGTCGGACTCGCCGCAGCCCCTGAAGTCGAACCGGACGGCGTTGTACCCCTCCGCGACGGCGCGTTCGGCGCGGGCCTCGTAGCTCCCCGTCTTGTCGCTGAGAAAGCCGTGACAGAAGACCAGCCACCGGTCGGTGTCCGCCGCGTGATGGACTGCGGCGACCGTCTCACCGTCTACCGATACTGCGTGTTCGGTCCCCATTGGCGACGGTTCGGTCCCGGCGGTCGTATGTGTTGGCCTTTCGGGCCGAGACGCTCTATCCGTCCGGACGGGAAACACGGGCGTGAACTATCACCACATCGATACGGCGGCACTCGAACAGCGGGACGACCGCCCGACCGACGTCCGCTCGATCAGCGCGGCGGCGGGCCTCGACTACGACGGCGCGCCGTTCGGTCTCCGACTCTACGAGGCCGATCCGGGCGGGAAGCTCCCGTTTCAGTACCACTGCCACGACGAACAGACAGAACTGTTCTACGTCCTCGGAGGTGAGCTACGCGTCGAGACGCCGGAGGGCGAGTTCGTCGTCGGGACCGACAAGGCGTTCGTGGCCGAGCCCGGAAACCCCCATCTCGCGTCCAACCCCGAGGGCGCGGAACGGCCGGTTCGGGGTCTGGCGCTCGGCGCACCGACGGTGGACGACGCCCGGCCGTACGAACCCGAAGAGTGATACGGACCGCTGTGGTTACCGCCGGGACGCTCCCGCGCGGCCGCGATCACCCGTTGCGGACCACGAGTACCGGATGCGAGGAGTCGACGACGATCGGGTCGCCGCCGCGTGCCGCGAAGCGGTTCGCAATCGACCAGACGATGTCGACCGGCTGACGATTGTTGTCGGCAACGACAGATTGCATCCTCCGTGGCCCGGAGTACGGCTACGTACGAGACTGACGACGCCCGCCACGGCGGGGACGAAGCGGATACGAAACACACCGGCGATACGGCCGAGGAAGCCGCCCGGCAGGCCGCTACCGCTGTCGGCCTTGGCGGTACTGCCCTCGGTTCCCGGGGCGGTCCAGTCGGCGCTGTCGTTGACGGCGTGGTCGGCGGAACGACGGGATGGGTCACCGGCTACGAAATAAAAAGGCCGAGGGGCAGTCTACCGGGATCGAGGACACAGCGTCGGCCCCGGATAGGGGTTCGGACAGCGAGGACCTCCACGGCGAGCACGACGGGTGAGACGACGGACCGATAGCTCTCGATACGGGCGAGGGAGGCGACGATCGCGATGCTGAAGACGCCGAGAGTTCCTGCAACCGCTGAACGAACACGTCGACGACGTCGACGATTTCTTTCCGTTCGTCCGGGAGACCGCGATGGCGGACGGGGACCTCCTCGCGGCGTGGTTTTACACCGGCGTCCGGTGTCTGTACTACCGGACTGATTTGATCGCGGAGTACGGTGACGGCGAGCCGCCACGGACCTGGGATGACGTGCTCGAGGTCGGCGGGCTGATCGCCGAGGAGGAGGATATGGCCGGGTTCACGATGCAAGTAAGCGCGCTGGACGCGCTGCCGTTCTTCTGGGGCCAGGGCGGCGAGCTAGTCGACGAAGACGGCACCCCCATCCTCGGGGACGAGGACAACCGCGACGCACTTCAGTCGACGTTCGAGTTCCTCGACCGGCTCGTGACACAGGGCGTGACCCCACAGCGGGTCGGTACGCTCGATGACCCTGCACAACTCGGCGAGGAGGCCGCAAACGGGCAATCGGCGATGTTCATCGGCAGCAACTCGCGGTACCAGATCAGCGTCGAACCGAACGACGACGACCCCGATCGGTGGGACGTGGCCGAGATCCCGATGCGGGAACCGGACCAGTTTGCCACCGGCGTCGGCGGTTGGACGGAGGGTGTCTACGCCGAGGACGGGGCGGTCGCCGAGGCCGCCAAGTCCTTCGCCGCGAAGGCGGTCGAACCGGAGACCATGGGTCGATACTGCGAGGCGGGCTCACAGCTCCCGACCCGGGAGTCCCTGTTCGACGACGACGACCTCTACAGCGACGATACGTTCAAATTTCAGGACACGTTCCGCGATATCCTGCAAAACGGTATCGCCCGCCCCAGCGCGCCGATATACTCTCAGGCGATCGAAGAGGAGTGGGTGACGGCAATGGAGCGTGTATTCACACAGGCATCGACACCGGAGGACGCCGTCGAAACCATGCTCGGCAATATCGCCGACGCGTACGACGGTGACGTCGAATATGACGTCTGAAACCGGAGTCGACGACGAACCGTCCCGAGGGCGCATCCGCCGGAGCCTGAGCGGTTTGCCCGTCGCCGGGGTCGCCGACCGGCTCCTGTGGGGGCCCCTCCCGTGGCTGCTACCGGCGTTGCTCTTCGTCAGCGTCTTCCAGTTGTACCCGATGTTCGAGGTGTTCCGGATGAGTCTCACCGACATGAGTCTCACCGCCTCCGGGGAGTCGTACGTGTGGCTGGAGAACTACCGCCGATTGCTCGGAAGCGAGCGGTTTCACTCGACGCTGTGGGTGACCGGGGTGTATGCGGTCGCGAGTACCGTTCTCCAACTCGGTCTGGGGCTCGGCCTCGCACTCGCCATCGACTACGGTGTCAGGCACGGACTCCGCGGTCCGCTCGTGACCCGCGTCGTGGTGCTCAGCGCCTGGATCGTCCCGGGAATCATCATCGGCCTCGTCTGGCGGATCATGCTGCTCGAAACCGACGTCGGGGTCGTCAACAGCGCCCTCGGCCAACTCGGGTTCGGGATCGTCCCGTTCCTCTCAGATGCACAGACGGCGGTGGCTTCGGTTATCGTCGCCGGGGCGTGGCGCGGGACCGCGTTCTCGATGATCATGTTCTACGCCGGCCTCAAGCGCGTCCCCGAACAGCTCTACCGGGCCGCGAGGATCGACGGGGCGGGCCCCGTGGATCGGTTCCGATACGTGACGCTCCCACAGCTCAAACCCGTGATTTTCATCGTAACGATCCTCGTGACGATCTACTCGCTGAACTCCTTCGATCTCATCTTCGCGTTGACTAACGGCGGCCCCGGGCGGGCGACGGAAGTCGTTGCGCTGTCGATGTACAAGTCGGCATTCGATAGCTACCGGATGGGAATGGCAGCGGCACAGGCAGTCGTTCTGTTGACCGTAACTCTCGCCGTCACGGCGCTCTATTTCAAACTGTTCGACATCGACGAGGAGATATAAATGACACGTCACACTGACACGGAGCCCGGCGGCGCGCGATCGGGCCGGCGGTGGCCGTACATCCGCCGATACTGTTATCACGGGATCACGTATCTCGTGTACGCACTGGCGACGCTTTTTTTTCTGTTTCCGGTGCTGTGGGTGATCTCACTCAGCCTCCAGACGGAGCGTGCGGTGTATATATCCCTGGAGCTGTTTCCGACCGATCCCTCCCTCGACGCGTACCGCGAGGTGTACCGGAGCGGCATCCTCCACTGGATGCGGAACACGCTGTTCGTGACTGCGCTCTCGGTTGCCGGGATCGTCGCCGTAACCACCCCGGCGGCGTATGCGTTTTCCCGGTTCGAGTTCCGCGGGCGCCGGTCGCTCCTCCTGGCCGTGCTCGGCTTTCAGATGATATCGCCGATCGTGATCGTGCTCCCCCTGTATGAGATTATGCGGACGCTCGGGCTGACCGAGAGCCATGCGGGGTTGGTCCTCCTTTATATCGGGCTTCAAATCCCGTTCTCGCTGTGGCTTTTGAAGGGGTATTTCGATACGATTCCGACGACACTCGATAAGGCCGCCCGGATCGACGGCTGCAATCGCCTCCAGACGCTCCGGTACGTGCTGTTGCGGCCCGTGATGCCCGGGATCGCCGTCGTCGCAATCTTCAATTTCGTTCTGACGTGGTCGGAGTTCGTGATGGCATATACGCTGCTTAGCCCGGGTGGGGAGGAGTTGTATACCCTTTCGATGGGGATCTACGTGTTCGATAACCAGTTGGCCACGCAGTGGACCAACATCGCCGCCGCGGCCGTGGTCGGTATCGTCCCGATCGTCGTCTTCTTCATCGCATTACAGCGGTATTTCGTGCGGGGACTTACGGACGGGGCGGTCAAGGGGTGACCATGGCACGGCTCGAGATCGACGGACTATCGAAGACGTTCGGAGACGGCGAGGAAAGCGTCGAGGCCGTCTCGAACCTCTCGCTTTCGGTCGCGGCCGGGGAGTTTCTCGTGCTCGTCGGTCCGTCCGGCTGTGGCAAATCGACGACGCTGAACTGCATCGCCGGCCTCGACTCGGTCAGCGACGGGGAGATCGTCATCGACGGGACGGTTGTCACCGAGAAACGCCCGGAGGAACGCGACATCGCGATGGTGTTTCAGAGCTACGCTCTGTACCCCCATATGACCGCGGCCGAAAACATGGAGTTCGGACTGAAGATGACGACCGACCTCCCGGCCGCAAAGCGTCGTGAGAAAGTGCGATCGACCGCCGAATTACTGGGTATCGACGACCTGCTCGACCACAAACCCAAGTCGCTCTCGGGCGGACAGAAACAGCGCGTGGCGCTCGGGCGCGCGATCATCCGTGATCCCGCAGTGTTTCTGATGGACGAACCGCTCTCGAACCTCGACGCCTCCCTCCGGTCGACGATGCGTACCGAGATCCAGCAGCTACAGGCCGACCTCGGCGTGACGACAGTGTACGTCACCCACGACCAGACCGAGGCAATGACCATGGCCGATCGGATCGCCATCCTGTACGACGGCGAACTCCAGCAGGTCGGCGAACCGCTCGAGTGTTATTACCGACCGGAGAACGAGTTCGTCGCCAGGTTCATCGGCGAACCCGCAATGAATATGTTCGAAGTTACCCGGGAGGACGACGCGTTCGTCCGTCGTGGCTTTGGGTGTCCGGTCCCCGACCGTGCAAGGGACCTACAACCGGACAAACCGTTCGTGCTCGGGATCAGACCGGACGCAGTCGACGTCGTGGAGCCGGGGGCAGGTGTCGCCACGGGAACGGTCGGGGTCGTCGAACCGCTGGGCGAGGTGTCACACGCACACGTGAGCGTCGCCGATACCGAGATTACGATAACGACTGACGGACCCGCATCGGTGGAGACGGGGGACGTGGTCGACATCGATTTCCCCGCACAGCGGATCCACCTTTTCGACGCCGACACCGGCACCGCTGTCGCGCGCCGGGAGCGGACTCCGGGCGAACTCGCCGGACCCCACGCGACGAAACGCGTCGACTGATGTCGACCGAGCGTTCCACGGGCCCGCCACGCGCCGTCGCGGTACTCGGACGTCTGCCGACAACGCTCTCGCGACTCGACCGGTCGCGACGGACCGGTCACACGCCGGTAAGACGCGCGAGGTGGGGGTAATTATATTTGACTCCAACGGTACGGAGCGAGACATGACACCGTATACGTACGCTGTGGGCGAGTTTCTCACCGTCGAATCCGAGTTCGAGTTGTTCCTTTTCGACACCCCGCCGGGGCCGACGGTGTCAGGGGGGGATATCGTCATACGGCGGGGGAAAAACGATACCCCGACTGTCGAGCGGACCGGCCGCGGCACCGTGATCACGGTGCCGCCGACGATGGACGTCGAAAAGGAACGCTCGACCGAACCGGTACGGTTCATGCGACTACTGTTGTCGGCCATTCAGGCGATGCTTCTGCGACAGCGGGCGACGCTGGCGTTCGGCAGTGCGTTTCGGGGGCCGGACGGAAACGGTGTCGGACTGTTCGGGCCGAGCAACTGCGGGAAATCGGCGGCTTCGTTTCGCCTCGCTCTGGACCGGGGATACCAGTTGCTCGCGGACGATCTTCTCGTCTGTCACGAGGGGCGGGTGTACCCGTTCCCGCGCTATATGAATCTCCCCCGCGACGTTCCGGCGGTAGAGCGGTGGGTCCGGTCCGAGATGGCTTCGACCGAAGGGGTCAGGTTGTGGGCCGACGAGGTTGACGTCCCACGGCGACTCGTCACCGAGACGGTGCCCGAACACGTCACGTTAGACAACGTCCTTCTGGCCGCTCCCCGCGAACCGCCGGGGAGGAGCCCGGAACCGGTTTCCCCGGGGCGTGCCGACGAGACGGTAGCCGAGTTGCGCCGGTCCGCGCTGGCGGGATGGATTTCGGAGTCGCGGACGCGCGAGGCGATCGACGACGGCGGTGCCGACTGGCGGCCGATCGTTCAGGAGGTGATAACCGACGCCGCCTGCCACCGCCTCGAAGTGCCGCAAACGGTCCTCGCGCGGTCGATCGCGGAGTTTCTGGAACACGGATGACAGCGTGCGTTCCGGTCGTCGATCACATTTAATATCGTCCACGTTCCACGGTACCATATGACGTGTAAGATCGTATGCAACCAGTGCGAGCTCGACCGACGATTGGAGGACTGTACGAACGCACACAAACAGGCGAGAGACCACGAGGCCCGTTACGACGATCACTGGGTCACTGTTTTGAACCCCCCCGAAGATAGTTCCGATACAGTCACCCGGTCGGGTTACTGACTTCATGACAGCCGCCGGGAGTCACTGTACGCTCGATCGCAGGAGGACTGTGCGATCGGCACGTGATTGACATCTTCCCCGCCCTGAAGGGCGAGGCTTTCGCCTCGAATCTTCCGTAATTCCGGCTGCCGCTCCGGTGTGCCTCCCGCCTCTCACGACATTGGATCTCGTTGTCTGCTATCGGGGCCAGTCGTTGTACCGACGGCCGCCGGTGGGTCGAGCGTCTCCGGTACCGTGGTAAGTCGCTCTGCAGCGAATCCCTGTTCGGTCGCGTCTCGCAGTCCGCCCTCCCCGATTTGAACGCCGGAAGACGGTCGCCTCGCTGCGCTCGCCGCTGCGTCTTCCGAGCCCTCGTTCGCTTCGCTCACGAGGACGGGGGACAAGTCGATCTACGGGCGACCACGGATCAACTCAAAAGAAAGTCCGCCCTCCCCGATTTGAACGGGGGGCAAGTCGATCTACAGTCGACTGCTCTACCAGTCTGAGCTAAGGGCGGTCGCACTCGAAAGGAGACGACTGTCCGACTTAACGGTTTTGACCTCCGTCCGTCGCCCGTGTCAGACGGACGGCTGTCGGACGGCGCGCGAAGATTGAAATACTGTCACACACAACTGTCCGACAGACGATGAGCAAAATAACCTTCCGGGCGGATGACGAACTCATCCGGCGGCTCGAGGAGTTCGACGCCTCGAAAAGCGAGGTGATGCGGAAGGCGCTCCGGAGCTATCTCGACGAGAACGGCGAGATGCCCGTAAACACGCCGGAAGGTGGCTCGAACGGCGGTTCGAACGGATCCGTTTCGGACGGGTCCCTCGACGACATCATCGCCGAGCGCGTCGACGACCTCATCGCCGAGCGACTCGAGCGAACGTATACGCCCCGAGAGCCACAGGACGTGAACGTAAACATCACGCTTGATGGCGATTCCGGCAACGTGTCACACGACACCGGCGACGAGCGTAAGACACCGACCGTCGAGCGTAAAAACGCGTCCGACGAATCGGGTCATACGTGTAAACAATGCGGGGAAAACCTCCCGCAGTCTGCCGTTTACTGCTCTAACTGCGGCGAGAAAGCGAGCCACCGAGTGTTCTGTGAGTGCGGTGACGAGCTCCGATCCGACTGGGGATTCTGCCCGAGCTGCGGGCGCCGGACCCCCGCGGCCGACGTTTTACAGGACACGTAAACGCCGAAACCGACCCGTATGGAGCCGTAAACGCCGAGAATACATTTTTGTCTTACAGCTTGGGTAAGGTTTAAGTATACGCCATATGTTCATACAGCTGCGTAAGACGACGCGTCTTACATACGGCGGGGATCGGGGAAACACCCGGTTATGAAACCCCTACCGATGTAAACGCGATCGGTCGCGTGTGCAACGTCGTCTTACTCACAACCAGAGGGGAAACAATATGGAGCGTGTGACACTACGAATCCCGAAGCAGCAGATAGAAGAGGTCGAACGCATGGTCGATACCGGCCAGTTCCCGAACCGGAGCGAAGCGATCCGGTCGGCCGTGCGGGAGATGATAAATGAACAGGAGGCGGAGCCGACGGAAAAGAACCGCCCCTGGGCGAAGGTGTAGACGATGCAGGATATCGTCAACTCCGCGTTGGAGAACGCCGAAGCCGAAAAGCGTGAGATGGACGCCTCGACGGACGGCGAGGAGTTCGGAGATCCGCGGATCGTTATCGTCGGCGCGGGCGGCGCGGGCAACAACACGGTCAACCGGCTGTACAACATCGGCGTCGAAGGCGCGGAGACCATCGCAATAAACACCGATAAACAGCACCTGAAGATGATCGAAGCCGACACGAAGATCCTTGTCGGCAAGTCCCTGACCAACGGCCTCGGCGCCGGCGGCGACCCCTCGATGGGCGAGCGCGCGACCGAGATGGCACAGGGAACCATCAAGGAGGTACTGGGCGAGGCCGACCTCGTTTTCGTCACCGCAGGCATGGGCGGCGGAACCGGTACCGGTGCGGCACCCGTCGTCTCGAAGATCGCCAAAGAGCAGGGCGCGATCGTCGTGGGCATGGTTTCGACGCCGTTCAACGTCGAGCGCGCGCGGACCGTCAAAGCCGAAGAGGGGCTCGAAAAGCTCCGGAACGAGGCCGATTCGATCATCGTCCTCGACAACAACCGGCTGCTCGACTACGTCCCGAACCTACCGATCGGCAAGGCGTTCTCGGTGATGGATCAGATCATCGCCGAGACGGTCAAGGGGATCTCGGAGACGATCACCCAGCCGTCGTTGATCAACCTCGACTACGCCGACATGACGTCGATCATGAACCAAGGCGGCGTCGCGGTCATGTTGGTCGGCGAGACGCAGGACAAAAACAAGACGAAGGAGGTCGTCAACGATGCGATGAACCACCCGCTTCTCGACGTCGATTACCGGGGCGCTTCGGGCGGGTTGGTCCACATCACCGGCGGTCCGGACCTCACCCTGAAGGAGGCCGAAGGCATCGCACAGAACATTACGGAGCGACTGGAAGCCTCCGCAAACGTCATCTGGGGCGCGCGGATCGAGGAGGAGTACAAGGGCAAGGTCCGCGTCATGGCGATTATGACCGGCGTTCAGTCGGCACAGATCCTCGGCCCGACGACACAGAAACAGGCGGACGCCTCCCGGCAGGCGATCGAAGGCGTCGACGACGACGATTTCAGTTCGTCGCCACCCAGAGAGAGCGGACAGTTCGGCGTCGGCGAGACCGACGGCGGCCGATCCGAGACCGAACAGAACAACGGCATTGACGTTGTTCGATAGGTCAAAATTCCTATAATAATAAGCCCGGTTTAGTCTGTGCTTTTTTGTGGTAATTATCGAGCCGTATATTTTGATAGGTCGTCGTAAAACGTCGTGTATGACGCTCGGCTGACGCGTCAGTCATCGCCCGGGAGTTCGCCGCCGACGGAGTCAACGAGCTCACACTTCCGACAGATCTCGTTGTTCGTCGGTGCGCCACACCGTTCGCACTCGCCCCGGGGGCCGGAGCCGTCGTCGCGGTACGCTTCGGCGGCCAGTTTTGCGAGCTCCTCGTACCCGGACATGATCGAGTGTCGGGTCCCGGGGTGGCCGTCCTCGAGCCCGTACAGCAGTTCCTGTATCTCGCCGCGATACGCCTCGCTGGCGTGGGGACACTCGGCCATGTGGGCCGGAAGGTCGCTCAGATGCGCGTAGAGTGCGACCTCCTTTTCGGGGATATCGCGCAGGGGTTTCGCCCGCGGAACGAACGGGTCGTCGTCGATCTCCCGCGCCTCGAAGCCTCCGAGGGAGGCATCGAAGTGTTTCGCGATCTGTCGGACGTCGCCCGAGAGGACGTTCATCATCGCCGTCTGGGCCTCGTCGTCGAGGTTGTGGCCCGTCAGGAGTTTGTCCGCGCCGTACTCGTCGGCGTACCGCGCGAGCGCGTCGCGGCGGAACACCCCACAGTACGCACAGGGGGCCATCCCCTCGGGGTCGTCGTCGGCGACCGAATCCATCTCCAGGTCGTACTCGTCGGCGTAGCTGACGACCTCGTGGTCGATGTCGAGGTCGTCCGTGAGTTCGAGACACGCCTCGAGGGACGCGTCCCGGTAGCCGTCGATCCCCTCGTGGATCGTGAGCGCGACGAGTTCGATCCGGGGATCCTCGCGGAACGTCTCTTCGAGGAGATGGGTGAGGACGACGCTGTCCTTACCGCCCGAGAGCCCGATGAGCCACGTTTCGGGGTCGTCGGCCGTGGCCGCATCCGAAACGAGGGCGTCGTCGCGGATCCGCCGGCGAACCCGCGTCTCGACGGATTTCCGAAAGTGACTCTCACAGAGGTGGAGTCCGGAGTAGGCGGCGTGCATGACGGCCTCGGAGCCACATTTGTCGCACTGCATGGGCGGAGGGTTGCCGGTTCGGGCGGATACGGGTTTCGATCACGGTTGCGACGGCCCGACCGTCCCGACAGCCGTTTGTTCCGTCGCCCCGTTGTGATCCCCAATGAGCTACAGCCGGTCGGAAGCGGTCGACCGCCTCCGGCGCGTCGTCGAAACGGTCGGGACGGGGCCGAACCCGGTGCCCGTTCGGGAAGTGTGGGCCTTCGGCGACGTCGTCCTCGGGATGGACCCGATCGACCGTCTGGACGTGTACGTCACGAAGGACCTCCTGTTCAAGGACGCACCGGAGCGGGAAGCGGCGTTCGAATCGGAACTCGGCGTCTCCGGCGTCGGCAAGACCGTCTCCGCGGCGTGGGCGGAGGCACACCCCGACCGCGTCCGGGCGAACGCCTCGGGACACGCCGCACCCGAGCGGTGCCTGGCGGCGCACCTGTTCGACGACGACGAACCGGTCCATCTTGAAGTCTGCAACACCGGCTTCGAGAACAACGTCACACAGCGGTTGAAGGGTGCAAAGGCCCGAGACGACTACACGCAGTTGCTCGATCCGCGGGCGGCCTGTCTGTGGGTCGACACGGATGACGGCGGGCGGACGAGCGCGGAAGCGTTCCGGAAACTCGAAACCGGCGAGTTCGTCTTTCCGACCCTCTCGACCAGCCTCGGGATGCTCGGGATGGACGACGACGAGGCGGAGGCCGCGGCCGAAACGCTCCGGAACGCCCGCACTGACGCTGGCGGCGTCAGCGTCCGCGGCGACGTGGTGTGAGACGGAGCGAACGGTACGGGTCCGTCGGTGGAGCACCCGTCGCTGTTCGGGTGGGAAATCAAAGACGAGAAATCCGGGTTATCGAAGGTCCGGAACGACGGGTGCCGCTACCTCGCCGCCGTCATAGCGCTTGCGGACGCCGCCGTCGGCGCGGATGTTTTCGGCCGTGTCGTCTGTCGGCATCGTCGGGACCATCGGTTCGATCTCGTCTGATGTCATCTATCTCTTACTGTATCCTGCATGGTGTTAAACGTAATGATCTATCATAACAGATCCGGCGAATACTGCCGGGCAAAGACCCCAACCCTTATGTCCGAAATCGGCACAGTCGCAACCAACGAATGGTCGAAGCGTTCGCCGTCGCCTCCGGAAAAGGCGGCACGGGGAAGACGACGAGCACGATGGCCCTCGGGATGGCGCTGGCCGAACGCTACGACGTCACCGTGGTCGACGCTGACACGGGGATGGCGAACTTGCTGTTTCACGCGGGACTCGCCGACGTCGAGACGACGCTTCACGACGTCCTTATCGAGGGCGGCGCGCCGGTCGAAGCCGCGACGTACGACCGCTTCGGAATGCGCGTCGTCCCCTGTGGCACCTCGCTTGCGGCCTTCGAGGCCGCCGAACCGGATCGGCTCCGGGACGTCGTCGCGGAACTCGCCGCCGACGCCGACGTGCTGTTGCTCGACTCGCCGGCGACGCTCGATTCGAAGAGCGCGGTGCTTCCGATCGTGTTGGCCGACCGCGTCGTCGTCGTTCTCAACCCGACGATCCCGGCGATATCCGACGGCCTGAAGGTCCAAGAGTACGCGCTGTCGTACGGCTCCGACATCGCAGGGGCGGTGTTCAATCGCGCGCGCGGTGACATCGACGGCGTCCGCGAGAAGGCCGAGCGGTACTTCGAGGGACCGACGCTCGCGACGGTTCCCGAGAGCGACGCGGTGCAGGCCGCCCGTTCGGCCGGCGTTCCGCTGTTGACACACGCACCGGAGAGTCCCGCGGCGGAGGCGTTCCGGACCGCGGCGGGACGGCTCTCGCCGAACGACGGGAATTCGACGGACGTGGCCGAACGGTTCCGGACCGCCGTGATCCCGGACCCGCCATGATCCCCGACGGGGAGTTACTCCGGTCGCGGGTCGTCACGGCGCTGTCGCCGACCCTCGAGGACGCCCTCGAGCGGGAACTCGACGGATACGCCGTGTTGTCCCCGCGGGACGCGTTGCTCGATGCCGACGACGAACGGGGCGTCCTCACCTTCGAAGGCGGCGTCCCGACGCTCGCGTACCACACCGGGACGGACCGCGGCGGGCCACCCGCGCTCGCGGATATCGGGCCGCCGCCGTACCAACTCGAACTGTACGCGCTCGACGCCGAAGTCCTCGAGTTGCCACACCGAACCGAAACCCTGCGGGTGTCACCCGGAACGGTCGCCGAGCGGTTGGCGGCGGACGACGAACTCGCGGCCCGAGTCCGTACCGCCGCGGCGGAGGCCGACGGCCGTCCGGAGGCCGATACGGTCGAGTCCTTTCTTGAGAACGAGGCGGCCGTCGCCGACATCCGCGACGCTGCCCGGGAGACCGCGATCGAACGGGCAGACGAGTGGGGATTTTCGGATGCGATCGAAAACTGACTGTAAATCGACGCTACAGTGATCGGGGATGCCTCCCATCGGTTCCGCCACGCTCACCGTGGAGACAAAACGGCGCCGTTTGGTTCCGGTGGACGCCGTCGGTCAGAGACACGACCGTGTGACGGACGAACTGATCGACCGCACACCGACCGACCGATGAACGATCGATCAGCGATGAATCGGATAGCTGGCCATCCGCTTGGTTCCGTGGGGGCTGTGCCCAATATAAGAAAGTTTTATTAGCCATTGGAGTATACGTGTGGATGTAATGCCCAGATCAGATGACACGCGTCCATCTCAAACGAAAAGAACTGGATGGGCCCTGGCACGCGTGCATCCCGAAACGAGGCGTTCAAAGGGGGGATGCCGTCGCGTCCGATAACAGCACCACCGGCTCAGACACCTGCGATCCGCGGCCGGGCCTGTATTGACCCGAATCCGCCATCCATTGGCATACCCGGCCGCAACCTGTTTTCGACGGTAGCCGACCCCGTTCGTCGGGCTGTCGGCTCCACCCCTGTCATTCGAACCCTTCGTTTCACCCGATTTCAAACGACTCCCCGCGATTCTACGACTCGAACCCGTCCTCGAACCGGAAGGTCCCGTCGCGCTGGATGACTTCACCGTCGACTTCGATGAACGACTCCTCGGACATGTCGACGATCATATCCACGTGAACCGCGGATTCGTTCGCCTCTCTGTCCTCACCGACGCACTCGTCGTAGGCCCGACCGACCGCCATGTGAACAGTGTCTCCCATTTTCTCGTCGAAGAGCATGTTGTACGTGAACGTGTCGATATTGCGGTTCATACCGATGCCCAACTCCCCGAGACGGTTCGCACCGGGGTCGGTGTTCAACACTTCCGTCAGTAGATCCTCGTTCGTGTCGGCGGTGTGTTCGACCACCTCTCCGTCCTCGAAGACGAGGTGTGCGTTCGTGATTTCGCGGCCCTGATGATACAGCGGCATGTCGAAAAGCACCTCCCCCTCGACGCTGTCGGGGACCGGGGCGGTGAACACCTCTCCGCCGGGGAGGTTCTTTTCGGCGTAATCGTTGAGCGTCTTCATGCCGTCGACGGACATCCTCACATCGGTCGTCTCGCCGCTTTTGATCCGCACCTCGCTCGCGGGATCGAGGATGTCGACCATTCGGGATTGGTGTTCACGTTGGGCCGTCCAGTCCTTGTTGATCGCATCCCACACGAAGTTCTCGTACCCCTCCGTGCTCATTCCCGCGAGTTGGGCGTTCGCCTGTGAGGGAAACTGCGTGAGACACCACCGCTTCGAGAGCGCGACTTCTTGAACCGGCTGGTTCACTTTCGACCGAGTCGCCTGCGTCTCCGGCGGCACGTCGCTTTGTTCGGTCGCGTTCGCCTCCGCTCGGACGCGTATCAACACGTCGCTTTCCTCGTAGAGGGCCTTCGTGTGAGTCGGCGTCTCGAGGTCCTCGTCGGCTGCGGCGCGAAGGTACGCCCGCTGGGCGCGGCTGTCGCTCGCCAGATACACCGGTGTTGCGCCCCGATCCCCGACGACTTCGTGGAGTGCCACGGCCAGGTCCTCGGCGACGTTCGGTGCGCTGATCACGACGTTGTCGCCAGCCTCGACGCCGGTCGAGTGATCGACGATGATCTCGGCGTGTTCGCGGATTCGCGGATCCATACCCGATGTGATGGCGCGGGCATCTATACCCTTGCGGTGGGCGCACACGTCACCACCGGGAGACACGCCTAAGTCATGCCCCCACGAAGGCAACCGCATGTGGGGCCGACGGGATCGGAGCGACGTTACCTGCATCGCCTGCGGGGAGACGTTCGACCGCCGTGAGGCTCGCGAGTACGACAAACACGGCAACAGATGGGAGCGCCGCGGAAAGGAGTTTGAACACCTGTGTAAGCCGTGTCACCGGGAACTGTGCCACCAACCGCGGCAGTGGCTGGAGGCACATCTCGTCGAGATCGAGGACACGTCCCTCTCGGCGCGCCGGTTCGTCGAGCGCTACTACGAAGCGTTCGAGGACGACTCCGAGACCGAAGAACACGGCGAGCGCAGCTAAAGGCACCCGTCGGCTCCGTCGGCACCGCCCTCGCAACGACTAACTATCCCACCGCACAACCGTTCGGTATGAGTGACCGCGACGAACAGGCGTACGCCGGAACCGCGGAGGGGCAGGGTCCGGTCAGAATCGACGAGGACCTCGCCCGCCACCTCGCGAACAAGCGCGAGGAGCTTTTCGAGGAGTTCGAGATCCGCGACGAGTTCCCGCGCGGGGTTATCGAGGAGGCCGAGACCCGTGCCAGAGACCCCGAAGGTGACATCGTCGACGAACTCGAGGAACGACGCGACCTCCGGGAGCTGACGACGTGGACGACCGATCCCGCCGACGCACAGGACTTCGACGACGCGATCTCGATCGAACGCGCCGACGAGGGATACCGGCTGTGGGTCCACATCGCTGACGTGAGCCACTACGTCACCCCGGAGACGGCGATGTGGGAAGAAGCCCAAAAGCGTGGGAACACCGTTTATCTCCCGGCCTACACGGTCCACATGCTCCCGCCGATCCTCGCGGAAACCGTCTGCTCGCTCGTCCCGAACGAGGATCGACTCGCACACACCGTCGAGATGCACATCAACGGCGAGACGCTCTCCCACGAGTCGATCGACATTTACAAATCGGTCATCCACTCCGATGCCCGCCAGACCTACAACGACTGTGAGGACCGTCTCGATGACGCCGACGCCCCGTTACACGAGGACAACGCTCTCGCGTACGAACTCGCCGAAAAACTCCACGAACAGCGAAAGGAGGACGGCTCGCTCGTCCTCAACCCGAAACGCGACCGCGCACACACCATCATCGAGGAGTGTATGCTCAAGGCCAACAAAGCCGTCACCCACGAACTCCAGTGGAACCGCGGGCTCGAGGCGATGTTCCGCGTTCACCCCCAACCGACACCCCAAGAGTGGGACGAAGCCCTCCAAGAGATACAGGAACTCGACGGCGTCTCGATTCCCGGCGACGCCTGGGACGACCCACGGAAGGCGGTCAACGCGACGCTGGAGGAAGCGCCGGGACGACAACTCAACAAGATCCAGTGGGCGGTGATGAAGGTGATGCCCCGAGCGAAATACATGTCCGACCCCTTCGGCGGCCACCACGCGCTGAACTTCGAGATCTACGGCCACTTCACCTCGCCGATCCGGCGGCTCTCCGATCTCATTAATCACTGGATCATTCACACGAACGACGTTCCCGAGGGCGTCGCCGACCTCTGTGACCACGCCAGCGACAAACAAAAGGACGGCGAGACCTGCGAGCGGATCTACAAGGACTTCCTCGAGGAGGTCGGCCTCGATCCCCACGCCGTCAACAACCGTGGTATCGAGGTCGTCGACGACCCCGAAGACGCCGAGTACACGGCCTGATCCGGTCGCGGCTATCCCCGGTCGTCCGGGGGAATATCCGCCATCCGATCGGTGAAATCCCAGCTGTAGAGCTTCGTCGGCTCGATCCGGATGTGGACCTCCTTTCGGTCGGCGTCGAGCAGCCGGGTCGCGAGGTCGTTGTCCGTCCCGTCGAGGTATCGCTCTAGAAGGTCCTCGAGCTGTTCCTTGCCGTCGTCGTGTTCGATCGTCGCCGTGCCGGCACCCCGGACCCCTTTGTACGGCGGCTGGTTGTCCGACACCTCGAACGCGACGCCGGGGTCGTCGCGAAGGTACCGGACGATATCGGCTCCGGCCCCGGTCGCACAGTGGAACGCACCGTCTCGGTATCGGTACCAAAGCGACAGCATCCACAGCCCGCCCGGGGGCGTCCGGCAGGCGAGTCGGATCGGGATCGTCCGATCCGTGAGGTAGGATTCGGCCTCCGTCTGTGACCACGCGCCGGTCCACGTCGGCATAGCGGAAACACGTGACCGGTCGTTAATTATTTGACGACAGGCAAACCTCACGGGTCGGGGAGCGCGGATTCGAACGTGAACTCCTCCGCGAAGGTGACGCTTGGATGGTCGATTTCCGGCGGTTCTACCCGAAGATACGTGCTCTTGCGTCCGACCCGTCTATTGGAACCCAATAGAGTTCGCCGGTGTCCGCACACCGGACGGCGAACGATTCGACATCACCGTCGGCGTAGTCCTCGACGACAACCGTTCCGTTCTGTGTCGTTTTTGATCCCGTTTTGAACCTGAGACAGCCGTCCTCTATCCACCCCGTTTTGATTTGCACCCGGTATAGACCGTCGATAGTGTCGACGACGAGGTCGTACGGATCGTTATCACCGAACGGAATGGACACTGTATACCCCCGTTTGACCAACTCAGCCAGGACGACCGCTTCGGACGTATCACCGACCTGCTTTGTATTCATGTCAGGGGTGGGTCACCCCCGATGGAACAAAAATAGCAGGGACACTTGCCACGGTATTCTCCGTCAGGGGGCCGAATACCCATGGTCGTTTCGACGACGATGTGGTGGCAAAACGCCGGAGTTGATCGCTCGCGAAGTAGCGTCGTTAGAAGGCGCCCGAGGCGGGATTTGAACCCGCGTCACGACCGTGACAGGGTCGTATGATGGGCCACTACACCACCCGGGCTCCCTGCACTCACTCGTAACCGGGTTTGTACCTTAAGGCTTTCCAAAGGGTCCCGCCCCGGTGTGGTCTCACACGACGAGGCGACGACGGCTCGTTATTCGGGTTTGAGTCCTTCGTTCTGAACGCGCATCACGGCTTCGCCGTCCGGGAGGTTCGGTGCGTCGACGAGTTTGACGATCCGCTTGTTGCCCTTGGACTTCTTCAGGTACATCCGGAACGTGGATTTGTGTCCGAGAATGTTGCCGCCGATAGGCTTCGTGGGGTCGCCGAAGAACGCGTCGGGGTTCGATTGGACCTGGTTCGTGACCACCGTCGCGGCATTATAAAGGTTGCCGACCCGCTCGATGTCGTGGAGGTGCTTGTTGAGTTTCTGTTGGCGGTTTGCGAGTTCGCCACGGCCGACGTACTCCGCACGGAAGTGTGCGGTCAGCGAATCGATACAGACGAGTCGGACCGGATACTCGTCGTCCTCGTACTCGGCGGCGATCTCCTTTGCCTTCTCGGCGAGCAGGATCTGGTGGTTCGAGTTGAACGCCTTGGCGACGTGGATCTTGTCGAGGAACGCCTGAATGAGTTCGTCCATAGCCTCGTCGTCGTCGGGCGTTCCGTCGATTTCTTGATCCTCCATCGCGGCTTCGAGGGCCTCCTCGGGGAGGCCACGGACCATCTCCTCGATCCGTTCGGGGCGGAACGTGTCCTCGCTGTCGACGAAGATACAGCGACCGTGGAGTCCGCCGGCGTCCCTGGGAAGTTGGACGTTGACCGCGAGCTGGTGGGTGATCTGTGATTTCCCGGCCCCGAACTCGCCGTACACTTCCGTGATCGACTGGGTCTCGACGCCGCCGCCGAGCATCCCGTCGACCTCCGGGATGAGCCACTCGAGTTTGCCGATCTGTTCGCGGCGCTTGAGCACGTCGGTCCCGGTTTCGAACCCGCCGATGTCCGCCGCTTCCCTCGCGGCCTGAATAATATCGTTGGCGTTCGATTCGCCGACATCGGCGGTGTTCGAAAGCTCCGCCGGCCCGGCGACGGCGATGCTCTGATACGAGTCGTATCCGTTCTCGCGGAGTTTTTCCGCCGTTGCGGGACCGACTCCTGGAAGCTCCTCTAAGTCTTCTGTCGCTGCTGCCATACCTACCTCTGTGTCCGCCCGGTACATAAAGTCTCGTCAACAGCTTTGTGGAAGTGAAACCGCGTTACAGTGATGGCATGAGTTCTCCCGTAACCCGAAGGTTTAGATGTCAGATCGTCCCCGCGGACGGGGCCGTCAGCCCCAGGGGTGGTTGTCACCCTCGGGCCACATAGGGTACCAGTACGACGTATCGTCCTCGGTTTCGAGTTCGCCATCGAGGTTGCTCTCGAGTTTGAACTCGAGGGCGCCGTCGCGCTCGTGGCCGCCGGTCGGAACGAACGGGTAGTACGAGCCTCGGCGGAACGAGTACACCCAGTAGGCCGTCGTCCCGTCACGGTCGAACGAGAACACCGCCGCCAGGAGTCGCGATCCGAACCCCTCTTCGATGAGCGTGTCCGCGGCGAAATGAACGCTCGTCACCAGGTTTTCGAAATCGGAGTCGCGCAAGACGACCCAACTGTAGCCGTGGCTGTCCTCGATGAACGAGGCGGTCGTTCCGGTCTCCTCCTCGCCGAGTTCCAACACGGCACGAACCTCGTCGCGTGCGTCCCGGAACGCGGTGCTGTCGACGTTCGCAAAACAAAGTGCGGCGTCACCGGTCGGTGCGAGCCCCAGATCAGCCTCCATCGTCAGATATGCCGTCGACATCCCGAAGAGATCCTCCGGATCCGCCTCGCGGGTCGCGTCCGCCTCCGCGCTGAGACCGAGTGCCTGTCGGATGGTATCGAAAACGCCCATTGGGCGTAGGAGCGACCCCGACGCCAATAGGCGTTGTCCTACCGCGACGAGCGGTCGAGACACCCACCGTCGAACGGCCGACCTGGGGTTTATGTACGAACACGCGGCCAACGCCGGTATGTCCTGATCGGTCGCCGGTGGTCCGCCGGGGCGGGAGGGTGTATACCGCACCGTTGCGGAACACGGATCACCGGACGGTCGTTCCGCCTGCTCGCTACACGTCGACGCCGTGCTCGGAGAGTAACGCCTCGAACTCGGGTTCCTCAAGCGTCCGGACGCCGCGTTCCTCTGCGGCCTCACGTTTGCTCCGGCCGGGGCTGGTGCCGACGACGAGGTAATCCGTGTTGCCCGACACGCTCGACGTTGCGGATCCGCCGTGTCGTTCGACCAGCGCCCGCGCTTCCTCCCGTGTCAATCCGTCCAGCGACCCGGTGAAAACGAACGTCAGCCCGTCGAGGGACTCGCCAGTGGTTTCGGCCGGCTGGGGATCGACGCCCGAAGCGAGGAGATCCTCGACGGTTTCGCGATTCCGCTCGCCGTCGAAGAAGCCGGCAATCTCGCTCGCGACGACCGGCCCGATCCCGTCGACGTTCTCGAACTCCTCCGCGGACGCTGACAGGACCGCCTCGAGCGTTCCGAACTCGCGGGCGACATCTGCGGCGGTGGTCTGTCCCACTTCCGGGACGCCGAGCGCGGAGAGGAAGTCGGCAAGCGGAGGCTCGCGGCTCGCGTCGATCGCGTCGATGAGGTTGTCGGCGCTCGTCTCACCCCATCCCTCGAGTTCGGCGAGTTCCTCACGGGAGAGCGAATAGAGGTCGGGCAGCCGCTCGACGAGTCCCGCGTCGATCAACCGATCGACCGCCTTCTCGCCGAGCCCCTCGATGTCGAGTCCGGTCCGGGAGGCGTAGTGTCGGATGGTCCGCCGGAGTTGTGCCGGACAGCCGACCCCGCCGGTACAGAACGCCATCGGCCCGTCGCGTTCGATCGGGCTCGAGCAGACCGGACACAGATCCGGAAATTCAAAGGCTGTTTCGTCGCCGTCGACGACCGACTCGACGTAAGGGATCACGTCGCCAGCGCGTTTGACGCGGACGGTATCGCCAATGTCGACGCCGAGTTCCTCTATCTGATCGGGGTTATGAAGCGTCGCCCGCGACACTTCGACGCCGGAGACGTCAACGGGATCCAACAGCGCGACGGGCGTGAGCCGTCCTGTCCGACCGACCTGAACGACGATGTCCCGAACAGTCGTGACTTCGGACCGAGCCGGAAATTTATACGCGAAGGCCCACCGCGGTGCTCTGGCGGTCGATCCGAGCGTCTCGCAGGCGTCAACCCGGTCGAGTTTGATGACGGTCCCATCGATCTCGTAGTCGAGGGCGTCGCGCCGATCGAGCATCCGATCCCGAAACTCGATTGCCCCGTCGATACCCTCGACGAATTCCGTGTGTTCGTCCGTCGGAAAGCCCCACCGCTCCGTCGCGGAGCGCTCCGCACGGCGTGTATCGAATGCCCGACCGCCGTCGTCGAGGATGTCGAAAACGAAACATGCCAGCGGACGCTCGGCGGTAACGGAAGGGTCGAGCTGTCGAAGCGTTCCCGCGGCGGCGTTTCGCGGGTTCGAGAACGGGTCGTCCCCGCGTTCGATCCGCTCGCGGTTGTACGTCTGGAACGCCTTCTTCGGCATGAACACCTCGCCCCTGACCGCGAGGAACTCGGGGGGATCCCCACGGAGTTCGAGCGGGACGGACCGAATGGTACGGACGTTCGCCGTCACGTCGTCGCCCTCGATCCCGTCGCCGCGGGTGGCGGCACGTTTCAGACGACCGTTTTCGTACACCAGTTCGACCGAGAGGCCGTCGAACTTCGGCTCACAGAGGTACTCGATCGGCCCCTCGTAGTCGGCGTCGGCGAGCCGATCGCGGATCCGACGATCGAACTCCCGAACGTCGGCCACCTCGACTGAGGAGTCGATCGACAGCATCGGGGTGACGTGTTCCACCGTCTCGAGTTCCTCGAGCGGTTCGCCGCCGACCCTGTGTGTGGGGCTCGTCCCCGAATCCAGATCGAAGGCGTCCTCGAGTTCGAGCAAGCGCTCGAAGAGCGTGTCGTAGGCCCGATCTGAGACGACGGGGTTGGCGAGTTGGTAGTACCGGTAATCGTGATACCGGATCGCCGCACGGAGCAGTCCGACCTGTCTGTGTGCGGTCTCGGGGTCGAGGGTATCGACCGGTTCGAACGCCAAGGGCGGGTCCCGAACGTAGGGGTTGTCGGTCGGTTCGTCCATCGTCTGTCAGTCACCTCGTTCGGTCGTCGCTCGTCCCCTCGCTGTCGGCGGGCAGCGACGATTATAGGTCCGCGACATCCTCGATAGCGTCGGTCAGGGCCTCTATGCTCTCGACGGTGTGTTCGCCCATGTGGCCGATCCGGAACGTCTCCTCCCCGATGTCGCCGTAGCCGTTCGAGAACACCATGTCGTACTCCTCGGAGACCGTTTCGATGGTTTCGGCGACGTCGATCCTCCGCGTGTTCTCGATGCAGGTGACCGTCCGGGATTCGTACCCCTCCTCGGCGAAGAGGTCGAAGTGCTCGCGCGCCCACCCGCGGGTGTACTCGGCCATCTCGCGGTGGCGCTCGTCGCGGCCCTCGTGTGTCTCCTCGAGCATATGCTTCATCTGCGTTCGGTAGGCGAGCATGATCGGGATCGCGGGTGTCGAGTGTGTCTGCCCTTTCCGGTCGTAGTAGTCGATACAGCGTCTGAACCCGCCGTACCACGACGAGTCGCCTTTCTCGGCCTCGCGGTCGTAGGCCTCGTCGCTGACGACGCAGACCGCGAGTCCCGGCGGCATGGCGAAGGCCTTCTGTGTCGAGGCGAAGATCACGTCGATACCGTGTTCGTCGATGTCGACGTAATCACCGCCGAGCGACGAGACCGCGTCGACGGCGAAGTACGTGTCCGAATACTCCGCAACCACATCGCCGATCCCCTCGATCGGGTTGCGGACGCCGGTCGAACTCTCGTTCATCACCCCGGCGACCATGTCGTAGCCGTCCTCGCTGGATTCGAGCGCCTCGCGGATGTCCTCGGGCTTCGGGGCTTCGCCCCACTCGTACTCCAGTCGGTCGACGTCCTTGCCGAGCCGTTCGGCGACGTTGGCGTAGCGCTCGCTGAAGGCCCCGGCGGTCGGCACGAGCATGCGGTCGTCGACGAGGTTGAGCGCCGTCGCCTCCCAGAACGCCGTCCCGGAGCCCGTGAGAACGATTACGTCGTTGTCGGTTCCGAGAAACTCCTTCGTGTCCTCGACGATGGTCGTGTAGAGGTCAGTCATCCGGTCCATGCGGTGGCCGAACGCCGGTTGTGCCATCGCGTCGATGACGTCCTCGCGGACCTCGGTCGGGCCGGGGATGTACAGCGTCTTCTCGGGGTAGTCGTCTTTGTACTCACGCTTTTTGTTCACGGAAACCACCTGATGTATCTCACATCGGGGAGGGAACGCATGGTAGTTTTGATACGCCCCCGGCGGGCCACAGTGTCGCGCTCACACCGGAGGACAGAGGAGCGAAACCGTCGGACTACTCCCGGACCCCGAGCGGTACCGTCCGACCGGGGGCGATCCGAAACAGAACCGGAAGCGTGACGAGCGCGATGGCGATTTCGAGACCGCCGACGGCGATGAACGCGGTGCCGTAGTCGTACCGGGTCGCGAGCCAGCCGCCGCCGACGATACCCCCGAGGAAGCCGAGACTCCCGAAGATGTTGAACCCCCCCATGGCTGCCCCGCGCTCTGTCGGTGCGACCAGATCCGTCACGAGAGCCATCGTCGCGGGGGCGATGAGCGCGCCGAGAACGCCGACTGACGCCATCGCGACGGCGGCGGCGGGAACAGACGGGGCCGCGCTGACACCGATGATAGCGACGCCAAATCCGACCGATCCGGCGACGATCGGAGCCACCCGCCCGATCCGGTCCGACAGCGCACCGAGCGGGTACTGCAACAGCGCGAACGGAACGAAAAAACACGCGAGCAACAGTCCGATAGCCGAGGGGTCGAGCCCGAACGCGTCCCGGAAGTAGAACGTGCCGGTGAGTCCCAAAAAGCCCGCCGCGAACCGATCGGCGAACCCGAACGCGAAGGGGACGAGCAGTTCCGGGGTCGTCCGGAAGCTGTCGAGGGCGTCCCCGAGGCTCCGACCCCGGCCGGGAGCGCGGTCGGGGACGGTCAACACGACGACGGCGACGAGCGAGAGAAGGGCGGCCGAGGCGAGAATCGGCGCGAGCGGTCCGAACGCATACAGTTGTCCGCCGACCGGAGCGCCGAGTGCGGCCCCACCGCCGATAGCGATGCCCGCCGCGCCCATGTTCGTGCCGTGTCCGCCCTCGAGATCCATGAGCATCGTGATCGAAAGCGAGAACGCGCCGATGGTAAAGGCGCCCTCCAGAAACCGAAGCGCGAGCGCGACCCTGAACTCGCCGGCCCCGGAGACGACCGCCGCGGCGAGGGCGAGATACGCGAGCGTCCCGCCGACCGCACCGGCGACGATGAACGGGACCCGTCGGCCGACACGATCGGACGCGACGCCCCAGACGGCCGAAAACAGGACGAACGCCAGCAACTGAACGGCCAAAAAGGCGGTTCCGGCATCGATCGTCGGCGAGCCGCCGAGCGACGCGACGAGCCGGTCGACGCCGGGGTAGACGAGAAGTTGCGTAAAGAGGACGACGAAAACGACGGCCGACAGACGGACGCGTTCGGCTCGGCTCACACCGATGGGTACGGATGCCGGCTACTTGTGTGTGCAGGAACCGCGGGGGCTACTCCGCGTCCCACACGTCGGAGAGTGGGTGGTCGTCGATGCGTTCCGTTCGCGTCGACCGGCGCGTCCGGTCGTCCGTCCGGCCCGCAGTGTCGACCGCGCGGGCGGGGTCGAACGGCGGCAGTTCCGGCCGTGAGAGCCGGTCGACCTGCGATTCGAACCACGGGGGCATGTCGCCGCGGGCCCGGTCAAACAGGTCGAGAAGCGAGCTATCGGCGAGGTACGTCGCGCCGTAGTCGTCGGGCGCACGAATGACCCGGCCGCACGCTTGGATCACCGTCCGCAACGCCGCCCGGTAGTACCAGCCCCACTGGCCGTCCTCGAGACGGCGCGCGACCCGCGAATCGTTCGTGTTCGGGTACGGGGCCTTACACAACACCTGCCACCGGCAGAGGTCATTCGAGAGATCAAGCGCTTCCTCCATCTTCACCGAGACGAACACGTCCGGGTCGTCGCTCCGTTTCCACCCTGAAAGGGCGGCGTCGCGGGTCTCCGAGTCGTGGCGGCGGACCCGGCCGCCGACGCCGAACTCCTCGAGGAGTTCGACCAGGCGTTCGGCGATCGCGTACGAGTGTGCGTGGATCAGTCCCTTCTCATCGTCGTGTTTCGCCATCAGGCGGACGACGACGCGGGCGATCTTCGGCAGCGTCTCCTCGCGGTGTTCGTAGGTCATCTTCCCCCGCGTAACGTCGTACAGCGGCCGGTTCTCGACCGGAAACGTGTGGGGGACGTCGACCAAAGCGACGGAGCCGGGATCGAGACCGGCACCACGACAGAAGGCGTCCTTGTCGAGCATCGTCGCCGATAACAGCGCGAACTTGCGACCGCGGGCCCAGACGGTGTGATGGAGGTAGCGAGCGGGGTCGAGCGGTTTGATCGAGACGGCCCCGCCGCGGGGGTCCTCGCCGGTCCCGCGGTCGGACTGATCTGCGACCCACACTGTCGGACTGTCCGAATCGCGGAGGTCCTCGAGAAACCACCCGAGGTCCCGGACCAACTCGGCGAGGCGGTCGCGCTCCTCCGTTTGAGCCTCGGTCAGTTCGACGTGGCCGCGGAGTTCCTCCTGTCGCCGGCTGCAGGTGTCGAGCAGCCGTTCGGCGTACGGTTCGACGTCGGCGAGGGTCTCGATCTCGGGGGGGCGACAGCTGTCCCAGACCGGGACGGTGGTCGGGGAAAGCTCTATCGTGGCGTACATTTCGGCCCACTCGGCGAGCCCGTGGGCCTCGTCGACGACGACGACGTCGCGTTCGCAGAACACCTCGCTGCCCGCAGTCTGCATGAAGTACGCAAGCGTCATCGCCGCGATCCGGCCGTTGGAGGCGCTCGCCCGATCGGCGAAGTACGGACAGCGGTGTTGGACCGGACAGTCGAAGCCGCGTTCGCGCGCGCAGGGAGCTCGATCGACCGGCGTCGAGGTCTCGCCGGGCAGAATACACGAGTAGTTCGATTTGCCACGAATGATCGAGAGATCACCGAGCAGTTCGTCGCCGGCGACATCGTCGAGCTGTGAGACCTGCGGGGTGGTGTAGTACGCGCCGATCGGACGGCTCGGAGCGTCCTCACCGTCGCGTCTGGCACAGCCGGCGATGGCCCGCGCCAGAAGCGACTTGCCGCTGCCGGTCGGCGCTCGGACCAACACGACCTCGTTGCCGGCCTCGAACGCGGACCGGATGTCACGGAGCGCCCGCTCCTGTGCGCCCCGGAACGACGGTGCCGGAAACTCCGCGACGATGCGCGATGGGTCCACGGTCGACCGACGGGCCGGCGCGTCCTAAAGGGCTCGAATCAGACCCCCCGATCGCGAACCGCTCGCCGTTCGGCTACTCGGGGTCGGGGTCCGATTCCGGTTCGACGTCCAGTCCGTGGCGGTCGGCCCGCATCCCCAGATACGTCAGGTACAACATCCCGAGGATCATCAGGGCGGTCGCGATCGCACCGACGATCCCGACGGCTGTGACGGCGTCGACCATGGCGGATACCGACCCCCCGAGTATATAACAATGTCCCCGGACCCGCTACGCCGAGTCGAGCGCCAGCGAGGCGAGGAGCGCCTCCAGTTGGACCTGCTCGTTGGCCCCCGCCGTGATCCGGTAGTCCGCCTCGCCGATCCGTTCCATCAGCCTGACTGCCTCCCGCTCCTCGAGGTCGAACTCCCAGACCGAGCGGTGCATCTGGTCGATGATGTCGCCCCCGGCGATGCCCACGTCGGTCAAAAGCGAGTCGAGTTGTGCCCGGGCGGCGGTGAAATCGCCGTCCATGGCCTTCGTGACCATCGCCTCGATCTCCTCGGGGCGGGCCGTCGAGGTGATCGTGTACACCGCGTCCTCGTCGACGACGCCGCCCATGACGGCGGCGGCCTGCAGCCCGTTTATCGCCTTCCGCATGTCGCCGTCCGCGGCGTACACCAACGCGTTCATCCCCTCGTCGGTGATCTCGATCCCCTCGCGGTCGGCGATGATCGCGATCTGTTCGGCCACCGCATCGTCGCCGAGCGGCGAGAACCGGAAGACGGCACACCGCGATTGGATCGGGTCGATGATCTGTGAGGAGTAGTTACACGAGAGTATGAACCGGGTGTTGTCGGAGAACTGCTCCATCGTCCGGCGGAGCGCCGACTGGGCGTCGGAGGTGAGGGCGTCGGCCTCATCGAGGAAGATGATCCGGTGATCGTAGCCGCCGAAGGAGGCACGGGCGAAGCTCTTGATCCGCTCGCGCACCACGTCGATCCCGCGCTGGTCGGAGGCGTTGAGTTCGAGGAAGTTCTCCCGCCAGTCGTCGCCGTAGACCTCCTTTGCAATTGTCAGGGCAGAGGTGGTTTTCCCCGTACCGGCCGGCCCCGCGAACAGAAGATGCGGCAAATCTTGCTGGTCGATATACTGCCGGAGCCGTTGGGTGATCGCCTCGTGGCCGACGACGTCGTCGAGCGTCTGGGGGCGGTACTTCTCGATCCAGATCTCCCGCCCGCGGTCCTCGGCGGCGGCTTCGCTCATACCCGGACGTTGCTCCCGTCGGGCATAAAGCCCCCGAGACGGACGGAAGCCGTGTCCCGAACGCCACGCTGAAACCGTCCGCGCGCCTAACGGGCGCATGGACGTGACCTGTGAAGTCCTCGGGGAGGGGACCCACGAACTCGAACTCGAGGACGGCGCGACCTACGGCGACGTCCTCGAGTCGGTCGGCCTCTCGACGCACGAGGCCTCCGTGCTCGTCGACGACAGCCCGGTCCCGGAGGACCGACCGGTCGACGCCGAGTCGGTCCGCGTGCTCCGGTTAATAAAGGGCGGATGACCGAGCCCGAAGGGACCGACTCGCGTGTCCGCGCCGCCGCGCCCGGCGAGTACGTGATGGTTCGATCGATCCTCGAAGGTGCGCTTTTGACCGTCGACGACGGCATCTTAGCCCGGTCGTCGGTGCTCGTCGCCGCCGACGACGGCCGGATCCTCGGTGCGTTGATCCTCCGGGGCGTCGAAATCGAGGCGGTCGCCGTCCGCCCCGGCCGCCGGGGACAGGGCATCGGCCGAGGGCTCGTCGAGGCGGCCGCGAGGCGCCGGCCGCGCCTCCGTGCCGGATTCGATCCGGGCGTGCGACCGTTTTATATCAAACTCGGGTTCGACGTTCGCTGTTCGGGCGGGCGGTGTCGGGGCGTGTTACGATCGGGTTTTTCGACGACCGAAACAGCCAAACCCGTTCGGAGAGGCGATTAGAACCATGACAGGAGCCGATCCCGTGTTGGTGATCGGGGGTGGCGCGACCGGCGTCGGCGTCGCCCGTGACCTCGCGCTCCGCGGCGTGGACGTGACGGTCGTCGATACGGGAGGACTCGGGGGCGGAACGTCCGGGCGGTCCCACGGTGTCCTCCACAGCGGCGCACGGTACGCGGAAGCGGATCCGGTCGGCGCCGCGGAGTGTATCGAGGAGAACCGCATCCTCCGATCCGTCGCGTCGGGGTGTATCCGGGACACCGGAGGGGTGTTTCTCGAACTACCGGACGACGATCGGTCGTACTTCGAACGCAAACTCGAGGCCTGCCGCGAGGTCGGGATCGACGCTGAACGGCTCGACCCGGCGGCCGTCCGGCGGAGGGCACCGGACGTCACTGATGGTGTCGACGGCGCCTTCCGGGTGCCCGACGCAGTCGTCCATCCGTCCCGCCTCGTCGCGGCCAACGCCGCCGATGCGGCCGCACACGGGGCGACGATACACACCCACGCGCCGGTCGAGTCCCTGACCGTCCGTGGGGGTCGGGTAGAGTCGGCCCGCGTTGGCGGAACCGTCGACGGGACGATCGAACCGGCGTACGTGGTCAACGCGGCCGGTCCCTGGGCCGGCCGCGTCGCCTCGATGGCGGGCCTCGACGTGCCGATGTCGCCGACGCGGGGCGTCATGATCGCCGTCGAGTACGACCGGCTCGGCCCGGTGTTGAACCGGTGTCGCGAGCCGGCCGACGGCGACATCGTCGTTCCGCACGACGAGGAGGTCGTGTTGGGGACGACGAGCGTTCCGACCTCGGACCCCGGCGACCGCGACCACGACGACGGGGAGATCGACGTGTGTCTCGAGGAGTGTTCGGCGATGGTGCCGCCGGTGCGCGAGGCGGAGATCCGCCGGACGTGGACCGGCGTTCGCCCGCTCTATTCGCCGGAGGAAAAACAGGGCGAGCGCGGGATCTCGCGGGGGTTCGCGCGGTTGGATCACGCCGACGACGGCGTCGAGAACGCGGTCAGCATCGTCGGCGGCAAGCTGACGACGTACCGGCTGATGGCGGCGTCGGTCGCCGATCTGGTCTGCAAACGGCTCGGCGTCGAGGCGGCCTGTTCGACCGCGACGACTCCCCTTCCCGGAAGCGACGATCCGACACAGTTGGAGGCGTACATCGACGAGTTCGACGTCCGCGCCCCGACCGACGGGGCCAGCGGTCACGACGGGTAGGCGGACGGGGTGGTGGGCCAGGGGTGCCATGGTTCGTCGCTCCCGTCGCACCCGAGCCGCGGCCGGACCGACGCTCGCCGCCGCCGTGTCGGTTTATAAATATCCGTCCGCGCGCGCCAACAACAGCCCCTCGATCGTGGCGTCGTTAGCGGGGTCGGTGCGTGCGGTGTCGAGTGCGTCCTCCACCGGGACGGTGACGGCATCGAGGAACTCGCTGCCGTCGAATTTCAGTTCGCCGCGGGTGAACCCCTCCGTCCAGACGATCCCGCGGGGGTGTCGCAACACGCCGGTCGAACACCAGAACTCCTCGAGGAGTTCGACGGTGTCGGGGACGATGCCGACTTCCTCCTCGAGTTCGCGCGCGCCGGCGGCGGCGTAGCCCTCGTCGTCCTCCACGATGCCCGCCGGGAGTTCATAACAGAGTTCGCCGATCGCCGGCCGGTACTGCTCGACCATCACGACGGCCGGTCCGGTCCCGGCTTCGGGGGCTGGCAGGCCGAGTTCGGCCGGATCCGAGACGACGGCGACGATGACGACCGCCGGGGGCAACTCCGCCCAGTAGTACCGCTTTGTCCGGCCGTCGGGCAACTCGACCAGATCGTACCCGCCCGTGTACCACCCCGTCTCGTACTCGGATTCCGATTCGAGCACCGGCCAGCCGTGGCCGCGGGGGCTCCGGTCGCCGTCAGTCATCAGCCGCCTCCGACGCCAGTCGCTCGCGGTACAGCCGGTTGAACGCCATCCGGCGGACGGTCCCGACGGCCGCGTCGGGTTCGTTTTCGAAGGTGGCGGCGACCGCCGAACTGGCGGCCGGCGAGACGTGCCAGGCGACGCCGGAGACATTGTCGCTGCCGGCGATCCGCACGTCGCCGGAATACGTCTCGCGCCACGCGTCGAACGTCCCCCGGTCCGCGACCCGGACCGCGAGCGTCTCGGCGAACAGCGCCTCTCGTGCGGTTTCGACCACCTCGCCCGTCACTCGGTCGTCGTACTCCGCGCGGTCGAACTCCATCGCTCGCGCGGTCTCGCGAACCACGCTCTGTGCCGTCGTCCCGAGGGCGTCGTATCGGGCCTCGGCGTCCGCCCACGATTCGGGGGCGGCGATCCCGCGAACCTCCGTTTCGGGGTCAGCGGCGCTATCGCTCGGCATCGTCCTCGTCGTCGCCGCGCATGCGTCGGGTCATCTTCCGGGCCTCAGCGAGCACCTCGGCTGTCTCCTCGTCGACCGGACCCGGGCCACCCGGAGGCGTGTCACCGTGGTCGTGCCCGGACCGACCGTGGCTGTCGTGGTCGTGAGCCCCCCCGTGTGTCTGCCCGGCGTGACCCGTCCCATCGTCGAACAGCGCACCGGAGCGTTGTTCCGGCGGATCCGACGCTCCGTGCTCGAGCCCCCCGGCGGTGTCCTCGAACAGTCGGGGGAACTCGGTCTCCTCGACGCGCTCGCCGACGACGTCGGCGAGTTCGGTTTCGCCCATCGAGCCCCACTCCGGTGCGTGCTCGTCGAGCCACGCCTCGTGGCCGTCGTCGCCGAGCAACGCGGTGAACGCGAGGTGGTTCGCGAGGTGTCCCGCGTCGGCTTGGGGGTCCGAACAGACGGGGCATTCATATCCCATACCGACCGTCCGGCGGCCAGCGTCAAAACGCCTGTGTCCGTCACCCGGCTACAGTTGTTTGACGAGCACGTACGCGTCCTCGCCGTCGTCGTAGTAGCCGGGGACGGTGTGGTGTCGTTCGAACCCGAACGCCGCATAGAGCGATCGGGCCGCGTCGTTCGTCCGCCGGACTTCGAGTTTGACCCGGTCGGCACCCGAACCCGCGAGCGTGACGAGACCGCGGGATAACAGCGTCCGCCCGATCCCCCGGCGGCGATGCTCGGGCGCGACGGCGAGGTCTTTTATATGTCCGACCGTCGCACCGTGGGTGTCGATGGTGTCGGCGATGACGTAGCCGACGACCTCCTGACCCGTGTCGGCCACCAGGAATCCCGGCGCATCGAGGAGGCGTTCGAACGCCGCGTAGGGCCACGGCTGCCCGAACGAACGCGTTTCGATCCGGAACACGGACAGGAGATCAGCCCTCTCGATCGCCCGGATCTTGAGTTCGCCGTGTCGCTCGAAGCCTCTCACACGCCGGCCGTAACCGTGACGCCGGTATAGGCCTGTCGGCGTTCGGGGGCGATTTCGGCGGCAGCGGTACGGAGCGCGGCGGCCAGAAGATTGATGTACCAGCAGTTTCAATCCGAATACGCACCCGTTTGGGTGCATCCCCACCCCCCACCCCGTTTTTATTCTTCGTAGCGTCAGCCACAGTTAACCCACAGTCGGTCCGAACGGGCGTATGGACACCGAAGTTGCGGACGCGCTCCGGACCGCGTACGACGACGGCGAGGCGATCGATCCGGCGTCGGTGCCGACGTCGCTGACGGTCGAGGACGGATACGCGATACAGGACGCACTCGCCGAGCGGCGCGGCCCGGTCGCGGGGTATAAGATCGGGTTCACGAACGACGCCGTCCAGTCGGATTTCGGGATGGACTCGCCCATCTACGGCCGCGTGTTCGCGGACACCGTCCGGACGGACGGCCGCTTCGAGTACGGCGAGTTGGTCGATCCGCTGATCGAACCCGAGATCGCGTTCGTGCTCGATCGGCCGCTATCGCCGCCGGTTACCCGCCTCGACGTCGCCGCCGCGAGTCGGTTCGCCGTGCCAGCGATCGAAATCGTCGACAGCCGGATCGAGGGGTGGGAGTTCGGGGCCGCGGGTGCGGTCGCGGACAACGCCCTCGCCGCCCGGCTGGTTGTCGGCGACCCCGTCCCCGTCGGCGAGGCGGATCTCTCCTTGGAAGGCGTCGAGGTTCGGGTCGGCGGTGGGCGACGGACGAACGGGGTCGGAGCGGCCGCGCTCGGCCACCCCGCATCGGCGCTCGCCTGGCTCGCGGACGCCCTCGAGGAGCACGGCGGTCGTCTCGAGGCCGGCGACATCGTGACGACGGGGACACTTACCGATCCGCTCCCGGTCGCGGCCGGCGAGACGGCCGTCGCCCGGTTCGCCTCGCTCGGGACGGTCACGGCCCACGCCGAGTGAGGACCGCCCGAGGCGTCGGCCAGCGGTGGGTATTTGCTCCCGGACACACCACGTCATCCCATGATCGAGCCACGGATCGGCGTCGACGTCGGCGGCACGTTCACCGACGTGGCGCTCGTCGTCGCCGACGACCTCGTTACGGCGAAGGTGCCGACGACGGAGGATCAAAGCGTCGGGGTGATGGCGGGGATCGAAAAGGCCTGTGAGGAGGCCGGCGTCGACCCCGGATCGGTCGGGCAGTTCGCACACGCGATGACCGTCTCCGTGAACGCCTTACTGGAGCGTGACGGCGCGACGACGGCGCTTGTCACGACAGAGGGGTTCGGTGACGTCCTCGAGATCGGCCGACAGGCACGCCCCGATCTGTACGACCTCGACGCCGAGAAACCGACCCCGCTCGTCCCCCGGCGGCGGCGTTTCGAAATCGACGAGCGGGCGACGCCCGAGGGGATCGACCGGCCGGTCTCCGAGAGCGACATCCCGCGAGTCGCCGAGGAGATCGAGGCGTCGGGGGCCGAAAGCGTCGCGGTGTGTCTGTTGCACGCCTACGCCCACCCCGGGAACGAGGCCCGGGTCGTGACGGGCCTCCGGGACGAACTCGACGTCCCTGTGTCGGCGTCGCACGAGGTCCTCCCGGCGTTCCGCGAGTTCGAGCGGACGGCGACGACCGTCGCCGACGCGTACGTTCGACCCGGAACGGGCGGATACCTGGGACGACTTCTCGACCGGGCACGGGAGGCGGGGCTGCCCGACCCGCGGATCATGAAGTCGAACGGCGGCGTCGCTGACGTCGAAACCGTCCGATCGCGGGCCGTCACGACCGTCCTCTCGGGGCCGGCCGCGGGAGTCGTCGGGGCCGGAACGGTCGCGTCCGAGGCGGCCGACGGCGTCGTCACCTTCGATATGGGCGGCACCTCGAGCGACGTGAGCCTGGTTCGGGACGGCGACGTCGCACGGCGCTCCGACGCCGAGGTCGGCGGCGTCCCGATCCGGACGCCGATGGTCGACATCGAGACGGTCGGGGCCGGCGGCGGGTCGATCGCCCGGGTCGACGCCGGCGGCGCGCTGCGTGTCGGCCCCGAGTCGGCGGGCGCCGATCCCGGCCCCGCCTGCTACGGCAACGGTGGCGAACGGCCGACCGTCACCGACGCGAACGTCGTGTTGGGCTACATCGGAGGCGATGCGGCGCTCGGTGGCGAACTTCCGGTCGACGCCGACGCCGCGTGCGATGCCCTCGACGCGCTCGCGACCGAGGCCGGCCTCGCCGACGCAGCCGCCGCCGCGCGCGGTGTCTATCGCGTCGCGAACGCGACCATGACGCGGGCGATCCGGTCGGTGACGGTCGAGCGCGGCCACGACCCCCGGGAGTTCGGGCTCGTCGCCTTTGGCGGGGCGGGGCCGATGCACGCGACCGCGCTCGCCGACCGCCTCGGGATCGACCGCGTCCTCGTCCCCGGGCCGGCGGGCGTCCTCTCGGCGTACGGGCTGCTCGCGGCCGACGAGACCCACGACGCGCTCCGGACCGTCCGGCTTCCTCTCGACGACGCGACCGCCGAGGACGGCCGGGCGGTGTACGACGACCTCGAGGATCGCGTCCTCGGATCGGTCTCTGATCCCGACGCCGCAGGGCTCGAACGGGCTGCGGACTGCCGGTACGCCGGCCAGAGCTTCGAGTTGACGGTCCCCGTCGAGGGGTTCGACCCCGACCGGGTGAGAGAGCGCTTCGAGGCGGCCCACGAGCGCGCCTACGGCTACCGCCTCGATTCGGGCATCGAAGCCGTCACGCTCCGGGTGACCGCGACGGTCGACACCGAACCGCCCGACGTGTCCCGGGGAGGCGGGGCGGAGGCGGCCGCGGGAACCAGGGAAGCGACGTTCCCCGAGGTCGGGACCGTCGAGGCGACCGTCTACGACCGCGCCTCGCTCGCACCGGGAACCGCGATCGACGGCCCGGCGATCCTCGAACGCGACGGGAGTACGGCTGTCGTCGGCCCCGGCTGGGGCGGGCGGATCCGGACCGACGGGACGCTGCTGCTCGAACGCGGTTCGGGGCGAGAGCCCGGGACGGCGGGAGGGGACCGATGACCGACCGCCTCGACGCGGTCACGCTCGAGGTGCTCCGGAACCAACTGGAGGGGATCGCGGCGGAGATGGGACAGGTGTTGATCCGCGGCGCGTACTCGCCGAACATCAAGGAACGACAGGACTGCTCGACGGCGCTTTTCGACGCCGACGGCCGCCTCGTCGCACAGGCCGAACACATCCCGGTCCACCTCGGGGCGATGCCGGAGGCTGTCGACGCCGTCCTCGCGCGTGATCCCGCCCCCGGCGACGTGTTCGTCCTCAACGACCCGTTCGCCGGCGGCACCCACCTTCCGGACGTGACCCTCGTCTCGCCGATCGAACGCGACGGGCGGATCGTCGCTTACGCCGTCTCGCGGGCCCACCACGCCGATGTGGGGGGGATGACCCCGGGGAGCATGCCCGCCGGAGCCGGCGAGATCTATCAGGAAGGCCTCAGGATCCCGCCCGTCCGGCTGGTCGAGGCGGGCGAGGAACGCGAGGCGGTGCTCGATCTCTTCCTCGCGAACGTCCGCAACCCCGCGGAGCGGCGGGCCGACCTCCGCGCCCAGCTCGCGGCGAACGAGCGCGCCGATCGCCGGCTCGGGGAGGTGGCGAAAGAGCACGGTCTCGAACGCCTCGAACGGGCGTTCGACGCGGTGATCGAGTACTCCCACGAGCGGATGACCGCGGAGATCGAATCGATACCCGACGGCGTCTACGGAGCCGAAGACGCCCTGGAGGGGGACGGGATCACCGAGGAGGAGATCACCGTCGAGGCGACCGTCACGGTCGAAGGCGGAGCGTTCACGATCGATTTCGACGGGACAGCGCCCCAGGTCGACGGCAATCTCAACGCCCCGCTGTCGGTCGCAACGAGCGCCGTGTACTTCGTCGCCCGCTGTGTGACCGATCCGGGGATCCCGCCGAACGCCGGCTGTTACCGCCCGATCACCGTCGAGGCCCCCGCCGGATGCCTTTTGAACCCCGAGCCGCCGGCGGCGGTCGTCGGCGGCAACGTCGAGACGAGCCAGCGGGTGACGGACGTGACCTTCGCCGCGCTCGCCGAGGCGGCCCCGGACCGCGTCCCGGCGGCGGGACAGGGAACGATGAACAACCTCACCATCGGCAGCCGGGACGGCTCCTTTACGTACTACGAGACGATCGGCGGCGGCAGCGGCGGCCGCGCCCACTGCGACGGGATGGACGGCGTCCAGGTCGGGATGACGAACACGCTCAACACGCCGATCGAGGCCCTCGAGGCGGAGTACCCGCTGTCGGTCGAGCGGTACGCGCTCCGGCCCGAAACCGGCGGCGAGGGGCGACACCGCGGCGGCCTCGGCCTCGAGCGGAGGATCCGGATCGAGACGGCGGCGACCGTGTCGCTTCTGACGGAGCGCCGCCGCCGCGCCCCACAGGGCATCGAGGGTGGAGCGCCGGGGGCGACCGGTGAGAACCTGATCGACGGCGGGACCGTCGGCGCGAAGACGACCGTCGAGGTGCCGGAGGGGACGACCGTCACCGTCCGAACGCCGGGCGGCGGCGGCCACGGCGATCCGGCCGACCGAGATCCAGAGGCGATCGAGGAAGATCTGGCGGACGGGAAGGTCGAAGGCGACGACCGGTAGTGGACGTTTCGGCTCCGCTGAAACACTCAAGATTTGACACGAATGGCGTGCAAGATGTAGAGGGTGAGTTCAGCACGGATTATCCCAGATACTTCGCTGAAGCCAGCGTTCACGTATGATTGTCACAGTATTCAACGCATACGAATAGACGAGCAATATCCGGTAAAAACGCCGATCCAGGCACCAAGGTAGTGAGCACGAGCGCCGTACTGAATCCTATTTGTTGGTCGAAACGGTGTCGTTGTATTTATTAGTGGTACGTGTCGAGACGAGAGTATATACGATCTGACAGGCTTCCAGCGGGACCTTCTGTACACAATTCGCTCGTTGAGAAAGGCCTCGTTGAGAAAGGCGAGCTTGATCGGCGGACCAACTATTATACGGTGACGCGGCGTGGGAAGCGCGAAATCGATGCTCGTCGCGACTGGGAAGAACAGTATCTGACCGGTGTTGACGAGGAGTGATCGGGAGCATGTGGCGATGAAGCAGTTAAGAGGGTTAGAGATGTATATTCAACTTAGTACGGCCCTCTCGAACCACCGCCAACGGCGGCGAGTAGCAGGGGTAGCTCGCCGTTTTAAAATCCATTCAGACAGCATTAACGCTGTGTTGTCGCCCCCACCGCAAGTAGTCCGAGCGCGATTGCAGAAAACAGCGGTAATAAAAAGTACACGACAATAGATAAACGATTGAAGCCGGATGTTACGTATGGATACACATAGATGATGCCAGGAACGACAAGGAACGATACGATTATTGCACCGACGAGCACCCACCCACGTCGATCAAACTGAGGGTCAACTTCCCTCCGCTGGGCTGTTATTGAGTCATCGGATGTGTCACGTCGCATAACATATACCCCTAAGTGCTACTGGCGGCTTCTCCAGCGGGCTGTATCTCTACTGTTTGTGACCGCGGCCTGTTCACCCCGTCTGCGTAATTGAATTGATCGGCTGGATTTGCTCAATATTTGAGTGGTCGTGGAATCCGGTTTCGGCATCTTGATCTCGTGCGCTGCAAGCACAATAGGTGATCATTTATGATCTTTACTCTATGACGAATTAATCCGGTCTAATGCGAAGCTACTGAACTCTCTCGGATAGTTGTTGCAACCGAACGTGTTTATTAGATTTGCAATCGTTTTTTAATACCCATTGTAAGCAGTTTGTGAGCCATGAGTAAAATCACGGTATCATTATATAATGGGACGCTCAGAGCTAATATTGTTGACGGCACAGTCTTGAGAACTATTGTTTATTCGCCCGTTTTTAATCACTAGCGGGCAGCGGATTACGTCGTGAGATCAAATGAGTTGAAGCGGGAGAGTAGTGATTGTGCAAACCCTTATTTCCAGCTTCACCGAGCGGCGTGTTTGGATCGCTAAAGGAGTTTGCGACGACACGGGTGAACCCGCCGCTCCGGAAGGAGGCGGCGGGTTCCCCCCAACCATCTGACATCCTCCATACGGCTAAAGCCGTGGGGCTCCCCCACTGGGGGTTGAATCCACGAGTAGCGGGAGGTTCGCGGGTTCGTCGTCGTGTTGGACGATGACCTGCGTTTCGGGCTGTGCCAGTACAGCCCCCGCCTCGGACAGCGGTTTCGAGAACTTGCCCAAGGCTCGTTTACCGATATTCAGCGTGTTGCGAATCTTAAGTGCGGAGCAGGCGGGGGGGAGCGGTGAAGCCGCAATCGACGCCAGTGGCTTCCAACGCGATCAGACCAGCTACCACTACCGCGACCGCGCGAATTACTCGTTCCGGTCGATGAAGACGACGATCTTGATCGACGTGAACTCACTAGCGATAAGAGACGTTCACTTCACGACGCAGAAGGCGTGGGGCGGCCATATCGGGATGCAGGTCTTCCGCCGGAATGCGGAAGACCTGCGGGTGTTGTCTGCTGACGCGAATTACTCGTGGAGCGACCTCCGTGAGGAGTGTCGCTCCAACTCGACGCGACCGTTGATCAAACACAGAGAGCAGACACCGCTACAGAAGGCTCATAACGCCCGGATGAACGAGGATTACAACCAGCGGTGGATGAGTGAAACCGGCTTCTCGCAGTTGAAGGAAGACGACGGCGAGAAGCTGCGCTCCCGGAGCTGGCACGGCCAGTTCCGGGAGCTGACACGGAAGTGCATCGTACATAACCTGACGCAGGCGGCGAGT
>LFFM01000147.1_pt1 | contig 44067 bp, 48 predicted proteins | sample 643131 | NCBI WGS metagenome assembly LFFM01 (sample SAMN03777445, study PRJNA286221) | soda lake metagenome | biome: soda lake; feature: Kulunda steppe; material: water; isolation source: sample Tc-Br brine of Tanatar trona crystallizer | place: Russia: Kulunda steppe | collected 2011-07 | reverse complement strand
TAGCCAAGTCAGGCCAACGGCGCAGCGTTCAGGGCGCTGTCCTGTAGAGGTCCGCAGGTTCAAATCCTGCTCCCTGCATCCACTTCTCAGGAGTAATAACGATGAGTAGCAAGACGAACCCGAGGCTGTCAAGTCTCATCGCCGACCTGAAGTCGACCGCCCGAAACGGCGGCGGCGAGGTCTGGAGCGATGTGGCCGAGCGCCTCGAAAAGCCCCGGCGCACGCACGCTGAAGTCAACCTGGGCCGCATCGAGCGGTACGCACAGGAGGACGAGACCGTCGTCGTGCCCGGCAAGGTGCTCGGGTCCGGTGCCCTCCGAAAGGGGGTCACAGTCGCAGCTGTCGACTTCTCGTCGACAGCCCAGACGAAAATCAACCAGGTCGGCGAAGCAATCGAACTCGAACAGGCGATGGAAAACAACAAAGACGGCTCGAACGTGCGGGTGATCCGATGAGCTACGCCGAGTACGATGCGGACGTCGTCATCGACGCCCGAAACTGCATCCTCGGCCGCGCCGCCTCCCAGATCGCCGAGCGCGCTCTGGACGGCGAGCGGATCGCGGTTGTCAACGCCGAGCGGGCGGTCATCACCGGCAGCGAGGAGGACATCATGTCCGTCTACCGACAGCGCGATGCGGTCGGCTCCGACCGGGGCCCACACTACCCCCGGCGTCCGGACCGGCTGTTCAAACGCTCGGTGCGCGGCATGTTGCCGTACAAGACGACGAAGGGTCGCGAGGCGTTCGAGAACGTCCGGGTCTACATCGGCAACCCTTACGAGGGCCAAGAGGGTGTCGACGCGGAGGTTCTCGACGGAACGTCGCTCGACCGACTATCGAACATCAAGTTCATCTCGCTCGGCGAAGTCAGCGAGAATTTGGGTGCTAACGTCACATGGTAACGAACACATCAGGAAAAAAGAAGACGGCTGTCGCCCGCGCGACGGTTTCGGAGGGAAGCGGCCGGGTCCGGATCAACTCCGAACCGGTCGAACTCATCGAACCCGAGCAGGCGCGGCTGAAGATGCTCGAACCGTTCCGAATCGCCGACGAGGAGTTACGCGACAGCGTCGACATCGACGTGACCGTCTCCGGCGGCGGGTTCGCCGGACAGGCCGACGCCATTCGGACCGCGGTCGCCCGCGGCCTCGTCGAGCACACGAACGACGCCGAACTCCGGGATGCGTTCATGTCCTTCGACCGTTCGTTGCTCGTCAACGACGTTCGGCAGTCCGAACCGAAAAAGTGGGGCGGCCCCGGCGCGCGGGCACGCTACCAGAAATCCTACCGCTGAGGTGATGCGTGTATGATGGTACCGGTTCGGTGTTTCACGTGTGGTAGCGTCGTCGGCGAGCACTGGGAGGAGTTCGAGGAACGCGCCCGCGAGGGCGATGAGGACCCCGCCGAAGTGCTCGACGAACTCGGCGTCGAACGGGCGTGCTGTCGACGGATGCTCGTCTCTCATAAAGACCTCGTCGATATCGTTTCACCGTATCAATGAGAGGAACCAACCGCTACGAGAAGGCACGCATCCTCGGGGCCAGGGCCCTGCAGGTGTCCTACGGTGCGCCGGTACTCATCGACACCGACCAGACGGAACCGATCCTCGTCGCCGCCGAGGAGTACGACGCGGACGCGCTCCCCTTCACCGTTCGGCGGGGGAAGAAATGACGCTCATCACCGAGGTCCGGCTCCGACGGATCCTCGACAGCCGGGGCAACCCGACCGTCGAGGCTGAAGTCCGGACGGAAAACGGCGGCTTCGGTCGCGGTGCCGCGCCCTCGGGAGCGTCGACCGGCGAGTACGAGGCGGTCGAACGACCCGCCGAGGAAGCGATCGCGAAGGCCAGAGAGTTCGCGGTGCCGCGACTCGAGGGCCAGATCTACGCCGGCGACCAACGCGGCGTCGACAGTGCGCTCGGCGGGGCCGACGGGACCGAGAACTTCTCCGAGATCGGGGCGAACAGCGCCGTTGCGATTTCGATGGCGGCCGCAAAGGCCGCCGCGGACGTACTCGGCGCACCCCTGTATCAACATCTCGGCGGCGCGTTCCGAGGCCGACAGTTCCCGGTTCCGCTCGGGAACGTCATCGGCGGCGGCGAGCACGCGGCCGATGCGACCCACATCCAGGAGTTTCTCGCGGCACCCATCGGGGCACCGTCCGTGGCCGACGCGGTCTTCGCGAACGCGGCCGTCCACGGGAGGGTGAGCGACATCCTCGACGACCGCGGGATTCCGGCCGCCAAGGGTGACGAGGGGGCGTGGGCCCCGTCGATCGACGACGCGGCGGCTTTCGAGATTGTCGACGAAGCCGTCGACTCGGTCGCCGACGATGTCGGCTTCGAGATCGGATTCGGCCTCGACGTGGCGGGTGCGGAGCTCTATGAGGACGGTCTCTATCACTACGGCGACGAGACGAGAACGCCCGACGAGCAAGTCGGGTACATCGCCGGACTGATCGAGGAGTACGATCTCGTGTACGTCGAGGATCCCCTCGATGAAGACGACTTCGAGGGGTTCGCCGAACTGACCGAGCGCGCCGGCAGTCGGACGCTCGTCTGTGGCGACGACCTCTTCGTGACAAACACGGACCGCCTGGAGCGTGGCATCGAGGCCGGGGCCGGAAACAGTATCCTGATCAAGCCGAACCAGATCGGGACTCTCTCCGACGCCTTCGACGCGGTCGAACTGGCGGTCCGAAACGGATACGATCCGGTCATCTCACACCGGAGCGGCGAAACCGAGGACACGACGATCGCACACCTCGCCGTGGCGACCGACGCCCCGTTCATCAAGACGGGAGCGGTCGGCGGCGAGCGAACCGCAAAGCTGAACGAACTCATTAGAATCGAGGCAAACGCATGAGCGATAACGAAGAAGGAGTCGACGCCTCAGAACTCGACGAGGAACTCGACGAGCTCGAAGACGAGCTCGAGGGTGAAATCGCCGGAGACGAGGCCGACCCGACAACGGACGAACCGCCCGCCGCCGCCGCCGACGAGGCGGACGAGCCGGCCGAAACTGAAACCGACGACGCCGAGGAGCCGGTGCTCGATGAGGACGTCATGCCGGACGACGAGGCCGACCTCCTCATCCCGGTCGAGGACTACCTCGCAGCCGGTGTCCACATCGGGACCCAACAGAAGACGAAGTCGATGAACCGGTTCATCCACCGGGTCCGGACGGACGGGCTGTACGTGCTGGACGTTTCCCAGACCGACAAACGCATCCGGACGGCCGCATCGTTCCTCGCGAACTACAACCCCGAGCAGATCCTGGTCGCGTCCTCGCGACAGTACGGCCGGTTCCCGGCCGAGAAGTTCGCCGAAGCGGTCGGCGCGCGGGCTCGTACCGGGCGTTTCATCCCCGGGACGCTCACCAACCCGGATTACGCCGGCTACATCGAACCCGACGTCGTCGTCGTCACCGACCCGATCGGTGACTCCCAGGCGGTCAAGGAAGCGATCACGGTCGGTATTCCCGTCATCGCGATGTGTGACTCGAACAACACGACGTCGAACGTCGACCTCGTGATCCCGACGAACAACAAGGGGCGGAAGGCACTCAGTGTCGTCTACTGGCTGCTCGCAAACGAGACGCTCGACCGACGGGGCGCTGAACCGGCCTACGCGCTCGAGGACTTCGAGACGGAGCCGTAGCGGACACGTTTTACGTTTGTCGTTCCCGCTGATCGCACAGCGGCAGCTCCGAGAGTTCGTCGTACGCCAACTTCTCGGGTGGGTCGGCGGTCCATCGACGCGCCGCGGCCGTCCCGCTGTGGGCCGTGACCTCACCCGCGATCGAACCGGAAAACGAGACGTAGGGGTTTGGGATCGGTGGCCGGTTCGTCGGATCGTCGAGATAGATGAGTTGAATCTGGGCGAGCCCCTCGATCCGTGCCTCGATGCCGGTCGTTTCTCGGACGCCTCGCTTTGCGCACTCGGTGTACGATTCCCCGGGTCGTCGGCCGCCGCCGGGGTCGATCCACCCGTCTATGTCCCCGTATTGGACCAACAGGACCTCGCCGTCCCGGACGAGCCGGATTCCGGCACCACCGACCACGCCGACGGCGTCGAAGGAATCCACGAGCGCGTCGTACTCCCGGATCCCGCATTCGACGCGCCGTTGAACGAGGTCGACCTCGCCGTACTCGGCGGCGAAATCCGAGACGAGCGCGTTGACGTGGCGGCGCAGTTCTGTCGACACGGGTGACCGTCCGTGCGCGAACGGCTTGTGCGTGTCGGGGGGGCGTTCGGATATCCTTTTTACGCACCCGTCCGAGCGTCCGGTATGATAACCTCGAGTGCGCCGGGGAAGGTGTATCTCTTCGGCGAGCACGCCGTCGTCTACGGGGAACCGGCCGTTCCGTGCGCCATCGAGCGGCGGGCACGCGTGACCGCCGAACGACGCGAGGACGACCAACTCCGCGTGCGGGCGAAGGACCTCACCCTCGATGGGTTCACCGTCACGTGGGGTGGCGAGACGGACACCCGACCGGACGTAGACGTCCCGACGCCGATCGTTGAGGCGGCGACCGGATACATCGACGGCGCGATCGAACAGGCGCTCGATGCAGCCGACGAGCCCGCGGTCGGCTTCGACGTGACGGTCGAGAGCGACATCCCACTGGGGGCCGGACTCGGCTCCTCGGCGGCTGTGGTCGTCGCGGGGATCGACGCGGCGGCCCGGGAACTCGGCGTCGAACTGTCTCCCGAGACGCTGGCGGATCGGGCGTATCAAGTCGAGTACGATGTCCAAGGCGGCGAGGCATCCCGGGCGGACACGTTCTGTTCGGCGATGGGCGGGGCGGTCCGAGTCCAGGGTGAGGACTGCCGGCGGATCGAGGATGTCCCGGCGCTCCCGTTCGTAGTTGGGTACGACGGGAACACGGGCGATACGGGTGAACTCGTCGCCGGCGTCCGGGGGCTGAAAGATAGCTACACCTTCGCCGCTGACACCGTCGAATCGATCGGAAGCCTTGTTCGCGCGGGCGAGCGGGCGATCCACGACGGCGACGTCGAGGAGATCGGCCGGCTGATGGATTTCAACCACGGCCTGTTGTCCGCACTCGGCGTCTCGGCGCGGTCGCTCGACAACATGGTGTGGGCGGCCCGCGAGGCCGGCGCCGTGGGTGCCAAACTGACCGGGGCCGGCGGCGGCGGCTGTATCGTCGCGCTCGATCGATCCGAACAGACCCACACGGCGCTGGAGTACACGCCGGGGTGTGAGGACGCCTTTCGCGCCGAACTCGACCGGGAGGGGGTGCGGGTCGAGCGATGACGACCGTGTTGAAACTCGGCGGCAGCGTTATCACGGAGAAGGATCGGCCAGAAACGGTCGACTCGGCGATGCTAGAGCGAGCCGCCGAGTCGGTCGCGATCCTCCCGGGACGGACCGTCATCGTCCACGGCGGCGGCAGTTTTGGACACCACCACGCCTCCGCCCACGGCGTTTCATCGACCGAGGCAACCCGCGACGACGCCGGCATTCGCGCGATTCACGGGGCGATGAAGCGGCTCAACGGCACCGTCATCGACGCGCTGGCCGACACCGGCGTTCGCGCGGTGCCCGTCCACCCGTTTTCGGGGGCGCGGCGGCGTTCCGACGGGACGCTCGAACTCGGGACCGCTCCGGTCGCGACGATGCTCGATGAGGGGTTCGTTCCGGTACTCCACGGGGACACCGTGGTACACGAGGCCGCCGGCGCGACGATCGTCTCGGGCGACGAACTCGTCGTCGCCTTGGCGACCGCACTCGATGCGGATCGGGTCGGGGTCTGTTCGTCCGTTCCGGGGGTGTACGACGCTGCCGGAAACGTGATCGACCGGATCGAGTCGTTCGACGACATCCGCGACGCCGTGGGAGCCAGCGACACGACCGACGTGACGGGCGGGATGGCCGGAAAAGTCCACGAACTCCTCGCCCTCGACGTGCCGGCGTACGTGTTCGATATCGACGGCCTCGAGACGTTCGCGGCCGACGGCGATCCCGGAACGAAGATCGTCTGAAACCGACGGCGGCTTTCTGCGGCCGTCAACCCACTACTTTTTAATCCCCCGGTTCGAAGCAGTTCATAACCGAGCGACGGTCGCCCCGGACTCCGACGGGCGACCGGCAGTTGCGGGCGGGAGACGGCTGACCGGGCGGACGATCGGCTCGACCGATCGCCGCCTCGTCGGTTCCGACCGCCGGCGCACCGATCCGATCGGTGTCGCGTCCGTCATAGACGGCCGTGTATATGGCCGGTCGCCCAGCCCTCCGGCCGGCGGGCGTCCTCTCGGAGGTAACTTATGGAAGTCGAAATCGCAACAATTGGCGGATACGAGGAAGTCGGCCGACAGATGACGGCCGTCCGTGCCGGAGAAGACGTCGTTATTTTCGATATGGGTCTGAACCTCTCGAAGGTTCTCATCCACGACAACGTCGAAACCGAACGGATGCACAGTCTCGACCTCATCGACATGGGCGCGATCCCGGACGACCGCGTCATGTCCGACATCGAGGGCGACGTACAGGCGATCGTGCCGACGCACGGTCACCTCGATCACATCGGGGCGGTCTCCAAGCTGGCACACCGGTACGACGCGCCGATCGTCGCCACGCCGTTTACGATCGAACTCGTCAAACAGCAGATCCAAAGCGAGGAGAAGTTCGGCGTCCAAAACGACCTGATCAAGATGGATCCCGGCGGGACGATGCCGACCGGCGAGGACTGCGAACTCGAGTTCGTCAACGTCACGCACTCGATCATCGACGCGATCAACCCCGTTCTTCACACTCCCGAGGGCGCGGTCGTCTACGGCCTCGACAAGCGGATGGATCATAACCCGGTTATCGGTGACCCGATCGATATGGATCGGTTCCGCGAGATCGGTCGCGAGGGCGTCCTCTGTTACATCGAGGACTGCACTAACGCCGGCAAAAAGGGGAAAACGCCCTCCGAATCGGTCGCGCGATCGCAACTGAAAGACGTCATGTACTCCCTGGAGGATTACGACGGCGGCATCGTCGCGACCACGTTCTCGAGCCACATCGCTCGGGTGAAGTCACTGGTCGAGTTCGCCGACGACATCGGTCGACAGCCCGTGCTCTTGGGCCGGTCCATGGAGAAGTACTCCGGAACGGCCGAACGGCTCGACTTCATCGACTTCCCGAACGATCTGGGAATGTACGGCCACCGGAAATCCGTCGACAGGACGTTCAAACGGATCATGAACGAGGGCAAAGAGGATTATCTCCCGGTCGTCACCGGCCACCAGGGCGAACCGCGGGCGATGTTGACCCGGATGGCCCGCGGCGAGACGCCCTACGAACTCGACAACGGCGATAAGGTGATTTTTTCGGCCCGTGTCATTCCGGAGCCGACGAACGAGGGACAGCGGTATCAGGCCGAGAAGCTCCTCGGGATGCAGGGCGCTCGCATCTACGATGACATCCACGTCTCGGGACACCTGAACACCGAGGGCCACTACCAGATGCTCGATGCGCTCCAACCGGAACACCTCATTCCGGCCCACCAGAGCATGAAAGGCTTCTCCCCGTACGTCGATCTCGCACGCAACCAGGGGTACCAGATCGGCCGTGACCTCCACATCACCCAGAACGGGAACACGATCCAACTCACGGAATGACGGCCCCAGAACGCGTCGAATCGGCAATCGCGGACCGGAAAACGATCGTTGACGATGCGATCGACGAGCAGCTCCCGGTCCGACCGCCCGAGCGGCTCTACTCGGCGTCGCGCTATCTGTTGGACGCCGGCGGAAAACGGCTCAGGCCGACGATCCTGCTGTTGACTGCGGAGGCGATCTCCGAAACGGAGTCGCCCGCGCGTGACTATCGGGTGTTTCCGACACCGCACGGCGAGACGATCGACGTGCTTGCGGCAGCCGTTTCGATCGAGATCATCCAGTCGTTTACACTGATCCACGACGACATCATGGACGACGACGACCTCCGGCGCGGTGTCCCGGCCGTCCACCGGGAGTACGACCTCGAAACCGCAATATTGGCCGGCGACACCCTCTACTCGAAGGCGTTCGAGTTCATGCTCGAAACCGACGCTCCCCCCGACAGAAGCGTGGAGGCGCTTCGGGAACTGGCGACCACCTGTACGGAGATCTGTGAGGGGCAGGCACTCGATGTCGACTTCGAGAACCGGACCGACGTGACGACCGAGGAGTACCTCGAGATGATCGAGTTCAAGACCGCGGTCCTGTACGCGGCCGCGGCGGCGATTCCCGCGATCCTGCTCGGAAGCGACCGGGAGACGATCGACGCACTCCACGGGTACGGGCTCGACATCGGCCGCGCGTTCCAGATCCAGGACGATCTGTTGGATCTGACAGTTCCGAGCGACGAGTTGGGAAAACAGCGCGGATCCGATCTGATCGAGGGGAAGCGGACCGTGATCACGCTTCACGCGCGGGACCAAGGAATCGACCCCGACCGACTGGTCCCCGAGGATCCGACCGACGCCGAGATCGAGGCGGCGGTCGATCGGCTTCGAGCCGCCGGAAGCATCGAATTTGCCCGCGAGACGGCGGAGGAACTCGTCGAGAGCGGCCAGCGGCGCCTCGAAGTGCTGCCGGAGAACGAGCCGCGGGCGCTGCTCGAGGATATCGCTGATTTCTTGGTCGAACGACGCTACTGATTGCGGCCGCGAACCTCTTTTCATACGTTAATCCGGTAGCGGAGCTCCCGTGCGGTAACGACACGCCGACAGCCGGTCCGGGCAGTAGCGCGGATCACCGCTGTCGGAGGGGTCGTTCGACCCACCTGTTCGCCACTCGCGTCGAAAACGAATCCGCGGGGTTTTGGTGATTCCCGCAGTAGCCGCGGGCAATGGACGAAGACCTCCGCGAACGAATCGAGCGCGAGGCCGAGACGGCCGCGCTGTTCAACGCGCTCAAACACGACAGCGACGCACAGGTCGGCGCAATAATGGGTCCGATGATGGGCGAGAACCCGGATTTCAGGCCACATGGCGACGAAATCCCCGGCGTCATCGCGCCCGTCATCGACCGCGTGAACGAGCGATCCGCGGCCGAAAAACGCGAACGGCTCGAGAGCCTCGCGCCGGAACTGCTCGCCGAGTTGGATGCCGACGAGGACGACGACGATCGGCCGCTTTCGGACCTCCCGAACGCCGAGGAGTACGACGAGATCAGGATGCGGCTGGCCCCGAACCCGAACGGGCCGTGGCACCTCGGGAGCGCTCGGATGCCCGCGGTCATCGGGACGTACAAGCGGATGCACGACGGGTGGATGCTGTGTCGGTTCGACGACACCGACCCGGAGACGAAGCGGCCGGACCTCGACGCCTACGACGACATCCTGTCGTCGATCGAGTATCTCGGCTTCGAACCTGACGAGGTCGTCAAGGCGTCCGACCGCGTCGAGACGTATTACGAGTACGCCCGTGAGCTCATAGACGAGGGCGGCGCGTACACGTGTAGCTGTGACGGTGCGTCGTTCTCCGAGTTGAAGAACGCCGGCGAACCGTGTCCGCACCGGAACAAAGCCATCGATACGACGCGTTCGGAGTTCGAGGCGATGGTCGAGGGGGAGTACGCGTCGGGCGAGATGGTGCTCCGCGTCCGGACCGACATCGAGCACAAGAACCCGGCGCTTCGCGACTGGGTCGCGTTCCGGATGGTCGATACGCCCCATCCGAGGCCAGAGGCCTCGGAATACCGGTGTTGGCCGATGCTGGATTTCCAGTCCGGAATCGACGACCACGAGTTCGGAATCACTCACATCATCCGCGGTATCGACCTCCAGGACTCCGCGAAGCGACAGGGGTTCGTCTACGACTACTTCGGGTGGGAGTATCCCGAGGTAATACACTGGGGGCACGTCCAGATCGACGCCTACGACATCGCGCTGTCGACGTCGACGATCAAGGAACTCGTCGCCGACGGAACACTCGAGGGGTGGGACGACCCACGCGCACCGACGGTGGCGAGCCTCCGTCGTCGCGGTATCGCCGGTGAGGCGATCGTCAACGCGATGGTCGAGCTCGGGACCTCCACCTCGAACGTCGATCTCGCGATGTCGTCGATATACGCCGAGAATCGTGAGTTGGTCGACGACGACGCTGATCGGCTCTTTTTTGTCCGCGACGGCGTCGAGATTCCGATCGACGGCGCTCCGGACGCCGCCGAGGTTCCAGTTCATCCGGACCACGAGGACCGAGGTAAGAGGCGAATTCCCGTCGGCGAGGCGGTGTGTGTCGAACCCGACGACGTCCCTACCTCCGGTGAGACGGTCTGGTTAAAAGGGCTGGGGCCGGTCCGGTACGCCGGGGCGACGTTCGAGTTCACTGACGACGATATCTCGATCGTCCGCGACGGTGGCGTCGATGTGATCCACTGGGTGCCAGCGGACGAGAGCGTTCCGCTGCGGTTGCGAACGATGGACAGCGACGAGCTCGGTCGGGCGGAACCGAAGACGGCAAAGTACGAACGCGACGCAGTCGTCCAGTTCGAGCGCGTCGGATTCGCGCGCATCGACCGTCGCGGCGACGAATCCGTCGCGTACTTCGCACACCCGTAACCGACTGGCGGGTGCGCCATCGGCGAATGTTTAAGTTCCGAGCCCACGCTTCCAGGTAGGAATGGCGATCGACCCGAACTTCGAGGAGACGTACGAACGCGAGGGGACGGAGCACGGCGTCGACGTCTGGGGGCCGACCGAGCCACCGGAACGCCTCGGCGTCCGGGGGACACACGTCGCCGTCGACTTCGATATCTGCGTCGCGGACGGTGCCTGTTTGGAGGACTGTCCGGTCGACGTGTTCGAGTGGGTTGAAACGCCGGACCACCCGGAAAGCGAAATGAAAGCGAATCCGACGAACGAAGCCCAGTGTATCGACTGTATGCTGTGTGTCGACGTGTGTCCGGTCGACGCGGTCGACGTCGATCCGGGGCGCGAAAACAGAGTCTGACTACGCCGACCGGTATCGATCCGCCTCACGGTGGGCTATCTCCGTGCCGTAGTGGTCGATAATCGGTCGGTATGCGTCTCCGAGTGCCTGTTTCGCCTCGCGTTGTGAGACGTACCCCAACCGCGCTGCGGTGTTTTCCCAGCTGTCGTTTTGCAGTACTCGAACGACGAGTAGCCGTTCAGTATCGGGATTTTTAATTATCCCGTCGACGAGGGCGGTGACGGCGAGACGGCGGAACGGATCGGGAGCCGTGTCGTAGAGCCCGGGACCGTAGGCGGCGCTCGCGACGAGTCGCCACTCGAGTTCGCCCAGCGTAACCGACGTTTCAGTGTCGACCGCGGCGAGTGCCTCGCGGACGATGTCGGGATCTATCGAGCCGAGAGACCCCGAGAGCACGCCCGGGATCCGTCGATGAAACCACTCGGAGTGGCGTTCGACGAGCTCGTTGCCGGTAGCCGAGAGCGGTCGCAGCATCACCGCCGAGTGTTCGCCGCTCGCGTCGTTTCGCGTCGTCGAGAGATGGACCGTTCGGTACTCGTTTGCGGCCCAGAACCGAAGCAGCCGGGGGGTAGCACCGTAACTGACACCGAGGTAATCGACGGGGTCGGACCCGGCTCCAGCCGTCGCCGCGTCCGAACCGAACTCCGACGCGATCTCCGCGAGCAACCGTGAGCCGAACCCCCCGGATCGAACAGCGTGGTGTGTAACGATACGGAGCACGCGGTATCCCGTCGGGATCCCGGCCTCCGGATCCCTGAGTTGACTCGTCAATAGATCCGGAATCAAGTTCCCCCGTATTCGATCGCCCTCGTAGGCACTCCGTCGTGTCCCCTCGTCGAGGCCGCCCTCGCGGGCCAACACCGCGATCGAAACCGGGGTTCCGTCGACGGTGAGTGCCCGAAGCTCGATCTCCGGCCCGTCCAGAATCCGAGCGATGTCGTCGGGTTGGGTCCTGTAGTGGGCATACACCAGCAGTCCGAACACCTCCCGGAGCCGAGCTTCGCTCCCGGCGAGACGCTCGCGATCGATTCGCTCGTAGGCGACAGCCTCGGGATCGGCGTCCTCGACAAGCTGGCTCGGAGGCGGGGTTGAGCCCAAAAACAGCGCGTGAAACAGCCATACCTCGATCGGATCGCCCGCGGCGTACCGGATCGGCTCCGAGAGAACGCACTCGGTCACGTCGCGCAACTCCTCGAGCGTCTCCCGGAATCTGACATCGAACCCCCGTCCTGCACCTTCGTATCCACGAACCGTCGTCGAAAAGCAGACGCCGGATCCGGAAGCCACCAACTCGGTCAGTCGCTCGACGGGAATCGCCGCAGCTTCGTCGACGAACAGGACATCGGCCGACGATCCGCCCGCTTCCGGTGGCGTTCGAAACTGTATCTCGCCGGCCCCCGTCCGGAGCGACGGCTGCGTGTTCCCGTTCCGAGCGTCCTCGGTCAGCTTTCCCATCGATCGCAACGCTTCGGCGGCGCGATCGAACAGCTCAGCCGCGTTCCGGTAGCTCGGTGCGGTTACGAGGACGTTCGCCCCATCGAGAGCGAACCCCGCGGCGGCGAGCCCCGCGGCGCTGGATTTCCCGCGCCCCCGGTCGGCTTCGAGAACGACGGCCGCGTCCTCGTCGATCAAGCGCTCGCAGGCGTGGACCGCGTCCCGCTGGTCGGCGGTCAAACAGGCATCGTACAGCCCCCCCGGGAACGCGTGTGAATCCGGCCGCTCCACCGAGTCCCGTGGCCGCCGTGGCCCGGGTCCGTCGCCGCTTTCTTTGTCCACAGAGCCGTCCTCGGCGTCGACGATTGCGACCCCTCGGTGGCTCCACAGAGTTCGAATCAGATGGCGTCTGAACCGCGAACTCACGTCGAGGGCGGAAAACGGCGGTGGTGCCAGCGATTCGTCGAAGCGGCCTCGATCTGTCTCCCACTCCGAGATGCGTGGACACAGGATCACGAGCAGGCCGCCGCCGTCGACGGCCCCGGTCGCTTGCCCGATCGCGTTGGGCCGGCACGTGTCGTGGCAATCGAGGACGAGACAGTCGTAGGTGGTCCCGAGAAGCGTTCCTGTCCGGTCGGTGCTGACGCGTTCGCCGACCACATCGCGCTCCGAGACCGTCACGACACTCCGGGCGGACCCGAACGTTTCGACGACGGCCTCTGTGCCCGTATAACAGGCCCCCCTCCCGCCGTGTAACACGAGCAACCGTCGCTCGTTCGTCGCAGTGGCCTCTGATCGCAGCGAGCGAGCTATCTCACGAACCGCATCCATACTACGGCCACGGGGCGGCCCCGGAAACCTTCACCGATGGGGTGCCTCCGAACATCGACGTTTGCCGAAGCGGCCCCGAACGGAAAGCGCGACGCTTGATAAGGGTTAAATGGCGCGCCGCCGCAGTGAAACGTATGAGTAGCACAAGCGACAAACGCAGGGATCACACCTGCATCTCCTGTGGGATCAACATCTCCGGGACGGACGCGGCGAAATTCAACTGCCCTGAGTGTGGAACGTTGATCTACCGTTGTTCGAAGTGTCGCAAACAGAGCAACCTGTATGAGTGCCCCGACTGTGGGTTCACGGGACCGTAACGATGGGGAAAGTCGCAGCCAAAATGAAAGTCATGCCGCAGAGCCCGGACATCGATCTCGACGACCTTCAGGAGCGTCTGGAGAACGCGCTCCCCGAAGGCGCGAAGATCAGCCGCGTCGACCGCGAAGACGTCGCGTTCGGTCTGATCGCGCTGTTCCCAACCGTCCTCATTCCCGACGAGGCCGGCGGAACCGACACCGTCGAGGAAGCGTTCTCCGGAGTCGATGGCGTCGAAAGCGTCGCCGTCGACGAAGTCGGTCGGATATAACCGATCAGTATCTTTTGTTCAGGTTCCGGCGCCCCGGTCACGGCGCCGTAACGCACGTTTTATGTGTCGGACCCGTTTAGATCGCCATAAGAATGCCCAGTTCAAACGGTCCACGGGAAGGAACTCGGAACAAACTCAAGAACGACGCCCGCGATCGCGGGGCATCCCCGCCCCAGCGCTCGGTCGAGCAATTCGACGAGGACGAGAAGGTCCACCTCAAACTCGATCCCTCCGTCCCGAAGGGGCAGTTCCACCCCCGCTTCAACGGTCACACCGGGACGGTTGTCGGCAAGCAGGGTCGCGCGTTCAAAGTGGAGATCAAAGACGGAGGCGTGACGAAGACGCTCATCGTCACCGCCGCACACCTCCGCCGACAGCAGGCATGACGATCTTCAAGAAGGTCGTCGACGAGTCGTATCTCACGACCCCAGAAGCAAAGGAACTGCTCGCGGACGTCGAAAGCGAGCGAGCGCTCGACGAGGAACGTGAGATGCGTTACGAACTCGCGCGGGCGATCGAACACGCGAACCGCTTTTCGACCCTCGAGGCCGAGGAGTCCCGAGAACTGGTCGAGGAACTCCTGGAACTCGAAAAGGTCGACGAGGCGACGGCGTACAAGATCGCGGACCTGCTGCCCGAGGACCGCGACGAACTCCGGACCGTCTTCGCGCAGGGTCGATACTCGCTTTCGGGCGAGGAACTCGACAACGTGCTCGACATTCTCGCGAAGTACATCTGATAGGGGGTGCCGGGGGGTTGCCCGTAGTTTAAATATCGTCTCTTCGTACATGCGCGTATGAGTGACGACGGAGACGACACCGGACCGGAAACCGCGGTCGTGTTGGACTTTCTCCCCAGGGGGAAACCGGACGACGACCGGCCGCAGTACGAACGGTCGCCAGTCGCGTTCGCCGTCGGCGAAACGGATTTCAGGCTCGTCGAGGCCGCGTTGACCGACGATGCGGGGGTCAACATCGGCGACCGCATCGAGATCTATCCACCGGGGGAAAGCGTCAAAAATCTCCGAACCGCCGCCTACGGTGACCTCTCCAGTACTGCCGAGTCGGAGTTGGAGTACGCGATCGACGAGATAATCGACGCCGACGAGCGTCGGTTCGTCGATTTCTACAACGACGCCCAACCCATCACGACCAGGCTACACGTGTTGAATCTGCTCCCCGGGATCGGGAAGAAGCTTCGGAACAACGTCCTCGACGCCCGCAAGCGCAAGCCCTTCGAGAGCTTCGAGGACATCGAAGCACGCGTCTCGGGGCTGTACGATCCGCGAGGGGTGCTCAAAGAGCGCATCATCGAGGAACTCCGCGAGGACGATCTCAAGTATCGCATCTTCGCCAGACGCGACGACGAGTAACGATCCGAAAGCGCGAACGATATACGGAACCGGCCATTATCGGTCGAGTATGCGCGACCCCGACGCGCTCATCGCCCGTGCCGACGTCAGGGGCGATCCCGAGCGCGATCAACACTTCCTCGTCGACGACCGGGTCCTCGATCGGCTTCCGGCGTACTTACCCGACGACGCCGACGCGGGCCATCTACTCGAGATCGGCGGCGGAACCGGCGGGCTCACGGACCGGTTGCTTCAGGTTGCGGACCGAGTGACGGTCATCGAACGCGACCCGTTCTTGGCGTCGTTCCTCCGCCGGGAGTTCGCCGACGAAATCTCGCAAGATCGGCTGGAGGTCGTCGAAGGGGACGCTCTCGACGTCGATCTCCCGGATTTCACCGCGTCCGTCTCGAATCTCCCGTACGGCGTCTCCTCGGAGATCGCGTTCCGCTTGCTTCCGGAGAACCGTCCGCTCGTGTTGATGTTCCAGGCGGAGTTCGCAGAGCGGATGGCGGCGGCCCCGGGCTCCGAGGAGTACGGTCGGCTGTCGGTCACTGCGGGCCACTACGCCGAGATCGAGATCGTCGAACGAGTCCCGAAGGAGGCGTTTTCGCCGCCACCGGCCGTCGAGAGCGCCGTCGTCCGGACGACCCCGCGGAAGCCCGACTACGAGGTGCCCGACGACGACCAGTTCATGGCGTTGGTCCGAGCGGTGTTCACACAGCGTCGAAAGACGATGCGGAACGCGATCAGGAACACGACTCACATCTCCGGGATCGACGACCCGGAGGGGCTCGTAGACGCCGCCGGTGAGGAACTGATGGGGAAACGCGCCGGGAAACTCCCACCGAGCGAGTTCGCGCGACTCGCTCGACTCGCGGCCGAACGGTGAGCGTCAGCTGATGTCGCTTCCTCTGCAGATCCCGTGGTACTGGCACGGTATCCACCGGATACAGCAGGTGTTCGAGTCAGTGGCGTCCCGTTATGCGGCGACCGCCGGTGCGGCGATCGTGTTCGCACTCATCGTCGCCGCGACGTATCGGATCGGTCGCCGGTTGAAAGACGAGCACAACCGCGACGCGGTCGAAGCGGTCCAATCGATCACCGTCACCATCACGGCGATAGTTATAAGCGGGTTCCTCGTGGCCGTCTGGCGCGTTTCGGGCGAGGTCCTCAATGCGTTGGGTTTTCTGACGATTACTCCGGAAGACGGTATCAAGGCGCTCGTGACGTTCATCGTCCTCGCCGGTGCACTCACGGTGACGAGGCTGACGAAGCGGTCAGTCAAGTACGGTGCAGCCAGGGTAGCGATCACCCCACACCAGCGGGAGGTCGCACACCACGCGATACAGGTCGTGGTTCTCGTTCCGGCAGCGGCGTTCGTCGTCGCTCTGTGGGGAATTCCCGTCTCCAACATCTTCCTCGGTGCCGGTGTGTTGGGTATCGTGCTCGGGTTCGCCGCCAGAAAGACGCTCTCGGGGATTCTTTCGGGGTTCGTCATCCTGTTGGCCCGCCCGTTCGAGGTCGGCGACTGGATCCGGGTCGGGGACAGAGAGGGGATCATCACCGACATCACCGTGTACAACACCCGGATCCGGACGTTCAACGAGGAACACGTGTTGGTTCCGAACGACGTCGTGACCGAAAACGAGATCGTCAACTACTCGAAAACCGATCGACTCCGGCTCGAAACCGCCGTCGGGATCGACTACGAGACGGATATCAACACCGCCGCGCGGGTCGCGATCGGTGCGATGGAGCGCGTCGAAGAGGTCGCCACGGAGCCGCCGCCGGACGTCATCAGACAGGAGTTCGCCGACTCCGCGGTCGTGTTGCGGCTCCGATACTGGATCACGACGCCGACGGTACAGGCGAAATGGCGCGCACAGAACGCGGTCATCGAGTCGGTCAAGAGGGGCTTCGAGTCGGAGGGGATCAAGATCCCGTTCCCACAGCGGGAACTAACGGGCCGCGAGGGGGCGGGCGGGCTCCGATTCACCGGCGGGGACCCCGCGAGCAGCGGCGACGAGTACCGGAGGGCGGTTCGTCGCCGTACCGGCGTCGACGGCGACGTTTCCGAGCCTGTCGAGGACGAGCTCATGGAGGAGTCCGGGAACGACGAGGCATCCGAAGGGGAGTCGGATTCCGCCGGACGTAACTCGGGCGGATCCGACACCGGGGGAAGTTCCCTCGGGAAAGGTATCGACGAATCGATAACCGACCCGCCGGCCGACGAGGACGCCTACCGATGAAACTCGCCGAGAAGCGGGGGATGGCGACCGTCTACGAGCCTGCGGAGGACTCCCGACTGCTCGCCGACGCGGTCCTCGGACGGATCGGCGGCGGCCGGGTTCTCGAGGTCGGGGTCGGATCCGGGTACGTCGCCGCGCGGATCGCGGCCGAAACCGACGCTGACGTGGTCGGATGTGATATAAACCCCGAGGCGTGTCGGCGAGCGCGGTCGGAGGGGGTTGAGGTGGTCAGATCGGATCTGGTCGAACCGTTCGCGGCCGACAGCTTCGACGTGATCTGTTTCAATCCGCCGTACCTGCCGACGCCGCCGGAGCAGGAGTGGGACGACCCACTCGAACACGCGCTTTCCGGAGGTGAGGACGGCCGCCGGCTGATCCGGCCGTTCCTCGCCGAGATCAGCCGGGTACTCAACCCCGACGGCCGGGTGTATCTCCTCGTCTCCTCGCTGACGGATGTGGAAGCGGTCGTCGATCTCGCGGACGCCGCCGGGTTCGACGCAGTCGAAACCGATTCGGAACCGTTTCCCTTCGAGCGGCTCGTCGTGCTTGAAATTACTCGTAAGAATACCTGAGTAGGAAATATTAAAGGCCGTCATCTCGTAGCGTCGGACAATGACAGAGGTAATCGCGACGACACCGGGACTGTTCCCGCTGCCCGACTGGGCGAAGGACGATCTCTCCGATCTCAAGGGGCATCAAAAGGACGATCTGATTTCCGGCGACGAGTCGGAGCCGATCGCCGAGGCGTACGACAGCGCCCGAAGCGAGGTAATCGGGAGACAAAAGACCGCTGGACTGGACCGGATCGTGGAGGGACAACTCAGATGGGACGACATGCTCGCCCATCCGCTCTGTGTCCACGACAACGTCGAGACGCGCGGGATCGTCCGCTACTACGACAACAACAACTTCTACCGAGAGCCCGTCGTCCGCGGCGATCTGACGGCCGACGGCGACGTCGCCGACGAACTCGCCAGCGAGTCGGATGTTTCACAGGCTGTTCTTCCGGGCCCGTACTCGCTCGCCGAACTCGCAACCGACGAGCACTACGGGGACGACGCCGCGTTTCTCGATGCCATCGCCGAATTCCTCGCCGGTGAAATCGAGGCGTTCCCCGCGGTCGAGACGCTCTTTTTGCTCGAACCCTCGCTCGTCACCGACGCGCCGGACGACGGTGAGGACGAACGCGCGAGCGAGGCGGTAGACACCGTCGCGGCCGCGACCGACGCCGACGTGGTCGTCCACACGTACTGGGGGTCGATCCCGGAGAAACCCTACGCGCACTTGATGGACGCCGACATCGATGCGATCGGGTTCGATTTCGTCTCCGACCACGAGGGGAGCGTCTACAACATTCAGGAGTACGGCACGAAAGACGACGTGGCGCTCGGCGTCGTCGACGGGCAGAACACGCTCGTCGAGGAGCCGGCGGAGATCGCCGAACGGATCGAGTGGGTCCGAGAACAGGTCCCCGCCGAGGAGTTCGAGACGGTCTATGCGACCTCGAACACCGAGCTGTTCTACCTCCCGACGAACAAGGCCGAAGCCAAACTGGATGCGCTGGCCGCCGCGCCCGCGGAGGTGTCACGATGAGCTCCGATCTCGCCGACACTCGGGCGCAGTTTCGTCCCGAAGACCACCCGACCGATCACTTCCTCCTGACGACCGTCGTCGGTTCCTACCCAAAGCCCAAGTGGCTCAACCGCGCGAAGGAACTCGCCGAGGACGACGCCCACGAGTTCGGCGACGGAGACCTCGAGGAGGCGATGGACGACGCCGCCCGACTCATCACCGAGGAGCACGTTCGCGCCGGCCTCGATGCCGTCGTCGACGGGGAGATGCGCAGAAACGAGATGGTCGAGTACTTCGCCGACCGCATCGAGGGGTATGAGTTCAACGGCCCGGTCAAAGTGTGGGGCCACAACTACTTCGATAAACCCTCCGTCGCCGACGAGGTCGAGTACGCCGAACCGTGGCTCGTCGACGAGTTCGAGTTCACCACCGGCGCCGCTGACCGCCCCGTCAAAGTCCCGATCACCGGTCCCTACACCCTCGCATCGTGGTCGTTCAACGAGGCCTACGAGAGCGAGGCGGAACTCGCCTACGAACTCGCTGACCTGGTCAACGAGGAAATCTCGGCGCTCGTCGAGGCAGGGGCACGCTACATCCAGATCGACGAACCGGCGCTGGCGACGACACCCGACGATCACGCCATCGTCGGCGAGTGTCTCGAACACATCGCCGACGGCGTTCCGGAGGACGTCCGCCTCGGGCTTCACGTCTGTTATGGTGATTACTCGCGTATCTACCCCGAAATCCTCGACATGCCGGTCCACGAGTACGACCTCGAACTCGCCAACGGCGACTACGACCAACTGGACGTGTTCAAGCAGCCGGAGTTCCACAAGGATCTCGCTTTGGGCGTCGTCGACGTGCACACGACCGAAGTCGAAAGCGTCGAGCAGATCAAGGAGAACATCCTGAAGGGATTCGAGCTCGTTCCGCCGGAACGGCTCACCGTCTCGCCGGACTGTGGTGTGAAGCTCCTGCCCCGGGAAGTCGCCTATCGGAAGATGGAGAACATGGTGACGGCGGCCCGGGAAGTCGAGGCGGAACTCGACGCCGGCGAAATCGACATCTAGCCGTCAGCACGGGACCGCATTTTCTTCCGCTCGTGTCCGCCGACGACGAGCGCCGCGCCGATGATGACGAGGTTCTTGATGATGTATTGGCCCTCGACGGTCAACCCGTAGGGAAAGACGGTGAACACGACCCCCGGCAGCAACACCACCGGGAGAAACGTGCCGGGCATCTGGAGCGCGAGCAGCAGGATGCCGATCCTGATAAGCCGTCTGACGAACAGACAGAGCCCGATGAGCACCTCCCAGACGCCGAGGATCGGGACGAACACCTCGGCCGGGACGAAATACACCGTCGCGGCGACGAGCTCCCCGGCGGGGCTGACGCCGATGATCTTGAGCGCGCCGAACCAGACGAAGATGACCCCGAGCGCGTATCTGAGGACCCGCGGCCCGTACTCGTTCATCGAATCGGTTATCCACGCGTCGAGATCGTCGACCGTGCTGCCGTCCGTGAACGGGATGATCCGGGAGTCGAGCGACGACATATCGACAGGAGGTGAGGGACCGTTATAACAGTATCCCGGGTGAGCGAAACGCTAGAGACGGGGTAAAAAAACGACGACCGGGGCTACTCGTACAGCCAGGGCTCGTCGATTCGATCGTAACCGAACAGTTCTTCATCCTCGAAGAACAGCCCGATCTCGCGCTCGGCGGACCCCTCTTCGGTGTCCGATCCGTGGATCACGTTCCGGCCGAGATCCAGCCCGAAATCGCCCCGGATCGTGCCCGGTGCGGAGTCCGCGGGATCGGTCTCGCCCATCATCGTTCGGACCTGTGCGATCGCGTCCTGACCTTCCCAGACCATCGCGAAGACCGGCCCGGAGGTGATGAACCCCGCGAGGTCATCGAAGAACGGCTTGTCGACGTGCTCCGCGTAGTGCTCGCGGGCGAGGTCGTCGTCGATCCGCATGAACTTCCCGGCGACGAGTTTCAGTCCGCGGTCCTCGAACCGCGAGACGATCTCACCGATGAGGCCGCGCTGAACGCCGTCGGGCTTGATCATGACGAAGGTGCGTTCCGCGTCGGCCATTCAGGCCTCGACCTCCTCTTCCCCGTCGACATCTTCGTCGGCGTCCGCTTCGGACTCGGCCTCTTCGCCGGTTTCGTCCGCATCGGCGTCCCCGGAACCGGCGTCGGCCTCGTCCTCGACGTTCGGTTCTTCGGATTCGGCTTCCTCGACGCCGGCGTCCGGTTCCTCCGCCGCTTCGACATCGTCGCGGTCGTCACCGATCCACTCGAGGTCGCGGGCTTCCCTGCCCATCCGGTAGTTTTTCTCGCACTTTGCGTCCGCGAACCAAAGCACCGTCCCGTCGTTCTTGACGAACATCGTCCCGGTGCCGGGTTCGATCTCTTGGCCGCTGTAATCGCAGGTGCGTTTCTGGACCATTATTGTCCTCCGATGGAGTCGGCCTCGCGGGCCGTCTCACGAAGCTGTAGCACGTCGCCGACACGGACCGGACCGAGGACGTTCCGGGCGATGATTCGCCCCTGGTTTTCGCCCTCCTTGATCCGGCACTTGACCTGCATGGCTTCGCCGTGCATGCCGGTCTTGCCGACGATCTCGATCACTTCGGCGGGGGTCGCGCCGTCCCCTTCGTTTTCAGCGCTCATACCAAATCACCTACCGCAGTTCCTCGACCTTCTCGGCGATGGATTCGACGTCGTCGCTCGCCTCGCCGGCATCGACGATGGCGGCGGCGGCGCTGCCGACCTGTAGCCCGGCGGCGTGGCCGATGTCGTCCTGCGTGCCGACGAAGACGTACGGAACGTCCTTTTCGGCCGCGATCTCCGGAAGGTGCATGACGACCTCTTCCGGACTGACGTCCTCGGCGATGAAGACGAGCTCCGCGTTGCCGCGTTCGACGGCTTTCGTCGTTTCGTTGGTTCCTTTCTTTACTGAGCCGGTGTCCCGGGCGACCTCGAGGGCCTCGATGGCGTCGTCCTCGAGGTCTGCGGGAACGTCGAAATCTACGTATACTGACATTGTTGACTCCTCCTACGCGCGGGCTCGCGCTCCCCCGCCGTCGAACGCGGCGGCCGCCCGAGCGGTTCGGAAACGGTCGCCGGTTCTTCACACCGCGTCGGTGCGTCGAGTCCTGTCCGGCTAGGAGCATCACAACCCCGCGTAGGCTGTACACCACCGTACTACACCACCGCATAAAAGCGCTTATGAACGCCGGCGAGCGTGCGAAGGGGCCTCAGGGACCTCCGACGGGGTGACCGATCAGTCCGTCGGGAGGAAACCCTGAGGGGGGATCGTTACAGTGCGGAGGCTGCCTACTTGAATTCCTTTTTTCGAAAAAAATTTTTAAAATCGAAAAGCAATATTTTCTTAGTGGAAACATTTAAGACAGTTCGGGCCCATGTATACACTGTATGAGCACCCAAGAGACCGTTCGCCGTCAGGCCGGAAGCGTCGAAGAGACAGCCCTCCGGATCGAGCCGGAGAAGGCCGAACAGCTCGTCGACGCGCTGAACACCGACCTCGCGGCGACGTACGTACTGTATCACCAGATCAAAAAGCACCACTGGAACGTCGAGGGCGCGGAGTTCCTCGAGGTCCACGAATACCTCGGCGAGATCACGGCCGACCTCGAGGAGAGCGCGGACATGCTCGCCGAGCGCGCACAGGCGATCGGCGGCGTCCCCCTCTCCGGTGGAGCGACCTACGAAGCACACGCCCCGATCGAACCCGAGGGCGACGACGTCTACGACATCCGAACCTCCCTCGAGAACGACATGGAGGCGTTCGGCGTCATCATAGAGTCGCTTCGTGACCACATCGGGCTCGCGAATCAACTCGGCGACTACGCGACCGAAGAACTGCTCCGCGATACGCTCGAAACGGCCGAAGAACACGCCCACCACCTAGAGCACTACCTCGAGGACGACACGCTGGTGCTCGAGTCGGCGACGAACTGAGACGGAACCCATCCTCGCTGTATTTTGCGCCGACAGCCGGCCCCGCGAGAACCGGCGGTTCGGAGCGAGCGTTGCCGTAACCTCCGCTCCTCGGTCGAAAGCGGGGGCGAGCGGCCCGAGGCAACCGGACACGCTCAGAACGAATCGATCACCGGAATGCCGACGGTGCCGAAATCGGTCATGGCTTCCAACTCGTCGTTGACGTCCTCGAGATCGACAGTCTTCGAGACGACGGCACTCGGATCCAGTTTCCCGGTGGAAACCATCCGGAAGATTTCGTCGTACCGGTTGGGGGGCATCCCGAGGCTGCCGATGAACTCGATTTCTTTCATTACCATCGCATCAGTCGGCAGCGCGACCATCCCTTCCTCGTCCTGTGTGGTAAGACCGATCTGAAGGTGTTGGCCGTGGGTACCGAGGCTCAACACGGAGTTTTGGCAGGTCTCGGCGATGCCGAGCGCGTCGACGCTGATGTCCGCTCCACCCCCGGTGACTGCCTGCACGGCGCCCGGGACATCGTCGGTTTCACCAGCGTGGACCCTCTCGACGGCCCCGAGAGACTCCGCTTTGTCGAGTTTCTCTTCGACGAGGTCTACGGCAACGACGTTGGCACCGAGGGCGTCCGCGATGTGGACCGCGGAGAGCCCGATACCGCCGCACCCGTGAACCGCGACCCAATCACCGGCAGCAAGGTCCGCCCGGTGGGCGAGTGCGTGAAACGAGGTCATGAACCGGCAACCAAGCCCGGCCATATCGACCGACGAAACCCCGTCGGGTAGCTTGACGACGTTGTGGTCCGCGTTCGGGGCGTGGACTTCCTCGGCGTACGCCCCTTGGAGGCTCTCGACGAATCCGAGCGGCGCAACGCTTTCACAGACGTTCGAGTGGCCGTTACGACAGTGACCACAGGAGCCGTCGCCGATATTGAACGGGAGCGCAACGTGGTCTCCCTCCCGCAGGTGCTCGACCCCCTCGCCGACAGCGGCGACGTGACCCGCCGGTTCATGACCGAGTATCTGGCCCGGCTGGGGTTTGATGCCGAGCCAGTCCCAATCACCCTGCCACCCGTGCCAGTCGGACCGACAGATACCGCAGGCCTCGAGTTCGATGATCGCCCCGTCCGGACCCGGCTCCGGGTTGGCTACCTCCGTGATCTCAAGCGGTTCGCCGTGATTTTCGAGTACTGCTGCGCGCATAGCGTACGGGTATAGGTAACAAGACACAAAGCATTTTCGCCAGCGCTCAATGCAGCCACCTCCGGCCGATTGGGATATTCGCGGCCACGAGACTCCGGGCTGTTCGGTTCTCGAACTGACGCGACTGGGCAGGTGTGTGGTATAACATCGAGTCAGCCGTTCCGTGACGTACTAACTCGAAGCCCCCCGGCTCCGGTCGGCTATCGAACTATCGTCGAACTTCGACGGTGAAGTCGGTCGCGATCCATCCGTCGCTGTTGTTCGGTTCGGTGAACACGGAGCGTTCCGGCGAGGTGGCGTGGAGCCGGAGTCCGACCGGCTCGTCCGCGTCGGAGGTTACTGGCATTGATCAAATATGAGCCCCCACCAGTATAAAGTGTTTTGGTCGGCCTAAACCTCGGTCGGGCCGTACTGTTTTATCCGTCGATCACCCAGTGTGTTCATGGACGACCGCGAACGCGAGTTGGCCGAGGTGACGGCCGAACTCTCCGAAACCCTCGAATCACTCAGGGCGGAGTTACAGGAACCTCCCGAGGGGCCGCTCGGGCTCCCTCGACCGCCTACGCCCCGGGAGTTGCTTCGATTCACCGAACAGTACACGATCCCGACGACGATCGCGCTGCTTGAGGCCGCGATCCGCTCGCTCGAACTGCTGGCGGCGGCCCTTCGAGTCGCTGACGGTCGCCCGGTTGACGCTGTTTCGGACGGCTCGCAGACGACGCTGTCGGGCGCGGGTCGGGGCCGGATCGCGTCGGCAAGCCGGGAGACGCTCCGAACGCTCGACGATGCGCTCGCCGATCTCCAGTCGGCGGCGCGTGGTGATCCCTCAAACCCCGAGGTCAGGCGACTCCTCGAGGAAGCCCGCGAGCTCGGATCGGAGGTCGACGCTCGGTTGGCCAAGGCGGCCGACGACGCCGGACCCTCCGAGCGGGAACCCATCGACCGGTCCGAGGAAACCGGCGACCGGGACGAAGTCGAAATCGATGTCGACGAGGAACTGGCCTCGATAAAACGGACGGTCGACGAGTCAAACAAGGGCGACCCACCGACCGAAGACGGGGACGAGCCACCGTCGGACGGCGACGACGCCGGCGGTAACGTGTAAACGGTCGGGCCCGTGGGGTGGGATCGAACGGAAGGGTTTTTGGTCCACCTAAACGAACGGAGAGTAATGATCGCAGACGAGCCGGATCGGATCCACGGAGGTGTGGCGAATGTCCAGTGAGGTTCACGGCGGCGAAACCGCCGGAACGATCCGGTCGAGGGGCCGCCCGGTGTTGGAACTCGACGGTATCGAGAAGTCCTACGGCGGAACATCCGTAATCCACGACCTCTCGTTGACGGTCCGGGACGGGGAACTGCTAACCCTTCTGGGTCCGTCGGGATGCGGAAAGACGACGACCCTTCGGCTGATCGCCGGGTTGGAACGCCCCGACCACGGCATCGTCCGCCTCGAGGGGGACAGTGTGAGCGGACACAGTTTCGTCCCCGCAGAGCAGCGCGATGTCGGCGTCGTCTTCCAGGAGTTCGCCCTGTTTCCACACCTTTCGGCCCGCGAAAACATCGCGTTCGGAATCAAACAGTGGGACGACGACGCCCGCGAGCGCCGAATCGACGACCTTCTCGAACTCGTCGGGCTCTCGGATCACGGCGAGAAATCACCGGAGGAACTCTCCGGCGGCCAACAACAGCGAGTCGCCCTGGCGCGCTCTCTGGCTCCGGAACCCCAACTGCTGCTCCTCGACGAACCGTTCTCGAATCTGGATGTCGACCTCCGCGTCGAGATGCGCGAGGAGGTCCGTGAAATCCTCAAGGAAGCCGGCGTCACTGCCGTTTCGGTCACTCACGATCAAGAGGAGGCGATGTCGATTTCCGACCGGGTCGCCGTCATGAAGCAGGGACAGATAGAACAGATCGGAACGCCGGAGGAAGTGTTTCAACAGCCCGAATCGAGGTTCGTCGCCGGGTTCCTCGGGCACGCGTCTTTCGTCGCCGGACGCGTCCGCGAGGACTGCGTCGAAACCGGCGTCGGGTGCGTTCCACTCGACCGGATCCACGGGCTCACCGACGCATACCACGGCTCGGAGATCGACCTCATGGTCAGGCCCGACGACATCCGTGCCCGGCGCGTCGAGGCGGCGGAGGCAAACGGCGAGGTGGTCCACAGGCGATATCTCGGACCGACCGTCCTCTACCGCGTCGAGATCGATTCCGGCGACGTCGTCGGCTGTATGCACAACCACGCCGACAAGGTTTCGTTGGACGATTCAGTGTTCGTGAGCCTCGACGCCGACCACGAACTGGCGTGGTTCCCCCGTGGGGAGCGAAAGATGGCCGACGGCGGGACGGATCGCGACGGGCAGTAGGCAGTCAAGAACTACACCGGCCCGGACTACTCCGTCCCGGCGGACCGCCAAAGCGCCCGATACAGGGACCAATGATCACATCCGTACCGCTCCGAGAGTTCCCGACACGTGCCGAGATACCGCCCGTAATCCGTGGCGTCGGGGGGGTCCGGGTACGGTTCGGTGAGTTCGCCGGCCTCCAGTAGGGCCGTCCATTCGTTCTCACCGACAACGATGTACTCGGATGGATCGATATAAAACAGGAACGCGGAGGCGACCGGCACATCGACGCCGGTGAGCGATGACAGCCCATCGACTGCATCGTCGACGCTCCGCGCCCGGAGTGCTTGCTCGATCGCGTCTCGGACGGCATCCATCTCGTTGTTCTCGAACTCCGTTTCGGCGGCCGATCGAGCCGTCCCGTCCCCTGAATTACAGGATCGCCGACAGAACCACCGAACGACCCAGACGGCGTCTCGCCACCCATATTCGCCGGTGGAAAACGCCCTGGGGAGCGTTTCGATCCCCTCGGCTTCGACCGTATACAACGGTTCCGTTTCGGCGTACTCCGAGGCCAAGGCTTCGATGCGGGATCGATTGAGTGCCATACTCTTATTCGGGTCCACAACACCCTCAATATTGGCCCGGCGCCGTGAGCGTATCCACATACTGTAAATCTAATGACATTTTGAAAACGAACCGTGCTCTGTGGCCGCCTGCGGGAAAGATTCATGCGGATGGGCAATGACCATCAACATACATGAAATCACGACCACAGTCGATGTCGGGTGAGACAAATGTCCAGTGAGAACAGCGATCCGGTGAAGACGATCTGTCCGTACTGCGGTGTCGGGTGCGGGATTCAGGTCAAACAAGGGGACGAACCCGGTGACGTACGGTTCATGCCGTGGGGGGACGCGCCGGTCAACGAAGGATCGATCTGCATCAAGGGCGGTGCCGCGACCCAAGTCGTCGATCACGAGGACCGACTGACGGATCCGCTTATAAAGGAGGACGGCGAGTTCCGGGAAGCGACTTGGGAAGAAGCCTACAGCCGCATCGTCGACGAGATGTCGCGCATCCGCGAGGAGTACAACCCCGATGCGATGGGCTTTTTCGGTTCCTCGAAGACGATGAACGAGGAGAACTACCTGTTGCAGAAACTCGCCCGTCGGTACGGGACCAACAACATCGACAACTGTACGCGGATGTGTCATGCATCCACCGTGTGGGCGCTGCGAACGAGTCTCGGCGCAGGTGCGATGACCAACAGCATGGCCGATCTGGAGGAGAAGGCGGACATCTTCTGGATCCAGGGAGCGAACCCGGGCGAACAGCACCCGATCGCGAACAGCCAGTACTTCCGACAGGCCGTCCTCGAAGGGGCGACAGTCATTCAGGTCGACCCACACGCCAACAAGACGACGCGGTCGTTCAAGATCGACGAGACGGACCGCCACATGCACCTGCAGTTGGAACCGGGGACGGACATCCCGCTTTTGAACATCGTCATCAAGACGATCCTCGAAAAGCATGAGGAAGAGCCCGACGCCGGCTGGATCGACGAGGCGTTCATCGAGGAGCGAACCGAAGGGTTCGATCACCTCAAGGAGACGCTCGCCGATTTCGATAAGGAAGCCGCCGCCGAGCAGTGTGGCGTCCCCCTCGAAGACATCGAACTCGCCGCCGAAAAGTACGCGATGGCGAACAACGCCGCCATCTTCACCGGCATGGGGATGAGCCAACACACCTGTGGGGTCGACAACGTCCAAAACGAAATCAATCTCGCGTTGATTACGGGGAACCTCGGCCGCGCGGGGACGGGTGTCAACCCGCTTCGCGGGCAGAACAACGTTCAGGGGACGTGCGACGTCGGCGCGATGCCGAACGTGTTGCCCGGCTACCAACTCGTCGACGACGACGAAGCGAGAAAATCCGTCGAGGACGTGTGGGGCTTCGAGATCCCGAGCGAACCCGGGTTGACGAACGTCGAAATTTCCCACGCCGCCGGCGACTCGGTCCACGGCCTGTACATCATGGGTGAAAACCCCGTCATGAGCGAACCGGACGGCAACCGCGTCGAGGAACGGCTCGAAGACCTCGAGTTTATCGTCGCACAGGACATCTTCATGACCGAGACGGCGGCGTTCGCCGACGTCGTCTTACCGGCGACGACGTGGGCCGAACGCGGCGGCACCGTGACGAACACCGACCGTCGGGTCCAGCGAATGCGGGGTGTCGATAAAGTTCATGAGAACACGAAACACGACCTCGAGATCCTGATGGAGGTCGGAGGCCGGCTGTTCGACGACGATGAGTTCCGTTTCGACGACGTCGAAGACGTCTTCGAGGAACTCCGTCAGGTCTGTCCGAGCTATCACGGAATGACCTACGACGCGCTCGGCGAGGAAGGGATCCACTGGCCCTGCTACGAGGAGGGAGACCAAGGCGACGACTTCCTGTATGAGGAGTCTTTCGACACCGAGAACGGACTCGGTCGGATCGAAGGCGTTCGTCACCAGCCGCCGAAGGAGACGCCCGACGAGGAGTACCCGCTGATCCTCACGACAGCCCGTCTGGAGGAACATTACAACACCGGCACCATGAGTCGCCGCTCGCCGACGCTGTCGCGACAGCACCCCGAGAATTTCGTCGACGTCCACCCCAACGATGCGGACCGATACGGGATCGAGGACGGTGACGAAATCCGGCTGAAATCCCGTCGCGGCGAAATAACGGTCAAAGCGCAGGTAACCGAAGACATCAAAGAGGGCGTCGTCTGGACAACTCCCCACTTCGCGGCTGCCTCCGCGAACCGGCTGACGAACGATGTGATGGACGAACGGGCGAAGATACCGGAGTACAAGGCCGCCGCGGCGGAGATCGAGGTCGACATCGAGGCGACCGACGACGCAACCCCCGCCGACGACTGATCGGACGGTACGACCACGGTCGTATTTTGATCTCGTAACTCCTATCGAGATTTAAACGAACAAGAGCGGGGCGACGGTCCGTTTTGGACCGCCGCCGTTGCTCGGACTGTCTCGATGGCTGTCGGGCGACTCGGCGGGACCACGGGAGAGATAGGGAGTGGCACTCGGGTATTCAGCAACTGAAAGCGAGCGACATCTATATTAGCGGTACCGGTTTAGCCGGGGATATGTCCGATCGAGTACGACCGAATGCTCTTTTTGTGGACGACGATCCCAACGCGACTGAACTCTACGCGGAATATTTTGCCCGGAGCGCGAACTTCACCCCGATGACGGCGCTGTCCGCCGAGGAGGCCCTCACCGAACTGGAACGATCGGACGTCGACTGTCTCGTCAGCGACAGCGTGTACACCGGAGACGGCGACCCCCTCGTCGAGGTCGTAAAAAGCAGCTATCCGGAACTCCCGGTAATGCTGTACTCCGGACGAGAGCCGTCCGATCTTCCCACACACGCGGCTGACGGATATCTCAAGAAAGCCACCGCGTCGGAAGAAACGAAACCGCTGAATGCACTCGGAGAATCAGTACACCGTCTGATCGCAGCGGCGGACTCCGGCCCCGGGGAGGAGTCATCGGAGGAGTGGCATTGTCTCGGTGTGTTCGACTGGACAGAGACTCCCGACGTATCCGCGACAGTGTTGTCGGCGTTCGCCGAAGAGACCGGTGTGGATCTGGCCGAGGCGCCCCCGGTGTTCGAAACTATCGATCCGGATGCGTTGGGGGCCCTGATGGCCCATCGTACGACTCGCGATACGAGCGCCGAAGTCTCGGTACAGTTCCCGTTTGAGGGGTACACCATCCGAATCTCTTCGGACGGGTCTTTGCAGTACCGCTGAAGACCCGTCCGGGCTGGCTCTGGATAAAACCGCTTTCTGTGCCACATAGTCGGCCTCTAAACTCGATCTTCGGAGGTGGCCGTACCTGATACTGTCGGACGTAATTTCGTGAAGATCCGAATCGCCACACTCCCAAAACTACGCGGTAGCGCTTTTTTGACGAGGCTGCGATTCACGTAGTTACGCCCGACAGTACGAGTTCGGAAAGTACGGCGAACAGTTCACTCCAGTGCGGCCGAAGTGGACACGAGCGAGCGACACACCGACAATCGGTGGGATCCCCGGCGTGCGGCCCCATTTTCGTATAGCAGTATGAAGTTTATAGGTTTCACACAGAACATGGACACTCAAACAGTGTGTGGAATCCAATAGGAACAATCCCGAAAATACACAAAGAGCGACACACCACTCAGCCGTAAAGCCATTTCAGGTAGCGCCGTCTGTGGCGGGTTCATCCGTATCGTTGGCAGTGGCGGTGTTAGCGATAAAAATCGCCCGAAAGCGTATTAAATGGGCTTTATATAGCCAACACGGTGTGCTAAACCTGATTGAATGACCGGCCACGACGCTCTCGGTACCGAGTGGTCAAATACGTGTACCGGTTCCGATCGGTGTTCCAACTACCACCTGGCTGAAGGCGGCAGAGAGGAACCGCGTAATTCTGTTTGTTCTGTACAGTGTCGCCGTACACTTGCAAGCTTGACTGTCGTGGCCCGAACACAGGAACCTCCATGATCGGGACCTAATGCGGTCCGGTTACTTTTTGGACTTCGGACGGACCTCCGTTTCCGATCGTAGCACAAATTTATTGCTGTATCTCGCGATGCCGAAACGCAGCGGCTTCGTGATATTTCCGAACGACCGACCAACGGTACAGCATGAGTTTAAGACGGACCCCTAAGCGGAACACTGAATCCACGGCCACGGTCCCGTAACATCGAGACGCCCAACTCCCGACGGACACCGGTCATTGGGCCGGTTCCCTGTGCTGCCGATAGCTGCTGAAGTTGGCTCAAGAGCGTCCGTGGGCCACTTGATACCGACTGTCCCAGCTAATACGCATGAAAGATATCCCGTGTCTCGGTTCACCCATGGAACGTATCGCGACTCGAGATCAAGCGTTCACGTGGCACTGTACCGCTCCCGGGGCCGTTTGCGGACCTGTGAGACGGAAGGCTAGTTCATTGAACCGATTTCCGTTTTTGACGGCGAATCCGGGGACCTGTTGTTTCACCGGAGTCATTGAGACTGGAGATGACATCCGTACGCCGCTTCGAGTCGGAGAATGAGAACTGTTGTCGGATCGGATGTGCACACGGACGGACCGTGTGGTCGCCTCTTCGATACTCGGGTATCGGATATCACGGACACAGTGGGACTGTGAAGTGGCGACCGTGCATCTTCGCTAGATTGCCCTCGTATTGGCCGGCAGAACCCCCGATTCGAAATACCTCATACATGGCCGGAAGATCTGATCGAGCGCTATCCGCCTGTGCCTACCGGAGTTCACCCACAGGTATGCGGAACATGGACTCACACGAAATCCGATCGGAATCGGATGCGACCCGCCATCAAACTCCGACCAAGCAGTGGGTTATTAGCGAGCCTCCGCTGAAAGAATAGAGGGGCGAGTACTGCGATTTAAATATCCACTAAATTGATTCACTAGCAAACGTTGCAATTTAGATCAGCCGATATTTCGATAAAATTGCCCCACAATTCGATGTAGCAGCGACGATAAAGGCCCTTATCGTCGTGTCTGACGTAAATTAATGTGGCCGGGGGACGAATCGGCCTGCATGGCAGAGAACGAAGGACGCGTCTCGGTGCAGACGTACGTCACACCCACACAACGTGATACGTGGCGGACGGAGGCAGCGGAACTCGATATGAGCAACGCGGAGTACGTTCGAACGATGGTTCAGGCCGGGCGACGGAGTTTCGATTTGAGCACTCCCGAGGGGAGATCGAACACATCTTCAGGGGAGTCAATCGAACACCACTCATCGGGTGCAACCCCAGGGGTTGATGGGGTGAAAGACCGTGTCCTCGATGTTCTTCGGAACTCCGAGTTTGCGGACTGGGATACGCTTCTCGCCGGTGTCACCGACGATATCGAGGGGCGGCTCGAAGGGACTCTCGAAGAGCTCCAGGCGGAAGACCGGGTCAGATACAGCGGCCGCCACGGCGGCTACACGGTGACCGACGATGAGCGTTGAGAAGGAATCCGGGGCAGATCCCGATGACCCCGTTTCGTATTTTCTGCAGGATATGACGTTCCATGGTCGCAGCGAACGAACGAGAGCGGCCTACGAGCGAGTCCTCCGTTCGTTCGAGACGTTCATACGGCAGCGAGGGACCGCACTCGCCGCCGCCGACCGGCGCGACTGCATGGCATGGGTTCACTCGCTTCGGGGGGAACACGCCGACAGTACCGTCGCCTCGTATGCGGCCTACGTTCATCGGTTTTATTCGTATATGTCCCGTGTCGAAACCTTCGAGTCGAACCCAATGGCCCTCGTCACGGAGGAGATGGACGAATCGATCGAGACGGACCCGGCCAGACGCGACATCTCTGTCGTCGAGATGCGCTCCTTTTTCGGAGAAATAACCCATCCGCTGGAGCGAGCCGTCATCGGAACGCTGTTGAAAACCGGAATGCGGGTCGGGGAGTGCTGTAATCTGGACCTCCGCGACATAAATCTCGACGATCCCGAGCTCAATGTGGCGTTTCAGACGCCTCCACGTGGGAGCCTCGAAGGACGACCGGACTCCCTGTACGTCCCGAGCGACCCGAAACGAGGGGCTTCGTACAACGGCGAAGAGCGATCCGCGTCGAACAAGCGGAAGCGAGACACCGTGATACCGGTAGACCCGGAGCTCAAACAGTTGCTCAAAGCGTGGCTTGCGATCCGTCCGGACATGGGGTCGGCCGCGGCGCCGCTGTTCTGTTCGACGACGGAGTGGGGTCGGCGATTGACCCCCTCGATGATCAGAAACGTGGTCACCACACACGCATCCACACGCGGGTGGCACCGCGACGGCGGCGGGGCCGAAGAAAACGTTACGCCACACTATTTCCGGCATTTCTTCACGACGCATCTCCGGGATAGAACCGGCGATCGGGGTATCGTGAAATACCTCAGAGGAGACGTCGCCACGGATGTGATCGACACGTACACCCACAACTGGGGCGACCGGGTCCGGGCCGTCTACGACGAGAGTATTTATTCGTTGTACTGAGTATATGTTTCGTTTGGTGGAACAATTCACGAAGAGTGACGGTTTGATTTCCAACGCGTAAATCTTATGCTGCTATATCAAAATCACTTCGTGTAGTCGCGAATGCTGGTGATCTGCTGAACGGGATTCCCAGCTCTCGATTCAGACAGCTGCACTCACCGATCCAACCGGGAATGAGCGCTGAAAACCACTCGGTATTCGCTTCGGTGGGGATTACGGCCTGAAAAGAAGCGAGCGGTGCTGATGGCTCTACCGAAGAAGAAAGCCCGGAAAGAGAGGCACTGATGATATATCCGACGACCATAGGTATTGATTCGATCCCCGGACAGGACGATTTGGCCCGGGAAGCCCAGCGACTTTCTCACGCAACTCATCTTCGATATGCCACGTGAAGCACCGATCAGCCAACTCAAAGTGCCGGTCCTCGGGATGAGGCCGATCATAATTCGGTATCGGGGCATCGGCCAGTCCAGCTTCGCGCTGCTGGATCGACAAGGCAAAATCTTCGCTGTGACATTCGGTCCGACATCTTCTGCCTCGGCCAGTAAGCGCTCAAGCTCCGTTCTGGTCTCGCCGTCGGTGAGATCGTTATTGAACTACGTCGAAATCGCTGCGGCGATGAACTCTGCCTTCGTGGTGAGTGGTGCATCAGGGTGGTGGTAATCACGAGGAAGTACGGATGACCTCTCGGAGTACGGCTCTTCACCCAACCTTCCCCAGTTCGTTGCTTTCGTCTTTCGTATCTTTTTCGTACACGCCGACGACCCAATCCGCAACGGTGCACAGGACGTGGAATTTGACGCGGAATGATGACACGGCTGAAAGCGATGCGTCTAGTGTGTCCCCAACAACGAGAGCGAATGATAACGGGCGTTTCTCGGGTTCATGAGCCGTGGCGCGAAGTCGTTGAATGTACGGTTGGTGGTAACTGCCGAGCATGACGTACGTTTCGCCCGGCGTGTAGAAGGCAGGCAGTTCGCGGTTGATGAACTCGACGATTGAGTAGGGGTTTGCTATTGGAGTCGATAGAGTACCGACTGTGAGAAAATCCCGTTCAGCAATCTTCGCGTCCGTAACTACACTGTTTCCGGTCCGTATCGACTCACAGTCGCTGTGCGCTGTATATCTGCCTGAGCTGAGGATCGGCCGTTCGGATCCGACGACCGCTCACACCGTTAAAAAATGTCCGCTTGCCGGTACACCGAAATCCCCTCGCCGGTGATCTCGTATGGCTTTGTTTCCCGGGAGTGGTTCGCATTGCGTATCTTCTGGATCTCGACGGCGAGTCTGGTCTCGCCGAACTCGGATCGGATATACTGGAGGATGAAGACGGCGTCGGTGAGATACTCTATGATGCCGTGTTTCGAGGTGTAGGGATCGGCGTCGCTCGCCTCGCTTGTCAGCATGGTGGTGACACCCGCCCGCTTGAGCGTCTTCGTGAAGTCGAAGACCTCCGTTCGCCGTTTGGACTGGTCGTCGTACATCATCTCCAGAAGTGAGACGGAGTCGAGCACGAGCCGATCGGCCCCGAACGCCGTGATGAGCCGCGAGAGATCGCCCCGGATCGACGTGAGGCTGTTGGCCATTTCGATCGGGTCGATATCAACGACCGCCAGCCGATTATCATCGATGTACTCGTCGAAGTGCCACCCCTTTTCGGTGGCGGCTCGTCGTATAGCCCCGGCGCTTTCTTCCAAGGTGATGTAGACGGCCTTCTCGTTCGCCTCGAGACCACGGTTGAGGAACTGCAACCCGAACGTCGTCTTCCCGGTCCCGGCCGACCCCATCACGACCATGAGCGACCGTTCGGGGACCCCGCCCTGGATCATCCTGTCGAGACCCGTCACACCGAGTTCGATTCGGGGGATATCGGAGTCGAACGGTTCGTCGAAGTCCCCACTCGTTGGGGTTTCGAGGCCGGAATCCGGATCGCCGTTTCCGGCAGTTCCGTCGAAGGCGGCCGCGAAATCGTCGGTCGTCGGTTCGGCGTTGTCGCCGCCGAACGCCGCTTCGAAGTCGTCGGTCGTCGGAGCACCGTCGTCCGACTCGTCATCACTGGAGCGTTGGCCTCGCTCGAACCAATCGTCAGCCGGCAGGCCATCGTCGTCCGACTCGTCGTCGCCGGAGGATCGATCCCGGTCGAACCAGTCGTCGCCGCTCATTTTACTCCTCCAGTCGACTCGCGCATGTCCGGGGTTGGAGCGCAGGGAACTTATAAGAACGGTCGCGCTCAATAAAAAATCCCGGTAGGGACGGCCCCGTAGCCGGGGGGCTTTTGTCGCCGGCTGTCGAAATGCGCTCAGATGCATCTCGGCGTCGTCGCAAAGCGGGAGACTCCACGTGCCGTCGAACTCGCCGACCGGATCCACCGTCAGATCGACGCGAGGGTCACGCTCGATGCGTTGACCGCCGAGGCGCTGGAATCCGACGGTATCCCCGTGGGGGAGCTGGCCGCGTGCGATCTGGTCGTCTCCATCGGCGGTGACGGGACGTTTCTCTTTACTGCGAGGGAGGTCTCCCCGACCCCGATCATGGGTGTCAATCTCGGCGAAGTCGGGTTTTTGAACGCCGTTTCTCCCGACGATTGCGTTGAGACGGTTCGGAGCGCAGTCGAACGGATTCGGGCCGGTAAAGAGACGTTTCAGGAACTGCCACAGATCCGCGCGGAGGGGGACGGCTGGACCCTTCCGGCGGCCGTGAACGAGATAACTGTTATGGGCCCCCAGCGCGGTCGAAACAACGGCATCGCCTACGAACTCCGCGTCGGCGGCGAGCGCTACTCGGGGGGACGGGGGGACGGGGTGTTGGTTTCGACCCCGGCCGGATCGACCGCGTACAACCTCAGCGAGGGCGGTCCCCTGGTTCACCCGGATCTTCCGTCATTCGTCGTGACCGAGATGTGCCCGGCGGATCCGATGCCGTCGCTCGCGGTCCCGGCCGAAGCCGAAGTGACGATTCGGGTCGAAAACGACGAACACGCACACGTCATCGCGGACGGTCGGAGCGACGTTCGAATCGATCCGCCAACGACAGTGACGCTTCGGCCCGCTGACGTTCCGGTCCGGATCGCCGGGCCGCGTCTGGAGTTCTTTGCGGCGCTCGGAAAACTGAAATGACGAAGGCGTGTGGTAACGCTACCCCTTCCGAAAGCCCTAATGTTCGCGCAGGCGTTTAAAAAACAATGAGTCAGCAGTTGCCGGACGTACAGGCGTCAAGCCCGGATGTCAGCGTCGGCCTCAACCGCGTCGGTGTAACCGGTGTCGAGAAACTCGTCAAGCTTCACCGTCCCGAGGACCGCCCGATCGTCCTCATGGCGGAGTTCGAGGTGTTCGTCGACCTCCCGGGGTGGCGAAAGGGCGCCGACATGAGCCGGAACATGGAAGTCGTCGATGAGATGCTCGAGGAGGCCGTCTCCGAACCCGCCCTTCGGGTCGAGGACGTCTGTGGCGATGTGGCAGAACGGCTTATCGAGAAACACGAGTACACGACGAACGCCGAGGTGCGGATGGAGGCCGAATACATGATCCGCGACCGAACACCCGCGACCGATCGGCCGACACAGGCGACCGCCGACATCATCGCCTCCGCGACCGCGAACGATGACGGGACGACCCGCGAGGAGATCGGCTGTCACGTCGTCGGTATGACGGTCTGTCCCTGCTCTCAAGGGATGAGCGAATCCCGAGCACGGGACGTTCTGGAGGGACTCGACATCGAACGGGAGACGATCGACGAGTTCCTCGAGGAGGTTCCCCAGCCGGGCCACTCCCAGCGCGGCCACGCGACCCTGACCGTCGAGACGGCGGGCGATCCCCGCGTCGACCTCCACGACCTCATCGACGTGGCCCGGGACTCGATGAGTGCGCGTATATACAACCTCGCAAAACGCCCCGACGAGGACTACATGACGTTCGACAGCCACAGCGACGCGAAATTCGTCGAGGACTGCGTGCGAGCGATGGCGGAGGGGCTCATCGACGAATACCCCGATCTGGCCGACGACACGGTCGTCCGGATGGAACAGTCGAACGACGAGTCGATCCACCAGCACAACGCCCACGCCGAACGGATCGCCGAGTTCGGACAGCTCAAACGGGAAGTCAACGGAAACGCGGATCGTTGAGCCGAGCAGGGTCGGGCTTCGGAAGCCGGATGGTAACCACGTTCCCGTCTGCGTCGGCCCGTCGGTCGAACTCGATTTCGCCACCGGAGAGATCGACGGTCCAGTAAACGAGCCAGAGGCCGAGCCCGGTTCCGTGGTACACGTCGCTTGGATTCGACTCGGAAAACAGCGGTTCGACCTCGTTACCGGGGATCGACGGCCCGTTATCCGTGATTCGAACTGTGAGTGAACCGTCCCCGTTTTCGAGTTCAACCTGTATTTCTGGCGGACAGGAGGCGTGGGCGCACGCGTTTTCGAGCAGTTCTCCGATCGCGTGTCTGATCTCCGGGACCGCAAGCGCTGACGCGTTCGCCGGCACGTCGGCCGTGAGGGTCGCCTCGGGCCACTCGCGGTTGAACTGATCGAGTTGATCGGAAAGCACCGCAGAGAGGTCGATTTCGGTCGGGTTCCCGGAGTCGACGAGGATACTGACGACCCGACGCTCCTTCTCGACCGTGGTGAGAAACTCCGTTCCGACGTCGATGATCGTCTCCATACTCGAATCGACCGTCGGCCCGCCCGGATCCATTGCGAACTCGGCGTGGCCGACGATGACGTTTATTACGTTACGGAGGTTGTGTCTGAGGAGGTTATCGAGAACGCGCAGTTGGCGGTCACGACGCCGTCGGTCAGTCACGTCCCGGACGAACCCGACGATCCGAGTGACTGTCCCGTCCTCGGTAACCGGCCGACCCTTGGTCCACACCCACCGACAGGTCGCTCCTGACCTATCCAGTTGATACTCGATATCGACCGGTTCCCCGGCAGTGAGCCGTCGCATCGCCCGCCGGACATCCGGGCGATCATCCGGGTGGATGCTATCGAGGAACAGCTGCGGATCCGCACGAATTTCAGCCTGCGATACGCCCCAGACGTCCTCGAAAGCCTCGTTGACGAACAACAACTCCTCCCAGTCGGCCGAGAACACCCACAGCACATCGTCGGTGTTAGCAGCCAGTTCGCGGAGACGGGACGCGGTTTCGCGGTGTCGGAGTTCGGCGCGAAAGCGGTCGGTCACATCGCGCGAGGAAACGACGTATCCTCCGATCTCCGAGTCGTTCCGGTTCCACATCCGGCTTTCGAGGTGGACCCACGAGCCGTCCGCCCCTTTGTGTCGGTACTGAACCGTCTCGGTCAGGTCCCGACTGTCCGCGGTCAACCGCTCAAAGACGGCCCGAACCGCGTCGACATCGTCCGGATGGATGTACTCGAAGGTGTTGGTCCCGACGAACGCCTCGCGCTCGTAGCCGAGTATTCGCTCGGTCGCGGCGTTCGCGTACAGATAGGTTCCCTCGGCGTCGACGACAACGATCTTATCCTGTGTGAGGTCGAGAAGCGTTTCCAGGCTGTCGGACGGATCCATCTAGGCTAACGGGACAGTACAGAAAGTAACAACATCGTTCTTTCGGCTGTTTTGACCGTCGATACCGAGCACGGGTGTGATGTCTCGACAGCAGCTACGATCCAAGATCCGTCCGTGAACCGGTTCGTGTTCGCTTACAGCGTGAGTTCACTCGCATCACGCCACCTGGGATCGAACTCCTTCAGAACGCTCTCGGCGAACTCCCGATCCTTTAGATCGATCATGGCGAAGATCCTTTCGACTTTCAGCGGGTGAGGAACCTCGATAACGACCTCGGATTCATCGATGAGCGTGAAACTGCCGGTGACGTTCTCGCTGGTCCGTACCGAGAACAGATCGTGCTCGATCAACGAATCCCGGTATCGCTCGCCGACAGATGCCGGCAGCGTGGGGACGACGCCGGGGCGCATCAAGAGCCTGATCGCGACCCCGCGGTCCATCGCGGCGGTGAGTTCATCCAACACGAGGGTCCCGATCTCGTCGAAATCGAAGAACTGTCCGGCGTCCGTCGAAAGCACCATTACGACACGGCTGTCGGCTGCCGAAATCCGTTCGACGAGGAGATCCGCGGATTCCTCGGGGCCGACCGCCGCCGTCCAGAACGTCTCCTCGACGGGTTCGGCCGACTCCAACTCGCCTGCCAACTCGTCGACGATTTCTTCGTACTGATCGGCGCGCTCGTTCAGCTCCCGCTTTTTATCACTCAAAAGCCGATCGAGGGCGGTGTTCGGCTCCACTGCGACGTACTTTTTCGGCCGCGAGGCCGACTGAGAACGGACCAAACTGTACTGCTCGATGCTGTTCAACACGTCGTAGATCCGCCCCATCGGAACGTCGCTGACGCGTGACAACTCCTTTGCCGTTGTCGGACCGGTTTTTAGAAGCGACCGATACGCGCGAGCTTCGTACTCCGAAAGCCCGAGATCTCTGAGGCTCGCCATCGTTCCGTAATCCTCTCCCGAGGATTATAAACACACCGCACGTTTAGGAGGTATGATAGTTGTTTCACTCGTGTCCCGTGGTCGGTCCCTCGGCGGCCCGCTCGAGTAGCCCGTCCGGGGTGTCGGCTGGCCGCGTTTCTTCGCCCGCCCGGACGACGACGGCGTCCGACCGGTCTTCGGGAACGACCACCTTCTCGTGGTCCGCGATCCGGAGCGCGGCGCGGTGGAGTTCGGATCCCGCCGCCGGCGTCTTGACGACGAGGGGGTCGTAGTGCGCCCGCGCACACGTGGCGGCGTACCCGGCCGCCTCGACACCCATCCGGTCGGAAGCCCCGGCGAAGGCGGCGAGTGCGTCTTTCGCGGCCTTCTCGTATCGTCTCTCGTCGGTCAACGCGGCCAGATCGAGGAGCGCGTCAGCCATCTCCGCGTTGGTACCGAGCGGATACAGCGGTCGATCGAGTAGCCCCGGGCCGACGGGATCGCCGTCCCGAAACGAGCCGTCCGCCGCTTGGAGTCGTTCCAGCGCGTCGTCGGCGATCGCTTCCGCCGGGCGAAGCCAATCGCCGGGACCGACCACCTGGGCCGCCGCAGTGAGCCCGGAGAGGAGTCGGGCGTGATCGGAAAGCAGCCCTGATTCGCTCCGGGGATCGTCGTAATGCCGCACCTGTCCGTCGTCGAGAAGCGTCCCGAGCGTGTGATCGAGCGCCCGTTCGGCGTATCTTGCCGCCCCGTCGTGATCGGTGACGGCGGCGAACCGAAACAGCGCGTCGGCGGCGATCCCGTTTCTGTCGGCAAGGACCGTCGGGTCGACGAACGGGGGGTCGGCGTCCTCGCGCTCGGTCGGTTTCAGCGTGTAGTAGTCGCTTGCGGCTTGGCTGGCGGCGAAGGCCGCACCCGTCCACGCGGTAGTTGTCAGATATTCGACCGTCCGCTCGGCCGTCTGCCGGTAGGCATCCTCGCCGGTGTACAGATACCCCGTCGTGAACGCACGCAGGAGCGCCGCGTTCTCGTCGACCAGTTTCTCCCGGTGTGGGTCCCCCCAGCGTCTGGTTTCGGCGAACCGGTAGAACCCGCCGTCGTACGTATCGAACAGATGCGTTCGGACGGCTTCGAGGGTCCGCATTCCGCGATTGCGGTCGCGTTTGAGCGCGAACTCGATCGTTCGGGGGAGCGGGAACTTCGCGTCGGTGCCCCAGCCGCCGAACTCCTCGTCGAACACCGCCGCTACCTGCTCGACCATGTGGGCCTCGATGCCTGCATCGATCTCGCCGGTCGGTCGGTCCGCTCCGGAGACGGAGCGTGGAATCCGGCCGGCCGAGGCCCCCTTTGCGTCCCACGAGGCCCGGACGCTGTCGAGCACCTGCCTGAGGCCGTCGCGGCCGAGATACGTCGCCCCGGACAGCACCTCCCCGCCGGGCGTCAAAAAGACCGTCGTCGGGAACCCGCCCATGTTGTATCGCTCGCGGACGCGGGGGTGTCTGTCGACATCGACCCGGATCGGAACGAAGCTCTCGCCGATGTTGGCGGCGAGTTTCGGATCCGAGTAAGCTGCCTCATCCATTCTTTCACACCACTCACACCACGGCGCGGTCAACGAGCAAAGCACGGGTTTGCCGACGCGCTCCGCGGTTTCGAAGGCGTCGGAATCCCACCCATGCCAGTCGACGAGCGTCCCGTCTCGGAAAGTCATACAGACGGTTCTGCGGGCAGCGTCGAAAGGGTTTCGAGGCGCGGTCGCGGTCGGGTTAGCCGTCCTCGCCCAACACGAGGATCCGAAGGATATCCCCGTACGCCGGCCGGGTGATCAACACACCGATCAGGACGCCGACGATCGTGACGATCGCAAAGCCCTGCAGGTCCCCGAGCGAGAGAACCGCAAGCGGCGACATCGCGATGATCGTCGTCGCCGCCGCGGCCCCGATGACCCAGAAGGCCTTGCGGAACCGCGACTCGAACACCCTTGAGGTACTGACATCACCCTGTTGCATGATCTCGTCGGCGATTATCACGAGGTCGTCGACCCCGGTACCGATGACCGCGATGAAGCCCGCGATGTGTGAGAGATCGAGCGGTAAGCTCACCGCGGCCGCGAAGCCGAGGAGAATGTACACCTCGGCCCCCGCCGTGAGCAACATCGGCGCGGCGACCTCCTTTCGCCGATAGCGCAGGAACACCATGAAAGACACCGCGAGTACCGCGGCCGCACCGGTGACGATCGAGAGCGGTTTGAACCGCTCGGCGAGGCTCGGCAGCAGGAAGAACGTCGTCCCGCGGTTGTCGATGTCCAGTTCCGTCCGGAGCGCGCCGGCGCGCATGTTGATCTCGAGTTCGCGAGCGTCCTCGAACGTTGTCGTCGTCGTTCGGTAGGAGGGGTCATCGTCGAACGCGCCGCTCCGGAACCCATCGGCGAGACCGGGTGCGATACCCGCGGCGAAGACGACTTCGCCGTCGAGCACCGTCAACAGACACCTCCCCGGATTTTCGCCCATGTTGTCCTCGAGCGAGCGATTGAGTTCGTAGGCACACTGGGTGCCGCCCTGCTGGTCGAACCCGTTCTCGCGCATCGCGTCCCCGAACCGCGCGCCCGCCTCGTCTGTCAGCCGAACCGGAACGAACGTGTCGCCCTGCTCTTGGCGGGCTCCCCCGATATCGGCGAGGTCTTCTTGATCGAGAAGCGACTGTGTTTCATAGGAGCTGTTTTCGCCGGGGTACAGCGCCCATATCTCCACTTGGCCGCGGTCTCCGATGAGGTCGATGACTTCGGTTCGGTTCGCGCCGGGCACTTCGACGACCATGAACTGCTGGCCCGGAACGGCGACTTGGGAGGCCGACCCGCCGCCGAGGCCGCGCTCCCTGAGCCGTTCGTTCAGCACGTCCTCGGCACCGTCGCGGGTGTCCGAGGAGACGCCCATATCGACGTCGCCTTCGTCAGTCGGATACCCCGCCTCGGAGAGGGCGGCGGCGAACTCCGCTTGGGTCGTGTTGCCGGCCACTTCGTCGTCGAACACCTCGACGGTCCCTTCCTCGAAGTCGGCACGGACGTCGCCGGCACCCACGCCGAGTTCCTCCTGTAACACCGATTCGATCTCCCGTTCCTCGTCCGGCTCGAAATCGAGCCCCGAGACGATCATTCCGACGAACGGGGCCCGGACCTGCGTGCCACCGGAGAGTTCCAGGCCGAACTGCAGGTTCGTATACTGGGATCCAGCCGCCTGTTCTCCGTCTTCGCCGGGACCCAAAACCCCGCCGCTGCCGCCGAACGGCGCGAAGATGGCAACCGTACTCACGATCAAAAATACGGTGAGCAGCCAGATTCGCCAGTGTTTCTTGATGTGGAGTTTCATTTCGCTATCGCCTCGTACTTGTAGTATCGAAGCAGGCTCACGTTGAGCAGATACGTGTTCATCAGGTCGGCCAACAGCCCGAAGACGAGAATCAATCCGACGTCCGGCAACAGCGGGATGCCGAGCAGATACGAAACGACAGTCATCACGACCATCGCGGAGATCGAGGTGACAGTCATCGTCACACCGGTCCGCATCGCGCGGAACGTCGACGTATAGAAGTCGCCGTGTCGTCGAAGGATGTGGTTGTTCAACAGGAGATCCGAGTCCACCGAGTACCCGATAAGCATCAACAGTGCGGCGACCGTCCCGAGCGTCAACTCGATGTCGAACAGCCGCATCAACGCCAGCGGGATCATGATATCCGAAAACGCCGACGCGATGACGGCGATCGAGGGGACGAACGTCCGGAACATAATCGCGACGAGGGCCGCCATGCCGCCGAACGCGACCAGGAGGCCGAAAACGGCCTGTCGCTGTGAGTCGGCGGCGAAGCTCGCCGAGCGCTCGCCGACGGACTCGACCTCGTATCCGGCGGCTTCGGCCTGTTCGAGGAGCGGATCGGCGTCGTCGGACTGGAACGTCAACTGGTAGGTGTTCCCCTGTCCGGCGATCGGGGTGACCGAGGCGACGTCCTCGTCGAACGACTCTCTGATCTCCGCCTGCGAGTCGTCCGTCACGAC
>LFFM01000145.1_pt1 | contig 44355 bp, 29 predicted proteins | sample 643131 | NCBI WGS metagenome assembly LFFM01 (sample SAMN03777445, study PRJNA286221) | soda lake metagenome | biome: soda lake; feature: Kulunda steppe; material: water; isolation source: sample Tc-Br brine of Tanatar trona crystallizer | place: Russia: Kulunda steppe | collected 2011-07 | reverse complement strand
TGCTTCGAGCGCGCGTGAGACGATCTTTGACTTTACGGACAACTGGTGGGGGACGACCGATGGCGTGGAGATAGCAGACGCCATACGCGACTACAGCGACTCCAGCAGTTATGCCTTTGTGGATTACTTGCCGTTTTTGGATGCCAGCCTTGAGGACGGAGGCGAATCGACCAGCAAAAACTACATCGCCGGGTGGATATTAGGAGGGCACAAGACCCTTGAGCGACGAGATGACCCGTACGTCGTATTGGGTCCGATAATCATCGAGGAAGAGAGAAGTCTTCGGATTCCTCGCGGGACACACATCCAATTTGCTGATCATGGCATTGATGCCCACGGAGCCCTGTTCATTGAGGGGGCTGAGCAGGATCCCATTACCCTTGAGTCGTATCACGATGGGGCAGATGCGGGCGCCTGGAACGGCATTCGCCTTCGCGAGACGGCCGGTCACTCGCGTATCAAGCATGCCACCATCAGACATGCCGATGAAGCACTGCGGATTGACGGCATCGACAGCTACGCGGTAGATCGCCCGTCGGTCGTTCATTCCACCATTGAGCACGTCAACACGGGTATTCGCTCTGAGGCAAGCCTTGTTTTTGTCGAAGGCACGCGCATCCTCAACTTTCATAATCGGGGGATTGATGCTTCAGGCAGCGCAGCCCAGGTTGAACTTACAGGAGGCACCATTGCCCAGGGACGCGCTACGCTGGTGCGCGATGGCACATGCGTGCAAGCACGGAATGGTGCGACGGTTACGACCTCCGAAACGACCATCGCTCGGTGTGATACCGGGTTAGATCTTGAGTCCAGCTCTATTCAGGTATCGGGCAGTGTCATTGCGGGAAATAAAATCGGCATGCGCGTGCGCTCCCTCAGCGGCGAGTATCCGTCAACAAACGTCACGAACAATGACATTCATAACAACCTGGACTGGAATGTCCATGTTGGATCCGGAGATAACGGCGCTGATACTGAGCTTAATTTCTCCAACAACTGGTGGGACGAAACCGACAGTACGGTTATTGAAGCCACGATTCGTGATCGAACGGAAAACGAGGACCTGGCAAAAGCGAACATCGATCCTTTCTCGGCAGAAGAGAATGGGCTGTACAATCCGGGCGACTTGAATCAGGATGGTCGAGTCGATGGATATGACCTGGCAATTTTAGCCAGCTCCTTCGCGATGGAGGAAGGCGATGAAAATTTCAACGCCAAAGCAGATATCAACAACGACGGACGGGTGGATGGCTTTGATCTGGCGCTTCTGGGTGTACACTTCGGTGACTTAGGTACCGTCGTCGATGTAGATGACTTGTTGGAGCAACAGCTACTGCTGGCTGGTGAGGAGACCGAGCGGGTGGAGGGCAAGCCCTCAGTTTACGTCGAGGTCGACGATAGACCCTACCGCGCAGGAGAAACGGTGCGCTACGAAGTGCGCGTGCAGAATACCCCGGCGCTCTTCGCCGTTTCGGCTGATTATGTTTTTGACGGCCGTCTGCAACTGGACGAGTACGAAGGTGGGGCCTTTTTAGAGGCCGGAGACGAGACGCCAGTAGTCCTCCACGAGGCTTCCGGTAGAGAAGGTACGCTGGGTATTACCCGTACACGCTCCGGTGTAGGTAACAGTCCGATGGGCGATGGCGTGCTGGCTGAGCTCCTGTTTACGCCCGAGGAGGATTTAGACGCCGCTCCACCTCTCGGAATTAAAGCGATAGCGCTTATCGCACCCGATGGTCATACAACCTACGACCTCGAAAATGAGGCTGAGGAGCTGCCAGATGTGGTGGATGAGCCCGAGATCCAAGAGGTGAGTCTGCATCAGAGCTATCCCAATCCTGCTCGCGACCAGGCAACGATTGAGTATACCTTGCCCGGCAACGAGCACGTAACCCTCACGCTATTCGATGCGCTTGGCCGCAAGGTGAAGGTACTCGTCGAAAGCCACAACCAGGCTGGCATGCACGAAGTCAAGGTTGATGTTAGTCGACTCAGTAGTGGGGTGTACTTTTACCGGCTTGGTGGTGACGATTGGTCAAAGACAGGGCAAATGCAGGTGGTGCGATAGCCATACACGGGGTTAGTGAGAAAAATCATGTTTCGCAACGTAGCTCTTTGGGTAGTTCTTCTGACGCTGGGCGTAGGGAGTTCGGCGTTTGGCCAGAATTCAGTTTCTCAACTAAGTACGGATGATCTCGAGCCTTCTTTTTTCTGGAGTGGTTGTTCAGGCAACTTCGGTGAAGGAGACGTGATTTCCTTGACCAGCGACGAGGGCGAACTCGTCCATGGTCAGGTGGAGAGCGTGGAATGTGCGGATGGTAATATTACTTATCACATCCGTACGAGTGAAATGGGGAAGGTGATGATGGAGACTGACGAGGAGAATGTGGCCGTCTCGCAGAAAGTCGGGGGGTTGATCATAGATGGTGTAGGCTTTCTACTTGACCCCGCAGGAGCTGCGCTCGGATTTTTGGTCGATCAAGCAGTGGTGTATCTCTCTGATCAGGTGGAGGACTTACTGACGAGGGTCCGATCGACAGCTGGCCGATACAACACTCCAAGACGCGAGCAAATGTTTGGTGAAGGCGTCGTTGATGGCATCCCTCAGGAGATGAAGTTAGATCTTGAGTATCGAGAGCTCCAGGACCTTCAGGGGAGTTACCTCGAAATAAGTGCACAGATTAGTCCCGGCAATATTGCAAGTGGCTACTTAGGGCGCGGAGGTGGGCGCGTTGACGCAGATATTATCATGACCTTTGACGATGGGGAGGGTCAGAGTCTGCTATTTCAGCACGATACCAATGCGCCAGCATTACAATCTGGTGTAACAGTCTTATACGAGATAAAGTCCGGTAGACCTCAAGACCTTATAAAGAATGGCAATATCGCTGCGTCCATACGGTTTCATGACCGATACGTGCTACAAATACCCTTTGGGGTGGAGGGGGTGGACATAGCCTGGATCGACCTTGAACCCGTAGAGGGCACGTTTACACCCTCGTCCCCTGGCGTTTCGGTCGCTGAGCGAATGAACAGCCTGGAGCTCAATTTTAGTACTTCACCTGAACTAACAAACGTCCGCATTTATCGCTCAACTGATCCCGACTTTTCAACGTCCGACGTCGATCCAATCGAAGTGACCAATGAATCCAGCTATGAGGATTTTCAGGTCGATGGAGGACAAACCTACTATTACAAGATTGTTGGTGTCACAGATGAGGGCAGACAAACACCTGCTTCTGAGCTTGTTTCAGGTACTCCCCGTGCGAGATATGAATTTGCCACCCCTGAATTTGAGCAGGATCTTGTCACACACGAGCCTGCTGATTTTAGCGCCCAGTTGACCGAGGCCGGCTCCGGAGAGGTGGTAGAAGGCGCGCCCGTTACGTTAAGCATCCAGAATGTAGAATGGACAAGCGAGACGCTCACGACAGATGCCAATGGCGAGTTTAGTGCAGACTACTGGGCACCAGTAGTAGCGGGAAGCTATGACCTCACGGTTGAGGCTGTTGTGGGGCGAGACGCTGTGCGTCGGGACTATTCCTTATCCGTTTCTGAACGACCTGAGGTGGGACGTAACCTGGCAATTGAGGACGTTGCACTGGTAGACTCAGTAATCGCTGCGGGTGATGACGTCTCAGTTGACGTAACCGTTCAGAACCGCGGAGAAATGGACGAGAGTCCGGTAATATACTACCTGTTCGTGGGCCGGGATGGGCAAGCAATAGATTCAGTTTTCGTGGAGGTCCCGACCCTTACCCCCAATAACTCTACGTCCGTTTCACACGATCTCACCGTTCCTGACGATACGGCTGGGGAGGACATAGCGCTCCATATCAAGGTAGAGAACGATGATGGATTCGATGAGCAACCTGCGAATGCATTGCAGATCCGAGACTTGCACATCGTTGAGGACCATTTCGAGGAGCCCATATTTCGGACGGGCGAGCACGCGATCACCTATGAAGAGACCGTTTCCATTGACGGGACGTCAATTACCTTAGTCGACTATTCTCAATCGAATCCTGCTACGGTTACTTTTGAGGTAAGTGGTACCGAGACAGGTCCCATTGAAGTCGATGAGGAGAATAACGAGGAGTTTTGGAAGAGCCCAGAAGGTGACTTTATCATCTTCCCGATTCAGCTCTCAGTGCCAGAAGATCCAGAACTGGAGCCTACCGCTACAGTGTTGGCAGGCGGGGTGACTTCTTCGAATCAAATCCATCCTCAGAGGGCGGTAACCTACCGAGGTGATGTGGGGGCTTTTAGAATCAGCGGAAGTGAAGGAGACTACGTCACGAAGGATATTGGCTTTCTACCGGATGAAGACGGCGGTACCTTACAGGGTTGGAATGATGCGGAAGAGAATGATCGAGTTCAGGACCACGTCATTGACGTAAATCTGGGGGTACCATTAAACCAGTCTATCCAGGAGTACGAGGGATTAATTCGTTGGAAAACTGAGGAGTACCGCTATGTCAGCAGAGTAGCTCTTCGTGTAGCCCCCATTCATGAGTTAGAAGTTGACGTCGACGAGCTGATCAATAATGAGGGCATCCCGAGCAACATACCCGGCATGGTAATCAGTCCCAAGCGAGCAAATGCAGAGGGTGAGGACTATGAGCGTCCAGCCGTGCTTAACCACGGTGACTACGTAGAGCCGGTTCTGGTTGAGTATACAGTCATGAAAGATGAGGAGATACTCTATTCGGAGTACAGGGACCTCGTCGTTGAAGAAGAGCAATCATTTGCTTTCAATTGGCCGACCGTGGGCTCAGAGACTGGGCAGTATGACCTTCGGGTGATGGTACCTCATGGGGCAAGTCGGAGTCCTGATGACCAGGTTTTTACATCAACCATCGAGTTCACGGAGCCTCAACCGCTTGACGTGACAATCGCTGATGCACCTGAGGTATATTCCGTAGGTGACTCAGTCCGCGTTGAGGCAGAGGTAGCGCAAGACGACGAGGTTATAGAGGATGCATCGGTGGTTACCGTAGTTAATACCCCAGGCGGTGAGCAACTTGATTTGAGCCTTCAGTACGATGATGAGGCGCAAACATACAACGGCTTCTTCTTTGCCAACACGGGAGGGAATTATAACCTTCAGGTTTTTGCTGATCGTCGGTTAGCAAAATCTGGGTCTGCGACAGGCCGTGCACAGGCGTATGTAGACATTTCTCTTACGGCAGCCACGGAATCGGTCAGGCTCTTTCAGCCGGCAGCATTAAACATTGAGGTCTCGAATGTTGGAAATGTGCATGGTATAGCCGCTGATGTTGCCTACGACCAGAACCTTTTTGATCTGTATGAGACAGGAGACGCAGGAGTACTTAGTGAAGGGGGGGAGGTCGCTGTCCAGCAGCAGTACGATGATCAGGGGGATAACATAGTTTACGGTCTGACAAGGGCTGATTCAGGTGCCGATTCGGGAGCAAATTCAGTTCAAACGCAGCCAGTTGCTTCATTTGCTTTTGTCGGGTCAAGTAGCGGTGAGGCGACTTTTGAGTTGACTGAAGTTGGCCTAATTGACTCAAATGGAGAGTCTATCGCAACGAGACTGAAAAGCGATACGGCTTCTATTGAAGTGCACGAACGTTCGGCTGCGTTTTTTCTTTCGGGTGTCCGAGGAGTTCGCCCACTGCATCAGCCAGATACAACCAGCGTACTCCTTGGAAATGCCTACGGGCTGAGTGGTGCGAGTGGGCAAATCAGCTACAATCCTGATCAAGTCAGAATAATTGACATTTTAGAAGGAAGAGCTTTTGGCAGTCCTGATAAGGACGAAACGCTATTTTTGGATGAGATTGACCAAGAGCATGGCGTGGCAAGTTTTGGTGTCACCCAAATAGGTTCGGCCTCGCAAGACGCTGGATCAGGCGTTGTAGCGCATATAGTGTATGAACCCATTAGCCCGGGAGTTACAGACATTGACCTGACTGAAACAGCCCTTATTTCCGCCTACGAGGGACGCGAGTTTCCGCATGTTGCCGGGGGAGGAGACATCACGGTCCCAGAAACCGACACCCGCCTTTCTCTCACAGCGCCCAATGACCAAAATCAGAAGAATGGCAAGGTCACGCTTGTCATCGACGTAGCAGAAGTCGACGACCTCTTTGCCTTTAGTGGCAATATCGACTATGACGCGGACCAGTTAGAATTTGTGCGCCTGGATGAGGGTAACTTCCTTAATGGAGGAGAAGAGGGCGTGACGTCACTCATCAAGGAGCACGATGGTGAAACTGGTCAGATTACCGTAGGGCTGTCACGTATGGCGGAAGAAAACGGTGGAAAATCGGCCGATGGAGCCGCGCAGCTGCTTTCTCTCACGTTCGCTCGCACGAGTAGTGAGGCAGGCACGCTGGATGTAGATTTGACTGACACTGCTCTAATTCAGTCGGATGGAGTGACCAGACTTCCGCACCGCATAGAGGTGGCTGAACTGGCAATGCCGGCTACCTCGACCCAACTCCGTCTTACGTCTCCCGACGGGATAAATCCTTCAGATGATGAAGTCACGGTTGCCGTAGAGGTTAAGGATGTTGAGGATCTGTTCTCATTTGCGGGTGATATTACTTACGATCCACAGCATTTGGAGCTTGTTGAGGTTCAGGAAGGAAATCTCCTGAATGAAGGCGGGGACGTCGGTACGTCATTTACAACGGAGGAAGATCCGGACTTTGGGGAGTTGGTTGTCGGCATTTCCCGTCTTGGTGCTGACAAAGGCGGCATCACCACAGAAGAAGCGGGGACACTTTTCTTGATGACCTTTGATCGTCTGACCGAGGACTCGCTCAATGTTGGTATTTCTAACACCGGACTGTTACGTCCTGATGGCCAGACAAAAATTCCTCACTTGGTGTTCGAAGCGCTGTATGCCAGTCCACCGTTCGTTGCCGAGCCAATTGATGACCAAGCGCTATCAGGTGATGAGAGTTTTTCGGTGGATCTGACCGCTGTCTTTTCGGTGGATGAAGGCAGCCTCTCCTATCAGGCCCAAAGTTCAGATGCATCAGTAGCGACGGTGTCGATCGATGAAGAGGCCATTTTGGCGTTAGAACCGCTTAGAGCCGGCTCAACTCAAATCGAGGTTCGGGCTGAAGGTGAGGGTGGTGTGGCGGTTGATCGATTCACCGTTACGGTTGAGCCCGGGGAGGATACACTGGAAGCGCCTGAGCTTCGTCACCCCATGGACGATGCTACGGGTCTCGGAAGGCGCACACTTCTAAGCTGGGTTGCGGTCGATGGAATTCACGATTACCAGGTACAGGTTGCTACCGACCCTTCTTTCCAAAATGTAATCGTTGATGAGGAGGTCGGTCGCTCCGACATTGACGTGGATAATCTGGTGTATAGCCGCTCGTATTATTGGCGTGTTCGGCTTGTTGCAGGTGAAGCGGTAGGTCCTTGGTCAGAAGAGTGGCGATTTTTGACTGTTATGCCCCCTGAGGCAAGCGAGTCTGCGACATTGTCCGAGGGTGACGAGCAGTACGAGTTTGAAGCTGTAGGGCTGACGCTTTCAAGGGACGCAGGACAGTCGATGTCAGGGATGCTGCTCAACCATAACGGTTCGGCAAGCGCTGGTGGAGAGGTAACGGTCGATTTTCACAGAGAGCAGCCATATGAGGCTGACGCGCCGGATAGGGTCGGAGACTTTGCTGTAGCGCATTGGCGGTTCCAAGGTGATGGAGTCACCTTTGAGAATGGTACCGTGTCTACCTCGCTTGACTGGATAGAGGATATTGGAGAGGACGATAACTTGACGTGGCTTTTGATGGAAGGCAATACATGGGTTAAGATCGGTGGTGAAATTGATGGCAACAAGTTTCGTAGTACTGAACCAGTCGATACACTAACGACTTTTGCCATCGCTCATGTTGAAAATGTCGCCTTAGTAGTTTCGCCTATAGCCGATCAAAATATGGAAGCCGACGGCGAACTTGTTGAAATCGATCTCGAGACAGTGTTCGATAATCCATTAGACGGGGATCTTTCTTTTAGCGCAGCGTCGACAGACGAAGAAATTGTGTCGACTGAAGTTCAAGGGTCAAGTCTTATAGTGAAGGCCCACGCGATTGGGGACGTGACGATAACGGTACAGGCTGAGAATGCTGAAGGCACTAATGATACATCCTTCGATGTTTTTGTAGAGCAGCTTGCGGCAGTGCTTTCAAGAGATTTTGGCAACCCGACTCTTGAGACCAGCTACCGCCTCGTCGGCCTCCCCGGTCAGATCGACGCCGACTTGGCCGCCACGCTTAGCGGCGAGTCCGGGTCGGCCTGGCGCGCCTTCCGCGAGACGGGCGCTGAAGGCGACGACCCCGAGGCGTACCTTGACGAGTACGACGGCAGTGACGCCTTCCGCTTTGCGCCCGGGCGGGGCTTCTGGCTCTTGAGCCGGGACGCCTGGGAGGTCGACCAGACCGTCGATGCGGTAGAGCTTTCTGGAGATGGCTTTACCACGATGCCGCTCCATGAAGGGTGGAATATCTTCTCCAATCCTCTGGACCAGCCGGTCGGCTGGGACGCCACGCTCAGCCTCGAAGCCAACGAAGGCCTCACCGAAGCCCTCTGGCAGTGGGACGGCAGCTGGCAGGGCGCGGATACCCTGCGAAGCGCCCGCACCGGCGAGGCCTATTACCTCTTCAACGACGGCGACCTTGAAGAACTGACGCTCCAGCACCCGGCCTTTGCCGACGACGAGGAGCAGGGCGACCTGATCGCTGCCACGCAGGCTGAGCGCGGGGAGCTACAGCTTATAACCCAGACGCGAAGCGCGGGAACCGACGAGCGACAGGAGGCCGCGCGCCTCGCTCTTGGCCACGCTGCGGGCGATGCCATCATGCATCGCCTGCCGCCCGCGCACTTTGCCGCGGCACAGCTGTCGGTCCGGTCCGAATTGCTGGACGCGCCGCTCGGCCGCCTGCTCAAAGCAGCGCCGGAGGCCGGGGAAGGACTGGCCTTTGATGTGGAGCTGACGGGCATTGCCGAAGGCGATGCGGCCTACCTCTACCCTGAGGGCCTCGGCGCCTTTGAGGGTGAGGAGGTGGTGCTGGTGCATACGGCCACCGGCGCGCGGCATACCCTTGCCGACTACAGCGCCGCCGAGCCGCTCCGCATCCGCGTGGAGGAGGGCCACCTCATGCGCGGCAGTGGTAAGGCGGAGGACACGCTACTGCTGCAGCTTCTGATCGGCGATCAGGCCTTCGTTGACGGCGCAGCCGAGCGTCCAGACAAACTGGCCTTCGGCGCGGTCTACCCGAATCCGTCCGATGGACAGGTAACGATTGAGGTGGCCGTGCCGGAGACGATGGCGCTGCAGGTGGAGCTCTTCAACGTGCTCGGCCAGCAGGTGGGCCTGCTCCACAGCGGCGAGCTTGCGCCGGGCGTGCACGAGCTCAGCTGGGATGGCCGCACCACAACCGGCGCGGAAGCCGCCTCGGGCGTCTACCTCCTCCGCCTCATGAGCCCGGACGGCCAGAAGGATACGGGCCGGCTGACGCGGGTGCGGTAAGGATGCCCGCCTGAGGTGCCCACCCTCCCTCGACTATTTCCTGACACTGTTTCTGTATCCGCCATGTACAAACTGTCATCCCTACGCGTCTTCGCTGCCACGCTCATGATCGCCGCCTTCCTTTTGGCCTGCGGCGATGATGACCCGGCCAGTGAGCCACCGCCCGACGAGCCCGAGCCGCGTATCAGTGTGGATGTGTCAAGCCTCGACTTTGGTGAGGTGGATGTGGGCGAGAGTGCAGAAGAGACGGCTGAGGTGCGTAACATCGGCGATGGAACGCTCAGCGGCGAGGTAACGCTGAGCGGCAGCGCGGCGTATGAGCTCACGGCCGGGAGCGGCAGCTTCTCGCTTGGCGAGGGCGCCACGCGGGAGGTGACGGTGCGCTTTGCCCCTGAGGATGAGGGCGAGGCGGAGGCGGAGCTACGCATCGCCCACGAGGCAGATAATGAGTCGAGTCCATTCACGGTGCCGGCCATTGGAGAAGGGCGTATCCAGTTAGCCTCACCGCCGGGGCGGCCGTAGCTCGACCTATCAGGTAGGGCACACGGATCTCCCCCCACCGCCCTCAGTAGCAACCCCCGAGGCGTCCTGTCCCATCAGCTGCTGAGTGTGTATGCCCCGCCGCATTGTCCTGCGCCGCGACGATTCGTCGCCCGAGGGGGGCGACCTGACAATCGACTACCGGGGGGAGCTCAACAAACAGCAGGCGGCCGCGGCGACGGCGAAGGGCGGGCCGGTGCTGATTGTGGCGGGGGCGGGGACGGGCAAGACGCGGACGCTCGTCTACCGCGTGGCCTACCTCGTGGAAACAGGCGTGCGGCCGGAGCAGATTACCCTGCTCACCTTCACGCGGCGCGCGGCGCGGGAGATGCTGACGCGGGCCTCGGCGCTGCTCGACGGCCGCTGCCAGCGCGTACGCGGCGGCACGTTTCACGCGTTCTGCCTCTCCATCCTCCGGCGGCACGCGCAGGCGATCGGCTTCAAGGAGCGCTTCACGATTCTGGACTCTGCCGATGCGGCGGACGTGGTGGACATCCTTCGCACCAACAGCGGCTACCACAAGGGCGAGAAACGCTTCCCGCGCAAAAAGACGCTCTACAACATGTTCTCGGCGGAGCGCAACCGCGATCAGCCGCTTGAGCAGGTGGTGGAGACGCAGTACCCGCAGTTCATCCCGTACATGGATGCGCTGCACGACCTTGCCACGCAGTACGACCAGTACAAGCGGCAGCACAGCCTGATGGACTTCGACGATCTGCTCCTCCGCACGCTGGAGCTCTTTCAGCAGCATGATGACATCCGCCAGCAGGTGGCGACGCGCTGCCGGCATGTGCTGGTGGATGAGTACCAGGACACGAACCGCCTGCAGGCGGAGCTCGTGCGGCACTTCGGGTCGGTGCACGGCAACGTAACGGTGGTGGGGGACGACGCGCAGAGCATCTACCGCTTTCGGGGGGCGGACTTCCGCAACATCTTCGCCTTCCCCGAGCAGTTTGCCAACGCGCAAGTCCTGAAGCTGGAGGAAAACTACCGCTCCACCCAGGCCATCCTGGACCTGGCCAACCACCTCATCAAACAGGCCGAGCGGTCGTTCGACAAAGAGCTGGTGGCGGCCTCGGGGGAGGAGGGGGATACACCCGCGGTGGTGCCGGCCACGGACGCCCGCGATGAAGCCCGCTTTGTGGCGCAGATGATCCACGACCTGCGCGAGGGTGGCACGCCGCTGAACGATATGGCGGTGCTCTTCCGCAGCAGCTTCAACTCGTACGATGTAGAGGTGGAGCTCAACCGCAAGAACATCCCGTTCGTAAAATACGGCGGGATGAAGCTGAGCGAGGCGGCGCACATCAAGGACGTGCTGGCGCATCTGAAGGTGCTGGAGAATCCGGCGGATGCCGCCTCGTGGAACCGCGTGCTGCAGCTCCTGCACGGGATCGGGCCGAAAACAGCCGGGGACCTTATCGACTGGATCACGTCGGATGCGGAGGACCCCTTCACGCTGAAGGAGCGCTTCTACTCGGGGCGCTACGTGGAGGCCCTGAAGGAGCTCTTCAATCTGCTGCGCCGCCTCCGCACCGAGGAGCTACCGTTGATCGCGCAGGTGGAGGCGGTGGTGGAGTACTACGAGCCCATCTGCAAGGACACCTACTACGAGGACTTCCCCAAGCGGCTGCAGGATCTGGAGCATTTTGTGGGACTGGCGGAGAACGGCGGCAACCGCAGCGATTTCCTGGCGTCGCTTGCCCTCGACCCGATCGAGCTGACGGCGATGGACGCTGAGCCGACGGACGAGGACGAGCCGCCGCTAATCCTGTCGACCATCCATTCGGCGAAAGGGCTGGAGTTCTCCAACGTGTTCATCATTCATGCCCTCGAGGGGGTCTTGCCATCGGGGTATGCCCTGAAAGATCCAGAGGCTATTGATGAAGAACTGCGGCTGCTGTACGTTGCGGTGACGCGGGCGAAGGATGACCTGTTTATCTCCTACCCGATGCTGCAGTACCGGCGCTATCAGGGCGAGCACATGGCGCGGCCGAGCCGCTTCATTGAAGATGTGCCGGAGCGGCTGCTGGAGACGGTGCGCCTTGTAGAGGAGGATGCCGCGGAGCTTCCGGAGGCGCCGTCGCAGGAGCAATTACCGGCCGCAACGGGCGATGGCGCGACTGAGCAGGCGGAGGACTCCATCGACCCCACTGCGGATGCTGACGATCACCTGCCGTTTTAGTCTGCTGCACGTATGGCTACCCCTCACCCATCTGCTACCGTTCACGGACTGGCGATACAGGAAGTCGATGACTCGGCGCTTCCGGTGATCCATCGGCTCAACCAGTCTATCTTCGATGAGGAACGCGTCATCAACTCGTTCAACCGGAAGGGCCTGCTGATGCTGATGGCCTCCCTGCAGGATAGACCGGTCGGGTTCAAGATTGGGTATGAGAAGCAACCGAGTGTCTTCTACAGCGCGAAGGGGGGCGTCCTCCCGGAGGCCCGGCGGCAAGGCATCGCGCGGGCGCTGCTGGAGGAGATGCTGGTGGTGGTGGAAGCGCAGGGGTACCGGCGCTTCGTGTTCGATACGTTTCCGAACAAGCATCCGGGCATGACCATCCTGGCGCTGTCGATGGGTTTCTCGCTGGCGCGGGCAGACTACAACCACACGTATCAGGATTACCGCCTGCAACTGGCGAAGGAGCTGTAGGGGGGTGACATGGGGGGAGGGTTAGTGCCGATGTCCCCACCATGTCACCCCGAGGGAAGCGGAGCGACGAGGGATCTCCCATGCAGCGGAATGCCGCGGTGTATCACCGAAGAGTCCCGCGGGGCTTGCTACGACGAGGCATGTTGGGACGAACAGCCACTCCGAGACTTGGGGGATCCCCTCGATCGGAGTCGAGGGCAGGCTCTTCCTCCCGATGGTCGTCAGGATGATGGGGGGAGGGATGGTGCTGGTGCCTATCCCCTGTCATCCTGAGCGAGCCTGCGAGTGAAGGATCTCCCATGGAGAAGGGTGCCACGGTGTATGAACCGAGGCAACGGGCCAAATGCTACAATGAGGCACGTTGGGACTAACCGTCAAACCGGCACTTGGGGGATCCCTCGATCGGAGTCGAGGGCAGGCTCTTCCTCCCGCTGGTCGTCAGGATGACATGGGGGAGGAATGGTGCTGGTGTCCCAGCCTTGCTACGCTACGGACGCGGTAGCACCAGGCAATAAGGCATCAGGCTGTAACATCCCCCGTGTTGCGTCGTACCGCGCGGTGTTCGCGGGCCTGAAGAGGTCCGTGCGTAGTTTTCCTGTGTACTGTATCCCCGTTGCCCGTGCGCAAATTTCTGTTGGAGCTTTGGGAAGGGTTGCTCATCGCCCTGCGCGCGATCCGCGTAAACAAGATGCGGGCGATTCTGACGACGCTCGGCATCGTCATTGGCATCACGTCGGTGACGGCGATGGCCACGGTCATCAGCGGCATCGAGGAGCAGTTTGAGCAGGATATGGCCTCGCTCGGCGCCGACGTGCTTTACGTGGAGAAATGGCCGTGGGCGACGGGGCCGGGGTTTCAGTGGTGGAATTACGTGAACCGGCCGCGCGTTACGGCCGACCTGGCCGATGACATTCAGCAGCGCGCCCGGCTCGTACGCGCCACGGTGCCGGTGGTAGATACACGCACCTCCGTCCGGAGCGGGCAGGAATCCATCTCGGGCGTCCGGGTCAATGGCGTAACCGCTGCCTATCCGCGGGTGCACAGCGTTGACTTGCAGGCGGGGGCGTTCTTTAGCGAAATCGATGACCAGCGGGCGGGTCGCGTAGCCGTATTGGGCGCGGACATTGCCGACAACCTGTTTCCGGTCCGCAATCCCATCGGCGCCAATTTCCGCCTTGGCGGCGAGCGGTTTCGGGTGGTCGGGGTTTTTGAGCCGCAAGGCGGCGGTTTTGAGGGCGCCTCGCGCGATACCGAGCTTATGATTCCGTTCGATACCTTCCGGGGGCAGTTCGGCACGCGCTTCCGCGACGTGTCGGTGCAGGTGCGGGTCGCTTCGCCTCAGGTCATCACCGAAGCCCGAGAGGAGATCACCGGGGTGGTGCGCACGGCCCGGCAAATTGACGCACTGGAGGAGAATAATTTCGAGATCAACGAGCAGGAGAGCCTTCGCGAGCAGCTGGCGCCCGTGCGGCTGGCGATCTACTCCATCGGGATCTTCCTCACGGCGCTGGCCCTGCTGGTGGGGGGCATCGGGGTGATGAACATCATGTTTGTGTCGGTGAAGGAGCGCACCCGCGAGATCGGCATTCGTAAGGCGGTGGGGGCGCGCCGATCGACGATCCTGCTGCAATTTTTGATCGAGGCGGTGATTGTGTGCCTCATCGGCGGTTTGCTGGGGGTGTTGCTGTCGCTGCCCATCGCCTGGGCCATCAGCTTTGTCCTGCCCGCATCGCTGGGGCTGGGGGTCATCCTTCTTGCCTTCGGTATCTGTGTGATGGTCGGCGTGGCCTTTGGGCTGGCTCCGGCCTGGCAGGCCGCCAAAGCGCATCCCATTGAAGCCCTTCGGTACGAATAACCTTACTTGTGGCGTCGCATGTCTTTTCTTGAGACCTTCCGTTCGGCCCTGTCTTCGCTGCGCAGCAACGCGATGCGCACGGTGCTCACGCTGCTGGGCATGATCATCGGCGTGTTTGCCATCATCGTGGCCGTTACCGCCGTGCAGGTCATCGACGTCTACTTCAAAGAGTCGCTGCAGGTGCTCGGGTCGTCCACGTTTTCGGTGTCGAAGACGCCGGTGGTCAACATCGGTGGACCGGGCGACCGCTCCCTCCGCAACCGGCCGGACATCACCTATCAGCAGATTCAGCGCTTGCAGCGCAACCTGACGGTGCCGGCCGATGTGAGCCTCCGCGCGTGGTTCGATCGGGGGGCGGTGCGGTATCAGGACCGGGAGACGGAGCCTAATATTCAGCTGAACGGCACCGATGAGCACTTTCTCGGAAATTACGGCTACGACCTGGCCGAGGGCCGCTTTTTCACGTCGGAAGATGTACAGTTTGCCCGTTCCTACGTCGTGCTGGGCCACGAAAGCGCGGAGCTGCTCTTCCCCAACGAAACGCCGGTGGGCAAGCAGGTGCGCTTCGAGGGCAATCGGTACGAGGTGATTGGGGTGCTGGCCCCGCGCGGGAGCTTTCTTGGGTGGAGCCAGGACAACCTGATGGTAACCCCCGTCACCCGCGGATTTGTCAACTACGGCCGGTCCAACCGGGATATTGGGATGGTCAGCATCCGGGTCCCGCAGGATGCGCTGATGCCGGTGGCCATGGACGAGACCATCGGGCAGATGCGGGCCATCCGGAAGGTGCCGCCCGAGGAGGCCAACAACTTTGAGGTAAGCACCAACGACTCGATGCGTAGCACGCTGGACTCGTTTACGGCCACGCTGACCATTGGCGGGCTGCTGATCGGTGCGATTGCGCTCCTGGCCTCGGGCGTGGGCATCATGAACATCATGCTGGTGTCGGTCACCGAGCGTACCCGGGAGATTGGGGTGCGCAAGGCTGTGGGGGCGCGGCGGCGCGACATCATGCGGCAGTTCCTGACCGAAGCGTTTCTGCTTTGCCTGTTTGGCGGGGTCATCGGCATCTTACTGGGCGCCCTGGCGGGGAATGGGGTGGCTTTTTACTTCGGCATCAGCGCTGTCTTTCCGGTGTACTGGGCGATTGTGGCGATCGTGATCGTGACGCTCATCGCGATGGGCTTTGGCGGGTACCCGGCCCTCAAGGCGTCCCGGCTGGATCCCATCGAGTCGCTCCGGTTTGAGTGAGCACCTGCCCATTCGGGAAAATGGGTGGAAGAGCGATGGGGCTGGTTGCAGGTACGCGTGGCGACCCGTTTCTTGGCGATCAGAACGCCGCCTTCTTCGTCATGAACACGCCTGCTGATGTCATCTGCCACTGCCGCAAAAACCGCCGCCGCTGAGGCGGTGGTCTCGCTTATCTCTGATGGAATGATGCTGGGCCTCGGCACCGGGTCTACCACGGCCCTGGCGCTGGAAGCCCTGGGCGCCCGCATCCGCTCGGAGGGGCTGTCCGTGGCGGGCGTGCCTACCTCGTTTGCGGCAGAGCGGCTGGCCCGGCAGCATGGCATCCCGCTGACCACGCTGGACGCGGCGGAGCGGCTGCACCTGGCGATGGACGGCGCCGACGAGGTGGACGACGCGTTCCGCCTCATCAAGGGACGCGGGGCGGCGCACACGCGGGAAAAGATTGTGGCCGCTCAGGCGGACCGCTTCGTGGTGCTGGTCGATCCCTCCAAGATGGTGGACACACTGGGCACGCGGATGCCGCTGCCGGTGGAGGTGGTGCCCATGGCCGCTGGGCCGGTGGAGCGGGTATTGCAGCGGCTGGGGGCCAAACCGGAGCTGCGCATGGGGGAGAAGAAGGACGGCCCGGTCGTCACCGATCAGGGCTTTTGGGTGATCGATGCCCACTTCGATGCGATCACAGATCCCGCGGCGGTCAACCGCACACTCAACGACACGCCCGGGGTGCTGGACCACGGCCTGTTCCTGGGCCTGGCTACCGATGTGCTCATCGGCCAGGCGGATGGTAGCGTAGCGCACCGGACGGTGTAGGTGACCAGTTGCACCTCTGGATGCGGACCCTACTCCGCCTGATTGCTTTGCCCGTCATCCCCGAGCGCAAGTCCACCCCAACGGACGAAAGGGGGGAAAGCGTGTGGGAGTTTGGGGGGGGTGTTTAAACAGGAGCCTTTTGACCGGCGTCGCCCTCGCTCGTTTCACGCGCTGCGCCCACCATAACGGAAGAGGAGGGGAAAAGCGTGTGGGAGTTTGGGGGTGTGGGGGTGTCCAAACAGGAGCATTTGGATCGGCGTCGTCCTGGGCGCAGGATCGCGCCAGCGAGCCGAAGACGTGCGTGCGTTTTCGAGGGCCACCCCAAGCCGCTCAAACACCGTCCTTGTCGTTCCAGGCGAGATCAACAAAAAGCGCCCTGCCGCCAGTGAAGGCGACAGGGCGCGAAAAGCGTTGGATTGTCCGCTAAGCGCTACTGCAGGCGGAAGGTTACCGGCCATGACATGCGCACCGGGACGGGCCGCCCGCGCTGCCGGCCGGGCGTGAACTCGGTCTCCCGCAGCACGCGGATGGCTTCCTCGTCAGCGCCGGCGCCAATGCCACGCACCACCTGGGGGTTCTGCACGTTGCCGTTCTCATCGACCACAAACTGGACGATCACGCGGCCTTCTACACCAGCCCGGCGGGCAATGTCGGGATAGTTGATACGGTTCTGAATGCCGGCCATTCCTCCGACAGGCTCTGGCATGTCTTCCACAACCTCAAAGATCTCTGGCTCGTCATCGCCATCATCCTCGCTGCTTGGTGGAGGCGGGGGCGCATCCGGGACCTCGTCGGGATCGAACGACATGTCCATGTCGAGGTCCTCATCTGCGATGTCGGCGTCATCCGGCACTTCGACCGGTACCGGGGGGCGCGGGGGAGGCGGGGGCTCCTCGACCTGCTCGGTTTGCTGGATCTCCTCCATCTCGACGATCTCCTGATCCTGCATGACGATTTCGTCGCGGTCGCCGGGGGTCAGGTTCATCTGGAACGCGGCGACAGAGATAAGAAGCGCAATGACCATACCCGCAAGGACGCGGGTGCGGTAGTTCTTTTGCAGGTCAGCGCCTTCTTCTTTGCGAATGGCGGGCATGGAATGCGTCTGGCTTAGAAGAGGTAGAGGACGGGGCGCGTCCGTATGAAGTTACAGTGTGGTACCATGCCTGCGCTTCCCATGTTTCTTGAAGAGGCGTAGGCGTGCAGCAGGGCATGGCCTTGGGGTATGTAGCGAAGACACGTCAAGCATACAAAAGTTGCTGCACTCGTGCCAGTGCGCCCTCCGCCGGCCCACTCAGCGGTGTTCGATCTACTGCGCCGCATGTGTTGAGGGCTCTGCCGACCGGGGGAGCAGCGGATACACCAGGGCGAAGAGGCCTACGCTGCCCAGCAGCCCCAGGAGGTTGGCGACGACATCGCCGAGGTCGGCCGTGCGTTCATACGGTACGAGCATCTGCAGGCCCTCGGTGCCGAAGGCGCCTACCGCGCCAACGATCAGAACGAGCATGGCGCGGCGTGCCATGCGCAACTGGAGCGCCCACATCCACAGCAATCCAAACCCAAAAAAGAGCCCGAAGTGTACCACCTTATCGAAGTTTGCGACCTCTACGTCTGGCACATTCCCCGTGGGCATGGTGGTCGCGATAAGGATGCCCAGCGTCCAGAGTACAGCCAGGGCAAGGCGAAGGCGTGGCATATAGGCAGTGGTTAGTTAGCGGCGGTAGCGGGTGTGGAGAACCGTGGGCAGGGCCTCCAGCAGATCGGTAGCCACCATAGACGTAGCGGCGTGGCGGCTGGCGTAATGGTCAGCGGCCGCTCCACCGGTTTCCATGGCACAAAGCGCGGCATCCAGCGGCGTGAGGCCCTGGGCCAGGAGCCCGGTGATGGCGCCGGCCAGCACATCCCCCGAACCGGCGGTCGCCAGGGTGTGGCTTCCGGTAGCACCAACCACCACGGTGCCGTCGGGGGAGGCCACGACGCTGGGTTGGCCTTTGAGGAGCAGCGTGCAGTTCCAGCGGGCAGCGTAGACCCGTGCGGTGCGGATGGGGGAATCGAACGGTGCATCGTCGCCGGCCAGCCGCGCAAACTCGCCGGCATGCGGGGTGAGTACCCAGGAGGGGCATCCGCATTCGGCCAGCAGGGCTGGATCTGCCGCGAGCGCGTTCAGCCCATCGGCGTCAAGCACGAGCGGGAGGGTAGCCTCTTTGAGCAGGGTCTGCACAAACGCCTCCGTGCCTGCGTCGCGCCCCAGCCCGGGGCCCACCAGCAGGGCGTCTGCTTTGGCGAGCACCGGCTGCAGGGTGGTCAGGGCGGCGGGGCTGGTGATGCCGTCGGTGGAGGCGGGCAGCGTCAGCGTGGTGCCAGCGGTAAAGCCCTGCTGTACGGTAGCCTGGGCACCCTCCGGCACGGCGGTGGTGACGTAGCCGGCTCCCATCCGGGCAGCGGCCTGGGCACTCATGAGCGGCGCGCCGGGCATGTCGGGATGTCCCCCGACGATGACGGCATAGCCGGCGCTGTACTTATGGGCAGAGGGGCTCCGGGTGGGCAGGCGCTCGGTGACCGCCGCATCGGTGGGGTAGCGGGCGCAGGCGTCGGGCGCTGCCGCCATCGCCTCCGCGATGAGATGCGGCGGAATGCCGATCTCCACGACCCGCACGTGTCCGGCATGCTGCGGGCCGTCGCCCAGCACCAGTCCGGCCTTCAGTCCGGCCATGGCTACGGTGAGCGTAGCCCGGACGGTGGGGGGCTGCGCGGCACCGGTGTCGCTGTGAAGGCCGGTGGGGATGTCCACGGCCACGACCGGGGCACTGCGTTCGTTCAGCCAGCGCACCAGCGAGGCGATGGGCTCACGGGGCGCACTGGTCAGGCCGGTGCCCAGCAGCGCGTCGATATACAGATCTGCGCCCGCCCACGCGTCAAGGGTGGTGCCGGCTTCATAGGGCCGCAGCGTCAGGCGCGTCTCCGGGAGGGCGTGCAGCAGGCGCAGGTTGCGCGCCGCATCGGGCGCCAGGGTTTCCGGGTCGTCGGTGGTGAGGAGGACGGTCACCGTAGCGCCTCGAGCATGGAGGACGCGCGCCATCACCAGTCCGTCGCCGCCATTGTTGCCTTTGCCGCAGCAGCAGACGACGTGCTGCCCGGCCATGGCGCCAAACCGGGACTCCATCGCACGGATCGCCGCGCGCCCGGCCGATTCCATCAGGGTGTGCCCGTCGATGCCAAACGACGTCATCGTAGCGTCGTCAGCATGCTGCATGGCAGCGGCAGAGAGCAGGGGCAGCAGCGCCTCCGGGGTTTCAGGAGCACTAACGGGGGTGCGAGCGGCAGACGGCATCATGGGCGGGGCAGGGGGATGCGGATGGGGTCATCGATGACGGTTTCCCAACGGGCACGCACGTCCTCGGTGCCATCCACCCAGCGGATGGGCTCGGCTGGACGGTAAGGTGTGATGGTGCCGCCATCCCACCGGCCGCTGCCCTGCACATCGACGAAGAGGCGCAGGCGGTAGGTATCCTCTGGGAGCTCTTCGAACAGGAAGGCCCCATCCTCGGCGGCCTCCGTCGTCCGGTAGGGCGTCTCGTCATCAGAGGCCCGGCCGCGGTAGAGCTCCACGATGATGGGGCCGTCGGTGTGGCGCGAGTCATCCGCATCCTCAACGACCGCCGTGCCGGCCAGGCTCCCAAGGGCGTCGCGCGGGATGCGCTGGACCCGGCGGACGAGCAGGCTGTCGGCCTCTTCGCTAAGCCCGCGGGGATCTACCGTCACGTCCACGATTTCGCCAGGATCCAGAGGCGGATCGAACCGCAGCTCAACGGTGGTGCCGTTGGTTGTGGTGGGCTGCACCGTGCGTGCCGCGCCGGTGGTGTCGGCCGCGCTGATGCGTTCCGCCAGCACCTCGGCCGGGGGCGGTCGGCTAAACTGCACCTCCGGATAGGTTCCGGGTTCAAGCACTTCAGGATCGGGCGGAGGGGGCGCTTCGTCCTCCGATGCAGCCTCATCCTGTCCTTGTGCCCGACGGTCGGCGCGGTCGTCCGTCGCTGCGGCTTCCGGGGTGAACGATTCAAAGCGCAGTTCGGGGCCGTCGGTGGGCAGGTCAGGATCGACCTCCAGGGAGTCAGGCTGAGCCGGCGCGCGGTTACCGCTACGGTCCATAACACCTGCGGGCGTCACCACGTAGCGGCCCGGCGCCAGCGGTTCGGTTGCCAGATGCACCTCCCGGTCGCTGTCGGGGTGCATCCACACGTCTTGTACGGCGATGGTCCCGCCGTCTACAGCCGCGAGGGTCCAGGCATCGGGTGCGCGGTCGTCCAGCGCAACGCTTTCCGTAAACCGCACCTGTAAGTGCGTGGCCGCCCGGGCCCGCGCCCGCTGAATGGTGGGCGGGATGGTGTCGATGGACGTCAGAAGCCACGGCGCCTCGATGGAGGACGGCCACGGCGTGTCCGTTTCCAGCCCATCAATACCCGGCACGTCGGTAGTGAGCGTATCGACCGGAATTGCGGGCGTCAGCGAGAGGGTATCGAGGAGGGCAGGTCGCGTCTCCGTTGGGGCCGTGGCCTGCGTGGTGTCGGCATCAGCCGCCGGGAGATCGGTTTCATCCGGGGCCGTTTCGGGGTCCGCTGCCGCATCGGGGGGGGCGTTGCGCACCTCATCGGCGATGGCCTCCTCCTCAATCAGGGTAGTGTCCGGCATCGGCAGGTCCTCATCCTCGGGGGCAGCATACAAGATGGGGACGGGAGGCACCGCGAAAGCTTCGTCCGGATCTGGGCGGCGGTTCCGGTTGCGGTCGTCCACCGCCACCACATAGTACGGCTGTTCCTGCATGAACGAGAAGCTGAAGGTGCCTTCGGCGGAGGTCTGCGTGCGGTAGGCGGGGCGCTCGGGGAGCGTATCGGGCGGTGCGCCCTCCGGCGCCGGATACGCGAACACATCGACGGCTTCGGCCGGGGCGTTCGCGCGGGTGTCCATGACGCTGCCCGACAGCGCGCCGCGGTTGATGCGGTCGCCGGTGGCAAAGGCCAGCACCAGGGGCTCGGGCAGGTTCACGTTGCGGTAGGTGCTGAGGTCGGTGTCGAGGGTGAGGATGTACGTCGTGTTGGGCTGGAGGTCCTCTGGAAAGGTGATCTGCACGCGGCGCCCGCTCCAGTTGATCTCCGGCCGCCCGTCCATCGGGGGGCTGATGCTAAGGGCCTGCGCCAGCGAGTTCTGGTTCATGTGGCGCGTAAAGCGCAGCTCTACCGTATCGCCCGAAAAGTTGGTCGTCCCCGTTTCGGGCGTGGCTTGCTCTACAATGGGAGGGGTATCGTCGGGCGGACCGCCGGAGGGCGCCTGCGGTACGGCACAGCTTGTGAGCGCGGTGGTCAGCAGCCCCAGCACGAGCACCACAGCGCTCCAATACATCCGGCGCGGGGACATCAACAGCATGGCAGGCAAGCGGAAAGGAGAATCCAACAGGAAAGGCAACGCAGCGCCCCGGCAGGTACGGGCGTCAGTACCCGTAGATCGAAAAGTCATCCCGCCGCATATGAAGCGCCAGCACGATAGCCAGCATGCCGGTGTGTGCCAGCAGCGCAGACCCGCCGTACGATACGAAGGGCAGCGGCAGGCCGATGACCGGCAAAATAGCCGTTGCCATCCCGATATTAATGAACACGTGCACCAAAAAGACCCCCGTTACGCCAGCGGCGACGAGGGTACCGAAGGGATGCTTCACGCGGGCGCCCAGCAGCACCAGGCGCGTCAGCAACAGCGCAAAGAGGCCCAGCAACAAGATGCCCCCAATGAACCCAAACTCCTCCCCAATGACGCTAAAAATGAAGTCCGTCGACTGCTCGGGCACGTAGGCGCCCTGCGTCTGTGTGCCCTCCATGTAGCCCTTGCCCGTGAGCCCTCCCGAGCCGATGGCGGCTTTGGACTGCACGAGGTGAAAGCCTACGCCCATCCGGTACTCCTCGGCGCCGGGGTTTGTGAAGGAGAGCACCCGGGCGACCTGATAGGGTTTGAAGATGTAGGTGAGCGCCACCGTAAGAGCAAGCACCACGCCCCCGTTGAAGATGCCGGCGAGCGCCGTCAGCAAGCGGTCGCGGGTCCACCACAGAAAGGCACCAACCATCAACGCCACGTAGACGAGGGCGGCGGGGAGGTACACGATCGCCAGGTACCCCGCCAGGGCAGGGGAGATGAGCAGCGTGATGATGGCAATGGGCAGCCCGCTCCAGAACAGCATCACCGGAATCATGGCCAGGAAGACGAGGGTGGTGCCGGTATCGTTCTGCATAGAGATCAGAATGGCCGGCAGCAGAATCAGCCCCACCGCATACAGGGCCGAGCGGAGCTGGGAGGTTTGCGGGCGCTGCGACGACAGCATCCGAGCCACAGCCAGCAGGGTGCCCACCTTGGCCAGCTCCGAGACCTGCAGCCGCACGGGCCCGACCACGAGCCAGGCGGTGGTGCCGTTGATCTCTCGCCCAAAGAGGAGCGTGGCCACCAGCAGCAGAATCAGCGCGCTGTAGACCCAGTAGGCACTTTTCTGATAAAACCGGATGGGCAGCAGCAAGGCCGTCACCACGCCCACGAGGCTAATGAGCGCCCACATCGCTTGCCGCGAAAAGCTCTCGCGGACGCTGGCCAGCAAGAACTCAGCCGCCGGTCCGTTGGTGCTGCTGTAGATGGCTACCAGCCCCGTGCCCACGAGCGCCAGCCACAGCACCAGGGTCGTCCAGTCGAGTTGTCGGTACCAAGTATTCATGCAGATGCGTGAAAACGCACAGGAGTGGGGTAGGAGCGGCTACGGTTGGCGCAGTTCAACGGACGCTTGGCCGCCCGCGCGGCGGACGGGGGCGCTCTCCAGCTCGTTGACGAGCCGGTTGATGTGGAAGTCCCGGATCCAGGACTGTTCAATGCCGCCCGTCAAGTACTGCTCCGCCATCATACTGGCGATGGGAGCGGCCACCGTGGCGCCGTAGCCCGCGTTTTCCACCATCACCGCAATGGCAATCTCGGGGTCGTCGTAGGGAGCAAACATGATAAACACGGAGTGATTCTCGCCATGGGGGTTCTGCGCGGTGCCCGTTTTGCCGGCCGACGGGATGCCGGGGATTTGCAGGTTGCGCCCCGTTCCGTGCTCCATCGCCATCTGCATGCCTTCCCGAACGGTATCGAAATGTTCGGCGTCAAAGGGGAGCTGCTGCGGCGCGGCGCGCTCCGGTACGCGGGCGCGGCCCGTATCGTTGTTGACCATGCGGTTCACCAGGCGAGGCTCATGCAGGGCGCCCCCGTTGGCCAGCGCCGCCGTAAAGCGCGCCAGCTCCAGCGGCGTGACGAGCATGTCGCCCTGCCCAATGCCCAGGATGATGGAATAGCCGGGGGTCCAGCCGCGCGGATACGTCCGGTTATAGTAGGCGGAGTCGGGGATGAGGCCGGTCGTCTGCTGCCCGATGTCAATGGAGGTGCGTTCGCCAAAGCCTGAGGCTCGGGCGTAGGACGCAAACGTGTTTACATCGGTGCGCATCATCATATCGTAAAAGAACGTGTTGCACGAGACCTGGATGGCCTCTTTGATGTCAATGGCGCCATGGGCGGTGCTGTTATGGTCGCGAAAGACGCGGCCACCAAGGCGGTAGCCGCCCCCACAGCGCGTGGTGCTGTGCGGGGTGATGAGGCCTTCTTGCAGGCCCAGCAGGCCCATAAAGGGCTTCCAGGTGGAGCCCGGCACCATACGCATCATGGTGGCGCGGTTGAAGAGCGGCCGGTCGATGCCCGTGGTGAGGGCTTGCCACGTCGCTGAGTCCACCGAGCGCGAGAAGATGCCTGGGTCGTAGTCCGGCATGCTGACCAGGGAAAGGATATCGCCGTTGTTAGGATCCAGGGCGACCACCGCGCCGCGTTTGTTCACCATGAGGGACTCGGCCAGCGCCTGCACGCCGGCGTCGAGGCTCAAGTGCAGGTCGTAGCCTGATTCCGGCGGGAGGTCCTGCGCGCCATCCTGGTAAGCGCTGACCTCCATGCCGTGCACGTTTACAAACTTAAAGGCACGGCCCAGTTCGCCGCGCAGGAGCTCTTCGTACTGATTCTCAATCCCGGCTTTGCCCACAAGGTCGCCGGGCCGGTACCCGCGGGGCCGTAGCTGTTCGAGCTCCGGCCGGGTGATCTCACGGACGTACCCGAGGGCATGGGCCGCCCGAGCGTCGGTGTGGTAGCGGCGGCGCTGCTCTACCTCATACGCCACGCCCGGTAGCCGGTACAGGTTTTCCTGGATGCGGCTAAACTGCTCATACGGGACCTCGCGGAACGAGCGGCTGGGCCGGAAGGCGCTCCACTGCCGGGCTTCTTGCAAGCGGGCGCTCACCACGGAGTCGGGCACGGCCAGAAGGTCGGCCAGTAGCTCGGTTCGCTCACCATTGAAGTAGCGCGGCGTAAGCAGGATGGTATACGTCGGCTCATTGTCCACCAGCAGGTCCCCGTGCCGGTCGAAGATAAGCCCACGGGCCGGTTGCAGGGTCGTGCCGCGTACCGCGTTCATCTGCGACTCCCCGGTGTACGCCGAGTGGTCCACCAGCTGCAGCTGCACGAGGCGCAAGCCCAGCACCACCAGCACCACCAGGATGGCGCCAATGAAGAGTCGAATGCGAAGGTGATCAGTTTCCATACAGTCCGTTGGGTTACGGCGCGCGCAGGAAGGCGACGCGCAAGCTACTGAACAACAGCTAAAAACAACAGGGATAGGGGGCTACGGGCAGTCCTGTGTATGTATACCCCCGCCGGTTGAAGCAAGCAGTAACAGCGGTTGAGGGTTCAACGGCAGGAGGGTGATCCTACGGGCGCTGTGCGAGGAAGCCTCCTTGGTCCCTTCCCTGAGGCAGCGCTTCGGCCTACGATATACATCGGTAGAGGCAACGAAGCATAGTGTTCACCGCATAACGAGGGAAGGGATCCGTACCCTGACACAACAAATACAGTACCTGATGCTTACGAAGCCAATATCCGACAAGCCCGAGGTACCCATGAGCGCCCGCCCCCCCACCGTGGCATCCGTCATTGTAACATCCAGCACGTAGAACGCACCGAACAGGTGATTTGAAGGTGCGTTGAAATACTTGTAGTACGATTCATATCATGGAAGTTTTTTCTCACGGCCCCACGCGCATCATGCACAGGTCCTGGCTTCTCACGCCCGTCGTTGTACTCCTGCTCTGGTCGCTGGGGATGACGCTGCCTACATCGGCACAATACTTTGGACGCAATAAAGTCCAGTACGATGATTTCGATTTCCGCTCCTTTCAAACGGAGCATTTCGATATCTTCTACTACCCAGAATTTGAGCAGGCTGCGCGAGATGCGGGCCGGATGGCGGAGCGCTGGTACCGTCGCCACTCGCGCACCTTCTTGCGTGATTTCCGGGAGCGCAAGCCCATTATCTTTTACGCCAACGACACGGACTTTCAGCAGACGAACATCATTCGCGGCAACATTGGGCAGGGCGTGGGCGGAGTGACGGAATCGCTGAAAGAGCGCGTGGTGATGCCCATGACGGGGGTGTATGCAGACACCGACCATGTGCTGGGCCACGAGCTGGTGCACTCCTTTCAGTTCGATATTGCGCTTGCTCGGGCCGATACCGGGCGCTTTGCCATGAACCAGCTGCGGCTGTGGATGATTGAGGGCATGGCCGAGTACCTGACGTTGGGGCGCGAGCATCCCCACACCGCCATGTGGCTGCGGGATGCCACGCTGCGCGACGACCTGCCGACCATATCGGATCTCGACACCGGTCGGTATTTCCCGTACCGCTTCGGGCAGGCATACATGGCCTACATCGGCGGGAAGTATGGCGATACAGCGGTAACCAACCTGTACAAGCTGGCCGGTCGTGCGGGCGTAGAGGGCGCCATGGCCTTCACCCTGGGCATCAGCTCAGATTCGCTCTCCAGTGAATGGATTGATGCGGTGAAGACGGGCTACGAGCCTCTGATGGAGGGGCGTACCCACCCCGATAGCGCGGGCACCCGCATCCTGGCGGGCGACATGGACTCGGGCGACATGAACCTCTCGCCAGCCGTTAGCCCGGATGGGCGCTATGTGGCCTACCTCTCCGAGCGCGATCTCTTTAGCATTGACCTGTTTGTGGCGGATGCCGAAACGGGTGAGGTGTTGCACCGCCTGCGTTCGCGCCAACGCGACCCACATACGGATGCTATCCGGTTTATAGACTCCGCTGGCTCGTGGTCGCCCGATGCCGAACGCTTTGCGTTTGTCACGTTCCGTGGCGGCCGTAACCAGATTTCCATCTGGGAAATCGGAAGCGACCAGGTGCGGCAGCGCATCTCAGTCGATGGCGTCTCGGCTATCCGAAACCCGGCCTGGTCGCCCGATGGCCGGCGCATCGCCTTCGCGGGAATGGATGGTGGGCTGAGCAACCTGTACGTGATGGACATAGAGACGCGGGAGGTGCGTCAGCTTACCAATGATCGCCACGCGGACCTGCAGCCCACGTGGTCGCCCGACGGCACCCGCCTGGCCTTTAGCACCGATCGTGGACCAGAGGGCACGGACTTCGACCGCCTCCGCTTTGCCCGGCAACGCATCGGTCTCATCGATGTGGAGACGCGCGAGACTGAGGTGCTCCGGCCGTTCCGCCGAGGCACGCACCACAACCCGCAGTTCGCTCCTGACGGGCGCAGCCTCTACTTTATTTCCGACCATGACGGCTTTAAGGACATCTACCGGATGGATCTGGATACGGAGGAGCTCTTTCAGGTGACGGAAATCAAGACTGGGGTGAGTGGCATTACCGCCCGGTCGCCGGCTATGTCAGTCGCCCAGCAGAGCGGCAAGATGATGTTCTCTACCTTCTTCGATACCAACTACACGGTGTTCTCGCTGACGCCGGAAGAAGCGCAAGGCGAACGGATGCCGGAGCGGTTTGCGTACTCCGTGAGCGACCGGATGCTGCCGGGGGAGGCGCGAGCCGGTGGGGCCCACGAAGGGCTGGCCGGGGCTGCTTTTGAAGAAGAAGCCGCTGAGCCGATATCGGATGACGCGCTACACACCGCTATTTTTGGGTCGCCAGCCACTGAAGCAGGTGCAACAGCCTCTGCTGGCGGTACGCCTACGACACCGCGCAGCGAGCACCTCGTGCTGGCAGATCACGTCCGCAACGCGCCGGGGGCGGCCTCGGAAGCTGGTTCGGCAGATGCGCTCAGCGCCCCGGTAGGTGCAGCACCGCCGTCGGATGCAGAGGCTCCAGCGCACGTCGCTCGGGCTACGCACACGGATGTTGCCGCTTCGGCGCCCGGCGAACGGGCGGCTTCGCCTCCCTCGGGCATTTCGATGGCTGCACAGGAGAACTTTCTGCCCACGCTCCACCAGGGTGGCAGCGGGCACAATGGCTCCATCACCGGACACACGCTGCGCAGCGTAGCCGCTGATACCACGGATCAGCAGGACGCCGAGACGCAAGAGCGCCTGCGGCGGCGCGCCGGTGTGCTCCCCGGCGCTGATGATGACGAGCGGCCCCGTGCGGGCATTCTGCCGCCGTTTGTGAGCTCGGGCGAAGGCATCGTCGAAGATTACCTCGCCGATGCAGATACGGGGCTGCCGCCAGACGCAGGCGGCGAGTCGCAGCGGTACCGGCCACGCCTGACGCTGGATGCCGTGGCCCCGCCCTCGGTAGGGGTGCAGGTCGGCGGTCCGTTTGGTGGCGGCGTGGCTGGCGGCGTCGGGTTCTTCTTTAGCGACATGCTGGGTAACCACAGCCTGGACCTGGCCGTGCAGGCCAACGGCAGCTTCCGCGACATCGGGGGGCAGGCGACCTATCGCAACCTGGGCAGCCGCGTGAACTACGGAGCCACCGCCGGCCACATTCCCTTTGCCTTTGGGCAAGTCTTCCAGGGCGTCGATCAGACCGGCCAAAATCTTGTCGTGGAAGAGCGCATCCAGCGCATCTTTATCCAACAGTTTTCTGGGCTGGTGTCGTACCCCATTTCACAGACGCGGCGCTGGGACTTCAGCGCGGGCGTGCAGCGCTATGCTTTTGAAGCGGACGTCCGACGGTTCTTTGTACAGGGCCCGCGGGCCGGGCAGTTTGAGGAGGAACGCTCCTCGCTGCGCGACCCCATCTACTTCTTCCAGAGCAGCCTGGCGTACGTCGGGGACACCTCCTTCTTCGGCTTCACTTCGCCAATCTCGGGCGAGCGGTTTCGCATTGAGGCCTCCCCCCGCCTGGGCACCCGCAGCTTCGTCTCTGGCGTGTTTGACTACCGGCGCTACATGTTCTTCAACCCGCTGACGGTGGCGTTCCGCGGGCTCCACCGGGGCAACTACGGGCTCAGCCTGGAAGAATCCATTGACGGTACCCGCATCGGGCAGGAGTTCTTGGGCTTTGCCTACAACCCCGGCTTTCTCCGCGGCTATAGCTTTACTACCTTCAACTTCACCGAAGAGTGCCAGACCGAAGCTGGACAAGACTTCGATTGCGTCGCTCCGCTTCAAGGCACGCGAATGGCGCTTGGTAGCGTTGAAGCCCGCATCCCACTGCTGGGGGTAGAGGACTTTGGCTTGCTGAACTTCCCCTTCTTGCCCACCGAGTTGGCCTTCTTCGCGGATGCCGGGCTGGCCTGGGACCGAGGGGATAATCCGCTTGACCTCCTGCGCTTCAACGACGACCTGACCGAGCGTGGTATCTTGTCCAGCGTGGGGGCCTCTGCCCGAGTCAACTTGCTCGGGGCGCTCGTCTTTGAGCTGTACTACGCCTATCCGTTCCAGCGCCCGCAGCGCGGGGGGCACTTTGGGCTGGTGCTCACGCCGGGCTGGTAACGCTGCTGCCGCGGTCACACCAGCAGCGTCGCTTTCAGCACGGCCACGGCCTGCCCACCCAGCTGCACGCGATCGTTTGTGTGCTGCATACGAACCACGCCGCCTCGTGCAGAGGCCTGGTATCCGGTAAGCTCGTCACGGCCCAGCACCCGGTGCCAGTACGGCGCCAGGGCGCAGTGCGCAGAGCCCGTGACCGGATCCTCCGGCACGCCCACACGGGGGGCAAAGAAGCGAGACACCACGTCGTATGCTGAATCATCGCTCGGGGCGGTAACAATTACGCCGCGGGTATCGATGGTTGATAGGCGGGTGAGGTCCGGCGTGAGCGCTCGGACCGCCGCGGCGGTCTCCAACTGCACAAGGTAGTCCATGCGGTTACGGGCAATCGTCACCGCAGCGGGCGTTCCAAGGGCTTCGAGGAGCCCGTCCGGCGGGTTTACCGCATGGGGCGGCTCCGCCGGGAAGTCAAGCCAAATCATCTCGTCTGCGTAGCGGGCTTCAAGCACCCCACTGGCCGTGTGGAACGTCACCGTGGCGTCCGCAGCCACCGTGCCGCCGGCATACAGCCAGTGCGCCGACGCCAGCGTGGCATGCCCGCACAGGTCAACTTCTGTGGTGGGCGTGAACCAGCGGAGGTGGTAGGCGGGCGCCTCGGAAGTAGGGGCGTTGTGCGCCACCAGAAAGGCCGTTTCCGACAGGTTCATCTCCCCGGCAACCTGCTGCATCCAGGTATCTTCAGGAAACGCAGGCAGCAGGCACACCGCTGCGGGGTTGCCCCCAAACGGGGTGTCGGTAAACGCATCGATCTGATGAAGGACGTAAGCCATGGCGATCAGGGAAAGCAGGAAACGGGTGGCGGAAAGATGGCTGCTGGCGGCACACAGGACAGCATACCAGCCGATGCCGAAGATAGGGTAAGATACGCCCTCCGACCGAAAACGCTTCCAGCGGCTCATGTAAGCGGTTGCAGGGACTCAATAAAATCTTTATGTTCCAGCAGCCTTGCCCCTCAGCCAGCCCAAGCCTATGGACTTTCCCATTAGCAACCTCGACCTGGTCATCATCGCGGGGTACTTCCTCGTGGTCTTCGGCATCGGGTATTACATCTCCAAGCGGATTGACACCGGGGAAGACCTGTTCCTGGCGGGGCGTTCGCTGATGTGGGGCACCATTGGACTGTCGCTCTTTGCCTCTAACATCTCCAGCACCACACTGATTGGGCTCGCGGGCGATGCCTACAGCACGGGTATTGCCGTGTCCAACTACGAGTGGATGGCCGGGGTCGTGTTGGTCTTTATGGCGTTTTTCTTCATCCCGTTCTTCATCAAGTCGCGGCTGACGACAATTCCGGAATACCTGGAGAAGCGATTCGATGTGCGCTCGCGCAAGTACTTCTCGGGGCTTACCATCCTCACCAGTATTCTGATTGATGCGGCCGGGGGGATTTACGCGGGCACGTTGGTGCTGCAGATGTTCTTTCCAGAACTGCCCTTCTTGTGGACGGCCTTTGGGCTGGCCCTGGTGGCTGGGCTTTACACGGCTGCGGGCGGGCTGGCGGCGGTGGTCTACACCGATGTGATCCAGGCCGTTATCCTATTTTTCGGCTCCTGCGTGATCGCCTTTCTGGCCTTTCAGCAGTTCGACTTCTCGTGGGAGGCGGCCACCGCGGCCCTGCCGGACGGGCACCTTTCCAAGATCCACCCCATCGACAACCCGGAGGGCCGCCTGCCCTGGCTGGGGACGCTGATTGGGGTGCCCGTGCTGGGGTTTTACTACTGGGGCCTCAACCAGTACATCGTGCAGCGCGTGCTGGGGGCGAAGGACCTTAAAAACGCCCGCTGGGGCGCGTTGCTGGGTGGGCTGCTGAAGCTGGCGCCCCTGTTCATCATGGTGCTGCCCGGGGCGTGGGCACTCACGCTGTACCCCGGCCTGGATCAGCCAGACCTCGTCTTCCCCACGCTGGTGACGGAGCTCCTGCCGGTGGGCTTTGTGGGGCTGGTGCTGGCTGGCTTGGTTGCGGCTATTATGTCGACCATCGACTCCACCCTGAACGCTGCCTCCACCCTCATCACCGTCGACTTTGTGCAGCCGAACAAGCCCGATATGACGGCCGAGCAGATCGGTACGCTCGGGAAGTGGGTGACGCTCATTCTGATGATCGTCGCCGCGCTCTGGGCGCCCGCCATCCGGGAGTTTCCCGGGCTCTGGAATTACATCCAGTCGATGCTGTCCTTCCTGGTGCCGCCGGTGGTAGCTGTGTTTCTCCTGGCGGTGTTCTGGCCACGGATGGGGCGCCACAGCGCGTTCATCACGCTGGTGGGCGGCCACATCCTCTCGTTTGGGATTTTCCTGTTGTGGATCACAGACATCGTGGGCTTGCACTTTACGATCATCGCCGGCATCCTGACGGCGCTCTGCCTGGTGCTGGCCATTGGGGCGGCGCTGGTATTTGACGAGGTCCCGGCTAAAGAAAAGGTGGTGGGGCTTACGTGGAGCAACCGGACGATCGAGCCGGCGGAGGATCTGCCGTGGTTCAAGGACTACCGGTACCAGTCGGTGGTGGTGCTAAGCATAACGGTGGTACTGCTCATCCTCTTCTGGTAGGCAGGTCCCGTAGCCTCACAGGGCTAAAGCAAAGCGGCCCTGCCCACACACCGTGGGGCAGGGCCGGCAAGAACGGCGTGCATAAACCAAGCAGGCACGGTGAGTTTACACGAAATCGTCCGCGTTGAGCTCGTCCTCAAGGGGTTCTCCGGTACTGAGCGACATCAAGTGAAACGCGTCGATAGCGCTCAGGTGAAAGCGCAGGCATGGGCTGGGCGTGGTGGTCGAGAGGTCCAGTGTGCGCTCGCCCAGGAGAAAGACGTCGGTAAGGTAGATGTAGTCGCTATCGGCGTCGGAAGCGTCCTGGTCGAAGGCTGCCTGCAGCAGCCCGATGGTTTCCGTTACCGTATCCGAGGGTGCGTCGCCGGCAATGTCCTCCAAGTCCTCCCGTGCCCGGTCGTGGAAGTCAGCGGCGCTGGTCATCACGCCCGATACCGGTCGGCCGTCGATGTACAGGGTAATGGGAAGGTACACCTGCTGCTGCTCAACGATGAGGGTAAGGCGCTGCAGAAGCGGGTCAATGTGTCCGGCCATAGGGGGGAAGTAGTAGATGGAAAAGCATGGAAGGCATAATTCGGAATCGCAAACTGGCACATGTGGGGCATGATGTCAAGCCCCAACGTGCCGGCACGCCACATCGTAACAGTCCGCCATCATCAGCTTATGCTCTTGCTTGTGAGGTGTGACTCCAGAAAAAAGCGGCGGCGCGCACGCGAATGGAGGCCCTCCAGGCTTCAGCCATGTCGGCGGCCACCTCGCCCACCAGAAAAAGCGCCTGCGGCAGGGGGCGCCTGTCGATGAGGACAGGTGCTATGGCGATACGTCCGGGTCTACATCTTTGTAGCGCAGAAAGACAAAGTAGTAGATGGTCGCGATGAAAAAGCCGCCCCCGATGATGTTGCCAATCGATACAAGCACGAGGTTGGTGGCAATGCTGGTGATGGTGATCTGCGCCGGAAGGTCAAGGCCCACGCCGTCCACTTTGGTGATGAGGGCAAGGAAAAACTGAAACATGTTGCCCGTGCTGTGCTGGAAGTTCATGGCGGGCACAGCGGCTACCGGGACGAGCAACGCGATGAACTTGTCCGTAACCGATCGTCCGGCCATCGCCAGCCACAGGCCGGAGCAGATGAGCATGTTGCCGAAGATGCCAATGATGATCGTCTGGAGCGGCGAAAACGACAGCTTGAACGCTGAAATAGTTTTAGCCGTCTCGATGAGGGCCCCGTCGAAGATGGTAGCCACACCTGAGAAGAAAAACAGCGTCACGATACCCACAGCGCCCAGCAGGTTGGAGAAAAGCACCAGCGACCAGTTCCGGGCCACCTCGTATAGCGACACTTTGCCCGAGGCGAGGGCCATAGCTGAGAGGTTGTTGGTCGTGAAGATCTCTGCGCCGGATATGAAGGCAATGATGTAGCCTACCGCATAAAACAGCGGCCCAAGCACAGCACCGGTCCCTCCGCTAATCTCGGGGTGGGACATGAGAAACAGCTCATACATCGCCCCAAGCGAGATGAAGGAGCCGCCCATAAACCCGAGCACCATCGTTTTGTAAGCCGGGAAGCGGGTCTTTTTGACCCCTTTTTTCAGTACCCGCTCCGCGATCTGATCGGGCTCGTACGCATCCAGCGTAAACGCACCGCTGGTGCTGGGATCAGGCGAGGCATCGGATGCGCTCATGAATGGAGGTTAAGGTGGGAGGCAACAGCGGTGGAAGCTGCACGCGGGCGCCAGTGCGGAAGTAGCCGGTGCGGAAGTAGCGTGTGGCTGCTACGAGATGTCCCAGGTATCGGCATCGTGGAAAAGGGTGGCCAGGTCGCCGGTGCCCCGGCGTTCCACCAGGCCGCCGATCTGCGTGTGGAGTAGCTCGTCGTAGGTTGCCCGCTCCTCGCGGTAAATGACGCCAAACGGGCGTGGCAGGTCCTCCTGCCAGTACATCCGCCCCACGAGCTGGGCCATCTCTTGGCTTGTTTCGTCATACACGAGACAGTCATCTACCGACCAGCGGCCGTTCGTCAGCTCGATGGGTTTCAGCTGGAGGCCCTCCAGCCGTACGCCGCGGGTGCCGTTATCGTAGGTGAGGGGCGCGCCGTCTTCAAGGAAGAGGGCCGCTTTGGCTTTCGTGGCCCGCTCGGTGAAGTCAAAGAAGGCGCCGTCGTTAAAGATATTGCAGTTCTGGTAGATCTCAACGAGCGCAGCCCCCCGGTGGTCATGCGCGCGCTTCATCGTGGCCTTCAGGTGCTTCGGGTCGCGGTCCATCGTGCGCGCCACAAACGAGGCATCCGCGCCCAGCGCCACGGCGACCGGGTTGAAGGGGTGGTCGATGGAGCCGTAAGGCGTGCTTTTGGTGATCTTGCCCTGCTCGGATGTGGGGCTGTACTGCCCTTTGGTGAGGCCGTAGATCTGGTTGTTGAAGAGCAGGATCTGCAGGTCCACGTTGCGGCGCAGTACATGGATCAGATGGTTGCCGCCGATGGAGAGGGCGTCGCCATCCCCGGTGACGACCCATACGTCCAGCTCGGGGCGGCTCGACTTCAGCCCGGTGGCAAACGCCGGCGCACGTCCGTGGATAGAGTGGAAGCCATACGTGTCCATGTAGTACGGAAAGCGCCCCGAGCAGCCAATACCGCTCAGAAAAACGATGTTTTCCTTCGGCACGTCCAGTTCGGGCATCAGGCGCTGGACCGTAGCCAGAATGGCGTAGTCGCCGCAGCCCGGGCACCAGCGGACATCCTGGTCCGAGGCGAAGTCTTTCCGGGTGAGGCCGTCGGCCCCATCCCCTCCGGACGGCCCCGTCGGAGGCTTCGTGCCGGGAGGCATGGTGGGTTTCCGCGCCCCCGGCGGTCCGGCAGGCTTCTTGGCCCCCGGCGGTCCGGCAGGCTTCTTTGTGCCGTCAGGGGAAGTGTTGTCAGGCATGGGGGGGGAAGATCGGTGCAGCAGAACGTGAGGTAGGGGAGGGCGTGGCGTCAGGCCGGGGTGGAGACCAGCGCCTCGCGCAGGGCCGCTTCCACTTCTTGCGCGTGGAAGGGCTGACCTTGAATCTTATTGAGCGGCGTCATGGAGCGCGTAAACTGATCCCGCAGGAGGCGGATAAGCTGGCCGTTGTTGAGTTCCGGCACCAGAATCTTGTCGAAGCGCCTAAGGATGGGGCCAAGGTCGGCAGGGAAGGGGTGCACATGCCGCAGGTGCACATGCCCGACGCGCGCGTCAGACGCCCGGACCCGGTCTACGGCCGCCTCAATCGCGCCGCGCGTGGAACCCCAGCCGATGACGAGCAGGGCGCCGTCGGGGTCCCCATACACGGGCGTAGGCGGCATCATGTCCGTCACGCGCTGTACCTTTTCGGCGCGGAGCTTCACCATGCGCTGGTGATTGGCCGGGTCGTAGGAGACGTTGCCCGTCTCGTGCGCTTTCTCCAGCCCCCCGATGCGGTGCTCCAGGCCCTTCGTCCCGGGCTTAGCCCACGGCCGCGCGAGCGTGTCAGGGTCGCGGGCGTACGGGAGGAAGTCGTTCTGACCATTAGAAGCGGTGGGCGTCGTGGCGAACGAGACGTCGAAGGCCGGGAGGTCGGCCACGTCGGGGATGCGCCAGGGCTCGGAGCCGTTGCCGAGGTAGCCATCGGCCAGAAAGATGACGGGCGTCATGTAGCGGGTGGCGATGCGGCAGGCCTCGTAGATGGTGTCGAAGCAGTCGGCCGGGCTGCTTGCGGCCAGCACCGGCAGCGGCGCTTCGCCGTTGCGGCCATAGACGGCCTGCAGGAGGTCGCTCTGCTCGGTCTTGGTCGGCAGGCCCGTTGAAGGGCCGCCGCGCTGCATGTCGATGATGACCAGGGGCAGCTCGGTCATCACGCCCAGCCCGATGGTTTCGGTCTTCAGCGCCACGCCCGGGCCGCTGGTGGCGCAGACGCCAAGGGCGCCGCCAAAGCTGGCGCCGACAGCGGCCCCAGCGGCTGCAATTTCATCTTCTGCCTGAAAGGTCATCACCCCGAAGTGCTTGTAGCGGGATAACTCGTGCAGCAGGTCGGACGCGGGCGTGATGGGGTAGGAGCCGTAGAACAGCGGCAGGCCGCTCTGCTTGCTGGCCGCCACCAGCCCGAGCGCAATCGCCTGCGCGCCGCGAATGGAGCGGTACGTGCCCGGGGCGAGGTCGGCCGCGGCTACGTCGTAGCGCACCACGAACGCGTCGGTCGTCTCGCCATAGTGATAGCCCTTCGACAGCACATGCAGGTTAGCGTCCCGGATCTCCGGCTCGTCGGCAAACTTCTGCTGGAGCCACTGCTGCGTGGGCTCCAGCGGACGCGAATAGAGCCAGAGCGCCAGCCCGAGCGCGAACATGTTTTTCGTACGTCCCACCGTGGTACGAGAGAGGTCGGTGTGCTCCAGGGCCTCCTGCGTTAGCCGCGTGAGCTCCACCTCGAAGACCTGGTAGCCTTCCAGCAGGCCGCTCTCCAGCGGGTTTTGCTCCAGTTCCGCCAGCTCCAGATCGCGCTCGGTGAAGCTGTTGGCGTTTACGATGAGCGCGCCGCCTTCGCGCACGCGGTGCAGGTGCACCTTCAGCGCTGCGGGGTTCATGGCCACAAGAAGATCAACCTCGTCCCCGGGCGTGCGAATCTCACCTGACCCAAAGCGCAGCTGAAAGGCACTCACGCCATATGTGGTGCCTGCGGGCGCGCGGATCTCTGCCGGGTAATCGGGCAGGGTCGCGAGGTCGTTGCGTGCATGCGCCGCGGCCTGCGTAAACTGAGTACCGGTCAGCTGCATGCCGTCGCCCGAGTCGCCCGCAAACAGAATGGTGGCCTCCGTGAGGGTTTCGACAGGAGGCGAAGAGGTAGCGTCAGGCATAGGATAAGACACAGCGGTGCGATGGAACGGCTACAGCTATGTCGAAACGCGAGAGCCTTTTTGTTGATTCTGCGGCGGTCGCCGGTCGGGCGCACTTACGAGCACGTTACAGCCTTGCCGGTGGTAGTTTGCAAAGGCTTCACCGGGCCGGCCGAGGTGCCGCACGGTATCGTGCTGGAACAGCGCGATTTAACGTACGGTTGGAATACTCCGATACCCGGCTTATGGCCCCTGCCGCGTGCTTCAAGCGAACCCCTCCTGTGCGCTATGCCCGTAAAATTCGACACGCTGTTCGAGAAGCCAAAGCCACTCATCGCGATGATCCATACCGGGCCCTGTCCGGGCGTCCCGGGGTTCCTCTGCATGGAGAGCGCGGTGGAGCGCGCAGCCGCGGAGGCCGAAGTGTACGTCCGCGCCGGCGTAGACGGCATCCTGATCGAAAACATGCACGACTTCCCGTGCGTGCACGAGCGCGAGATGGGACCCGAGATTGCCGCTTACCTGACACGCGTGGCCTACGCTGTGAAGCGGCGCGCGCGGTACACCCCGGTAGGGCTGCACGTCCTTTTTCAGGCCAACAAGACGGCGCTGGCCGTGGCGCAGGCGGCCGGATGCGACTTCGTGCGGGCCGAGGGCTGGACGCACGCCCACGTGGCCGACAAGGGCCTGGCCAAGGCGTCGGCGGGAGAGGTCATCCGGTACCGCAACCAGATTGGCGCCAATGGCCTTCCGATCTTCGTGGACGTCAAGAAGAAGCACGCGGCGCATGCCCTCACCGCCGACCTCACCATCGGCGAGATGGCCGAGGGCATGGCCATGCACCAAGCCGATGCGGTGGTGGTGAGCGGGCGGCATACCGGCATCGCCCCTGCACTCGACGACCTCAAGGCCGTGGCCGACGCCAGCGATCTGCCGTTGCTGGTGGGTAGTGGCACTACGCCGGACAACGTCCGCACGCTCTACAGTCACGTGGATGGGTTCATCGTGGGGAGTGCCCTGAAGGAAAACGGCGTATGGGACGCCCCGGTCTGCAGCACGCGCGTGGAACGCCTGGTGACCGCCCTGGAACAGGCGCGGGCGGTGGACAGTGCCCAGCTCATGAAGAACTAAGCCGAATCAGGCAGCGCCGCCGCGCCGGGCACAACCGCCGGTCCTCCGCTCCTCTACCGCCTGCCGTTATCACCTCCCGAGCGTACCCCATCATGGTTCAGTACCGTACCGCTTCGCAGGGCATTACCGTCACGGTGCGCCCGTTATACCTCGACCACGAATCCGACTTCTTCGAGCGGCGCTTCGTGTTTGGCTACATCATCACCATCGACAACGAAACCGATGGCGATGTGCAATTGCTGCGGCGTCACTGGCGCATCTGGGACGACGACGGCAAGGTGCAGGAAGTGAACGGCGATGGCGTGGTGGGCAAGCAGCCGCTGCTGGAGCCGGGCGCCTCCCACGAGTACAGCAGCTACTGCGTGCTGGAGTCGCTCAGCGGCGCCATGGAGGGCTACTTCACGATGGAGCGCTTCAACGGCGAGCGCTTCCGGGCCCACACGCCCCGCTTTTATCTAAACGCACGCGCCAATTAAGGGCCTCTGCGATGTTGCTGCGCGGCGGGCTGCACCGCGAGGACTACATGATGTCCACGTCAATCGCCAGGTCTGCCGTCTTCAGGTGAATGGTGCGGTTTTCGTTCTTCAAGCCATACGACTCAAGGGCGTCGGGCAGCATCTCCTCCGGGGTGTCCATCTTAAAGAGCGCATCCGCAACCACCCACCAGTCTTCCTCGGTGAGGTGGACCTGCGCGGCCCCGTCGTCGGCCACCATAGGCGCGTAGCCCAGTACCCGGTTGAGGTGATTTACAGCCTGCTTCTGATGCAGCTTCGGATCCATGGTGAGGGTCGAGGTTTCAGTCGGAAGGGTAAGCGCTGATGTGCGGAGAAAGGGCTACGGCACCCGCAAATGGGCGTTCCCTGCGTCCTTCCCGCCACCGGATGCACAGGTTTTTTCCTTGCGCCTGGTCACGGTTTTTGTGATGCTACACATGCACTTTTTTCCTTGTTGAAGGCTCCGGATGACGCCGTACCTGATGTACCTCCAGCACATCCTCGACCATGGCACGCGCAAAGCCGACCGCACCGGCACGGGCACCCTCGCGGTGTTTGGCCACCAGCTGCGGTTTGATCTGCACGACGGGTTTCCGCTCGTGACCACGAAGAAGGTCCACCTCAAGAGCATCATCCACGAGCTCCTGTGGTTCCTGCAGGGCGAGACCAACATCCGGCCGCTGGTGCAGCAGGGCGTGCGCATCTGGACGGATTGGCCACTCAAGCGCTACAACGAAGCCCATCCCGAGGCGCCCCTATCGCAGGCCGCCTTTGAGGCGCGCATCATAGACGACCCCGACTTTGCCGCCGCATGGGGCGACCTGGGACCCGTATACGGCAAGCAATGGCGCGATTTCAATGGGAAAGATCAGCTGGCCGAGCTGGTGCAAAACCTGCAGCAAAAGCCACACAGCCGCCGCCATCTGGTGTCGGCCTGGAATCCGCCGGTGGTGGACGAGCAGGCGCTGCCGCCCTGCCACTACGCCTTCCAGTGCTACGTCAACGAGGGGCGCCTCTCGCTCCTGTGGCAGCAGCGCTCCGTCGACTCCTTCCTCGGGCTGCCCTTCAACATCGCCTCATATGCGCTGCTCACGCACATGCTCGCGCAGCAGACCGGCTACGAGGTTGGCGAGCTCATCTTTTCGGGCGGCGATTGCCATATCTACCTGAACCATCTGGACCAGGTGAAGGAGCAACTGACGCGCTCGCCACGGCCGCGGCCGACGCTGCACCTGCGAAAAGCTGCTTCCTTGTTCGACTACGCGTTCGAGGACATTCGCATCGAAGGGTATACGCCGCACGCCGCGATCCGCGCGCCCGTAGCGGTTTGATTACCGGGTCCAGCCCGCATGGTCGTCCGGTCCGATAGGGCCAATCTGGCCAGGGATAGGGGCCAGCAGTCGTTCAGGGTCGTAGAGGCGGCCGTCCTTCACAACGAGGCGTACGTTGCGGGTGTGCGTGATGTCGTCAAGCGGGTTGCCCTCCACCACGAACAGGTCTGCCAACTTTCCAGCCTCCAGCGTGCCCAGCAGGTTGCCCTTGCCAATGGCCTCTGCGCCATTTTGCGTAGCGATGCGCAGGACGCCAGCCTCGGGAATGCCGGCCATCACCATGGCGTGCATTTCGCGGTGCGCACTAAAGCCGGGCAGGTAATCGCCCCAGGCGGGTTTGTCGGTGCCCAGCACGATCAGGTCATGCCCGCCGGCGTCGTAAAACGCCTTCGTGGTGCGTTGCATAGCGGCATACAGCCCATCCATCAGCTCGCTGCCAGTAGCGTGCGCTTTGCGCGCGTGCCACTGCTCCTGCACGTACGGGGTGAAGAAGGCCTGCTCATCCACCCAGTAGTCGAACCCCTCGTAATCATCGGGATTCGCAAAGTAAACGGGCGCCGTCATGGTGGCGCTGAAATGTACCCGGTGGTCGAGGAATTTCTGCACGATGGCGCGGAAGTCGATGGCGGTGGTATCCACTTCGTTCCAGACCGGGTAGGCGGGGCGCTCGGGGTCCAGCACGTGGCCGCCCAAAATGTGCTCCACGCGGTCAATGCCCATGCGGATCGCATCGCGGGCATTGGTGCTGCCGCGCCAGCCGGAATCGAGGTGGCCCGTCACGGTGAGGCCGTGCTGATGCGCCCGCCGAATGGCCGGCGCCAGATGCTCCGGGGAGGCGCCCTTCGCCTTGAAGCCGGCGACCCCCGCGGCCGCCCAGGTGTCGATTAGCGCCGCAATGTCTTCGGCCGTGTAGTCCGGGTCCCAGTCGGGGTTGGAGCGCCCGATGTAGGGCCCGGCCGTCAGGATGCGCGGACCGATCTGTTCTCCGCGGTTGATGCGGTCCCGCGCCTCCGCCATCGCCTCGGGGTCGTACTCGCCGCCGGTAAACGTCGAGGTGACGCCATTGGCCAGGTAGATGAGCGGATTGTATACGGCCTCGTCCACGCGCCCCTCGCCCAGCAGGTCCATGTTGTAGTGCGCATGCAAGTCCACAAGGCCGGGCAGGAGGTAGTGGTCGTCGCCCAGCTCCACGATGTGGGCGTCATCGAGCTGATCGTGGGAGAACGCCCCATTGACGCGCAGCAGCCGGCCATTTGACACAAGGGTGCTTTCGTGCGGCTCCACCGTACCGGCCGTCACGTCTACGATCTGCCCGCCCGTCAGCACGACGCGGGGGGCATCGGGGTAGCCGGTGTCTACATCGGGAAGATCAGGCGTCAGCGGAGCCTGCGCCAGCGCGGGGGCGCCGGGCAGCAGGACGAGGAGGAGAAGAATCGCGGAAAGGCGCATGCGGCAGGCCGGTTTGGTGTGCGGGGTGGGCAGGGCAATAACGGGATCCAGGGCGAGGGCGTCAACCGACCCAGGCTCCAGCCCCGGCCCCTGGGTGAGGGACGGCCTACTCGACGGGCGTCCCGCTAATATACACCGCCTCAATCTCCTCCAGGTGGTGGATGTCTTCCGTGGGGTCCTCGCGCAGCACGACAAAGTCCGCCCAGGCGCCTTCCGCAAGACGCCCGAGGTCCTCCAGATTTGTGCAGTCCGCAGCGTGTGCAGTCGCGGATTGCAGGATGTCTTCCGGCGCCATACCCGCCTCTTGCATCATGCGCATCTCCTTGTGTTCGAAGTAGCCCTGAAACCGTGCGGGGGGACCGCTGTCGGTCCCCATCGCGATGGTGACCCCTTCCTCGTGAAGCGTCATCATGTTTTCCTTGGCGACCGGCAGTTGTTCACGGTAGTAATCGGCCGCCTCCCCCGTGAAGCGCTCCTGCACGTCCGATTCCTGCAACTGCTCCAGCACGTCTTCGTCCGCGTGGGCCCGAAAGAATGCGTCGTCAAAGAAGTCGGGCCGCTCGGCGTAGATGTAGGTCGATACCTCGCGGGTGAGGGTCGGCGTCAGGCACACGCCCGTCTCCCGCATCTGCTCGATAAACGCCTCATCTACCTCCGTATCGCGTACGCTGTGCGCGATCAGGTCGGCGCCGGCCTCAAGTACCCCTTTGGCGTCCTCCAGCTCCACGATGTGGGCAGCGAGTGGGAGGTTGGCTTCATCTGCGGCATCAATGATGGCCCCATACACGTCTGGTGACATCTTCTCGCCGCGCCCTAACTGATCATCCACGCGGATCTTGGCCCAGTCTGGTTGCAGATCAAGCAGATCAAGGACAGTTTCCCGGGCGTCGTCTTCGGAGGCCGGGCTAAGCACCGGACCTGCCAGGCGTAGGCGGGCCATCCCGGGATCGGCCGGATCCATCAGGTCGCGCACCGTGAAGGCCTCCTCTGGTTCATCGCCCAGGCTTACGACGGTGGTGACGCCGTATGTGGCGTACAGGGAGAGCTGCTCCCGGACGTTTTCCTCGGAATGGGCGGCCCCACCGGTGTCAAGCCCGTCCGCGATGCCCACATGCCCATGCGCGTTGATGAGCCCCGGCACGATGTAGTGGCCACTCAGGTCCACGAGGTCCATCTCATCGGTGATCGCGGTGGTCGCCAGCGAATCCAGAAGCACCACCCGCCCATCCTGCACGATGAGGGCGGCGTTGGGTATGGCCTGCCCATCCGACCATACGGTGGCCCCAATGTAGGCGGTGCCCTCTGTCTCCAGGTCGGGGCCAGATTCGGGCGCCGTGTCACAGCCCGTCAGAAGGACAAAGAAAGCAGCAAGGAGCGCGGTGTAACGCATGCCGGTGCGGGGGAACGTACGGGGGCAAAGAAGATGCTATGGTGACGAATCGACTACGCCGCTGTTCGGCCCGCGGTGCGAGATCTGTGTAACTGTCCATTTTACCCTCGACCCGTCATGCGGCCTTCCCTCCACGTTCTGCTGATCGGCTTATTGATGGCTTGGCTCCCCGGCCTTGCCAGCGGACAGGCAACCTTCGACCACAGCCTGTTTGACGAGCTCCTCGCCGCGTATGTAGATGCGGACGGCATGGTCGACTACGCCGGTATCCAGCAGAACCGTGAGCATGTGCTCGATCCCTACCTTGAAGCGCTGGCGGAGGCTGATGCGAGCGCGCTTTCGTCGGATGAGGCGTTTGCGTTCTGGATAAACGCCTATAATGCGCTGGCCATCGACCTTATCGTGCGCCACTACCCGGTCGATGACATCTTTGAAACGCACGAGGAGAATCCGTTTGAGCAAAAGGTGGGCACGGTTGCCGGCCACGCGCTTAGCCTGGACGAGCTGGAGCACAACTTTATCGACGACCAGTTCGGCGCCCCCCGCTTCCATTTCGCCATTGTGTGCGCCGCCATGAGTTGCCCGCCGCTTCGCACCGAGGCCTATACGGGCGATCGCATCGACGAACAACTGCAGGACCAGGCCGAGACCTTCATTCATGGGCATGAGGACAACCAGATTGCGGGTCAGCGGGACCGCATCGCCATCTCCACCATCTTTGATTGGTTCAAAGACGACTTTGGGGGAGGCCCCGAGGGTATGCAGCGCTACCTCGCTGACTTCTTTGAGGGGGATACCCGAAAGCAATTGAAGCAGGGCGCGTACGAGGTTTCGTTTACCGACTACGACTGGACGCTCAACGACCAGGCGATCGCGACAGCGCGCCGGTAGGCATTGTGGCCGGGCGGGCGAATGCGTATCATGAGGTATCGCAGCGTTTAGGCTAACCCTCTGATGTGCCATGCCCTCCTACGACGACGCACGCACCCTCTTTCATGCGTGGACCCAAGACGACAGTCTTCGCCGACACGGGTATGCCGTAGAGGCCGCGATGGCCGCGTATGCACGCCGGTTTGCCCAAGACGAGGAGCTCTGGCGGATGACAGGCCTGCTGCACGACATGGACTACGAGCGCCACCCGGATCCCGAGGAGCATCCGTACGTGGGCGTGCAGACGCTCCGCGCCCAGGGGTATCCGCCCGATCTGTGCGACGCGATTTTGGCACACGCCCCATATACGGGGGCGCTGCGTGAGACCCTGCTCGCCAAGACCCTTTTTGCTGTAGATGAGCTGGCGGGCTTCATTACGGCAGTAGCGCTCGTGCGCCCCACCCGGCTGGAAGGGATGAAGGTGAAGTCGGTCACGAAAAAACTGAAGGATAAGCGCTTTGCGGCCGGTGTGGACCGCGACCACATCCGGGAAGGCGCGGAAGCCTTGGGTCCACCGCTGGATGTCCACATCAAGCGCGTCATCGAAGGCCTGCAGACGGAGGCGGAGCGGTTGGGGTTGGAGGAATAATCACCACCAGACGCTGATGGGCAAATTACAGTATTGGGAGAGCGCGAGAGGGCCGTAAAGATCCCGGCTTTAGCCGGTGATATACACGGACCCTCTCGTTTTCGGTTTATGCGTTTGCATACGAGCAAGCCGGAACCTTAAACAACGCGGTCTGCTTGTTTAACTAATGTATCACATGGCC
>LFFM01000143.1_pt1 | contig 44558 bp, 46 predicted proteins | sample 643131 | NCBI WGS metagenome assembly LFFM01 (sample SAMN03777445, study PRJNA286221) | soda lake metagenome | biome: soda lake; feature: Kulunda steppe; material: water; isolation source: sample Tc-Br brine of Tanatar trona crystallizer | place: Russia: Kulunda steppe | collected 2011-07 | reverse complement strand
CGTGCAGAAGCGGGCAAGGGTGAGGTTGTTCGCCTATTAAAGGAGGTCGTGAGCTGGGTTTAGACCGTCGTGAGACAGGTCGGCTGCTATCTATTGGGGGTGTTATGGAATTTGACGAGAACGTTCGTATAGTACGAGAGGAACTACGAATGGGTGCCACTGGTGTACCGGTTGTTCGAAAGAGCACGTGCCGGGCAGCCACGCACCACGGGGTAAGAGCTGAACGCATCTAAGCTCGAAACCCACTTGGAAAAGAAATTCCACCTGAGATCTCTCCTAGAAGAGGAGGTTGATAGACTCGGGGTGTACGCGCCGAGGCAACGAGGCGTTGAGCCCGCGAGCACTAATCGATCGAGCCACCACTCATATTCATCACTGAATTAATGGATCTGGGCACTACTGCACTGGACCCGCGGAGCGGGTCCAGGCGTTTACTGGACTACACGTACATATGGTATCATATTGGTATCACCACCGATCACTTTGGTCACACGCCCATTGGGGCGTGTGTGTGGTTCGACTCCACAGATCGGCGTTACGGCGGCCAGAGCGACGAGGTTCCACCCGTACCCGTTCCGAACACGGTAGTTAAGCTCGTCTGCGTTACGTTGCGTACTGGTGTGGGAGACCCACTGGGAGAGGCGTTTCGCCGCCGACCACTCATATTCAACCCTCACAGAGCCACAGCGCTCTGTGGGGGTTTTTGTCATTACCGAGAGCGTGTCGTACCGCTACGCTTAAACGAACTCGGCCAGTACCATCGACCGTGCCAAGGTGGCAGAGTCCGGCCGAACGCAGCTGCCTGCAGAGCAGCCCATCGCCGGTTCAAATCCGGCCCTTGGCTTCGTTCTTATTCCGTTTCGTTTCTTTTTGAGTACTCCCTCTCGAGCAGTTCGCAATCTGATTTCACTGGTCTCTCTCCAGTTGGTGAACGACCGAATCCTGGTGCCTCGAGAACTTAGTAACCGTTATACGATGGGCAGACCACGGCACACACATGCAACTTCGCGCAGGGATCGTATACATGGTCCTGTTCCTGGTGATCGCAGCGGGTGCGTATGCCGTGATTGCCACGGCAGAGGCCCCGGAAGTCACCATCGACGGAGCAGATGCAGACCATCAGCTCGAGGAAGGTGATGACTTCACCGTTGGAGAGATGACGTACAACGTGAGTATGCTCGATGGAGCGGGCCAGACGGCCGAACTCGAGTTTGTCGATGAAGAAGCTGAAATGGAACAGACGTGGTCAGGTGCTATCGCGGGTGATCCGAACGATGGTGCCTGGAACGATGGTGACCTGATTCAGTTGGACGAAGATGGGGATGAAGAGTTCTATGTGTATATCTACGCCCCTCCGGAGGCGGACGAGAACGATGACGACGCTGATGACGCTGACGACGCTGATGACGCTGACGACGCTGATGACGCTGACGACGCTGACGACGCTGATGATGAAGAAGAAGCAGAGCCACAACCAGAGACGTTCCTCTTGATCGAAGCTGTCGATGAGGACGACTTCAGCTTCCTCGAGCGCGAGGATGGGGTCTACGTTGCAGTCGAGGATGACGATGGCAACGAAGTCATCGAGAACGTCATGGATGTCGACGAGATCGAGAGTATGGAGTTTGGTGTCGACGATGAAATTACGTTCTACGAGGACGAACTCGATATGCTGGTGGATGCAACAGTGACCGAACTCGAGACCGATTCGGTGACTGTCGAGTATGTCGGTGAGCAAGTCGAGACCGTGACTCTCGATCACAACGAGGTTTCGATTATCGGTGGTGAGGAGTTTGGGGTGCACTTCCCTGGCGGTGCGACGGTATACTTGACTGAGGATGTCGACGGGTTCAACGCCCAGCATGATGCGGTCGAAGCCCACCACGATCGGATCCATGGTTTCTGGTGGATTATCGGGCTCTCTGTAACGACGGTTATCCTGTTGGCTGGGTTGGCGTTCATGCCGGTTCGAGGGTAAGGCGGTTCAGTTTTCCCGTGTGGCGGTAGTGATCTGTAAGAAGAGGACTTAACAGAGAGTCGATACTACGTCGTGGTTTCCCAGCGAGCGGTGGGTGAGAGATCAATCGGAGGAGTCTCGAGTACTTACACCCGGTTGCAGTGGTGTTGTCTAGTCGAGGCTCCCGGTCGATGTCTGTCGCAGAAGCGGGCTGGACGCGATTTGAACACACGGTCGGAGCAAAGCACCTCCCTGCGATTCAAAACCCGTCGGTTCAGATGCTTGCCGCTCGCTATTGTGCTCGCGGTGAGAGTACGGGCCGGGCGCGATTTGAACACGCGACCGTCTGGTTAAAAGCCAGACGCTCTGCCGGACTGAGCTACCGGCCCTGTACCCCTCTCTTTCGGGGAGACGCGGTTAAACGTTTCTTTCTGCAATGGAATTATGTCCGTCTCGAGCATCGCTTTCCGCATGGATGTTCGACGCTGGGACGACGCCATGCGGGAGTTCGTCGACACGTGTTGTCGATATAAAACGACGGCCGGGAACGAAGCACCGGCACAGCAGTGGTTCCGTGGGGAACTCGAGGCTGCCGGCTTCGAGACCTACACGTGGACGGCCGACGCTGCGCAGTTAGCGACCCATCCGTCGTTTCCAGCCGATCCGAGCGCGATCGACGTCGATGAGCGCCCAAGTGTGGGTGGGGTGCTCGAGTTCGGTGATCCGAACGCCGGGCCGACACTCGTGTTGAACGGACACATGGATGTCGTGCCGACAGGGAGTGGATGGGACGGTGACCCTTTTACCCCTCGGTGGCACAGGGGCGACGACGGCGAGCACCTCACTGCACGCGGGGCCGTCGATATGAAATCGGGGCTTGCAGCGTGTGTGTTCGCGGCGAAGATGCTCGAGGGCGAGCCTGATCTCGGGCTCAATGGGCGAGTGGTCGTCGAGAGCGTGGCTGGTGAGGAAGAGGGGGGTATCGGTGCCACAGCGAGCGTGCTCGAGAACCCATATCCGTTCTCTCGTGACGCGGTAATCGTCGCTGAACCGACGGCGTTGCATCCGGTGACGGCGGTCGAGGGGAGTCTCATGGTCCGGATTCGATTCGAGGGCCGGTCCGCACACGCGGCAACACGGTGGCGAGGGACGTCCGTGTTACCGGCGCTCGAGGCGGTTCGTGCGGAGTTGGAGGCGTTCGAACGCGAGCGAGCGGCCTCGGTGCATCATCCACTGTACACGTCGTTTCCGGTGCCGTGGCCGATCTGTATCGGTCGGGTCGAGGCCGGACGGTGGGCGTCATCGGTGGCGGATTCGGCGGTTGCGGAGGTTCGTGTCGGTGTTGCACCGGGTGAAACGGTGGCGGCTGTCGAAGCGGCGCTTCGTGATCGACTCTCGTCGCTTCCAGCAACGCTCGAGGCTGGGATCAGTGGCCCGAGGATAGAGCGCTTTTCGGTCCAGTTCGAGCCAGCGGAGACGCCGGTCGATGCTGGCATCGTCAAGGAACTACAGGCGGCGATGGGGGCGTTGGGATTCGACGAGGAGGCCACGGAGCCGCGGGGGGCGACCTACGGTGCCGACAGCCGTCACTACGTGGCTGCGGGTATTCCGACGGTACTTTTCGGGCCAGGATGTATCGAGCAGGCCCATTTTCCAGAAGAAACGGTGCAGTGGTCGGCGGTCCGCCAGGCGACGGAGGTCCTGGCGGAGACCGCAGCGCGGTACCTTTCCGAGGAGTGATCGACCAACGCGTCCTCCGATACGACCTGTCACTCGAGGTAGTCGTCTACGGCGTCGGCGACGATTTTCTCGGGGGCGACGTTCTCGAGGGATGCGACTCGTCGAAGGTCTCGGTAGACAGTGGCGGGGAGTGTGAGTTCGAGGTGACCGAGCGTGACGTCACAGTCTTCGAGGGCGCGTTCGATCGGGGTTCCATCGTTCACGGTGCTGGCAACGGTTCTGACCTCCCGAACGGTGAGATCGCCGTCGAGGACGGCCCAGGCGAGGAGGAGTCGGGCTTCACCGCCGACGCGAGCGATGTGTTTGGCGGCCGACGGAGCGATCTTGCCGAGGGCGACCTGTCGACGGACTGATTGTGGAAGGTCGTGGACGCGTGCCCATTTACGGATGAACGAGACCGACACGGTGGTCGTTTCGGCCGTTTCGTCGCCCTCGAGGACGGCCGTTGCTCGTTCGGCGGCCGCTTTGTACGAGCCTTCTCCGCGAACCAGGGCCGCACAGGCGGCAGCTCCTCTGAGCATGTAGAGGTGGTCCTCGCTCGGTAGGCCGGTAGCAAACTGAGCGACGGTTTCTGCGGCACGGGCGCGACTGTCGGGGTCGTCAGGGTCGTACTGGACAGCACGGCGTGCATGGCTCCCGGTGACCGATTCGTCGCCCCTGATAACGGGAGCACCAATAGGGGATTGGCGATCCGTCGGCACGTGCTGCCGGGATCGTCGGTGTCCATCGTCGCGTCGGTCGTCGGTCATCTCTCTTCCTGGTGTATGGTCGGTGGTAGTATAAAGGGTAGCGAGCGGGTGGTGGCCGTCGATCTACTCTTCGCGTTTCTCCGCAAGGTGCTCCCAGATTTCGGTACACCCAGCGCCGACCTCGACGTCCTCGAGGTGGCTGTCTGGAGGGTCGCACTCGTCGTCTTTGTGTGTTCGATGCTCCGTGCGGGCGTTGGCATCGGTCATTGGTCCCTCCGTTCTGATCGGTGACTGTCGACGGACGGATCGAACGAGTAGGTGAGCTCCGGAGCGACATCGGCAGGCGCTTGTTGGTCGTGTTCCGAACGAGTGGGAGTCGTCATCACCGGTCGTTGGCAGAACACAGGTATAAGGGCGCCTACCCCTGCAATCACTACCCTGGGTCACGCACTGGGGCAACTATTGCGGCTATCTCGGTCGCACAATTATCGGACAGGCGTGTGCTTGCCTGCGATTTTGACGATCCTGTCTGTCACACGCCTGGATAAGGTTTGCAGCAGTCGATGGATGCACACTGACTTACAGCCACAATCGGGTATGGCCATTTCCGTACGAACGCTCGACGATGGGGCGTGGATCAGTATTAACGACTCCAGGGAGGTGGGTGTGAGTGAGGTCTGGACACTCCCAGCTGGGGAATGCTGTTCGTGTCGATTGGCCCCTGTTCTCCTCGAGGGATTTACCGACGTCTCCATCGATGGGCAGGAGGTGGTGGCAGGTGTGGTTGGACAGTGTCTCGAGTGTGGCACTCGGGGGTCGATCGACCGTCTGCCAGTGGGCCGGGTTGGCGAAGGACCGACGACCGAACGCGGACGTAACGATCGTCGGTTTCGCCGGTATGCGCCCGAAGCTGTATCCACACGTCCGACGGCTACGCACGCTCGAGACTCCCCGTAAGTACTGCCGGAAGGCGTGAGACGCGGGGAGAACTGACGGGAGGACCGCGGCCTTGTACCAGTCTTTCCTACGAGTGGTCAATGCCAAGCGACGTGGAAGCCTGGAAGGACGAACTGTACGGGACAGACATCCGTGCCGAGATCGAACGCTTTGCCGAGACAGGGTGGGAAACGATCCCCGACGACGAGCGGGACGCCTGGTTCGAGCGGTTCAAGTGGTACGGACTGTACCATCAGCGCGCCGGCCAGGAGTCGTACTTTATGCTCCGGATTGGTCCGCCGGGTGGGATCCTCGAGCCGGGCCAGTTTCGGGTCCTTGCGGAACTTGCAAAGGAATATTCGACGGGCCCGGTCCCAAACCCCGAGTTCGGTAACGGCTGGCTCGACGTGACGACCAGACAGGCCGTGCAGTTACACTGGATCAACCTCGAGGACGTGCCGGCGATTTTCGACCGACTCGACGAGGTTGGCCTCTCTGCGGTCCAGGCCTGTGGTGATTCCTGGCGGAACATCGTCGGCTGTCCAGTCGCCGGGAAGGACAAACACGAACACGTCGACGCGCACACACTGGCTCACGACCTCCACGACGAGTTCAAAGAAAACGAGGCACACTCGAACTTACCCCGGAAGTGGAAGGTCTCGGTAACGGGCTGTGACGAAGGCTGTGGCCAGGGTGATATCAATGATCTTGCCTTCGAACCGGCCAGTAAGGAGATCGACGGGGAGACTGTCAGGGGCTACAACGTTCGTGTCGGCGGCGGCCTCGCGCGAAACGAGCCGCGATTCGCTCGAAACATCGACGTGTTCGCCACGCCCGAACAGGCCGTGGAGGTCGCCGGTGGCATTTCGGCTCTCTTTCGCGACTACGGAAACCGCGAGAACCGATACGCGGCTCGGATCAAATTCCTCGTCGACGAGTGGGGCCCCGAAAAAGTACGCGAGGTCCTCCAGGAGGAGTATATCGACTGGGAACTCGAGACCGCCGGCGAGGACCTCCGATCTGAGTACTCGTACAATGCCGGGGATGCAACGGGTAAACACGACCACGTCGGCGTCCACGAACAGGTCGATGGCGCCTATTACGTGGGCCTGAACGTCCTCGTGGGCCGAATCGGTGCTGATGACGCACTCGAGTTGGCCGACGTCGCAGACGCCTACGGCTCCGGCGAGGTCCGCCTCACCCAACGCCAGAACATCGTCCTCACGGACGTTCCCGAGGCGAACCTCGAGGGACTGCTCGCCGAACCCCAACTCGAGACGTACAGCCCGGATCCTCACCCGTTCCAGCGGGGATCGATCGCCTGCACGGGGACGGAGTTCTGTTCGCTCTCGATCGTCGAGACGAAGAACCGCCAGGTTCGCTTTTCGCGCTGGCTGGTCGACAACGTCGAACTCCCAGAGGGCGTCGAGAACTTCCACATTCACCTCTCGGGCTGTACGGCTTCGTGTGCCCAGCCACAGATCGCGGACGTCTCCCTTCGGGGGATGAAAACACGCAAAGACGGCGAGCCCGTCGAGGCACTCGATATCGGTCTGGGTGGCGGCCTCGGTGAGAACCCACAGTTCGCGAGCTGGGTCACAGAACGCGTCCCCGTCGACGAGGTGCCCGGGGCGATCAAGAACTTGCTCGCGAACTTCGAGGCCGAACGCAAAGATGGACAATCGTTCCGTGAATTCGTCCTCGAGCGTGATGATGACGAACTGGCCGACCTGGTCGAACCCGAGGAGACGAGCTACGACGATCCGTTCATGCACAACACCAAACGGACCTGGTACCCCTACGCCGACCAGGACGCCCTCGACGAGAGTCCGGCACCGGCGACCCCGGACAGGTCGCCACTGCCATCCGACGACTAGCCGTCGCGCTCGTTTTCAGGTCCGTCGTCGTTGGTTTTTGCGGTACCCGCCGCTCCGGATCCATCGTTCGTGTCGTCTGTCTCTTCAGCACCTGCCATCTGCTCGGTGAGTGCCATCGCCTCCTCGAGCACCTGCTGTGTCTCGGCGGTCATCGTCGGATCACCGCGTCCGGGGCCTGCTGATTGAGCTGCCAACGCATCCTCGAACCGCTCACCGGGTCTGTCGAACGGCGACCGCGCTTCGGGAGCGTCCCTCGAGACGGGAGGTTCGACCTCGAGGGCGTACTCGGTGACGGTTGCGGCGAGCTCGGGCGGTGTCCGTGACTCCCAGTCGGGGGCGTATTCGGCGAGCCACTCGCGGTGGTCCGTTCGGCCGAGGGAGGCGGTGACGGCGAGGTGGTTCGCCAGCTGCTCGCCGTCTGCCACCCCGGCGTCACAGACTGGACAGACGTATCCCATGTGCGAGGGGAGGCGATGGAGGACTAAAAACCGCCGGTTCGGGTATCTTGTCGGCTGTAACTGGGTACCAATTCTCATTACCCCAGCGAGGTGAGAGTCGTAAACGACTGACGGCTGGCCGTATCAGAAGCCCTCGAGGCTGGTCTGTTCGGCAGCGGCGAGGACGTCAGCACAGGTGGACCACGAGTGCCGGGCGAAGGGTGGGAGCTCGCCAGTATCCGCGACGTAATCGGCTAAAAAGGTTCGCGTGGTTGGATCGGAGGGATAGCCACTGCCGAGCTCCCCATACTCGCTATACTCGGCGGCGAGGGCGTCGACGTGAGCGTCGCGCTCGACTTTCGCAATGATACTCGCGGCCCCAACGAGGGGGTCGTCATCGTCTGCGCCGTGAGCGGCGTCGACCGTACAGGTGAGGGCCGTGGTGTCGGCGACTCGCCGGGCGAAGCGGTCGGCGTCGGTGTCACAGGCGTCACAGATGACGGTTGGGGAACGCTCAGCGTCCCGTCCCCGTTCCCGCGACTCGAGGGCCCGCTCGATCGCCCGCGCATGCCCCTCGACGGTGAGGGTGTTCATGTCGGTCTCCGGGGCGTCGATCCTCGAGACGGGAATTTCGGCGACACCGACCTGGATTCCCTCGCCGTCACGAAGGGCACTCGAGAGTGTCGTACGTCGCTCGGGTGAGAGGCGTTTCGAGTCCGCCAGGCCATCGGGGAGGGTGGCTCGAGTGTCGACTGCGACGGCAGCGACAAACATCGAGCCGAACACCGGGCCTTTCCCCGCTTCGTCGACGCCGACTGGCATAGGTGAGGCTGCTCGAGCAGGACCCAAGGCTGTTTCGACTCCCGTGGCTCTCACTCGAGTCGTTTGCTTTGGGTTCTCGAGTGATTTGCCACGTTTCTCCGCTTTCGCCCCCGGTTTCCGGTCGAGTAAATCCTCGATATCGAGTATCGTGGCAGCGTCGTTCACTCGGTCGTCGATGGCTGTGGTCGAAGTGTCGCTCGATGAACTGGGGCCAAAAGGAGTGTTCCGCCTGGCAGTCATATGTGGATACAGGGGGTAGTTCTGAAAGACCATCGCGACGTTGCGGGCGGTCAGTTCGAGACTAATGACGTCACTGTCGCCGAACGAAATCGTTCCTGCAGATGGCTGTTCAAGGGCGGCAAGTAGCCGGGTGTTGTGCTTTTTTACAGCCTGATAGGCCAACGAACGTGAGAAATCCGCCATTTTGTACCTCGAGGTCGACACCGTTGACGGCAGTGGCGTCGCCGAATCATTTTATCAGGTAAGCGAGTGTGATCGATGTCATGCTCATTGATAGTGCACCGATTAACAAGCTGGCGGCTTCGCAACCTGATTCAACTGTACAGTACCGTGTTGCAGAGCACGTCAGCAGTCAAGGCGCTTAACGGACGCCATCAGCAAACTCATCGAACAACTTGACGACGCGTTGTTCGATCTCATCGCGAATCGGGATGACGGCCTCGAGAGAGCGACCATGGGGATCCTCGAGTCCCCAGTCGCGGTGTTCCCCGTCCCACGTTGCGGGACAGACGTCTCGAGCCGAACATCCCATCGTGATGACGACGTCGGCAGCCTGTATCTCCTCGAACGTGATTTCCTGGGGTTTGCGGTCGCCGAGGTCGAAGCCACAGTCGGCCATCGCCTCGACGACGACATCGTGAACGGCTGCAGCCGGCTGTGTTCCACCGGTCAGAATCGCAACGTCGCCCTCGCGGCGCTCGCGTTCGCGCTCGGCGAACGCAGTCGCCATTTGGCTTCTCCCCGCGTTCTGGACGCAGACGAACGCAATCGTCGCTGCCGGTGATCGAGTAGTGTCAGTCATGGGTGTGGGTGTGTGGTAGCTCGGTCGATAACTCGGCGGTCCGTCGGATGTTTTCGAGGACCAGACCCCACAAGAACGTGTCGGCTCCTGGCGAGCCATCGTCTGTGAGCGTCTGCTCGAGGTCATCGATCGCCTCGAGAGCGCTAGCTCGTGTCGTGATCGTTTGCTCGGTCGCTCCGCTGAGTGCCAACTGAAAGGCGGCGCGTACGTCGGCTTCGGCGGCCTCGAGTGGTGCGACGAGGTCGTCGGCAGGCGGTGCCGATTGGGAAAGTGACGCCGTCGCGATCCGTTCGGCGTGGGCCGCGACGGCCCCAAGTGTCCGGGCTGTTTGGTAACTGTGGAACGCACTCGAGCGGTCAGCGTCGAGTCGGCTGACCTCGGTGACGTCCTCGAGTCCACGGTGAAAGCCCCGGGTCACGAACGCGACTTGCCTATCGACATCCGTGAACGGTTGCATACCCCCTTTGCCAACGTCTCGTCGTTGGTACAAAACGCCTCTGTGGCTTGCCGGTGACTTTCGAGGGCGTGTTGGCGGAGCTGGCCGGTGCTCTGTGCAAGGGAGACGTCCGTTGGGTCAAGCAAGTCGTGTGGGACGATACCCTGGTGGTCTTCGGCGTGGACCGCCATGCCAACGAGTCGATCGATGGTCCTGGTCGTTTCCCGACGCAGCTGCCGGTCGAGGCCGTCTGCATCGGTCACTTCGATCCGGTCGTTCCCGCTCGTGTATGCTTCTCGGATGCGGTGACAGACAACCGCAGCATCAAGCGAACTGGCGTCGATGTGTGCCCTCCGATCTGTGGATTCAAGGGAGACGGGAGCCACAACCACGCGGTCGCGATACGGATAGAGGTGCATCGAATCTCCGGCTTCAAGTCCCTGATCGATCGCCCACCGTTTTGGGAGCGAGATGGTGAACGTCGTGTTTCCGGTCAGCTGAAGATTTCGTTCGACGGAATCGTCAGGCATGTCGGTCATCAGTAGTCAGTAGATCAATTCGTCATCGTTTTCGATCATATAGAGCGTCCGGGCGGAGACATTGACAGCGTGATCGCCGACGCGTTCTATGTCCCGAAGCGTCAGGAGTACGCGCGATACGTCCTCGAAAAGCGTGCCGTCGCCAGCCTCGCGCTCGAGTAAGTCTTCGACGACAACCGCACTCGCTTCCTCACATAGTGTATCGAGGACTTCGTCCATCCTCGCGACTTCATACGTCGCTGCAACGTTATCCTCGGCGTAAGCTGTCATTGCAGTCTCGAGCATCTCGAGGGCGTACCCACCAACCTCGGGGATTTCAATGTCGGGATATCGTGTCTGGCCCACGTGCGTGGTATGTTTCCCCACATTGGTTGCCAGGTCTCCGATCCGTTCGAGATCGGTGATGATCTTGAACGTCGAGGCAATAAAGCGGAGGTCGCCTGCGACCGGTTGCTGTAACGCGAATAGCTCGATACAGTTCTGTTCGAGTGTGAGATACAATTCGTTTATCTCATGATCGCCCTCGATGATCGCCTCGGCGCGTTCGACGTTGCCGGTCTCGAAGGCCTCGAGTGCGCCCTCGAGACGACCCTGTACGATCTCGCTCATCTCGAGGACGTCCGTCCGCAGCGTCTCGAGTTGATTTTGGTATTCGTTTCGCGGCATCGTTATCCAAACTTTCCGGTGATGTAGTCCTCGACACGGTCGTCTTTGGGATTCTCGAAGATTCTCGCCGTGTCGTCAAACTCGACGAGCTCGCCACCGGTGAGGAAGACGGCCGTCTTATCGGAGATTCGCGCGGCCTGTTGCATGTTATGAGTGACGATGATGACTGAGTATTCCTCGACGAGTTCGTCGATCAGGTCCTCAATCTTCGAGGCGGCGACGGGGTCGAGCGCCGAGGTCGGTTCGTCCATCAGGATGACCTCGGGGTCGGGTGCGATTGCGCGGGCGATACACAGGCGCTGTTGTTGGCCACCGGAGAGGTCGAGACCGCTCTCGTCGAGTTTGTCTTCAACTTCGTCCCAGAGTGCAGCACCCTTGAGTGCACGCTCGACTGCGTCGTCGAGGTCGACCTCGTCAGCTCTGCCCTGGATCCGGAGGCCATAGGCGACGTTGTCGTAGATGCTCTTGGGAAACGGGTTTGGGGCCTGAAACACCTGCCCAATTTTCCGACGCAGGGCGACGGGATCGACGTCGTCGTCATAGACGTTCTTGCCGTGGAAGGTGAGTTCGCCCTCGACGGTACAGCTTTCGATCCGATCGTTCATGCGGTTGATCGAGCGTAGGAACGTCGATTTTCCACAGCCAGAGGGGCCGATGATGGCGGTTACCTGGTTTTCGGGAATCTCTATCGTGACGTCCTCGAGGGCCCGTTCGTTTCCATAATACACCGAGAGGTCCTCACTACGGACTATCCCCTCGGCGTCGGTTGGTTCACGGCCCCGGTCTGTTTCGACCGAGAAGCCGGTTTCGATCAGTGTCTCGTCGGTTGTGTCTGTCATTTCACTAGACATTGGTGAGTGATGCGTCCGCTTCGTACTTCTTGCGCAGGTAGCCAGCAATGACGTACATCGCGACCAGGAACGCCAGCAAGACGACGATTCCGAGCGCAGCGAGTCCGTTGAACATCCGGTCGGCCTGGTAGGTCCAGTTGTAGATCTGGGTGGGCATCGCGCTGAACGACGAGAGGGGCCCGTCTGGATAGCGGGTCGCGTGGAGCATCGTCCCGACCATAATCAACGGCGCCGTCTCACCGATTGCGCGGGCGAGCGCCAGGATGGTCCCGGTGAGGATACCGGGCATCGCCTGCGGGAGGACCACCCGTCGAATAGTCTGCCACTTGGTCGCCCCCATTGCGTAGGAGCCGTCCCGGACGCTGCTTGGGACTGCCCGGAGCGATTCGATCGAGGCGACGATGATTATCGGCACGATGAGTAAGGCGAGGGCGATCGCACCTGCTAAGATGACAGAGCCGAGGCCGGCGTCGTTGACGATCAGTGCGAGTACGAGCAAGCCGTAGACGATCGAGGGAACGCCTGCGAGGTTCGCGAGGTTTGCCTCGATCAGCCGGGTAACCCGGTTTCTCGAGGCGTACTCAACGAGATACACCGCACAGCCGACGGCGATGAAAAACGCCAGGGCGGCCGTCAGCACCATCAACCAGAGCGAGGCGACGATCGAGGCCCCGAAGCCTGCCCGTTCGGCGCGCGATGACGACGGTTGTGTGAGGAACTGGACCGGGTCGATCTGAAAGACCGTAAGCCCCTGGTAGGCCTCCCACACTACGTCGAGAATCAACAGCACCAACATCACGAACCCGAACAACGACGCCGCGACGAGGACGGCGTGGAAGACCCGATTGAGGAACTTCTCACGGCCGAGATCGACGTCGGCGAAGAGCTCTTGACCGTCTCGGAAACTCATCGGTACTCCTCCTGGAACCGCTGTTTCAGCCGGTCGTTGAGCAAGTTCATCGTGAGCGTCATTAAGAACAGCAACAATCCAACGGCGAACAGGCTCTGATACTCGACGGTTCCCACCGCACTGGTTCCACGAGCCATCGAGACCAGATACGCGGTCATCGTCATGATCTCGGCGAACGGGTTCGCCGTCAGGTTCGCGTTGAACCCGGCCGCGAGGGTGACCGCCATCGTCTCACCGATCGCTCGCGAGAGCGCGAGGATGTAGGAGGCGAAGATGCCGGAGACGGCCGCCGGGAGGACGATCCGGATCGAGACCTGGTACTTGGTCGCGCCGAGTGCATAGGCCCCGTTTCGGAGTTCGTCAGGAACCGCCTGCATCGCGTCCTCACTGATCGAAGAGACCATGGGAATCGTCATCGTTCCGACGACGAGCACACCGGCGAGCAGGCTGTATCGCCCCACGCGAACGCCCATCATCCACTCAGCAGCAGGATCGAGCACGAACGGGGCGAGGTGACTGATCGAATCGAGGAGGCCACCGGCGGGACTGATGACGTTCGTTGCGATTCCTCCCACGAGCACCGGCGTGAGAAACGAGACCGCAAAGTACCCGTAGACGATCGTTGGGATGCCAGCGAGCACCTCGAGCACCGGTTTGAGTTTGTTTCGCGTTCCGGTCGAGGCGTACTCAGAGAGATACAGTGCTGTCGCAGTCCCGATGGGAATCGAAACCAAACCAGCGCCAATCGTGATCGCAAGCGTTCCCCAAACGATGGGCAAGACGCCGTGAGCGGGCGTTGAGTGGTCTGGTGCCCAGCGCGTGCCGGTGAAGAACTCGGTGAACGAAACCGTTCGCGAGAAGGTGTCACCGCTGAGGAGCACCTCGCTGAGGCGTGCGCCGAAGAAGTAACTCGCTGCGTTGTCGAACAGAACCAGGAAAATCGCGACCGTCGTCACGACGGTGATCGTTGCACAGGCAAAAAAGATCCGTCGGACGCGATCGTTCGATTTGTGTGCATCCTCGAGGGTGTCATCGCCCGAAATGCCCGGTCCAGATTTGGTATCAGTACTCATAATGATGGTGAACGGAGTGACCGGGACAGTTCAGGGGTCCTGTCGCTCGACGGTGATTTCGTCCGGATCCGCCCCGATGTCGTCGAGAACCGAATCGAGCTGGTCGTGGTTGTCGATGATGTCCTGATCTGTGGCCCGGTAGAAGTCGACCTCCGTCGCGAACTCGTGTTGGTTATTGATGTAGAAGCGAGCAAACGAGGCGATGAGGTCCGTGTTCTCCTCGAGTTCGGCGTGGTTGAAATAGAAAAAGAGCGGCCTGGCAAGTGGTGAGTACTCCCCGCCCTCGATGTACTGCTCTTCGGGTGGGTAGAACTCGCCGTCCTGTTCGCTTTCGACGTCGACCGTCACGAGTTCGCCACCCTGGTCCTGGAGGCTTCGAAGGTGGCCAACGCCGCCCCACCCGAGTGCGTACTCGTTGTCGGCAACGGCATCCCAAATCTCGTCGGTCTGGCTCGTCGCGGAGTAGTCGTCGCGGATGTTGCCCATCTCGCCGTTGATGTTCTCGGTGAAGTAATCGAACGTCCCCGAAGCCGAGTCACGGGCGTGAAGGGCGATGTCTTCGTCCGGCCACTCGTCGCGGACGTCGCTCCACTGCTGGACGTCGGACTCGAACTCCCAAATTTCTCTGAGTTCCTCGAGCGTAATTTCTTCACACCAGTCGTTGTCCTCGTTGACGCCAACTGCAAGCGTGTCTTGGCCGACGGTGTAGTGGGTGTACTCAACGTCGTTTTCGCCACAAATGTCAATCTCTTCGTCGGTGATCTCCCGACTCGCACTCTGGAACGCGGAGTTGGCCTGACAGAACTCCTGGAAGCCAGCACCGGTCCCTTCTGGCTCGACGTTGACCTGTGCGTCGGGGTACTCCGCCTCGAAATCCTCCGCAGCGATCTGTGTGATCGGTGCGACGGTGTTCGACCCCGACGCCGGGATCTCCCCCGAGAGGCCGTCGCCATCACCGTCGCCCATACACCCGGCGACGCTCAGCGCGCCGACGGATGCAATCGTCGTCATTGCGGTTCTCCGGGTTATGCTTCGCCCCCCTCGATGTTGGCTTGGTGCCATCATCTGGCTATTCCGAAGCTCGTCATAAGAAGTGTTCTAATAGTTATATATCTTGGAATAGACGTATCCATGACCCAAAGTAGCCACCAAACGTCCAGTGAATGACTATGTATGCCACACTATCCGGGCGACGTCGAAGAAGCAGCCTACGGGGGAATTCAAATCCTTCGCACTCAACTCACCCTTTCCCGCGCATCCGTCCAAGCAGCGCCCCGGCCAGCACGTCGAACGCGCCGAAGACGACGGCGATACCAGCGAGAAACAACGGTTCGATCCCCAGCCCGACACCGGGAATCGCCTCGAGGAAGGCGATAGCACCGACGGCCAGGACGCCGAGAGCACCCTGGGTTGCCTCGAGGCGTTTTCCATACAGTATCCCTCCGAGGCCGATCAGCGAGATGGCGAGTGCCGCCATCCAGAACGGAACGAACATAACGAGTATGGCTAACAGGACGCCGCCACCGATCACCCCGACACCGGACTTGCGAAGTCGCCTCATTCCGTTCGTCGGTTCGGTACCCATTGAACGCTCACCATCGATGCGTTGTGTGGGCGGTGTCGAACGGTGTGATACCCATAGCCGATCTGTTTCTCATGGGCGAGGTGCTGCCTTTTGTAACGCCGTCTCAGCGATGTTCCCGCCGTAGTCCGCACTTCGCGAGAGCGAGTCGACGATCAGACCGAGTGATTGTGCCTGCATCGGCTCTAAGTCCCGAAGCTGGTCGTCGATTGCCCGGGTATGCTGATCGATCTCGCGCACCGCTTCGATGGCCTCGTGGCCAAGTTGGGTCGCTTTCTCACTCTCCTCGGCCAATAAGGCATCCATCGACTTGTTTAACACCTCCCCCGCATCCTCATGGAGGTTGGCGATCGCCCCAGCAACGGCGCCCGAAATATCTCCCAGGTTGTGTGCCAGCGTGGCAATTTTGACGGCGTGGTCACCGATGCGCTCGAGTTGACGCGCACTCGAGTGGTAATCGAAACAGTCCTCTCTGGAGACACCCAGATCCTCGACTGCCCGGGAGGAGCGGAGCGTCGCCCGGAAGATCCGTGAGACGACCAGGAAGAGTCGGTCGACGTCGTCGTCGCGCTGGATGACGTCAAGGGCGATGTCCTCATCGTTCTCGAGTAAGCTGGTGACGGCGTCGGCGAGCATCGAGTCGGCGATCAGGCGCATCCGAGTAACGGCGTTGACGATCGAGAGCTCTGAGGAGTCGAGTAAGTCCTGGATGACAACGCTGTCGGTCGATTCTTCTAATACCTCGACGCCGACCAGCCCCTGAGTGGCCGTCCGAATTTCGCTTCGCTGGTGGGTCGTCACCTGTGGGGCCTCGAGAATGATGACGTCGAAACCGCTGACGTACATCGTCGTCACCGCCCGACGCAGCCGGTCGCCCTCGAGTCCCGAAACATCGAGTCGCCCCTCCTGGCGATCGACGTCTCGCTGGGGAGACAAGAGGAGCTCGTCGCCATCCGGGTAGAACTCCACTGTCGTCCCTGCGCCGACGTCGTTTTCGGTCGCCCAGGTTTTCGGGAGTGACACTGTGTATGTCGACCCCCCAGTCACCTGGACCTTGCGCGTCTCCATAGGCGACAGTTCCGTCCTCGAGGTGATAAATGTACTCGGATCTATAGAGCGACTTTCGGTCTACTCGAGCCGCTGTAGAAGATGGTTCTACGTGCGCTTTTGGGTATATGCGGGTCAATAGGACACTAGCGTCTAAAATATGACTATATACTCCTATATATCTATTGGGCTGACCAAGCGGCGGGCTACTCGTGGGCCTGGAATTCACCGTCTCCCCTCGAGGTCGCTGTACTGGCCGATGTCTGGACTCTCACGTTCACTACCCGTGGCGCTCGCTCGAGTCGATACGCCCATACGCCTCGCGTGCGAGCAATGCAGTATGCACGCAGACGCCGTCGTCCTCGACATCGACGGAGTAGTCGTCGACGTCGAAGACTCGTACCGCCGGGCTATCGTCGAGTCAATCGACCACGTCTACGGCCGGACGATCGCCCACGAGGACATCCAGCTATTCAAAAACGCTGGTGGATTCAACAACGACTGGGAACTCACTTACGCCGCAGCCCTCTTCTTGCTTGCCACGGAGGAAGGCTACGGCCGCTCTCTCGAGGCGTTCACCGAGGCTATCGCTGATCACGGCGGTGGACTAGAGGCCGCTGAACGAGCCGTCCGTGAGGAGATCGGGGCTCGAGCCACCGAACGCGTGAAAAATCGCTGGGAACCACAACGCCTCCGTGACGTCTTCCAGCAGTTGTATCTCGGCGAGGAGTTGTATCGAGCCCTCGAGGATGGCGAGCCGGACGCTGACGCCGTTTTCGAGCAGCACACGGCGGGATTCATCCACGACGAACCGTTGTTGCTCGAGCCCGAAACCCGAGACCACCTTACCGAAATCTACGATGTGGGCATCCTCACCGGACGGCCGGCGGCTGAGGCCTCGATCGCCCTCGAGCGAGCCGATCTCGAGGTGCCGGCCGATCACCGGTTTACCATGGACGACTGGGAGGAAGGAAAACCCCATCCTCGAGCCCTCCTCACGCTCGCTGATCGGTTCGACGCCGAACGGATCGTTTTCGTTGGGGATACCCTCGACGACGTCCGGACGGCCGTCAACGCGGCCAACGCGGACGAGACACGACAGTACCTCGGCGTCGGGGTCCTCACCGGCGGGTTGACGGGTGCTGAAGGGCGCGGGGCGTTCGAGGAAGCCGGTGCGACGGCCGTTCTCGAGTCGGTGAACGACCTTCCGGAGCTACTCGAGGAGCGCTGAGGACGTCGGGCTATCCTCGAAGCGACGGACGAACCGTCTGTTTACACTCGAGACCCCTGCGGCCTCGCCCACCCGTTTTTTGCCTTCTCCGACACTACTTATGAGTAATGTCCGATCCCGCTGACTTCTCACGGCCCGCCGACGACCTGCCTGGAGAGCCGACGTCGCCGTGGCTCGCGACGACCCCCGATGCGTCCTATCCTCCGCTCGAGGCGGACCTCACGGTCGACGTCTGTGTCGTCGGCGCGGGGATCGCCGGCCTCTCGACCGCCATCGAACTTCGTGACCGGGGTGCGTCGGTGGTCGTCCTCGAGCGTGATCACGTTGCTGCGGGCACCACCGGTAAGTCGACGGCGAAGGTGACCAGTCAACACGGCCTGCAGTACGACCAACTCCACCGAGAGTTCGGCTCGAAAGCTGCTCGTCAGTACGCGACGGTCAACGAGGCGGCCATCGACACGATCGAGGAGCGAATTGCGTCCCTCGAGATCGACTGCGGATTCGAACGCCAGCCGTCGTACCTGTACGGCAACGAACCGGACGCTCTGCGGCGGGAAGCGGATGCGGCACAACGGGCGGGACTGCCGGCCTCGCTCGTCCGGTCGGTTCCGCCGTTCGAACGAGCCCAGGGAGCCGTCAAGTTCGACGACCAGGCCTGGTTTCACCCCCGACGGTATCTGTTGGCGCTTGCCGAGTGGCTCCACGAGGACGACGATGCGGCAATCTACGAACGAACCCGTGTGACGGCGGTCGATCCGGGTACCCGTCCGCGTGTGCGGACACCGTCGGGAACAGTGAGCGCGAATCACGTCGTCCTCGCGACGGGGTTCCCCCTGCTGGACCGGGCTGGATACTTCACGCGTCTGTACCCAAAACGGTCGTACGTCCTGGCCGTTCGCCTCGGGGTCGATCCACCGGAGGGAATGTACTACCGGGCGGGCGACAACTACCGCTCCGTACGGACCCACCGCGACGCCCAGGGTGCCTTGCTCCTCGTCGGCGGTGAGAACCACAAAACCGGCCAGGGTGGGCCAACACGGGAGCGGTACCAGCGGTTGCTCGAGTGGGCAACCGACCGCTTTCCGATCGAGGGCGTCGAGTACCGATGGTCGACACAGGATTACGTCTCCGTCGACGGCCTCCCGTTCGTGGGGCGGGCCGGACCGGGTGCCCGAAACGTCTCGATTGCGACCGGCTTCGGCGGTTGGGGGATGACCGGCGGGACCGCCGCGGGCGAGCTCCTCGCGGAATCGATTACCGGCACCGACCCCCCCGTACTCGAGTTGTTCGACCCGCTTCGATTCACGCCGAAGCCCTCACTACCGAAGACGCTGACCGAGAACGCCGATGCCGCGAGCCAGTTCGTCACCGACTGGGTACAGGCACTAGTGGCCCCCGACCTCGCAGGTATTTCCCGTGGTGAGGGTCGGGTCATCCGGCAGGGCGCCTCGCCGATCGCCGCCGCCCGCGACGGGGACGGCGATCTCCACACCGTGTCGGCCGTCTGCCCGCATACGGCCTGTCTCGTCGACTGGAACGACGCCGAGTGCACCTGGGACTGTCCGTGTCACGGCTCCCGATTCACTCCCGATGGTCGGTTGCTCGAGGGGCCAGCGACTGAGGACTTATCCCCCGTGGACCCGGACCGGTGAGGCGAGCGGGCCCACGGGCGTGAGGGGTACTGCCGGGACGGTACGCTTTTGCCCATCTCGCCACGAGGGTGGATATGGACGACCTCGAGCAGGCCGCGAGGGCGATACGGCAGGGAGACCTCGTCATCTACCCGACGGAAACGGTGTACGGTCTCGGGGCCGATGCCCTCGATCCAGCGGCCGTCGAACGGGTGTACGCCTGCAAAGGGCGGGATCGATCGAACCCGATCTCACTTGCCGTCCCCTCGGTGCCCACAGCGTTCGAGTTCGTTCGAGTCAGCGATCGAGAGCGACAGTTCATGGCCCGATTTCTCCCGGGCCCGGTGACCGTCCTCTGTCGCCGGCGGGACGTCGTGCCGGACGTGCTCACGGCCGGCGGTGACCGTGTCGGGATCCGCGTCCCGGACCATCCCGTCGCCCTGGCGCTCTGTGAGCGCGCCGGGACACCGATCACCGCGACCAGTGCAAACTTGAGTGGGAGCGGCAGTGTTCGTCATCCAGATACGCTCGAGGCCGAAATGACCGACGCCGTTGCGGTCGTCCTCGAGGGTGGAGAGACACCGGGAACCGAAAGCACGGTCGTCGACGTCGACGCCGGGGTGATCCACCGTCGTGGTGGCGACGCCGACGCCATCGAGGCGTGGCTCGAGCGCTAGTAACGCGATCGCTCAACCAAACCCGAGTAACGACCGAAGGCTTCGCGTTCGGACGCCACAGGTGTCCGCGTAGACACATGCGTGACACTTCTCGCGGTTGTGCAGTCGGGGTGGTGGCCCGTCGAGTTCCTGAACGGTTCGTAACACCCGTCGATACTCCCCCTTTCGTCGGGTTGTCATCGGGACGTGGCGGATGACACCGTAGGCAGGAAACTCGAGCCAGGCACCGCCCACAGGTTCGCCACGGTCCCACGCCAGGGCTTTGGCGGCAGCGACGGCATGGACGCGTTGAGTCTCCCACACTCCCTGGTCGGGTGGCGACCCAGCCGAGATGAGGACTGGCTCGAGCGGGTCGGTAAGGATTTTGTGGACGATGCCGTGACAATCCCGACCGGCGACGAAGACGTCAGTTTCCGCTGGTGAACAGAGCGCTTCCCAGCGGTTTTGTGGCTGTTCACTCTCGGGACGGCTGCACGTCGTGTCCTGTAACCGGTCTCGCGTGTGACAGAGTTGGGCCCGATAGACGCTTGGTGTGGTCTCGATCGGCTCGCCAGCCAGTGCGGTGTCACTCGCCTCGAGCAACCGCTCGTACTGGGTGGCGAGTGCTCGAATCTGGGGCACTCGAGGGGGTGGCTCGCGGTCGTCTTCCTGACGGACGTAGTACAGTTTCCGGGGGCAGTACGCTGCCGTTCGGAGGTCAGTGAACGCGAGCCTGGACATACCCCGGTTGGCTGCGTTCTCGTATATAAACGCAGGTTTCAACCCTAAAATGAGACGTCGGTTTCCATCCCTTCGGTGGCGTCCTCGAGGCCGTCCTCACGGACGTCGGTAGCCATGCGGGAGGCGAGATCCGAGTCCGCGAGGAGACTGTCGAACTCGTCACGGTAGCGGTCGTTTGCCGCTCGAGATTCGGCTTTCGCTTCGGCGACGCGCCGGTATTGGCGGATCGTGTCCGGGTCGACGTCGTACTCGGCGGCGAGTGTCTCGTCGTCTTCTTCACGGTCGCGGATCGCGACGAGGTCGATCTCGTCGGCGTCGGCATCGTCGACGAGGTGGAGCGCACACCGGGCCTCGAACACGACCTCGGCGTCGGTATCGAACTCGTCTGCGATCTCCTCGTCGCGTTGCCCGTCGTAGTACGCTTTCGCCACCTCCTCGAGTTCGGTTTCCGACAGTGGGGTTTCGAAGCCGTAGCGTTCGTCCATCTGTGCGATGACGCGCTCGAGGCGTTCGTCGACGGTTTGGTCGCTTTTTTCGAGGGAGCCTCGCGTGTCCTCCTGTGATTCGGTGACGGTCTCTTCGCCGTCGGTGACACTGGTGAAGATTTCACGGAGTTCCTCGGTTTTGTCGTTCATGGATGCAATCGGCGACGGGAACGTATTTAAACCTGTTGCCAGCCTACGTGAGCCGGTGACGCTATCGTGCTCTCGGCACACCCTCGATTCGGCTGCCGGCGCATCCGTTATCGTGAGCATCACAACTAAACTCACAACCGAGTTTTTATTCCTGGGAGACGGCTCCGGGGTCCTGTCACACGCTGGTCCGAAGATTTAAGTGGTGAGTGCGCCCGTCATAGTACATGATCGTTGCTGCACAGACGGAGGTCACGCGGGAGACCTACTATGGAATTTCCTCGGTGGAGAAAGTGTTGTTTTACTTTCTCGCAGCGGTGGCGATTCTGGTCTTCCTCTACGGCGTCTATGCCCGCTTCGCCCGGTACGCCGACGGGGATGACGACCCGTTCCCTCGACTCGACGCTGTCTCGAGTCGGGTGGCAAGCGCTACGAAGATCGTCCTGACGAACGAAAAGCAGTTCAATCGCGACCTGTACGGGGGATTGATGCACGCCTTTATTTTCTGGGGCTTTCTCACCTTGCTCATTGCCACATCGATCCTCGCGTTCGACGAGTACGCCTTCGGTACGGTGACAGACGCTTCCTTCTGGTACGGTGACTTCTACCTCGGCTATCAGTTCATGGTCGACGCGATGGGGCTCTTGTTCGTCGTCGGTGTTGGCATGGCGATGTACCGTCGGTACTGGGTCAGGAAAGTGCGTCTGTGGGGGCGACACACGTCTATCGAGGACGATATTTTCATCTGGCTGTTGTTCGTCCTCGGCGTCGGTGGGTTCGCCCTCGAGGGAATCCGCATTTATGCGACCGGCATGCCCGAGTGGGAGGTCGTGAGCTTCGTCGGGTGGGGGATCGCGATGGGCCTTGCCGCCCTCGAGCCGATGGGGATGACCGAGTCACTCGCCGACTCGATGCACTGGTGGGCCTGGTGGTCACACTCGATCTTCGCGTTCGTCTTCATCGCGTGGATCCCCTACGCCAAGCCGTTCCACATGCTCTCGTCGTTCGCGAACGTCATCGTGCGCGATCCGAAAGCGGGCCAACGGCTGCCCGGCGTCCCTGCTGACTTGGACGCGACGAACGCCGAGTCTATCGACGACTTCACGTGGAAAGAACTGCTCGACCAGGATGCCTGTACGAAGTGTGGCCGGTGTTCGTCGGTCTGTCCGGCCAAAGCATCGGGTCGCCCACTCGACCCACGGGACGTCATCCTGGACCTGAAATCTTACCGGGAGAGCCTCGACGCCGGCAGCGAGGACAAGCCGATCATCGCCGACGGCGGCACCTCGGTCATCGACGGCCACACGATGGAGTCCTGTATGGCCTGTATGGCCTGTATGGACGCCTGCCCCGTCGAAATCGAACACCTCCAGTCCTTTACTCGCCTGAACCGTCAGCTCGTCGACCAGGGTGACGTCGGCTCGAGCATGCAGGACGTCTTCCAGAACGTGATGCAACAGGGCAACACGTTCGGTGACTCCCCGCGAAACCGTGGCGACTGGGCCGAAGACGTCGACGTCGATATCGCCGACGCTCGCGAGGAGGCCGTCGACTACCTCTGGTACGTTGGGGACTTCCCGAGTTACGACGAGCGGAACAAACAGGTCGCTCGCTCGCTGGCGACGATCCTCGACGCGGCGGACGTCAGCTTCGGCATCCTCTTCGAGGACGAGAAGTACGACGGCAACGACATCCGTCGGGTTGGCGAGGAGTTCCTCTACCTCGAGCTGGCTGGCCACCACGTCGAGAGTTTCGAGGCATGTGACTTCGAGAAGATCGTCTGTACGGACCCACACAGCTACAACACGTTCAAAAACGAGTATCCGGAGGTCGACTTCGCGGAGTTCGCCGACGATCCGATGATGCCCTTCGAGTACGACGAGTACTGGAATCAGGACGGCTCGGTCGAGGTTCTCCACTGGACACAGGCCGTCGAGGAACTGGTGACCTCCGGCGCGCTCTCACTGTCGGGGACGGAGCTCGATTACACCGTCACCTACCACGATCCGTGTCACCTGGGTCGGTACAACGACGAGTACGAGGCCCCGCGTGAACTCGTCATGGCAACGGGCTGTGACCTGTACGAGATGCCACGCAACCGGGCCGACGCGTTCTGCTGTGGTGGCGGCGGCGGTGGCCTCTGGATGGACTTCGAGGAGGAGCCAAAACCGAGTGAAGAACGGTTGCGTGAGGCACTCGAGGACACCGATGCCGGCGCGGCAGTCGAGAAATTCGTCGTCGCCTGTCCGATGTGCATGACGATGTACGAGGACGGTCGCAAAACGGGTGGTTTCGAAGACGACATCGAAATCGTCGACATCGCCGAACTCATCGTCGAGGCGATCGGCAAACAGGAAACGGCCGGCCTCGAGTAGGCTGGTCGCTGGTACTGTTTTGTCGGAGTCTCGGCGTGACTTGTCTCTATCATCAGCGTGGCCTGTCTATTTTGTCAGCACGTCTAGTTTGAGCCACTCACTTGGTCGCTCCACTCGACACCTGAGCCTGACGGTGATCCACTGGTTCTTTAGTTCACTCTCCCAACGCTACAGCTATGTTCGCTCGAGCGAGAGCAACCGGACCGGTGATCCTCGTCCCTGCCGCCTGGCTCGTCGTCGGTGGGGCACACCTCGAGGTGGTCAGCACCCACGCGCTGTTCGTCGCCCACGTCGTGATGGCGACGGTGATTGCACTCTTTGCGATCCTCTCCTGGCGAGAGATGGGGGAGGGGGCCTTGCTCGCCTGGCGATGGGTGCTTGTCGTGGGAATCCCCGTGACTCTGAGTGGGGTCGTTGGACTCCAGGGTGTCGAACCCGAGATACTACTCGGACTGAGCCTCTATGGCTGGATGATCTTGCCGGCGGTTGGCCTGCTCTACACGGGACGTGTGGCGACGGCACCGTACGGTCCCGCCTACCTCGCCGGCGGTGTCCTGAGCCTCCTCGGGGCCGCACTCTACGCCGGTGTCGCCATCTCTGGCGGACCCGTAGCTGGGCTGGTGGCGATCGGGGCTCTAGGTGCTGTCGGTATCGGTCAAACCGTTGGTATCGCGACGGCGGTGGTCCACAACTGAGTGGGATCCTGGCCATCGGCTATGTGAGGTAAACACCTACACCCTCAATGATCGGCAAGCGGAGAGGATAGCCCGGTTGACCCAGTGACGACTCTCAGACAGAGATATCTCGAGTTGAGTCGGCACCGCCTGTCGTGTGCTCCGTCCCCACCTCCCGGACGTACCGCGTAAAATTTTCGAATACGAGACTCGCCGGGCGCGTTTTGGCGTGATTTTCGTCCGTGACCTGGGCGAGTAAGTGTTCGCGATAGGCTGGCTCGAGGTCCTTTTCTCGCAGGAGTTTCCGCATCGTTTTCTGGTCGAATTCGGGATGGAACTGGACGCCGAAGACCTGATCACAGGCGTAGCCGTGGTTCGAGTACTCGTTTTTGGCCAGGGGTTCCGCACCGGGCGGCAGCTCGAGTACGGCGTCGCTGTGACTCGTATACGCGGTGAACCGCTCGTCGATGCCCTCGAAGAGCCAGCTCTCGGCAGTCTGTTCGATTTCGCTGTAGCCGACCTCGTAGTCGCCCATGCCGTCGACGGTGCCGCCGAGGACGTCCGCGAGCAACTGGTGGCCCCAACAGACACCGAGGTGGGGAATCCCGCGATCGATGGCGTCGGCGACCCAGTCTTTGGCGGGTTGAATCCACGGTTCGTCCCAGTAGACGGAGGCTCGAGAGCCGGTGATGACGACGCCGTCGTACTCGAACGTCTCGGGGAGTTCGCCCTCGGGGAGGTGGAACTCGGCGAGGGACGCGTCGAGCTCGCGTCGGAAGTTTCGTCGCGTCAGCTCACCGTCGTAGGCGGCGTTGAGCAACGCGAGGCGCACGTGTGTCATTGCAACAAATATGCGGTTCCCAACAGTAAACGGTTGCGCTCGACACAGAGCCCACCGGTATCGGTGACAGGTAGGTCGCTGCTGATTCGGTTACGTGACTTACTCGGAGGGATCTCGAGCCCACGCGTATATCCCGAGGAGACCACAGAGCACCCCCAGCGTCGCTGAGAGCCCAAACCCAGGTGTTCCGTCATCAGCGGTCTCGGAGGCCTCGTCCGTCTCATCGGTGCGATCGTCGTCTTCGTCATCCAGTGTCGTGTCCTCGAGGTCGTAGACGAGTTCGAACCCACTGAGGGACGTGCTCGGGTCCCAGGTGAGCGTTGCCTCGTCGGTCGAAACTGGTTCGGGATCGACTGCGACGACTGATGCCTCAGGTGGCCCGCTGACGACGAGGCGCTGGTCGGTTTCGAAGCCGCTCGCGAACGGTTCGGTCAGGGTCAGCGTATCGTCCTCCACGGCTGCGAGCTCGTCCCAGGTTACCGAGAGGGCGACGATACCACGATCATCGTCGGCTGTCACCGTCACATCCTTCCCTGCGACGGCATCCGAACCGTGGCCAGTATCCGCTGCCACGGATGCTATCCGATCCTCGAATCGTTCGAGTAGTTCCGCCTGAGACTCCTCGTCCGCAGCGAGTGAGTCGAAGGCGTCACGCTCGTCATCGTCGGTGAGATCGTAGACGGTGGTCAGGGTGAGTGTCGCTGTGCCGTCACCCTCGAGGGCGACGTGAAACGTCGGTTCGTCGGGGTACTCGTCAGCGGTCGTCTCCGTCGCATCCACCACGGACGCGGCGGCGACAGGAGCGATTATCGCACCGACGCCAACGAGGGCGACGAGGGCGAGTGTGAGTGGAAGATATCGTGGCGAGTCGATCATGCCTGCCCGGCGTTATCGCTCCCGTTTTCCGCCCGGTCGGTGGCCGTGTCAGCGTATTCGAGTGCGGTTTCGGCCTCGTCAGTCGCGTCTTCGGCATACTCGAGCGCTTCATCCGCATCATCGTCGGCGACTGCGGTGGCCTGCTCGAGGGCATCAGTCGCGTTCTCGAGGGCCATCTCCGCTTGGTCGAGCGCTTCCTGAGCGTCTTCGTCGCCTTCATCGACGCTGTTGTGGGCGCGATCGATTTCGGTTTCGGCACGGTCGACCGCAGCGGTGGCCTGCTCGACTTCCTCGTCGGAACGGTCTGCGGCGGTCTCTTCATCCTCGCCATCGGTCTGGTTCGCGGTGTCAGTACGATCCTGGCCGGGAACGTCGCCTGGGGCACCAGGTGCGTGGTCGGAAGCCATACCCTGTCCAACGCGGTCACCGGCGATCGACTGGGCGATTTCGGCGACCGCTTCGCCACCGAGTTCACTCGCGCGCTCTTGGAGCGTTGCGATCGCTTCGTGATCGATACCGCGTTCCTCGAGTACGTCTTCAGGGAGTTCACCAGCGGTGGCGTTCGCGTGGCCGACGAGACGCTCGGTCGTCGCCTTCTCGGCAGCGACGGTCGCTACCTTGGCCTGGTAGGTGCCGTTGCTGATTTCGCCGTCATCGCGGGCGTCCTCCAGTTCGTCGAGCTCGGCTTCCTGCTCGTCGAGCCGTTCTTCGACGTCAGAAAGCGTCTCGCCGACGACATCGGCTTTGGACTCGTTGGTCTGTGCCTGTGCTATCTGCACGCCGTAGGTGCGTTCGTCCACGTCACCGTCGATTTCGGCGGCCTGAACACCGACGACACCACCCAGTTTTTCACCTGGCGCGACGGAGTCATTTGCGGCCTGTTCGTCGTTCGCGTTCGATTCTGCGTCGGTCGCGTTCGTGACGGCCCCGGCGAGAGGAACCGCGGTCATCGCGAGGACTACGGCGAGCGCCACGAGGATCGTTGTGGATCGTTTCATCGTCATTTGGAGGTTTGCAGGAGCGGTCATATACCCGGGTAGTCTTCACCCCGGTTCAACGACCGTTGCTGCCGTTTTCGCTGATTTTCGAGGCGGCCGCGTCTTGCGTTTTTCGTGGAAAGAGCGTTTCGATCACGGATCCTGTTTCTCGAGGTCGACCAGATCCGAATCGGCGAATTTGAGCACGTTTTCCCGACCGATGCGGAACGATTCGACGGTTCCGTCTTCCCGGAGGGAACTCACCACCTTACTCGTCTTGGCGTCGGTCCAGCCGAGTTCCTCCTTGACCGTTTGCTGTTTGACACGTCCCCCGTTTGCTTCGAGCACCTGGATCACCTGCTCGTCGTTGCTCAAGAGTGCTGGGTCAGTATGGGTGGTCGCCGTTTCGCTCACAACTGAACCGGTTCCCTGGCGCGATCCGGTGCTCTCGGAAGCGGTCGGCGTCTGTCCTGAATCGTGGGCTGTCCCGTCCTCGGACCCGCGTTGTCGGAACCACCAGACGGCTGCTCCCCCGAGGAGGGTAAGACTGATTCCGCCAGCGAGGGCGACCCAGCCAACTGCACTCCCTTCGGGCGCGACAGTGAGCTGTGGTTCACCCGACACGAAGTCCGTCCGGTCGCCGTGCCAGATCACCGCCCGGTCGCGGGTGTCGTCTGGCTCCGGGCTGACGGCTGTCTGTTCGTATCCCTCGGGCCAACTGATGAGCAACCGCGTGCCGTCGTCGATGTAGAGTCCCTCTATCGCATCACCGGCGTGGATCTCGTCGTCCTCGAGGGCAGCGAACCCGTTCCAGGTAAACGTGTAGCGGAGGACACCATACTCTCGGGTGAGCGACTGGCGTTCGGTTTCGACGGCGATCGATTCAGCAGCCATCTCGCGGCCGGTTGCCTCACTCGCCGTATCGACGGTCTCGTCGATACGCGATTGGAACTCGGCTGTGTGTTCATCGGGGTCGTCCTCGATGTCTTCGCGGAGCGATTCGAAGGCTTCCTCGTTGTCCGAACCGTCGAGTTGGACCCAGTATTCGATGGTCCACTGCGCGGAGCCGTCCGCCTCGAGGGCGATGTCCATGCGGACCTCGTCGGCGTCGATTTCTTCCGGTGAGAGCGCCGGTTCAGCCGTCAGTGAATCACCGGCGAGTGCTGGTGCGCCAGCGAAGAGCGAGAAAGCGAGGAGGGAAAGTACCGCAAGTGTAGGGAGTCGGGCGTGCATGACCTTTCGTCCGGGGAGAGTCACTTCTCCGTATTCAATGCTGGGGGCTCCTGGCGTCGAGTTATCACCTTTCGTGGTCCTCGAGCTAGCCTATTCGCTTGGGGGAAAATAGTGTGGGTGTGGGAGGGCCGTCAGTCGACGGTCAGCGGGAGAACTGTGTTAGCGGCTACAATTGGAGGGCAACGAGACCAGGGGTGATATCACTGACAACGTCACCGAGTGCGCCGATGGCACCGGTAACGAAGTCACTAATTGCACCGAGGAGGTCCGTCACGAAATCCGGGACCTGGTCTGGTAAGTCGTCTGGCGGCCCTTCCCCTGGTGTTGCAGCGGCGATTCCCATCGTCCCTGAGAGGACGAACACGGCGAGTGCGATCGTCAGGAGCGTTCGAATCTGTATCATACAACTCGCCCCAGGAGGGGAACACGCTTTAAGTATGACAGTCATCACTCCCATTACGCCTCATTTTCCTCGATTTTCACTCCCTTTGTCGACGATTCTTTGGGACCTCTCCAACTCGAGTGACAATCAACCATCAGTCACGACACGTTCGTCTTCCCCCGCGTAACACTCCCCACTCGAGCGGCCGGCCGGAAAAATAGTTCCCAGTAATCAGAACGACTCTGGCGTCGGCGCGTACGGACTGCCTAACGGCGTCGGGTCCCGGTCTGAGTAGCCGACCCGGCCAACCGCTTTGTTGCTCACGGCCGAATAGACGGCCATGCGCGCATCGTCGGACGAATGGAAGGTTTCGCCCTCGAGACGGGAGAGTACCTCAGCCAGGCGTTCGGTGCCGTTTGGCAACTCGAGGGCCTGGTCGCCGTAGGCCTCGATCAGTTCCTCGCTGGTGGCAGGGTACTCGTGAGCGTCGATGTACTCGCCGGTTCGGTTGTGCAACATCACAACGAAAACAAGCTGAACAATAATTATAAACATTGTCCATAAACATCTTTCAGGAGCCACCTACACCTTCGAGTGTTTAATCGGCCTAATAGGTAGCAAACTCACAAGCTGTATGCCGGCTCTTTGTCGCCACCACACGGCCTGTGCTGGAACATCTCGACTCGGCTCAATCGTGGCGGAACGACCGCTGGCCGGTAAAGACCATCGGGATCCCCAACTCGTCTGCCGCGGCGATCACGTCGTCGTCGTTCACCGATCCACCCGGTTGGATCACCGCCCCGATTCCCGCCTCGGCCCCCGCCTCGAGGGCGTCCGGGAACGGGAAGAAGGCATCCGAGGCCATCACGGCTCCCTCCGCGGATTTTCCTTCGGCATGTTCGTCGGCTTTCATCGCCGCCAACCGGACGGCGTCGACGCGGGAGACCTGTCCCATCCCGACGCCGACGGTTTCGGTCCCCGTCGCGAGCAAGATCCCGTTCGACTTGACGTGTTTGAGCGTCTGCCAGGCGAAGACCATCGTCTCGAGCTGGTCTGCGCTCGGTTCGGCCTCGGTGACCACCTCGAGGTCGTCGACGGTGATCGTCTGGTCGTCGCGTTCCTGGACGAGGCGGCCGCCGACGATTGGCTTCTCGGTGAACCGTTCACGTGGGCTGGCCGGGATCTCGCCATCGCCGCCGACGTCGAGGACGCGGAGGTTCGATTTACCGCAGAGGATCTCGAGGGCGTCGTCGGTGTAGCCGGGGGCGACGACCACTTCTTTGAACGAGTCGGTGATGTGCTCGGCCGTTTCGGCGTCACAGGTTCGGTTCAGCGCGACGATCCCGCCGAAGGCGCTCATCGGGTCCGTCGAGAGGGCGCGTTCGTAGGCGGTTTCGAGGGTGTCGGCCGTGGCACAGCCCGCGGGGTTGGTGTGTTTGATCACCGCGGCCGCTGGCTCGTCGAACTCCTTGATGAGGTTCAACGCGCCGTCGGCGTCGTTGTAGTTGTTGTAACTCAGCGCTTTCGCGCCCTCGTTTCGCTGCTCGGCGTGGACTACCGACGGCTCAGCACTGGTATAATCCGCATAGACGGCAGCCTCCTGGTGTGGGTTTTCCCCATAGCGAAGCGTCTCGAGGCGGTCACTCGAGGCCACTCGGCGTGCGGGCAGCCCATCCCCGGCGCTGTCGGCGTCGATGACTACCGTTCCGGCCTCGTGATCGACGTCCACTGCACCGGCGGCGAACCACGAGACGGCTCGTGGGTACGCCCGGAACTCGCCCTCGTAGAGGACGCGTGTTTTGAGGTCGGCTTCGGTGTCGCCATCGTAGACTGGGACGGGCTCTTGGGTCACGATCGGGCCGCTATCGACGGCGTCCTCGAGTACGGCTCCCGTCTCGTCGGTGGCGTCGGTGACGACGTGGACCGTACAGCCGGTGACGGAGACGCCGGCCTCGAGGGCGTCCCCCCACGCGTTCATCCCGGGGAACGACGGCAAGAGCGAGGGGTGAACGTTCAGCGTTGTCGGCTGCGCATCGAGGAAGGTGTCCGAGAGGATCCGCATGTAACCGTCGAGGCACACCAGATCGTAGGTGTAGTTCGCGAGGGCGGCGTTGATCGCGCGTTCGTGTTCACGACGGCTCATCCCGTCCTCGAGGGCGACGACCTTGGTGGGAATCCCGCGTTCGGCGGCGGCCTCGAGCACTGGTGCCTCGGGGTTGTTCGTCAGGATGACGTCGAATTCGGCCCCGCCAGGGTTTCGCTCCGCAATATGCAACAGGTTCCGTCCGCGATTGCCGGCGAGTCCGGCGAGTCGTGTCATAGTCAGACGGGCGGTGTCGACGGTGAAAGTGGTTGCGGTCTCGAGCGAGTGACTATACACTCATGTGCATATTTTCGTGCCCTTTCCCGTTTTTTCTCGAAAACCTATACACGCCTGTGGGATCGATTCCGGCATCCTTTTGAGCGCCGCTGGTCCATCCTCGCACATGACTGACGCCCACGCGCTGTACGCCGTCTCCCCGCTCGACGGCCGATACCGGTCCCGGACACAGCCGTTGTCACCGTACGCGAGCGAGGCCGCGCTCATGCGTGCCCGGATCCGCGTCGAAGTCGAGTACCTCATCGCCCTCGCCGACCTCGAGGCAACCCCACTAGAGCTCGATGCGGACGAACGGGCCCACTTGCGGGTGCTGTACGAGGAGTTCGATGCCGAGGACGCCGCGCTGGTCAAAACGCTCGAGACCGAGGGTTATGGCGAGTTCGAGGCGACCAACCACGACGTCAAAGCCGTCGAGTACTTTATCCGCCACCACCTCCCCGCCGAGAGCGACGCCTCACCGTGGATTCACTTCGCGCTCACGAGCGAGGACGTGAACAATCTGGCACACCGGCTGCTGGTCCGGGGAGCCATCGAGGACGTTCTCCTTCCCGCACTGCACGAGGTCAGCGACGCCCTCTCGGAGCTGGCACGAACCCACCGTGACGTGCCGATGCTCGCCCGCACCCACGGCCAGCCAGCCACGCCGACGACCTTCGGCAAGGAGATGGCCGTCTACGCCGCTCGCCTCGGCCGGGCAACGGGTCGACTCGCCCAGGCCACGGACGCCCTCGAGGGGAAATTGGGGGGTGCCTCCGGGACCTACGCGGCACACGTGGCCGCCTATCCGGACGTTGAGTGGCCGGCGTTCGCCCGTGAGTTCGTGACCGACCTGGGCTTCGAGTGGACGCCCTTGACGACGCAGGTGAATCCGTGTGACGACCTCGCGGCCGTGTTCGACGCCTGTGCGGGGGCGAACAACGTGCTCCTCGATCTCGATCTCGATATCTGGCTCTACGTCTCCGATCGATATCTGGGCCAGGAGGCCGTCGACGGCGAGACTGGCTCGTCGACGATGCCACACAAGGTGAACCCCATCGACTTCGAGAACAGCGAGGGGAACCTCTCGAAAGCCAACGCCGACCTCCGATTTTTGGCCGACTACGTCACCACCTCCCGGCTCCAGCGTGATCTCTCCGATTCGACGGTCAAACGGACCATCGGTGGGGCCTTCGCCCACTGTCTCATCGGCTACACCAAAACCCGCGACGGCCTCGGGAAGGTCGTCCCGAACGAGCCAGTCATGCGTGCGGACCTCGAGGACACCCCGGCGATCATCGGCGAAGCCGTCCAGACGATCCTCCGCCGCGAAGGCCAGGACGACGCCTACGAACAGGTCAAAGCCCTCACCCGCGGCCGAGAGGTCACCCTCGAGGACTTCCGGACGTTATTCGACGACCTCGGAGTCGACGACGACGTTCGCGAGGAACTGCACGCACTCACCCCCGAAACCTACGTTGGCGTGGCGAGTGGCCTCGTCGAACAGGACTTCGAAGACTAGCACTCTGGCAGGCGTCGACTAGACGTCAGCCCCGTTTCTCCAATCGATTTTACCACAGCTCTAGCTTGGAAACACACTACGCACTCAGTGCCTCAGACTCGAGGTAGTGTACACCGGTTTCCTCGATCGACAATTCCCAGAGCTTTCGGGCCGTTTCCGGGTTCTTCGCTGCCGGTGCTGGCTCCTGACGTGCCGGATACCCGCGCATGTTCAACAGGCCGTTCGGGCCGTAGTAGGCCCCACCCTCGACGTCGGGTGCCGTCGCCCCGTACAGCGTCGGCAACGCACCCTTGGCCGAGGATTGGGCGAAGACGGTGTTCGCGACGGTCATCATCGCCAGTTGGATCCGAGACCCCTTCGCTCGAGCGACCCGTAGTTGCAGGTCCGTGTTGGCGTAGCCGGGGTGGACGGTGACGCTCGTCACGTCTCGATCGGCGGCCACGAGTCGACGGTGAAGTTCGGTCCCGAAGAGGACGTTGGCGAGTTTCGACTGGCTGTAGGCCTCCCAGGGGTTGTAGCTGTGCTCGCTGTGGAGGTCCTCGAAGTCGATCCGGCCTCGTTCGTGCATCCCACTCGAGACGGTGACGACCCGGCCGCCGTCAGCGATGTCCTCGAGGAGGTGGCCGGTGAGCGCGAAGTGGCCGAGGTGGTTGATTCCGAGTTGGTTCTCGAAGCCGTCTTCGGTCGTTCCGTACGGGATTGCCATGACGCCGGCATTGTTGAGGAGGCCGTGGATTTCCGTGCCGGCGAGGCGGTCAGCAAAGTCGTGGATCGACTCGAGACTCGCCAGGTCGAGGATTTCGATCTCGAGGTCGGCGTGGCCGACGTCGGCGTGAATCTCGCCGGCTGCGGCCTGTGCCCGCTCACGGTTTCGACAGGCCATAACGACACTACCCCCGGCTCGGGCGAGTTCGCGGGCGGCCTCGAGCCCGATACCGCTGTTCGCGCCGGTGACGACGTACCGTTGGCCAGTGAGGTCGGGAATATCGTCTGCGGTCCAGGTCATAGCGGCGGTTAGGTCCGAAATGATTTGGCTACTTGGGTCCCGGATGGTGGCTCAGCGCTGACTCGAGCGTCGTCTTCATCGAATGCACAGGTGGCGACCTCGGGCCGTCTCGTTGTTGTCCCCACCGATACCACACTCAGGTGTCGAACAACCCCGACACGTCGTCGCGTTTCGATCGTTCCCTCGCGACGTGGCCCTCGAGTCGGTCGAACACGAGGGCCCGGGTTTCGGGTTCGGTGAGGAAATCATGCAACAAGGCGAGAAAGTCGCTCGTGCCGCCTTCGGTGAGGTCTCCTCGAGCGAACTCGATGGCGTCTTCGACGACGCGTTCCTCGTACCCTAACTCCTCGGCGAGCACCGCGGCAGCGACGAACGTTTCCGCCGGTTTCAGCCCCTCGAGCGTCACCTTCTCGCCCTCGTGGGTCAGCGAACGGGGCTGGCGGCGCTCGATGACGCCCGGATCGCTCGCGAACGTCTCGAGTTCGTCTCGAACAGCACTGACATCCACCCCGCGATAGGTTTCGGGGAGGGAAGCGAGATAGTCCCCTGCACTCTCGGCGAGCCCCGTCGCCCCCGCCCAGTTTCGGTTCGTGGCATGGTAGACGGCGGCGGTGAACTGGATCAACCCGTGTAACAGTAACTCGTCGTCGGTGCCCGTCTCGAGCTCGAGCCAGTGGGCTTCCCAGGCGTCGTGAGCGGCGTGATAGTAGCCGTCGTTGTAGATGGCGACCCCGGCTCGGAGTGACGCACGCATGGCAGTGGGTAGGGGCTGGAGGTATAAAATGCCGGATACTCACCGCCTCCGGCGGGGCGGGCAGCCAACAGTGGTACGCGAGGAGGGGACGGATCGGGGAATCCGCCCGGCCGGTCTCTCCCGGCACGCCACAACCGTTTGACAGGGGGCGCACGCGGACACCGCCACCGGCCACGGCGGTACTCGAGTGGACGGCGAGTTATGATATGAGTATGGGGCCGTTTCGAGCGTGTACGGTGTCCCTAGGCGATGGTATGGAGCGCCTGTGTCGTGGCTATTCCTCGAATCCGTCTTCCCATCGGAACGTGCCGTTTCGTTGGATGACCTCGCCGTCGACCTCGAGGCGAGAGTCCTCGCTCATGTCGGTGATCATGTCGGTGTGGACGGCCGATTCGTTGCCGGTTTCTCCCTCGGGAAGACAGGCATCGTAGGCTCGCCCCACGGCGAGGTGGACGGTGTCGCCCATCTTCTCGTCGAAGAGGATGTTGTCGGTGAAGCGATCGATGCCGCGATTCATGCCGATTCCCAACTCGCCGAGTCGACGGGCTCCCTCGTCGGTATCGAGAATCTCGCCGACGACGCCCTCGCCTTCGGCGGCGTCGTGATCGACGACCTCGCCGTCTTCGAACTCGAGACGGACGTCCCGGACTGACTCGCCGTTGAGCGTCATCGGGACGTCGAACAGGACTGTTCCCTCCGTCGCGTACGGGGCCGTGAAGACCTCGCCACTCGGGAGGTTGTGTGAGTCGTATTTCACCGACGCGGCACTGTTGACGGCGGTTCGACCATCGATCGCCATCGTGAGATCGGTGCCCTCTTTGACGAGCCTGACTTCGGATCCTGAATCGAGGACCGTTTTCATGTTGTCCATCTCCTCGGCGAGTGACTCCCAGTCGCGAAGGATGGCGTCGTAGGCGAAATCCTGGTACTCGCCATAGGCCATTCCGGCTTGCTGGGCGAGCGAGCGGGTGGGGTGGACGGTCGACACCCAGCGGGTATCGTAGCGGGCTTCTCGAACGGCTTTTCGGGCCGTTCGGTAGTCCTGTCGACGCTCGCTCGGGACGTCAGCCATCGCCGCGGTGTTTCGCCCGCCACCGATCGACAACACGACGTCGGCTGCTTCGTACAGGGCCTGTTCGTGTGCCGGGTTCTCGGTAAACGCCCCCTCGTGGGCCTGCAGATAGGCGCGGCTGATCTCACTCGAGGCATACGTCGCCAGCAGGTTTGCCCCTCGAGCGCCGAGTGCTTCGGCCACTGCGACGGCGAGGTCGTGGGCGTCCGGCCCGACCGAGAGGACCACGTTATCGCCCGCTTCCACCTGTGCGCTCCAGTCGACCAGCACCGCTGCGTGCTCGTGTACGCGTTCGTCCATACCCGGGGTGTCTCGAGGAACGACCTAAACCCTCCGCGTTTCGGTGGTGCCTGCCGCCACCGTGGTAACGTTCTTGGGCGCGGGCATCACAGTGGCAGGTATGGCCACCATCTTCAGCCAGATCGTCGCCGGGGACATTCCCGCTCGAGTCGTGTACGAAGACGAGACGACCTTCGCGTTTCTCGACGCGAACCCCCTCGCCCCGGGCCATACCCTGGTCATCCCGAAAGACGAGTACGAACGGTTGAACGACGTTCCGGCGGACGTTGCCACGGACCTCTACGCCACGATCCATCGCCTCGTCCCGGCAGTCGAAGCCGCTGTCGACGCCGACGCGACCACCGTCGCGTTCAACAACGGCGAGGCTGCCGGACAGGAAGTCCCCCACGTCCACTGCCACCTCGTCCCCCGATTCGAGGGCGACGGGGGCGGGCCAATCCACGCAATCGCCGGGGAGACGCCCACACTCGAGGACGACGACCTCGACGCTATCGCGGACGATATCGAAGCGCTCGTCTGAACCAAGACAGGGCGAACCCGTCCGTGAGGATTATACCACTGGCACACCCTCGAGCAGATATGCTCACCCTCGCAGGGTTCGCGGAGCGGTTTCGTGCCCATCCCGTCGCCGCGACGATCGAACTCGGGAGTTTGCTGGGCTGTTTCGCCCTGCTGGGTGCCACGGTCGCGGCCATCGCGAGTGGTCCCCCGATGGGCACGCTCGCGGCGGACTGGCTCTGGCTCGCGATCATCGTTTTTGGCGGTTTTTTCGTCGTCTTCTGGACCCTGCTCGTGCCGTTGTACGAGCGGACGCTGCTGTGATGAGGCGAACGGGAGGAATGCTGGCGGCCAGATTAGTCGTCCGCGGCGTACGCCGTCCTGTCCTGAGCCAACTCACTCGAGACGAGCCAGCCGTCTTCGTTCGCTCGAGCGCCGACCTCGGGCTGGAAGACCCACGCACAGAGGACGAGGATGGGAATCATGGAGACGCCGACGATGGCGTAGCCCACGTGGAGGTTCGGCAGGAACGGAGCCGAGAACGCGAGCGGGTAGACGACGCCACCCACGGTGCCGACGCCGCCGACGACGCCGGCGACGCTGCCCGAATTGTCCGGAAACATGGCGGGGACCTGTGCGAAGATGGCCCCTTCGGAGAACGCACAGCCGAGGCCGACGAGGAATCCGGCGGCGACGGCGATGTAGATGTTGCCGGTGAGTCCGGCAAGCGTCATCCCGAACATCGTCAGGACGACGAAGACGAGCGTCGCGAACGTCCACTGATCGCGGTAGCGCCCTTCGAACCAGGGGAGGAGGGTAATCTCTTTGCGGGCAACGAGATCGCTGATGTAGCCACCAAAGGGCCTGAGCAGGCCTGCGGCGATGGAGAACGTCGCGGCGAACGTCGCGGCGATGACGAGATCACCCTGGCCAAACCCCTCACGATAGTACGTACCGAGCCAGCCGTTCATCGCGAGCTCGAGGCCGAAGGTCATGATGTAGGCCACTGAGAGGACGACGGCTCCGTAGCGGGTGGCGATGAACAGGAACTGTTTGAACCCGGCACCCTGTTTCGTTGCGAGGCGCTTTTGTTCGCTTTTCGCGGGTTCGCCGTAGATGTAGTAAATCACGCCGAGGACGATGGCGAGGACACCCGTATAAAAGAAGGCCGCGCGCCAGTTCGTCGCGAAGAGTGGATCGCTGTAGCCGTCACCGAAGATCCGCGGGAGGGTAAAGTACGCCCCGAGGCCGGCCCCGGCGTTCCCGATGCCGGCGAAGACCCCCTCTGCCGTGCCGAGTTGTTCCTCCTCGAACCACTCGGAGACGTGCTGGATGCCGATGACGAACGTGATCCCGGCCAGGGAGGCGATGATCCGTGAGCCCATGAATACCTCGTAGCTCTGTGCGAAAGCACTGATGATCGAGAAGCAGCCGACGACGACGAGCGTCCAGCTCGCGGTCACGGGTGCCCCGTATCGGTCGGTGAGCGGCCCAATGATGAGTCGTCCTACCGGGACGGCGACGATGGCGGCGCTGGCGACGATCCCTAACTGCGCCACCGAGAGCCCGAACGTTTCGGCGATTTCGCCCGTGTACGGGGCGAACGAAAACCAGATGACGAACCCGAGATTGAACATGGCTGTCGCCAACACCAGGGTCCGCCACTTCCCGTGTATCATGCCACCACCGAAGAGACTAGCCCGCCCGGAGCGTCACACTCGAGCGACACCAGGACGGTCGCCACGGCTCGCTCCCCGTTTCCTGGCCGTTCGTTCCTCTTTCCCCGACGCAGTGGCTTGGCCCGGAACATTCTCACACCCTCTGGCTAGGAACGTGTGGAGCATAAACGCCATCATCGACGAACGGTCGGTGGCTGGTACCACTGGTCACCCGACAGACTTTCGGTGGGCTGACTGGACACGACTGCTCCCTCGAGAACGACCGTGTCGTCATCGACCCACGCCCAAAGCCACGGGCTTCCGCCTCAAATCGCTGGTGAGACCGTCCCAGTTTGCACACAGGTCACCGACACAGTTGGTGAAGCGGGCCACGGCGGCCGCTCTCGCTCACCGGAAGTAGTCGTCGTCCTCGAACGGCTCGTCCTCTCCATCGACGCCGAGGACGTCGAGCGCCGTCACCTCAGCACCCGTCTCGAGCAATCCTGCGACGCTCGGTTCCGTCCGGCCGTTGTCGCCGCTGATGAGTTCCTTGATGTAGAGCCCACCCTCGCCGTGGACTCGAATCTGTGCCCGCGTGGGCTCGAGCAACTCGCCGTCGATGTCGTACACCGTTCGCTCGCGGGTGAGGTTTGCCCGACGGTGGTCCACTCGCTCCGGTGTGTACTGCTCGACGGTGGTTCCCTCGAGTGCCTCGAGTGCCGCTCGAAAGGTGTCCTCGTCCACAGGGGACGCGAGACGAACGTCCGCCCGGTACTGTTTACTCGCGTCGAGTTCCTTGACCCGCTCGACCATCTCGTGGGTCGCCAGTCGAAGGCCTTCGACCTCGACGGCACCGTCGGCCGCGTCGTTGATCGCCACCTCGAGCGCCTCGACGTCCGGCGTCCGGCGGGTGGGTCGCTTCACCTCGAGGACGAACGGTCGTCCTGCCCCGAGCATCAGGGCGTCGACGTCTTCGCGACCCGCGCCGTGGAAGGTCCCCTCGTCGCCGTCCATCGCGTCGACGACGTGCGGGCGGACGACCTGTTCGACGCTCACGTCGTAGAGATAGCCCGACCCGTCACAGTAGGTGCAGGGTTCTTCGCCGTCGTCGCCGAGTTGGGCGCCACTCCCGCCACACTCCCGGCAGGGCCACTCCGTCTGTGGGATGTCCCGCTCGAGTTTGCGGTAGCGGCCGTAGACGAACGCGGGATTGATCTGGACGTCGACGGCGTGGCTCGTGACTGCGTCGCCGGCGATCGGATCGAACGCCTCGAGATCGATCACGATCAACACGTCCGGGCGGCTGAGGTCGAACTCGGCATCGGTTCGCTCGCCCAGTCGGCGGCCAACCTCGCGGTTGACTTCGCGTTTCAAGGGTTCACCAGCGTCCTCGGGGAGCCCGGCGTCTTCTCGGAGCAATCGGTCGTTTTCCTCGACGAGCGGGGGAACCCGGGTCCCGATCTGGTAGGTCTCGAATTCGATTCCCTCGAGCGTCGCAGCGATCGTGTCGGCGAGTTCGTCGAACGTCCCGCAGTACCCTTCACACACCCAGCAATCGGCGGGTGTGTCCGGTTCGAAGTCCTCGTCATCCTCGAGGGCGATCGTGGTTCGGAGCGCTCGCCCCCGGTCGTCGTTGCCGAGGCCGAAACTCCGGTCGGCGACGGGCCGTCCGAGACAGGCGTCACAGAGCGGGCCTGACTCGAGCAGGCGACGAGCGGTGTCCGGTATCGTCATATCACGGTGTGTGGGGGCTGGGGGTAACACGCTTTCCATTCTCCGGTTGGAAGCCGGCCAGGGGGGATGAGCTTTACAGTCGTGTGGCCCTACAACTCGGATATGGACTCATCGCGACTGGATCGCCGTCGCTTTCTCTCGCTCGCCGGGGCGGGGGCGGCGGCCGCCCTCGCCGGCTGTGCGGAGCCGGGGGCGACGACGACGCAATTCAATCAGAGTACGACGGCCAGCGTCGAGATCGATGACGCGAACACAGCGGAGGGATCGGCGTACACCGACGTCTACGAGGCCGTCAACGGCGCTGTCGGGCTCGTTCAGGTGCAAGGAGAGGGCGGTTTCGGCGGCCCTGCCCAGGGTGAAGGCTCGGGGTTCGTCTACGAGGGGGGCTACGTCGTCACCAACGACCACGTCGTCTTCAGCGACACCACCGTCGACGTCGATGTCCAGTACATCGGCGGCGAGTGGACGGACGCCACGGTCGTCGGCACGGACTTTTACAGCGATCTCGCCGTGCTCGAAGTCGATCAGGTCCCCGACGTCGAGCCACTGGCACTGAGCGAGGAGCTGCCCGTCGTCGGCCAGGAAGTGCTTGCCATTGGTAACCCGGTCGGCCTCGAGGGGTCGATGTCACAGGGGATCGTGAGCGGGGTCAACCGATCGATTTCGCCGGCCTTCCACGATTTCTCCTACCCGAACGTCGTCCAGACGGACGCCGCGGTCAATCCCGGCAACAGCGGCGGCCCGCTGGTCGACATGTCCGGAGAGGTCGTCGGTGTCGTTCACGCAACCCAGGGTGAGAACATCGGGCTGGCGATTTCGTCCGCATTGAGCCAGCGCGTCCTCCCTGCCCTGATCGAAGACGGCGAGTTCCAGCACTCCCACATCGGGATCCAACTGGTACCCGTCGATCCGACGATCGCCGAGGCGAACGACCTCGAGGACCCGTCGGGCATTCTCGTCGTCGACGTCGAATCCGGCTCGCCAGCGGAGGGCGTCTTCGAGGTGAGCGATGAAGGCGGCAGTGTCCCCGTGGGCGGGGACGTCATCCGGGCGATCGACGACGAACCGATTCCCGATAACCACGCCCTCTCGAGGTACCTCGCCCTCGAGACCGATCCCGGGGACACCATCGATGTCACCGTGCTCCGTGATGGCGAGGAGACGACAGTCGACCTCGAGTTGACCGAACGGCCGGAACCGGACGAAGCGATGCCCTAGCTGACACGAGGTCTCTCGCTTCAACTGCTCGAGTAATACCCACTTACAGGTAACCATGGGTGACTATCACGGATCTCTGGCCATTTTCCGGTGAGCCACCGGTAATCGGCAGGAAACGCCCTCGTGTCAGCCAGTAGTGTCCTGATAACAATAGGCTTCCCCTGCTTACAGTCGACTCCAGGAGAGTCCACAACCCTCTCATGACGCCTCCAGCCCCTCCACACGCTGTCCGCCCCTCGAGTGAGCCCCGACCCAGTCCGACTCGAACGAGTCTGACGGCCATCGGGCGCTCGAGGGTTGTGTATTGCCCACGGTTTGCCGACGCTCGGACGACCGCTTTCCCAGGCTCGCCTTCCGTGAACCACATCGCCGCTAACGAGAGAGACCGATGTACTTCAGCCAGACCATAACTGCCGTGAGCTTCTGGGTCGGGACGTTGCTCCCGTTCGTCTACCTGCCGGTGTTCATCACTGGGCTTAACTCGACGACACGCCTGGGGCTCTTTTTCGCCCTGATTACGATCAACGTCGTCGCGTTCGTGCTCGGGCACGAGTATCCCGGCTCGCGCGACCGATAGCGGCTCCTTCCTTTGAGTCTGTTTGCTCTGTAGACCTCCTCGAGCAGTGCCAGGTATCCACCCTTCTGCCTCCCTACCTTTTTACTGCGGGTCCTCACTCCGTTCGTTCGAACCGCTTGCAAAAATCTACGCTAAAAAGCCGGCCGTCGCGGGCTTTTGGCATCAACGGGTTTTGCCGGGGGTTGAGGCTGGCGTCTGCGACGTCAGCTGATTCCCCCGGCAAAAGAGGTTGCTGTAAGCAGCACGTGTCACTCTCGGGTGAGACAGTCCCGGTTTATTGTGCATGGGTAGCGGGTCAACCCGAGAGAGGCGGTGACTGAACCGGTGATGACGTCTCACAGACCGTTTCAGCCGTCGGGATCGTCACCATCGCCCCCTCCCTCGCTATCAGCGTGTGCCGACGTCGAAAGCGCCGCCACGTCCCCGGCCGCTGGCTCGTCGGGAAGGGCCGCGATACACGGATAACAGAGCAAGTGACTCGAGCCGTCGTCGAACTCGAGGGTCATCGCAGAGCCGTCGCTGCCGTCGCGGTCGCCGAAGGTCCACAGGTTGGCGATACCGCCCGCGATCGAGACGGGACGGTCACAGCCGTCACAGGCAGTCCGGGCCATACCGAACGTGATCGCTCGAGGGAAATAGCCGTTGTGTCCGGCCCGAACCGAGACCCGGGTGTTCGCCTCGAGTGCAACCTGGGTCCTATCCCAAAACAGTACGACCGGAAGTGACATTGAAGGTACTCGCAGCCGTCAGTGCGTGCATGCACGTCCACTGCCAGGGGTGTGCGGGCTGTTGTCTCGACTGGCGGCCACTGGTCGAGGACCCGAACGCGGCCAAGGCGACTCCAGATCGGGGCCGGAGACGTGGTCCCCGACGTACTCCCATCGACGACGTGGCCTCGTTCGTTCCGCTCACGCGTGAGGACGTCCGGGCGTTCCTCGAGGCGGGACTGGGTGACGCACTCACCCCACGGCTCTGGGAAGCCGACGCTGCCGACGAGTCCGTCACTATCGACGGCTACGAGGTCGCCGCGATCGCCGGCCGTCCTGCGTTCTTCGTCGGCCTTCGAAAACCCCCGAAACTCGTCGCCCCGTTCGACCTCGAGGAGCCCACGTGGCTCCCGAGCTGTGTCTTTCTCGATCCGACCACGCTGCAGTGTCGGATCCACGACACGGACCACTACCCCGCGGAGTGTCGAACCTATCCCGCACACACCGCCGCACTCGAGGCAGAAACCGAGTGTGAACGGGTCGAGGGGGCGTTCGGCGGGAACAGGCTCTGTCGCGAGGGCGACGCGGACGACGGGTGCCCGGACCTCGCGATCGAGGTGACGACGGCTCCCGACGACACGCCGCTGTTTGGGCCACAGGCAATCGGCCAGAAACTGTTCACCTATCCCGAACCGGAGGCGCTGGAGGGGCGACTCGAGCGGCTGGCGACGGACGCACTGACGCTCGAGGACCGGGCGGTGTTCGTCGCCGTCGCGGCGGCGTCAGCGCCGGGGACGTTCGCCCTTTCTACACCACACCGTGAACGGGCACGAACGCAGGTGCTCGAGGCCGATTCCTGGGTTGGCCGTGCCTGTCGCTCGTGGGCCGAACGCGCCCCGGAGCCAGCGCAGTGGGGGACAGCCACTGACGACGATCAGGACCGGGTAACGGAGGCAGTCGAAGGAGCCCACGGGGCCCCGGAAACGCCTGGCTGGGACCGTTCGTAAGTGTGTCCTGAGCGGTGCGGTCGCTCACAGACCGCGAGCGTGACAGCGGGGGAGCTGTCAGGAACACCAGGAGAGAACTAGTTGGATTTGATCTCGCGGAACTGATCGAGCAGGTCGTCGGCTGATTCGCCGGAGTCGTACTCTATCGTCCCGTGATGGATCGTCCGTTCGTCGTCGAAATCGGTATCGACTTTGGAAGCCTGGCGTTCACGGCGCTCATGTTCGTCTTCGTCATAGGCACCCATTGACATGGTAAGTACAGACAACGTAGGCGTGTCCGACATATGAATGTAACGGTCGTTCACGTTTTCGCGCTCGAAAGAAAGGAAGACGTATGCCGGACCATCACGTACGTCCACTCGTGGCCCGGCCGCTTCGCTTTCGATACTCGCCCCAGCACTGGAGTGAACAACGCGTTCACGACGATATTTTTCGTCCTCTCGACCGAAACCTCGGCGCTCGAGCCGCCGGTCCCTGGTACGCCATCTCGGGGTCGTGGGACACGCACCGCTTCGAAATGGCAAACGGGGACATCGCGCTCTTCGCCCGTACGGACGGGGAGGCCTACTGGATGGGGAACACCGAAACACCCTCGTCGCTGTGGCGAACGGATAAATTCGGCTGGGAGGAGGTTCCGTACCCGGTGGCCCGGTGGGCCCAACGGGAACTGCTCGCGACCCTCCACGAACGCGACCCCTGGCTCGCCGACTACCCCTATCTCTCGTGGTTTTTCCTTCCAGTATTCATGTCGAAAGACGGTCGGGAATCGACGCGGGCGTTCTTCCGCGAACACGCCGCGGGATTCCCCGACGCGTCTCGACGGGAGACGACACGCTACATCGAGGGCATTCTCGAGACTGGGGCCCTCGATGACTACCGGGACGTGATGGCCGGCAAACTGGGCACGAGTCCGCACGTCGATCGGGTGCGGATGAGCGCGGCGATGGCCGAATTCATCGCCGCCGATATCCTCGTCGACAGTGGCTACGACATCACGCCGGAGATCGAGGTCACGACCGGGCACTCACTCGATTATCGAGCTGTGGATCCCGAGACGAACACGAACGTCCTCGTCGAAGTAACCAGGCCTCAGCCACCCGCAAACCGGGCGGCTGCGGGCCCCGTGGCCGCCGTTCGTGACACGGCCGAGACGAAGACGAGCGGCCAACTCGCCAACCACGGCGGCGGCGCGACCCTCTTCGTTGACTGCTCGAGTTTCCCGGACGACGCCTGGCGGATGGTCCGTGGGGAACAACCGGATGTCCGACACCGTCCCGCGGTCGTCTATCGAGCCCG
>LFFM01000142.1_pt1 | contig 44729 bp, 37 predicted proteins | sample 643131 | NCBI WGS metagenome assembly LFFM01 (sample SAMN03777445, study PRJNA286221) | soda lake metagenome | biome: soda lake; feature: Kulunda steppe; material: water; isolation source: sample Tc-Br brine of Tanatar trona crystallizer | place: Russia: Kulunda steppe | collected 2011-07 | reverse complement strand
GGCGAGGACTGGGCGGCGAGGGCAAGGCGCGGTGACGAGGCGATGCCTTAGCATCGTCGAGGAGCCGCAACACAGCCATCGTCGTTCAGCACCGCCGAGAGCCCCGGCGTAGTTTCGAAGGGCAGCAGTAGTAGGACAAATGCAATACGCATTCTACGGCATTTTTGAAGAGAAGGTCGATCTGAAACCGCTTATTTGATGCCCTGATAAGCTGTCAAAATAATCTCGGACCGAGCGGCCCAAGACTACTCGGTCGCGATGCTCCCAGCGCAGCCCAAGAGTCCTTCTTCGCTGTGCTCAGCGCACTTCACATCGTCTCATAATACGGACTGGCCGTGAGGCGAAAGCATCGCCGTGGCGGTGCGAGGCAGGAGACGACCCGGAAGACACACCCGAAAGCGGGGACGTGTCCGTCACAACCCCGACGTTCTTTTCGGGAAAACGTGTTTTACAATTTATTACACAAAAAAGCCCCCATGTGTGGCGACAACAAGAGTACACGGGGTCGGTGCGGCGCAGTGCTGCGACTCGGCCATTGACATCACTCTTGGGTCCGTCGCGAACAGGGTTTTCCGATGATCGAATTTGTCTGGCAGAGTTTCGAATATTACGGTGTGTGGCTTTACCCGATGACGATCCTGGCGCTCGTCGGCCTTATGTGGCTTCCAGTTCAACTGGTGGTGGTCCACTTCGGAACGCCTCCCAATAACTGGCAGCCCGTAAGTCTACTACGGATATCATGGGTTGCGGTACCACTGGCGATCGCTGTGATCTGCTGTGTGGGCGTCGGCATGATTTCGATGAACGCAGTGGAGGCCATGGCGGGGGCTACGGGGTGGGAGATAACGCGTGACGCCCACCGGGGAGCCGGCGGCTGTATTGTTGTCGCGTTTTTGGGCGGCCTGTATTGCGCGGTGTTGGGAGGGCTGGCCACAGTTGCCATGGGGATTGGCGGCATATTCGGTGACAGGTCCTTATCCGGGGTCGGTGAGATGGACGGGATTAGGGGCGCTGCCGGTGGGGTCTGTTTTGTGGTTTTGGCCAGTGTGGCCGTGGTCATTTTCCAACTTGGTAGTCCCGAAGGAGCTTACGACGGCATATCAATATTTTCCCGCGGGGCCCTGGCGTTGACGGTTCTGGCAGGGGGGATCGGTTGTGGGTTGGCGGCCCTGAGTCGACCGGCCGCCGGAGACGAACACGGCGGTGGACGAGGGCCGGCGCGGTATACCGCTGCGGCAACCTATCTATTTGCTCTGGGTGGCGCAGTCGTCGCCGGTGTCGCTGTCCAGGGCCGGCTGGTGCTGGATGCCCTCGAGCAAAGCACGCCGGAAAACCGCGGGCGTCTACTCGAGACCGGGATGGAATTGATGGGAGGAATTATTCAAATTGGCGCAATATCGGCGGCGATCACCGGTGTCGTGGTACTCGGCGCGATGGTGGTATCCGGCGATGGCAAACCCCATCGAGGATGCACTGCCGACAAGGTCTCCGGTGGTGTGGCGGCGCTGATTTTGCTTGCCGCCATCGCCGTTGCGGCGAACGGTCTACTCGAATTTTGGCCCGAATTCGAGTCCGCTGTTGGATAGTGCGGATTGAGATGACGGGTGGGGCGAAACGGACATAGATGCCGGGGACGTCAACCCCCCGAAATTGTCACAACCAAAAGCGCTCCCGGGAGGATTCGCCCCCCTCCCGTCGGGCACGCAAACTGAAGTAGGATTCGATCGAGCACGACGTTCCTTCGAGCAAAATCGCAGCCGAGACTTGTCAAGAATACGACTGAAGCCGCGACGGTTTTGTCTTCTCGGTCCGCGCTTCGATGCGTCGAGGGGGGACTGTCGTGTCGTGTTATCGATATCGCTATGTAATCGATACGACGGGCAATAAAATGACCATCGATGGGGCGATGATCGAACCTTTACATGGATGCAATGAAGGTGCAGTATTCTGTGCCAATCGGGATATTGAGCCCGCAAATGGGGGTGGAATTGACGGGAGAATCACCGATGGCCGGGGTGGATTTGGCTGTCTGATAAATACAAATGGAACGAGCAATGATTGGTGACAGCAAGTGGTGGTGTCGACGAGGATCGGTGGTGATGGCAGCCATACTCCTTGCCATCGGACAATTCGGGTGTAGCGACGACGAAGAGCCCGAGACGTCCTCTAACCCCTTTCACCTCGAAATCGAGGGCGTGCCTGACGAACATACGCCAGAGGTCCTGTTGTCCGGCGACGACGGTGACGGATGGCGAGTTATCGAAGAAAGCACCACCATCGACGACCTGCGCGAGGGCACCTACGTGCTCGAGGCGCGGACCATCACCACCGAAGACAAGTCATGGTACGTCGAGTCGAGCCTTACGGAGTTTGACTTCGATCCCGAAGAGGGATTGGAGAAGCGGCTTACCTATGAGCCGCTGGAGCTGGAGGTCTCGGAAAGAGCCGTTGGATTCGGTACCGATCACGACGAAGCCGTCGATGACGAGGCGTTGTTGGGGACTACGGAGCTGTACGTCGGCGACCCGGAGGCCGAAGACTACGACCCCTATGAAGACACCCGCGAGCTCGAATTCGACGTCGAACTTCTGGATCACACATTGGAGGAGGGAGAGCTCCTTAGCTTCGAGCCCACCAAGCATCTTCCCTACGGCTACCTGGGCGAAGTCAAAAGCATTGATGACGACGGCGATGTGGTGGTCGCTACGACCCGCCGCGCTCCGCTCACCGATCTGATCCCCCAGGGCGCGATCGCCGAGGTCGGCAACATCAAATACGAAGACACCGACATTGAGCCTCTCGTCGACGAGTTTTACGCCACACCGCAGTATCTGGATCCGGAGGCTCAGGAGCTTCTGGGGGCCACCGGATTTATCCCCGACGTCGATATCGGTGACGACGGGCTTTGTTTCGAAGTCAATGATCTCGAGATCTACGACGACGATGACGGCACCGTCGAAGTCGGCGGAGAATTTTGTCTGGACGCCGATATCTCCTTTGATTTTCGAATCGTGTCGGCGACGCTCGATTACGCCAATTTTATGACGCGATTCGAAAAGAATGGAAATATCTGGGCCGACATCGACGGCGACGTCGACTTCCACACCCGCGAATCCGTGCCCTTTGCCAAGCTGCGTTTGCCGCCATTGACCTTTTCGGTGGGGCCGGTCCCGGTGTCGATCAACACCTACATACGACTGATGCTGGAGGTGGGAGCCACCGCCGACGGAGAGCTCAAAGCCGAGCTGTCGGCTTCTCACACACTGGAGACCGGTGTCCGATACTATGGAGACGTAAGCCCTGTCTTTCGATCGGACGGCTCTGCCGACAAAGCGCTCGACAACCATCTGGACAAATACAGCGTGCGAGGCGGTGTGGGGCCCAATGTGGAATTCTTGGTCTACGACACCGCAGGGCCGACCTTCGGGGTCAGCGCCTTTGCCGAATACGACGTCGAGGTCGGAGAGCGACCCTGGTGGACGCTGGGGCTCGGTCTCGGGGGATACGTTGGGTTTCGTCTGCAACTGCCCGGAATCCCTTTCTTTTCGGTCAGCGAGGAGGTTCAGGTCGCCGAGTCCATCCGGAGAATCGCCCGCTCGCCGCGCGGTGAAATCGGTGTCCAGTATTACGGGAATCAGCCGATGGACGACGACAAGGAAATGCTTCCCTGCACCCCCTACGAAGACATTGAACTTCAGCTCATCGATCCCTACGAAGAAGAACCGGAAGTCGAAGCGCGCTACCGCGAAGAAAGGGGAATCAGCTCCGTCGAGAAGGTCGGTCAGGAGACCGGCGACGACGGTGAGATCATCACCACCTGGACTGCTGACTATACGCCCTCCAAATATGGCAGCACGCAGCGCGGTTTCTTTGCGCTAAACGACTTGGATTACGAACGATGGGTGATCTGGGCCGATTTTCCGATCACCGGCTATGGCGGTCATGTGGAGGTGAAATTCGATCCGCCCGACGGTGCCGAGGACATCGATGGCGAGCTTGTGCGGCTCGAAACCGAGGGGCTGCCCGATACCGACTACCAGGAGGTCATCGACGACCATTTCGTGGATGCCTGCACGCCTCCCGGCGACTACAAGCTCGAGATGCCGGCCATCGAGATCGACGGCACGCCCTATATCCCGTCGGTCTACGAGGCTGACGACCACGCCCGACTCAACCCACTGGCCACGGGCGACAAAGACGGCGTCAGCTATCAATTCTTCGGTGGAAGTGACGAACAGGTGGCGGAATATGGCTACTACCGGACCCGGGTGGCCGTGGACTACGAAGAGGCGCCGTCGGGAAGCGTCACCTTCCGGACCGACGACGATCACTTGCTGACCGACGGACCCGCCCTGTTGAACGTCGAAGGCGTCGACGTCGACTTCGAGCAGACCTATCAATTCAGCGAGGGCAACGACGAGCATCACTTCCAATTCCACGAAGACGGCACCTACGAACTGGAGGTCGAATTCCCCGAATACAACGGCATGCCGGTCCAGGGCGGGTTGCCTCAGGGCGATGGCACCTATGAATTCGAGGTGGAAAACCACTTTGAAGTCAGCCTGTCGTTTTGGGTCGAGCCGGCGTCGGTGGATTGGCTCGACCCCGAAGAGGTCACCCTGGGCTCATCGGGGGGATCCATCGATTACGAATGGGACTCCAGTGGCGTCACCGGCTACACCGTCGAAGTCGATCCGCCGATCACCGACCCGAAGGAGCTGGAGGCCGATGACGACGAATTTACCCTCGATTTTCCGGCCAACGACGATCTGGAGACCGACACCTACGAGGTCACGTTGACCGGTCACGGCGCCAAAGAGGACGCATCGGACACCGCCGAAGTCAGCGTCAACGGTCTCGACCCGGCCACGATTGACGTTCAGCCCGCGGGGTTTGGTGCCGATGACGACGCCTCCGACGCCGCAGTGCTGAGCGTCGAGGGGCCCGATGGCGACACCTGGACCGCCACCGCCCCCTGGCCCTACACCATCGACGAGGCAATGCCCGGCGAATACACATTCGCTGAGGATTCGGTCACCGGCGACACCTACGACTTCGCCACCGACGAGACCACCGTCGAGGTGGGCGCCGGCGAGGAGACGACGGCGGCCGTTCCATACCATCCAACCACGGCGACCCTGGAGATCGGCGTTGAAGGCCCCGATGGCGTCGACCCCTCTGAGATTGCCAGCGTCGAAGGGCCCGATGGCTTCGACGAAATAGTCACCGAAAGCGGCCAGACCTTCACTCACCTCAGCCCCGGAACCTATATCGCCGGGGTCACGGACACGTCCCTGCAGCACGATGACGGCTCCACCCTGGAGGCCGTCGACACCACCCTGGACACCTCCCTTGGCGAGGGCGACAACGGCCAACTGATCGTCGAGTATGAGCGCGTCGAAGGCCAACTCCAGCTCCACCGCGACGCCAATGATGCCCCGGTCTCACCGAGTGTCGACGTCTACGACGACAACGGCCAGTTGGTGACGACCGTCGACGATGACGACGATGAACTCTGGCTGGAGCCCGGCGTGTACACGCTGGAGGCCGACGACTACTACGACGCCGACGAGTTATTTTACCCCGCAGGACTCGGCGAGGTGGTCATCGACGCCGACACCATCACCACCGCCGACGTCGAATACCGGCAGGTTAGCGCCTCCTTCGATGCCTCCCCGAATACGGTGCGCCCCGGCGACCCGGAGACCACCCTGCAGTGGGATGTGGACGCCGACACCGATCATATCGACCTGTCCATCAGCCCCGACGTAGGCTCCATCGGCGCCGCCGGCGACCAGACGGTCACCCCCGACGTCGACGAAGACGACGACTCCTACACCTACACGTTGGCCGCCAGCGGTGACACAGGCTCCGTCGAATGGACAGTGGAACTCAACGTCAGCGAAGACGACTTGATTTTGGAATACTTTACCGTCGACGGCACCGACGAGGTCTACGTCGAGCCCGGCGACGAGGTCACCTTCGAGTGGAGCGTCATCGGTCCCGAGCCCGACTGGTATACCATTCCCTTTGACGACTCCGATTACGATGACGGGCTGCCCATGGAAGGCTCCGAGACCGTAACCACCGACGAGCTGTGGTGCTGGGGTCCCGAATGCCTGCTGGAACTGGGCACACCTGAGGGAGACTACCAGTCCGAATGGATATACGTGCATCACGCCGATCCCCCTACCCTCTACGCCGATGACGACTTCCACATGATGCCCGGACGAACCGCCGAGTTCGAAATCGATATCGGCCACGAGATGTACGGCACCGAGGGGAGCTTCGAGCTCGAAGAAGATACGATGATCGACGAGATCGAAATGGAGGACGACAACGAGTACTGGCAATTCGACAGCGACTACACCTCGCCCACCATCGAAATCACCGCCGCCGACGATGCCATCGGCGTCGAAGAGGTGGAGCTGACGGCCAGCAATGAATTCGGAGAGGACACCACCACCTTCGACGTCCACTTCGGCGTCACCAGCGAAGACGACGACGAAGACGATCCCGTACCCGGTTCGCTTCGCTGGGCTGTCGAGGAACAAAGCGAGCCCGACGATGAAATCCGCTTTGATCCCGACCTATTTGCCGACACCGACGAGCCGGGGACCATCGAATTGGAGGCACCGATCGTCGTCGAACACAGCCTCACCTTTGGCGGCCATGATTCAGAGGCCACCAAAGTACAGGGGCCGCAAGATGAAGGTGGAGTCTTTGAGCTCGATCGCGAGCCCGACACCGCCGATGAGATGTTCGTGGTCTTCGAAGACCTGGCCATCGTCGACGCCGCCGGTGGCGCCATCGGCGGCGCTGTGCCCGGCACCCTCTCCTCCGACTCCAACGAAAAGGGGTTGGACGTCGTCGTCGACGGGCTGCGAATCGCAGATAACGGTGGCCACGCCATTAATCTGATACTTCCCGAAAAAGACGAATATGAGCCCGGCTACACGCCCTACAGCGCCGTGACCATCATCGACACCGTCATCGAGTCCAATGATGGCGAAGCCGTCACGGTTCGCGGCGGTGAGTCGGTGGAGATCATCTCCAGCCACATCGAAAACAACAGTCTGTGGTGGGATGGCAGTGGCGACGCTCCCCCCTATGCGGTCAGTATCAACGGCCTCGCTCACAGCGCAGATATCGCCGATCCGCGAATTGTCATCGAAGATACGGATATCGTCGAAAATATGGGCCGGGGTGTCCGTGTAACCGGAGGTCCCTTTGAATTCATCGACTCCACCATCACCGCCGACCCCGACTACAACGGTTCGTTCTGGCTTTCCGGAATCACCTTCGACTGGAATGACGGCGTCGAGTATCCCCAGATATTCGAACTCGCCGGGTACAGCTCCATCACCGGGTTCTCCTACGCCATCAACGCCACCTCGGAGTTCGACTACCAGGTCTGTCTCGACGTCGGAGCTGACGTGATCTTCGATAGCGACAACAGCGATGTTCACGAGTTCATCGCTCAATGCGGTGATTGAGAACGGGTCCAGAGGTGATTGGACCGACGAGCTTGGACCCTGATTTGCTGGGTTTGACCGCTCCTGAGGAGCGACCGGAAGATGCCGCCACTAAGCCGCCGTGGCTTTGAGCTGTGACCACGCCTTCTGGGCCTCCCGCCAACGATCATAGGCCTCGTTGTTGCGAAACCCGATCAGAGACGCCAGGGCCGTGCCGAGAAAACCGCTGGCGAAGGTCAGCGCCATCAACAGTTGTGGCTCTAACCGGTCGGCGAGTACAACGGAGATGCCGATAAATATCAGCAAACCGATCAGGTGAGGGTAGGTGAAGCTGATGAGCTTTGTCGGCGAAATCCGTCGTGTGACAATCATGGAGCAGTTACTCCTGCATAGGCAACGCCGGACAGACGATCCATGTTCTCATCGCAGTTTGTCAGATCATCCCGTCTGAATCCCTGAAGATGGTCGTGGCCGCAGGCCTGGGCCATTACCTTCATAAGTTCGACGCTGGACAACAAGAAGCGTTCGAGTCGTGCTGCCGACGCCTCGACGATTAGACGCTTGCGCAGCTGAGGTTTCTGGGTGGCAATGCCGAAGGGACAGAAATTGGTGTCACAGGCGCGCATCGCCGTCGTCGACAAGGCGATGGCATCGGCTCCCAGTGCGAGGGCCTTGATAAAGTCGGCGGGTACCCGCAGCCCACGGGTGATAATGAGGGGGACGTCGCCTCGTCGGCACCGATCGAGATGCCGGCGCGCACGGGCCAGGGCGGGAATCGTGGGCACCGAGATGTGGTCGCGAAACAATTTGGGAGCGGCACCTGTGCCACCGCCACGGCCGTCGAGAATCAGGTAGTCGACACCGATATCGAGAGCCCTGTCGATATCCCGTTCGATGTGTTGTGCCGACAGTTTGAAGCCGATGGGGATGCCGCCGGTGGCCTCGCGGATCTCATCGGCGAAGCGGCGAAAATTAGCCGCCGTCGTGAAGTCCGGAAACCGCGCCGGTGAGACGGCGGCTTCTCCCGGTTCAAGCCCTCGAACTTCTGCGATATCACCGGTGACTTTCGAGCCCGGAAGATGGCCTCCGGTACCGGTCTTCGCCGCCTGGCCTCCCTTGAAGTGAAACGCCTGGCATCGCTGGACCTTGTCGATGGAAAAACCGAATTTTAGGGAAGCGGGATAAACTCTTCTTCGTCGCCCGGCACGGTGTCGAACCGACCTTTCCTCCATTCTTCTTTCGCCTGTTCGATTCGTTCTCTCCGGGACGACACGAAGTTCCACCAGATGTAGCGAGGGCCATCCATCGACGCGCCGCCCAGTAGCGCGAACCGCGCCTGTTGGTGCCCGGCGTTGCGCACCGTCAGTGGTTCGTCGGGGCGCAACACCTGAATTTACGGGTTGTCGGTCGGATCGAGTACTCCTTTGCGGCCATTTTTGAGGCGGTAATTGAATTGCTCGATTTGCTATGAGAGCTGGCAAGCGATCGCCATTACACCCCGATAATACTGGGTTTGGGACTTCTCTCGGTCAGGCGGTCTGGCACGGTCCGTGGGTCTGGTAAATTACGATAGAATGTCTCGTGTTTTCAAAAACAGCTTTCGCAAAATTGATTCTTTACGCGATGTGCCGTTCGTTTTATCTGACGAATTGCAGGTCAAAAATTCACCTCCCTGTGGATCCCAAATAAAAAGGTCAAACTCACGGAGAATGTCGAATAATCGCTCGAGCATTGCGAATTGCTGTCTGCCTCCCCCGTTGGTGTTGATTCCAACCTCCGTCTCATAGACACCGATTTGTACAAATCCGTCCTCCTCCCAGTTCAACTCGATTCCAGAGTGGGCCTGGCGTGCTTCCTCAACGGAGATTCCTTTCCATTCGGCGATGGCTTCATAGTCTTTTTCGTAGCGCTCGATTTCGGGAAATTCTTTTTCGATCCGGGTTGCGATCTCCTCTTGTCGATCAATAAACACCATCCCCTCGGTTTTCCCGTTGGCGAGATATTCCTTGAGGACTTCCAGGTAGGTCTCTTCACACTTTGGGATCGCGGCATAGTCGACGCTCATGAATTACCCCTGAAGCTCTGCATAGTCGCTATGTATGGCAGACTCGCAAAGTTAGAATCGCGGACGAGAAACCACTGTTCTTGGGCGTGCTAATTCTAGTGAGTCTTTACGATTCATCCAGGCCGAATTTGAGGTGGCCCGAAAAGTTGAACGACCCGGGACGACAGCACGCTGTGGTGCTGGGGCGTCAACGACAAGGGTCAGGTCGGCGTGGGCGATACGGAGGATCACGACGAACCTCAGCAGGTCATGGCCGGCGACACCGATCTGTCCACTGGCTCGACCTCCGTCAGCGCCGGCGACGAACATAGCTGCGCCGTGCGAAGCAGCGGTGACCTGTACTGCTGGGGCCGAAACTCCAGCGACCGCCTGGGCGTCGACATGATTGGCATCCACGGCGAGCCAACGCCCGTGGCCGGGAGAGGTTCTTGGAGCATGGTCGCCGCGGGAAATGCCTTTTCGCTGGGAGTGCTCCAGAGTGGCTCCGGGTACGCCTGGGGGGCCACCAGTCAGGGGCAGACCGGAAATGCGGCCATTCGCGCCGGGGAGCCGGTGCGATTGGAGGTGTATTGAAGCAGTGAGGTGTCTCCCCGCGTAAGCGCGGAGAATCATGAGCGTTGGATGGGGCTCGGGAGGTGTGCGTGCGGTGGGTTCGTGAGGGCCGGGGAGAGACGCAGAAGCGGACGAGCGATTGAGGTGGGCAAGGGAGTTCTACGCAAACCCCCTGGAGGTTTACCATCACTTGCGTGACCCCGGCCGACTGAGCCTATGGCGAGGGAGCCGGGGGGGAGGTGGCGGAGCTCCTGAGATTCGGCGGCCGGCATCGATAAACCACCGAGGGTCATCGAAGGCTGATTCACCGGCCGAGTTCGACCACTTGTCCCTGACGAGCCATCTGAAGATCACCGGTGTCCATGCCGATGAGCTGGTCCGAATAGTGGACCAATACGAGCTTGTTCCTGATCGATTCGTCTAATTTTTGAAGATCGAAAAGCTGGGTATGGGCGGCGCCGAAGGTACATTCATGGAAGATGATGTCGCTATCTTCAGCGAGCCAGTCGATGAGGTCGACATCAAAGGCGGTGTCGCAGGAATAAGCCATGGTGACCTCGCCATCACTGATGCGCATGGCCGTGGTGGGGAGGTGATGTTTGGTCAATCGAAGCTCGATTTCAAATGGGCCCAGACGGTTGGTTTCGTCGACCGAAAGTCGGTGCAGGTCGAAATATCTCTGCCTGTCGATGGTCGACCAATCTTGGCCGTCATAGGCCCGGCCCAGGCTAATCTCGAGCCTTCGCGGCCACAAGTCGTCGACGACCTCGGCGATGCCATAGAGAGGCAGGGGCGGTTGGTTCAGCGCCATCGCCCGGTAGGCTAAAGTCATCTCCAGACCGTTGACGTGATCTCCGTGTAGATGGGTCAGATGGAGGGCATCCAGGTCATCCACATCGAGAGGTTTCTCGTCCGGGGAGAATGGATGTTCGCTCAGGGCGCGCCGGAAATGATCGGGGCAGTCGATGGCCAATACGAAATCGTCGTGGCGCAGCACAAAGTGGGTTCCGTAATGCTGAAGCGAAAAGGCGTCGCCGACGCCGCCGATAAGAATGTCGAATGCCATAGGTCATCTCCGTAAGTGTCTGTGAGAGGGTCAATTTGTAAACACTTGACCGATACTATCCATGACTTTAAATTAAAGTTGGTTGGTTGACCAATAAAATAATCAAGGTGACGCGATGGCCCGCAAATCTAAGGAGCAACGCAGACAGGAAATCATCGATGCTTTTAAGGCGACGATGGCAGAGCACGGTTATGCCAAGGCGACGATTAACCGCGTCGCTGACAGAGCAAGCCTGACGCCGGGGCTGCTCCACTATCACTTCAAGAATAAGCAGGCCATTTTGCTGGCCCTCATCGATGAGCTGGTCGACGCTCAAGTCGAAGGATTGCAGCAGATCATCGAAGAATCGCCGTCGGCGCCGGCGAAATGTGGGGCGCTGATCGATGCCTTTTTGGCCGTCGGTGATGAGGCTGACCCTTCGGCGGTGGCCGCCTGGGTGAGTATCGCCGCCGAGGCGGTCAGGCAGAGCGAGGTGAGGGCGGCTTTTACGAGAGCGATGAGCCGTTTTGAGGGCATCTTCGAAGAGGTGATCGCCGCTGGCGCTAAATCCGGGGACTTCGACCTCCAGGAGTTAAGCGCTCCTGCTTGCGCCGCCGCATTGCTGGCGACGATTCAGGGCTATTTCACCATTGCCGCCACAGCACGGGAGGTCATTCCTGCGGGAAGCGCGGCGGCGGCGACGCGAAAAATGGCACGAGGCTTATTGGGCACAGAGGCGCTATGACCGTCGAGATTCCAGCAAAGTTTAGAGGGGTCGACGAATATAGAGCAGAGTGGAATGCAATGATCGTCGGCGGTTTTTTTCTCTGCATCGAATTCATTCTATGGTGCGCCGGCGAAGTCCGGTTTGCCCTTGTCGCTGTGGCGGTGGGCGTGGTGCCCATTCTCCTGGCCTGGTTCGGAACTCGCTACCGTTGCACCGTGGACCCCGAGGGGGTGACGTTGACCAGGTATGCTCTTTTCCTCCCGATTCGACGCAGAAAACTATGGCTGGACGTGGAGCCCACGGTCTATTGGTGCTGGGAAGAGGGGGAGCTGGGAGTGAGCTTTTCGACTGTCGATTCAGCTAAAGAGACAGGTCCCTTGGGTCCCAAATTCTGCCAGACTTCTCAGGACGCAATGGTCGAAGAGCTCAAATCTGCACTCTCGCAGGCTCGTGCCGCCACACCCCGGCGTGCCCGACAGGTGCGGTGCCCAGATTTAGATGGCCAAACGGATCAACTGGAAATCCAGAGATGGAACCCCATGGGCTGCAACCTGATGGCCCGCTCTCATGGAGTCATTGACATCGGTGAGATGTCCTTTCCCACCGGCTCGAAATTCTATTTCAATACCACCCACGGAGAAGAGCAATTTCGCGATCCGAGACGAGAGGACAAATTGTGTTCCGTGGTCTGCAGCGACCATATGGACTTGCCCAACGGATTGACGATTCAGCCCGAGGCTCGGGTCAGATTTCTTCAGGGATCGGAGCAATATACGGTGGAGGAGGGATTCGGCGAAGATATCCAGTTGGATAATATCTGGGCCGACGGCACTACACCGGTTTCCTTTGATCTAAAGGGGCGCGCTACGTCTTATCGTCTGGCCTCGCCAATCACAATCGGTGGGGTTTTGGTGCCCGCAGGCTCGCTGATGTCGTGGCTTCACAAACGTGTGAACGGCACATGCCTCCACGTCATTCTCAGCGAAGACGTCGAATGCGGCGATGAGTTCTACGAGGCCGATAGATTGCTCAGCTTTCGACCTCGTGTGGCTGTGTTGGGGCTGGCGACGCGAGACCTGGACTCCCTGGTCGTCGCTACGCAGTATTAGTGCTGAACGCAGGAAGTACATGGGTGGTCCCGGCGAGGACTGGGCGGCGAGCGCTCGGCGCGGTGACGAGGCGATGCCCTAGCATCGTCGAGGAGCCGCAACACAGCCATCGTCGTTCAGCACCGCCTTAGAAGCGGTCAAAAAAAGCGGACCGAGGCTCGGCGAGATGAGTTGTTTGGCTTCAAAAGCGCTGGGTTCCCGCGTAGCGCGACGAGTAGCCCTATCCGGAGGATAAGGCGAGGCTTGAGCGCGAAGAAGCCGGACAAATCAGCCGGCGAATGCCGATGGGAGACTTTTTCGACCGCTTCTTAGATTACCGACCGCCGGTGTTGGGGGAGGAGTCGTGCAACCACGGTTGCGGTAGAAGTCGAAGAATCACCAGCCTCGCAGTCTTCATTCAAAGTCTTCGGGCAGCTTCTGGGCACCATGGAGTACGGACAGGATGTCGATCTTATCGGTGTTGATGCGATAGACGAGACGATACGGTGCTGCGATGACTTCTCGGATGTCGGGAGCATCGTATTCGGGAACTCTACGGCCCGAATGGGGAAAGTTGCCCAGTTGCGCGGAGCGGTCGGTCAGTTCGTTGACGATCTGGTCTGCGTAGACCGGTGCGTCATCGGCGATGTAGTCGTGGATTGCCCGAAGCTGTTGTCGGGCGTGATCCGTCCAGTGAACCTTCACGAATCATCCAGGCCGAATTCTCGCCGGATCTCGTCGACCGAAGAGGTGCGTCCCGCCTCGCTATCGTCGACTCCCTTCTGGATGGATTTGCGCACGTAAATCCGGCGCATCAACTCGTCCCAGCCGGCGTCTTCGGGGAGAGCATCGACGATTTCACGGGCTTGCTGTTTGATGCTTCGAGTTGCCATTGGATGCTCTTTTTCGAGTCCTGTCTGAGCAGATTACCGATCTTCAAGATAACATCATGGCGGTGGGAAACAATGATTGCCACGTCCCATCGCATACGACATACAATCCAATGACTACGCGTCGGACGGACACACTCCTTTCGCGCATCGCCCAATATCGCCACTTCCACCCTCTGTCTTCTGATTTTTGATTTCCGTAAGCGCGCCCGGGAGGATTCGAACCCCCGACCCGCGGCTTAGAAGGCCGCTGCTCTATCCAACTGAGCTACGGGCGCAAATAAAAAGCACCGACAGGACGCCGGGCCGAAGTCGGAGCGGCCAGATTCGAACTGGCGACCCCCTGCTCCCAAAGCAGGTGCGCTACCATGCTGCGCCACGCTCCGATATGGGTTGTCCAGGACGGCGTCGGACGACGACAGGGACAACGCCGGATAGGTATAGAGGATCGCGCGCCGAGAGACAACCCATCGTTTGGAGATGGTGTCGGCGGGCGGTCGACTTGTTTTGAGGCGGTCGGTGTCTATGTTGCGACTGACCTCGCTCATTGTTGTTGGGGCCCGATGGTTGGGGCCCGAGTTTCCCCCAGGAGTTGCCCATGAATCGCGATGCCAGTCCGTCGACGACGTCCGGTGAGCCGGATGTGGAGATGCTTCCGATCTTTACGTCTTCCAATTTTGCGGAGATCGAGATCATCACCGATATCTTTGAAGAAGAGGATATTGCCTACATGGTGCGAAAGCGCCAGATGCAGGATTTCCCGACCACTGTCGGCAATCACGACCAGATTCGGGTTGCCGTCGAGGAGTCCCGCATCCAGGAGGCCCAGGGATTTATCCAGCAGGCGCTCGTCGATGAGGCGATTCCCGGTGACGGTCGATTTATCGAGGCCGCAGACCAGGCGCGACTCGATGAGGCGCGTAAAAAGCTCGAAAAGCAGGCCGAACGCCACCGAAAGGAAGCCGAGAAGGCGACGAAACGGGCCGAAAAGGAAGCCAAGAGCGCCGAGAAAGAGGCCAAAAAAGACGCAAAAGAGGCGGAGCGTCAAAAAAAGCGGGCCAAGCGGGAGCGAGAAAACGCGGCGCGCAAAGAAAAGAAGGCCCGTCGGCTCGAAGAGCAGGCCGCCAAACTCGAACAGCGGGCCCGAAGCGACGAGGAGCGGGCTCAACAAAAACGCGACAAGGCCCAGAAAAAACGAGACAAGGCCGATAAAGCTCGCGAGTAACAGCCAGCGTTAGGTGGACCCGGGCGCCGGGGCGAATCGACTAGTCGTCGCCGATGGGGGCGGTGGCGGCCCGGAGCGTATCCGGCGATCGCGTCTGACAGATCGCATCGAGGACCCGAGTGTATCGGGTCCTTTTTTGTTGCCAGTCAATGCGAAGATCGGGCTGGGCGTCGACGAGTTGTTTGGCGTCGGCAACCCCGTCGAGGTCGCTTCGATCGAGAAAGTCGAGGGCGTGCATCTCGAGGTTGAAGAAGCGCGGCAGGCTGGTGTCGACGACAGGCCACCATCGCTGCACGCCGATGGCGTCCAGAAGGTGAAGGCTGGTGCCGATGACGGGAAGCGTTCGGGCGGCGAAAGAGGCAATGGGAATCTCGATGTAGCGCTTCGTCGTCGGCGACGGCCTCCAGCAATCGAGCGGATCGGGAAAGTAGGGCTGGCGGGGCGCCGTGAGATTGCGGGGGTCGGTCTCGTCGCTTCTGCTGGGGTTGCCCAGAAGTCGGCGGATTCGAAGCACCGCCGCCTTGGCGGCCCAGTAGGTGACGCAGGGAAATACGGAGGCGTCGTAGCGGTGGCCGCAGCGTCTCGAGAAGGCGATGATGTCGGCGTTGATGTTGTAGCCGGGGGCTCGAAACCCGACGGGGCGCTCGCCGGTGACGTCGGCGATCAGGTCGTCGGTCGCCGAGATCTGGTGGCCGATTTCGGCGTCGAAGAAGTGCGGAAGATCGTAGGGGTGGGCCAGGGTGTGATTGGCAATCTCGTGGCCGTCATCGGCCAGCGCGGCGGTCTGCTGGCGGTATTCTTGGATCTCCAGATCGCGTCCGACGACAAAAAACGTGGCCGACAGGTCGAATTCAGCAAATAGTTGTCGGGCCCGCTCGACGCCCACCGTCCAGATCGGATCGAGGTCCTGCTGTGGAGGCCGTGGCAGGCCGTGGATGTCGCGGTAGCAGTCGAGTCTGTCGATATCGACGGAGACATTGGCGTCGGCAGCCAACTTGGGATCGGCGACAGGTGACGATGTCATTGGTTGGCGATTCGGATGATCCATACCAGGCGACCCAGATTCTTGAGAACGTTGGGAACCCGTTCCACGAGATGCACCGATGGTTTTCGCTTCTCGGCGATGCGCACCGGAATTTCGGTCATCGGGATGCCGTTGCGCTCGGCGCGGATGACGAATTCGCTGGCAAATAAGTCCTGATCGACGATGCATTGTCGGACAATGGGGAGCAATGCTTTGCGCCGGAAGGCCTTGAGGCCGTGGGTATCGGTGCCGTGAAAGTCGAGGAGGACGCGAAAAAGACCGTTGAGTACCCGGGTGGCGGCCTGTCGATAGCCGGGCCGTTCGTCCCGTGAGTTGGCCAGGGCCTTGCTTCCGATAACGAGATCAAACCCGTCGTCCTCCAGTTTTTGGAGGGCCCGGCGATAAAAGTCGGTATCGCATAGATCGATTTCGTCGCAGAGCACGATGTCGCCACGGGCCTCCAGAATTCCGCGGCGGAGGGCGAGTCCGTAATTGGGTTCTCCGGTCTGGAGTAGCCGGACGGGTTCTCGTTCTGCGGTGAGTTGGCGAGCGATGGCGACGGTGGTGTCGGTAGAGCCATTTTCGCTGAGTAATAACTCGATGTTTCGGTCGGTCAGCATCGGATCGTCGTCGATGCGCGCCAGCAGATCGTCGACGGAATCTCGGAGAATGACTTCTTCGTTGTAGATGGGAATGACGATCGACAAATCGACATTTTCCGACGAGTCGTGGACTGCGTGGGACATGGAAAAATCGAGGCTAGTGGTCGGAGTTGATCGACTGGATCCAGTTTCGTATTGCGAAGACCAGGATCGTATTGACGATGGCGATGCCACCGGCCAGCGCCACAAGCCAGACGATATCGGTGCCTTCGGCGCCAAGCGCAAAATACAGGGGAATCCCGGCCGGTATCAGCATGATGATAATGCCAATTACCAGCTTGAGATTCGAGATCTCTTCCGACGACGCTTCGGGAGCTTCGCCGTCCTCCGGGGAGGAAGCAATTTCGGGGCTCTCTTCGCTCATGTAATCCCTCAAAAAATGACGCTTCGGCGCGCAGCATAGCGGCTGACCACGCAGACGGCAATCGAGTCCAAAGGGTGGACGATAGCTACCGAGATAGCACCAGGCATATCGGGCTCTTCAGAAGCGGCGGTGAGTCCCGAAATTGTAAGCGGCGCGGAGCCGCCGGGAGTAGTCATACGGCGGGGCAGGTCCGCCACATTTGACTGAAACGCAGCTTCCGTGGCGAGTGTTTTTAGTTGATTTGCGGGCCGTGTAACAATCGCTGGGGGAGAAGGAAGCAGGGGGGGCTCCAAGTCAGGCTGCTCGCTGTAATATGAATCGGAGCCAGAGTGACTGGATTCGCAATCGGTAATTTGAACCAAATACGTCGACACCACCATCGGGAGTCCGGCGGCGGTTTTCCCGGTACGGAGGCGTTCGCAGTAATCCTAGAAAACCAAGAATTTCTATTGTTCTTGGTGTAGGTGTTATTGTCGTTTTTGGGCGGATGGCCGGACGGTGGAGTGCTGGATTGGGATCCCGTCGAGCGAAGGGTCGTGCAAAAATTGTTGACCCGTTGCGTTTCAACTCACGCATCGTTGGTCCCTGCATGATCTATTATCGAGGTTTTTGCGCGTGTTTTGCGTAAAACTTCAATATTTTTCTGTGTATTTCCCAATCCACGGTATGAATGAGGCGTTGTCAGGCACTCTGAGTACGCCCTTGCGATAAAGCGAATAGAGTGCTCCCGGAGCCAAAGTGCCGGTGTAGCGAGGCCTGAATCCCACTGGGGCGGGTCAAGTCCCAGATGTGTGATGGATATCGGTGGCAGGGAGTGCCTGCAACGAACTTCATTCATTGGGCAGATACACGCCGTCGAAAAAATGTCCTTTACAGTTCAGCGGGTTGGGCTACAAGGACGGTGTATCAAGAGAGCTGATCGCATGTGGAGTGTTGACCAGCGGTATTGAAGTTGGGCGCCAAATTCGGAGGTCTGTGTGGGCGATGACGAAGAGATTACCAAGGGAGATGTGGAGCGATCGGCCTTCCGGTTTCTCGCGCGACGCGATCATGCTCGCGGGGAATTGGACCGGAAGTTGCGCAAACGCGATTTTCCCGAAGAGCTCATCGACGAGGTGTTGGACGACTGTATCGAGGCGGGGTATGTGGACGACGAGCAATTCGCCCTCGACCAGGGCCAGATGCTGGCCCGCAAGTCCTGGGGGCCGAAACAGATCCGTAAAAAGTTGCTGAGCCGCGATGTGGACGACACCATTATCGACGGTGCGCTGGAGTCCATCGGCAACGACGTCGATTGGCAACAGCAGGCCCGACAGCGCCTGCACCGCCGATTCGGCGAGGCCGCCGAACTCGATGACGACGAGCGCCAGCGGGCATTTCGCCATCTCGCCTATCGCGGCTATGCTCCGGCATTGATCCGGCGCTTGCTCTTTGATTACGACGACTGACCAACTCCTCTTTTGTAGCGGTACGTGACGTCATGACCGAATTTATGGTGGGTTTTGCCCTGGCATTGACCTGTGCGGTCTGCTGGGCGGGACTCGATATTACGCGAAAAAAGTTGGGCAAGGCGATGACGGCCACAGGAGCTGTCGCCGGACTGATGTTGCTCCACATCGTCTTTATCAATCCCATCTTATTTGCCGGCTCGGTGACCGAGGGCCAGGGCAATGTGGTCTACGAGATGATCCTGGTGGGCTATCCGGAGCACCTGGAGTGGTTGTATTTTGCGCCCACGGTGGTGTCGATCGGCATGAATCTGGCAGCCAATTTCTTGTTTTTGCGGGCCGTCCAGATCTCGCCGCTGAGTCTGACGACGCCCTATCTGGCGTTTACGCCGGTGTTTACGGCGTTGACGGCGTTGATCTTTCTGGGCCAGATTCCGACGACCTACGGTTGGCTGGGGATTATCATCGTCTGTCTGGGGGCGTTTTTTATGAACCCCGGCAACAAGGCTGATGGAGTGCTGGCGCCGCTTAAGGCACTGTGGACCGAGCGCGGCAGCTTCTACATGCTGATTGTGGCCCTGATATGGAGCATTACGCCGATTCTGGACAAGACAGCGGCCGATATGACCAGTCCGCTGTGGCATACCATGTTTCTGGCCGGGGGCGTGGGCGTGGTCTTTGCGGTGACCCGGCGCGCCAAGGACGGCTCGTTTGCGCCGCTGTGGAAGGAATTTACGGCGATTCCGGGCTGGCTGGCGCTGGGCGGGCTCTTTGCGGTGGGAGCGATGGTCCTGCAGCTTACGTCTTATGCCTTTATCGACGTCGCCTATGTGGAGACCATCAAGCGGGCGGTGGGCGTCATCGCCGCTATCGGCGCCGGGTATCTATTCTTTGGAGAGCGCGACATCTGGCGCCGGCTTCTGGGAGCGCTGGTGATGTCCGTGGGAGTGGCTCTGATTTTGATGGCCGGCGGAGTATGACGGCACCTATCGAGTCGTCAAAAAGACGTCTTCCACGTTGTCCCAGTAGTCGCCGTACAGGGCGTTACCGAAGGCCTTGAGGTCGCCATCGGGGCCGGCCTCGATGGCGAGGTCCTGATTGCGGGGGACGGGATCGAAGACGTCGCGGTACAGGAATTGCTCGACGGCCCGCTCGTTGAGCTTCCAGCGCTCGAAGCCCTGGAGTTGTTGGTCGTCGCCGTCTTCGTCCTCGGTTTCGGCGCGTCGGATAAACCAGTCGTAGGAGTCGTCGAGGATGCGGCCGTCGTCATCAAAGAGAGGCGTCAGATCGAGGGTCGTCTCCGGATTGGCGTACGGAAGTTCGGTGGGGCCGTCGAGGGCATCGCCGATGGCCTCCAGAAGCTCGTCGACTCCTTCGGCATCGGCCTCGTCGACATCATCCCATTGGAGGGTGGTCGATGTGGGCTCCTCGATGCCAAACCGAATGGCGTCGCGCAGGTGGTCGACGGTCTCTCGGAGGCGATCTTTGGAGGCCGATAGTTGGCCGGGAGAGTCGATGTCGCGAAAGAGGTATTCGTCAAAGACCTCGACGGTGTAGTCGACGGGTTCGTAGCCCGGGGTGTAGCGGCTGTGGTCGGTCGGTGGATCGTGGCGCCAGTGACCGAAGGCCGTCTCCAGTGTCCAGTCGTGTTCGTAGGCCGTCACAAAATAGACGGCGCTTCGAAGCATTGAGATGGCGGCGCGGGCAATCGCCAGTTCGGAGCGACCGATACGAAGCGTCAGCGAGTCGTCGTGGAATACGGCTCCCGGAACGTACAGGCGCACAAAGTCGGAGTCGTCGAGGGCGGTCTCCAGATCGGACTCGATGTTGGAGAGTCGGTTGGCGACGGTCACCAGTTGGCGAAGGCCCTGACCGGCCGGGTCGTCGAGGCCGTCGACAAAGTCGGCCACCGACTCCAGGCGCTGGGAGTCCCAGGGCAATTCGTCGGCCACCAGATTGCGGATGCCCTCGTAATCCTGGTGATCTTCGGCCCAGCGAACCCCCCGGCTCGCCCAGTACAGATAGCCCTCGCCGGCGTACAGCAATTCGTTGGCGTCGATGCCGCCGCTGGCGCCGAGGTGTTCGATGAGCAGCTCCGTCACCTCGTTCATCTCGGCCATCAACAACAGGCGGGTGATGGCGACGCCGGCGGCGGCATCGCCATTGTCGGGCTCGTCGTCGAGGACTTCTCGGTAGATGTCGTAGGCGTCATCGACGCGGTGCGATTCGAGCATCAATTCAGCGCGCTGAAACGGATCCTGTCGTGGATCATCGGCGGACTGGACATCGCCTTCCAGGGCGACATCACCACAACCAGAAGCGACGATGGTTGCCAACACACATAGGATGCCCACCGCCAGGGCACGTAGAGGCCGGGCCGATCGCGACTGTGTCGAAGATCGTCGGTCGACGATGGCGTCGTGGGGCTCGTTGTCGATTTGGGATGTCGTCATTGCAATCCACTCCGTGGTAAGCCAGATGCCGGCGCGGCAACATAAAAGCAAAAAGCCTGCCGGATATGGCACAGTGCGGACTAAACCGGTTTGAGCGTCACTTTTCAAGTCGGTACAACTCCATCAGACTTCTGTGGTGGCGCATATCGGGTCAGTGGTGCTCCGTCGTTGGAACAAGTTTATCCCGTTTGGGTGTTTCGAGAATGCGCCGTTAGAGATAGCATAGAGTCCTGGCAGGTATGGTCTTCGATGGCGGTGACGTCGGGTGGTCCGGCGCTGGCCTCCAGAAGTGGATGAAAATGAGATTGATGCACACACAACCAGCGGCGATTCGGGCAGCGTGGGTGATTGCTGCTGCGCTGTGTCTGGTGGGGTGTCCGACCTATGAAGACGAGTACACCGGGCGCTACCAGGAGGCGGAACTCGACGAGTTTCAAGATCGGGCCATCGGCCTCGACTTATTTCGCTTCGGTGGCGAGATGCGGGCCATTCTTCGCTACTACGACATCGCCTCATCGATCGCCCGCGACGCGCCCTTTGACGACGCCAACGAGGTCTACTGTCGCTGGAGCCATCTGGAGCACTTCGACGAACAGAATCGCTCTTTTTCATTGACGGTGCCGTCGTCGTCGGAATTCGAGCAGCTGGAGTTGGAGGGGCAAATCGATGACGACGGAATGGTGGAGTTGCAGATCGACGACAATGACGGTGATGAGCCCCAGGAGTTGATGCTCGAACCCGGAGAGGGCGACGCCGATGCCAACTGCGCGACGATCGACGAGTTTTTGATTCGAGCGATTTTCGACGATGCCGGAGACAATGGCCTCGACCCGGAGGTCTACCAGATGAACTCGCCGGTTTTCTCGCTGTTGTGGGTCGGTGTCGAGCAGGTCGGTCATCTTTGGGTGCCACTCAATCACCCGGAGCCGTCGGTTCGCCTCGATGACGAGGGCATGGTCGTTGACAACGGACTGGTCGGCAGTCTGTCGTTGAGCGTTCCGCCGCCTCCGGAACGAATGCTCGTCGACAGCGGCGAGACGCGCTACGGGCTGGCGCATCTGGTGGCGATCGACGACAGTGAAAACGAGGGCAGCTTCAGCTGGCAGGTCGGCGATGAGCCGGTGGTGGCTACGGCCCTGGAGGACGGTCGACCGGAGGACGCTCCCCAGCGAGCCGATGGCGAAGAGATCGAGCGCTGGGGCAAGGCGCTCCTCTTCGTCGAGGGTCAACTCGACGAACTCGGCGATAATCTTCGGCGGCGACTGGTCGGTATCGACGAGGCCGAACAGGGACGGCATTTTTATATCGTCGATGTCTTTTCGTACTACAGAGATGAGGTCGATATCATTCGACTTCCCCCGCGCCCCCAGGACAATCAACCGGTCCAGCGGCGGGTCTCGGTCAATGTGACCGACGACCATCTGGAGGCCGGAGACGTTCCGGTGCCCCGCCTGCTACCCCTGAACTGACCCCGCTTGCGTCCCCTGAGCTGAAAAACTATCAACAATCCCTCCTGTCGCGATTGTCCGTCGACTACGGTGCGTCGATGTCCTGGGAGAGATGTCGGCCGGTCTTGTCTTTTGCGGGATGGCTAACGCACTATGGTCGGGCCTCGTTTCGGTCTGACGTTACCTGACAGCGTATGAGTCGATATGCCGCCGTCGTTTTCGGCACGATATGAACTGCCGGTGTGGACCCTGGTTGCCATGGTCGTCGTCACCGCGGCCCCCTCGGCGGCCGGTGCCGACGAAGGGCCTGACGAGCCTCGCCGAGTGGTCATGGCCTCCGATGTCCAGGCCTTCACGAAATTCGACGACGGCGCGGAGTTTGGCGACGAACATCGGCAGGCCATCGAGCGCGGGGCCGTCGACCAGTGGAGACAGACCGAGGTCGTCGATGTCGACGTCGTCGACGGCGATGGGCTTCGGGATGCCGTCACCGGCGATTCGCTGTACGACGGCACACTGGAGCTGGCCCGTCAGTGGGGTGAGATGGGCATTGAGGCCTACAACCAGCTGCGGACCCAGGAGGCCGTCGACTATCTGGAGCGTTCGCTCGACAACTTCCATCAAATCGGCCATCACCTCATTGCCCCGGCAGAGGTCTCGGAAATCAAGATGTACCTGGCGCTGAGCTATCTGGAAGATGGCATCGATGTGGTGCGCCCGTTGGAAGTCCTCCAGGAGATGATTCGGCGCTATCCCGACCGACGACTCGAGAGCGGATACTACCCGGATTTTATCGTCCAGTACTACCAGAATGCACGGGAGAGTCTATTCAGTCGACTGCGAAGCGACGGGCCTCCAGCCGGCGAGTCGCAGCGCCTCGCCGAATTTGTCGACGGTCACTACGTCTTTCACGGCTATGCCGTTCCCGAGTCGGGAGAGGCCGTCGAATTGGTGGCCTACCTATACGATGTGGAGGGCGAGGAATTTCTCGATCCGGAGCGGATCGTCGTGGAGTCCACAGAACCGATCCATCTGGAGGAGGGGTTCAGTCGACTGGCCAGCCGACTGGCCAACTGTCTCGTCGAGCCTGGATTCGACGAAGACGACGATACCTCGGAGCTGGCGGCGTCGCTGGGGACCAGTCCACTGTCGGTGCAGATGGGCCTGTACTACGGTTCGTTTCTGCAGATTCCATCGCCCATTCTGGAGCCCTTTGGAAATTACGGACTCAAGCTCGGCGCCGGCTGGTCGCTGACGCGCGAGTTTCAGTTGGTGGCGTCACTGAAGGTCTCCAACTCGATGCGAGACTACGCCGGGACCCTGCGCGAGAACTTCACGGCGATTCGGGCCATGGTCGGCGGTGAATTGGGTCGCGATGTCGGCCCGGTCCACTTGAGTGTCGCCACCGGTATCGAGGCCGCCAGAATCGGTACGATCCGAGCCTTTACCGATCGGAGTTGCATCCCCGATCCGGAGCGACTGTGTCCGGGCGACGCCGGCACAGAGGTCTTCGATGACATCGGCATTCACTGGGGGATGCACGTCAGTCCCCAGATCGGCTGGCGCCTGTCGGATTCGTTGAAGGTGATATCCTCCGTGGATATCAGCTACTACTTTTCACCTCTCGACGATCGAATTGTGAATTTCCCGGTGGCCACGGAAGTCGGGGTTCGGTATCGCTTTTAAGAAGCGGTCAAAAGAGGCGGACCGAGTGCGGATAAGGAGTGACAATGATCGATACTGAGCTTCGAGAAGTGACGGCCATGGCTCCGGCGACGGTCAGCAATGTGGCAGTGGGCTTCGATATTCTGGGGTTTAGTCTCGAGGGGGGAAGTGATCGGGTGACCGTGCGGCGCCGCCAGGAGCCGGGGGTCGATATTGTCAATATCGTGGGCGATGTCGATGTCCCGGCGCAGGCGCGCCACAATTCGGCGACGGCAGGGCTTATCGACCTGCTCGAGGAACGGAACGCATCCTTTGGGCTGGACGTCGAGATCGCCAAGGGCGTGCCCCTGCACTCCGGACTCGGCGGATCCGCGGCCAGCGCCGTCGCCGGTGTGGTCGCCGCCAGTGCCGTCATGGAGCGCCCACTGAGTCTGCCGGAGCGCTTTCGATACGCGCTGCGCGGTGAACAGCAGGCCTGCGGCAAGCGGCGCGGCGACAACATTGCCCCTGCGCTTTTGGGCGGTCTAATTTTGGTCCGCTCCCTGGAGCCCTTTGATGTGCTGCGCATTCCCGTGCCTCACGATATGGGGGCAGTCGTGGCAGTGCCGGAACTCCAAATCGAGGTTCAGAAGGCCCGTGAGATCCTGGCGGAATCTATCGAACTCGATGATTTCGTCGCCCAGTCGGCGAATCTGGGGGCATTTATCGGCGGCTGTTTTGGCGATGACCGCCGCCTGATCGGCCACTCGCTGCAGGATTTGATCGTCGAGCCCCAGCGCTCCCATTTGATCCCTGGATTTGCCGAGGTTCAGAGGGCGGCGCTGGAGGCCGGGGCGCTGGGATGTTCGATTTCGGGGGCCGGACCGGCGATGTTTGCGATCCACGACTTCGATATCGATCCCGAGACACTGTGCCAGGCGATGAAGGGGGCCTTTACGGAGGCTGGAATCGACTCGTTGTCGATCCGGTCTCCGCTCAATGGGATCGGCGCTCACATTACCGAACGTCACCGCTAAACGGGACGACAATGAACTGAAACGCGGCACCGACGAGATGATGGCGAGCAGATTTCGAGTCGATCCGACTGCAGGCGTAGCAGCGCTACTCCAAAGGAGGAACGACCGAAAGATGCCGTCATCAGCCGTCGAGACGTATATTTCAGTTAAATGGCGAGCCGTGTAGCGCCGGAGGAGAGTCAGGACTCGACGGCCGGCAACAGAGCGGTCATCGTGTGGGGGGTGATATCCAGTGAGATCGGGTGATCCTTGAGGATATCGGAGATAAAGAGTGGATCGGTCTGGTTTGGGGAAAAGGAGTCGCCGCGACACAATAACAGCTGAAATGGAAGGGGCAGTGCCTCCGAGGAGTCCTCCGGGGGAGTGATTTGCAGGACAATGGTCGCCCTGTGACTCGGTGATTTGCGGACCTCCAACTCCAGTTGTGGACTGTGGGGCCAGCGAAGATGGGCGTTGATCGAAAAATCGACGACGAATCGAGACAATAGCGCCGGATACGACAGCACCATCGGAAGCGATTGCTGGCAGTGGACGGACCACTTCGGACCGGTGGGAAGCATGCGGCCCAGAAAGGGTTGAATGGATTCTATGGTGTCGTGCAGCGAGCATTTCTCGATGGGAAATGGTTTGTCCAGAGCGATGGTCTGGAGTTGCTTGCTGACGACGACGCCGCGCTCGATGGAGCGGGCGGCCCGGCTGAGATACTCGGAAGTCGAGGCGTCGCCCGGACTCTGACGCCGGGCCAAGTCGACATAGCTCTGGGCTATGGTAAATACGTTATTCAGATCGTGGGCAATAAGCCTGGCAAATCGGGACTGTACGGTATCCCGGTCCAGACGCCGCGACGGCATCAAGCCCTCGAGCATCACCAATAGCGGCGTCGACGGGTCATGGAGTGGGCCGACGCGACTCTGACGGGCGTTGATTTCGAGGCCGTCGCGGTGGCGGTAGGTCAACGATGATTCGATGAAATTTCGGGACTGCGAACGGCGCTGGAGGGCGTCGAGGTCGGCCAGTTTTTGATGCGTCGACGCCGGGATGCACTGCGAGAGGGTGGTGACGTCGAGTTCGTCGACATTATAGCCCAGAAGGGCCGCCAGCGCCGGGTTGGGGCGGTAGGGGCGGCCGTCGGGGTCGAGATGGTGAACCGGCCACGGAACGACGTCGAGACAGCGGTTTAGGACTGTGGAATCCGTCGAATGGCGGTATTGTTCGCGGTCAGAGGAGTGCACGAGCCTGCCTTTGAGAGCCGGCAAATCATCGTCATGGTGGGTTGCCGCCATCAAAGCTAAGCACTGGCCTGCGATCCGAAAACAACGCGCCGACTCCGGCGATTATTGGTTGGTCGGCGGTGGGTCCGGCGGATCCAGTTCACTGCGACGACCCCAGTCGTCATCGATTTCGTCGAGTTCGAAGCTGCCGTCCGGTTCGACCGTCCACGTCGACTGGTGGAATTGACGGCCGCGCACGTAGCGACCCTCCAGGTCGTGGTAGTCGAAATCGTCTTGATGCATCCGGTATTTATGGGCTTCGATCTCCACGTTCAGCGCCTGGTCGGGCGACGGCCAGTCGACGTCGATAAATAGCGACTCGCCGGGATCGAGGCGATTGTCCGACAGCAATTCAATCTCGGGATACCACTGATATTCGGCGCCGATGCGCTCGAAGGCATCGGCCTTTTTGGTGCCGTCGGCATCGCGGACGGTGACGGTGACCTCGACGTGGCGTTCCGGATCGCCGGTCGGGAATCGATGGCCCGCAAATTTGTTGTGTACGCGCACGTCGGGAAATAAGCAGCGGGGGTCGTCATCGCCGTCACATTCGCGCTGTGGGTCGTCGTCGAGCGACAGGGTGGCTCCGGAGCCGAAGATCGGGAGCAACTCTTCGATTTCTTCTTCAAAATCGGGGTGTTTCGGAATCAGCGAGCCGCCAAACCAGTGGTGCCGCGTCTCGCGCTCGGGTACATCGTAGGCCTCGGCGAGTTTTCGATTGGTCGGCGGCATATGGCAGTCCTGACAGGCCTTTTCGTTTTCTGCGGCATGGCTTTCGGCCCATTCGTCGCCGGTCGTAAAGAAGCAGCCCAGGGGGATTTCCTCGTACTCCTGTTCGGCCTGGTGGCAGCGCACGCAGTTGCGCTCATCGCTCAACTCGTCGTCGCGCCCGACGGGATGGGGGGCGGCTTCGGAGTCGCCGCGCGGTCCGTACACGGTGCCGTCTTCGACGTGGCAGGTCGCGCAGCCGATGGCGTCCATCTGGAGCTCCGGATCGTAGACCGGATTGTCGACGTAGACCGGCTTGCCGATATGGTCGTCTTCCAGGTCGACGACGAGTCGTTCGAGCTGGTTGACCATCGGCGTATGGCAGTTGACGCACATCCAACTGTAGTCCTCGTCCTGATCGTCGTAGTAATCGCCGCGGGACTTGGCGAGCTCCTCCATAAACTGGGCGTCGTCCTCCCAGGCGCGGGCGTGAGTGGAGATCGACCACTCCTCGTATTTTTCGCCGTGGCACTGCCCACAGGTCTCGGAGCGCATATCGGGCATGCCCTCCGGGACCTCGGAGTGCGGAAAGGGGCGCTCGAAAATGGGTCGACTTTCGTAGAATTCTTCGGCGGCCGCCAGAATTTCGTCGTCACTCATCGAGGCGTACGGGTCGTCGTCGGCGGGCACAAACCACCATATTCCGGCGGCGACGCCGAGTCCGACGATAATTGCCAACCCCCAGGGATGGAGTTGAAATGGAATGGATGGCCGTTCTTGAGGATGGGACTTCATCGGTACTGCCGGGGTCAATCACTGGTTGGTGTAGCGAGGGATGTCGCGGTGGCGGACGTTGGCCGGCCAGCCGCGAGCACGGAGACGATCGCCGATGGTCTCGGAGATGGCCACCGAGCGGTGCTTCCCGCCGGTACAGCCAATGCCGATCGTCAGATAACTCTTTCCCTCCCGTTCGTACATCGGCAACATAAATTCCGCCATCTGTTGAAATAGTGATAAAAAGCGCGCCGATTCCGGCAGGCCCAACACGAAGTGCTGAACCGGGTCGTCGAGACCGGTCTGAGGGCGCAATTCTTCGACGAAATAGGGGTTTGGCAAAAACCGGACATCGAAGACCAGGTCGCATTCGACGGGGAGTCCGTGTTTGAATCCGAAGCTCAGGACGGTGACCGTCAACGGCGGCGCCTCGTCGGTCGAAAAGCGCTCCTTGATGAGGTCTTTGAGGGTATGGACGGTGTGGTTGGTGGTGTCGACGACGGTGTCGGCGCGGGCCCGCATATCGTCGAGATGCTCCCGTTCGCGCTGGATGCCCTCGCGAACGGTATCGGTCTCGCTCATCGGATGGCGTCGCCGGGTCTCACTGAAGCGCCGAACCAGGCATTCGTCGGTGGCCTCCAGAAAAAAGATCTGGACGCTGACACCCTCCGCCCGGAGCTGTTCGACGATGGCGTCGGTCTGGTCGAGATGGAGATGATCGCGGGTGTCGATGACAAAGGCCAGACGTTGCCAGTCGTTGCGCGAGGCACCGGTCTCGGCGAGTTCCAATACCTTCGGCAACAGCGGCACCGGGAGGTTATCGATACAAAAATATCCCATGTCTTCCAGGGCCCGGATCGCCGTGGTTTTTCCGGAGCCACTCAGGCCGGTGATGATGACGACCCGCGGCTGGCGGCTCGTCCGGGAGTCTGAAGTGTCTTCGAGGGACTCGGACATGGCGCGAGCTCCATCGGGATAAAGGTGGCATCGACGGCGACGTGGCGCCGCCGATCATTCGTCTTGTTTTTGAACTTCCACGAGGACGACGGTGATATTGTCGTTGCCGCCTTCTTCATTGGCGGCATCGATGAGAGAGTCGACGCATTGTTCGAGATCGTCGCGCTGTTCGGCGACGATCTCTTCGATGCGGTCGTCTTTGAGCATATCGCAGAGGCCGTCGGAGCAAAGTAGGTACAGATCGCCGTCTTCAGGCTCTTCGTGATCGACGTCGACCTGGACGCTCTCTTTCATGCCCAGGGCGCGGACGATGACGTTCTTGTGGGGGAAGTTTTCGATCTCCTCCTCGCTCAGATCCTTCATTTTGATGTAGTCGTTGAGCAACGAGTGGTCGTCGGTGACCTGGGAGAGCGCGCCGTCGCGGACCCGATAGATGCGGCTGTCACCGACGTGGCCCAGATAGACCAGCCCGCCGGAAATAAAGGTGGCGACGATGGTCGTCCCCATTCCGTGGTGGGTGCTGGGATCGTTTTCGGCTTTTTCGTGGATGCGCAGGTTGGCTAATTTAATGGAGGCCGCCAGGCGGTTTTCCTGGTAGCTGAGGTCTTTCTCCATTTTGTAGGGCCAGGTCATATTATCGTCTTCGGCGGTCTCCTCGAAGAACTCGGCGATGGTGTCGACGGCGATCTGAGAGGCGACCTCGCCGGCGGCGTGGCCTCCCATGCCGTCGGCGGCCAGATAGAGGTTTTGCTCGGGCAACAAACAGAGGTTGTCCTCGTTATGACCCCGTTTTTTACCCACGTCAGTGCTTCCAGCATAGCGTAATTTGAGCGACACGTTCGTACCCCGTTCGACGTCTGGAATCGAGTTGATTCGTCGGGTTGGTAATTTCAGTAGCATTGGAGACGCCACAGCGTCCCACGGTCGTCGGGCCCGGAGAGTCCGATTGGACCGGGCCAGATGACCGTTGATGACAGATCCACTGTACTTCGGGTCGGGCCAGGTAGCAAGGCGCCTTAGCCCGACGTCGGGGAGCCGATCTGCTCGAATTTGAGGATCCGCAGCTGGCGCTGAACCGAGCAGACGGTGACCGGTTCGGCATCGGCCGAAAAGTGAATGGCCAGCACGTCGAGGTCCTCGGCCTGAAATGACATGATCTTGTTGCCCGTCGGGAGTTGAAATAGGGCCACGGAGCGATCGACGAGGGCGGCCGCCAGCAGGTAGTCGTCGGGGGAGATGGCCATGGAGCGAATCGGGGCGTCGACGCGAAACTGGCCGGTGGGCACCCGGGGATTGGCGACGCCGATAAGTTCGACGGTATTGTCCCGACGGGCGATGGCGACGGTGTCGGCGGAGTCGTTGAGCGCCAGGCTTCGCACCGGTTGTCCATCGCGCAAGCGCTCCCAGTCACTGGAGCCGGAGCGGTTGCGGTGATGCATATAGATTTTGCCGGAGGCCGACCCGGCGATGATGCAGGTCTCGTCGTCATCGGTGGCAATCGCCGAAATCGGGGTGCGTCGCACGTCCTGATACAGGGTGGTCACCGTCGATGCGCCGGGATCGATGCGCGAGATCGTGCCACAGCGGTCGCCGACAAGCAGGTGGGCACCCGATAGTGTAAGTGCCTCCGGATGGTCGATCGATTCGATAGAGACCGCCGCCGGCGCCGAGGCGTCGGCGGCAAATAACTGAACCTCACGGGCGCCGTGTTCGTAAATCGCAAATGAGCCGTCGTTGCCGTAGGCGGCATGGATGCGCGAGGCCGGCGATGAAAGCTGATGGGTCGCCGACGAGATGGCGGTGGCCGCGGAGTCGGTATTTCCAGTACCGTGGAAGCTGATCTCCGGATCCGTTAGCTCGCTGCCCTTCGACGGGGTGTGGTTGCGGCCAAAGGCCGGGGTCTCGTTGCGCTGGCGCTGACCGTAGGCCTGGATGGTCGCCGAGCTGGTCGGTGAGTTGTCGATGAATTCATTGGATTCCGATGTGGCCGATGCCTCCGAGGAGTCCGGGGCGTTGATGCTATCCGGCACTTCAATGATCCCGGAGCCCGGCGTCGGCTTCTGGTCGCGGCTCAGTGACCGATGGGGGCCACTGGAGCGGATCGAATTGAGATTCGGGGACGTCTCCGGGCTCCCGGAGTGATCGAGTTGATCGAGCTCGTCGATGACCCGCGATAGATCGCGAGGTCGATCGGCGGGCCGTTTCGCCAGCATCCGCCCCACCAGGTCTTCGAGGGGGCCGGGAAATTCTCGATCACAGACTTCGCCGAGGCGCGGCGGCGGTTTGCGAACGTGGTGGCGAAGTACTTTGTAGACGTTCTGGGAGTTAAACGGTGGACGCCCGGTGAGCATGAAAAATAAAATCGCACCCAGGCTGTAAATGTCACTTCGGTGATCGACGGAGTCCTTGCCCATTGCCTGTTCGGGACTGGCGTATAGCGGGGTGCCGATAAAGCCCTGGGTTAAATCGACGCGGGTATCGTCGGTGAGGCGAACGATTCCAAAGTCGAGAATGTGGACAAAATCGTCGCCGGCCGGCAACTGCTCGACCATCAGGTTTTCGGGCTTGAGATCGCGGTGGATCATCTCGGCCTGATGGGCTTCGTAGATGCCGTTGGCCGTCTGGCGAAGCAGTGCACAGGCCCGATCGATGGCCAGTGGACCGTCGCCGTCGAGGACCAGCGACTCCAGGGTCGTTCCCTCAATGAGGTCCATGACGGCGGCGACGAATCCGCCGTCGAGATCAAAAATCTCGTAAAAGGAGACGATATGCGGGTTTTTGAGCCGACTGAGAGCCTCGATTTCTCGATTGAGGCGGGTGGCGATTTGTTCGGCCTGGGATGGATCTTTGTCGGTGGAGATGATTTTGACTGCAAATTGTCGCGAAATCGACAGCGATTCACCGCGGTAGACATCCCCGGACGTCCCGTGTCCCAGAGGCTGGGCAACGAAATAGCGATTGGCGACGACGCCTCCAAGCCAGGGATCGTTGAGCGCCGACAGCGATTGCCAGCCGTCTTCGGGCCGCGACGTCGTGCATGCCAGACACTGCGCTTCGACTTCGAAGATCACCGATTGGCATCGGGGGCATGCGTAGTCGGGACGGGAGTCGCGAAGCAGATCCCGGCGCTGTTCGCGCAAGGCGCGTATCTGGTTGCCCGTCGTCGGCGGACTATCGTTGCTCATAGCGTACTCCGTACACGCTCCAGCGAATTCGTCACAAGATAGCACATTGTGCTCCCCGTTGCATTTTCAATCTCAGTGACCACTAAGCATAGTGGGGTGCTGTCACTGATCCAAGAGCCGTTGAGTCAAAAGTTGTCAACGAAAACGAATAGGGCAAAAAAAATTCCGGTGATTTCACGGAATCACCGGGGAAAGTACCGTCGTATTCTCCGTGCAACGCCATGAGTTATCGTCGACGGTGCATCCGAAGCGGTTGAGAAGGCGCGAACTCGGGGCCACAGGGTCACGAATCGTAGCCGCCAGCCGAGACCTGCCGATCTATTTTCGCCGGCAGGTCTCGGCACGGGCCTGTCTGCATGCTATCCACTCTGCGTGGCCATCAACGTCGGAGTCCGGCGTTGTCCTGAGTGAAAACGTCGAGAGCTCCAACATTATTCATTATTTTCAGATTCTTCGTCATCATTGTCGCCATGATCCTCGACATCATCGAACGACGTGTAGCGGATGACACTGTTGAATTCACCGATTTGCTGAACCCAGTCCTCGTCCTCCCAGGTCAACAACAGCCCGGTCTCCTCTTCCTCGCAGGTTTCCCAGCGATACATGTCGGGATTGACCACGCAGGTATCTTCGAGACCCGGTTCGCCGAAGGTTTCGTCCAGGCAGTAGCCGGTGGCTTCCAGATCGTCGCGACTGTGTTCTTCGCCGGGGACCAGACGGACCTCGATGCCAGTGTCGCAATAAAATTGCGAGCTGTCGCCTGGATAGGCCGTGCAGCTACCCTCTTGATCGAGGTGCGGGTGGCCGGGGCAGGTGTCGTCGGGGCCGTCACAGCGGTAGACGTCGTCGATGCAACCGGCGGCTTCAGCGCCGAAGAAGTCGGCGATTTCGTTGAGGATCGGCGTGAAATCTCGGCAAATATGACCGTCGAGCGGCGACTGTGGATCACTGGCGCTGGGGCGGGGGAAAAATTCGTCGAATTGTCTCAGAAACTCCTCGTAGCGATGCCCCGACCAGGCCACGCCCTGCGGGCCGCGACACGATGGGGGGACGACCCAATTCCAGTTGCCGCGGGTAAAGTAATCGCTGGTCCATTCCCGCTGTGATTCGGGACACTCGACGGGAAGCTCGTCGTCGGGGAGTCGATCGGCGAGGTCATCGAGTCCCTGGAATCGGCCGTGGACGGAGGCCGGAAGCACTGTGGACGTCAATTCCCAGACACTTTCGTCGTAGTCGAGCGCGCGACTTTCGGCGAGGTTTTCGAGAAATTGCTCGGCGAGCTCTTCGGCAGTAAATAGCGAACTCTCCATGGGATTGCCCTCGTCATCCAACGGTCGGTCCTCGGGCGGGGTCCGCTGCAGGTTTTCTTGGATGGTGCACTTGTGGACGCCGCAGTTGGTGGCCGTATTGAGGCTTCCGTCGTGGCTGCAGTCATTTTCGTCGGAGACGAAGATCAGCCCCGTATCGGCGTCTTCGCGCAAGAATCCGGCGTTCGGATGCTGTTCTCGGTCTTCGGGACTGGTTTCCGGCCCGCCGGTCAATTCCGGAGAGACGGCTCGAACCGCGGCGTTGAGCCCCTGTTCAAAGCCGCTGCCCCGGGTGCCGACAAGACTCATGCAGCCGAAATCGTCGCGCAGTCGCTCGGTGTCGAGCGTATCGTCATCGGTCTGATAGTCCTCGGAGCGAAGGACCAGTGGAATGTCACGAAAATCGTCGCCCTCCGGGAGGAGATCGCGGATCCCGACCTCTTCGTCGCCGCAGTCGATGCAATTCGGATAGTTCTCGGCGCCCTCTTCGGGACATTCGCAGTAGTCGGTGTCCTCGTCGAAGTCCTGGGCCTCGTCATCGCAGGTGGTGGTGGTTCGGATGGCGCATCGAAGCTCGGTTTCGGAGATATTGAGGAGGTCGTCCCATTCATCGGGATTTTCGGTACAGCCGACGGCGGTCTCGATGGTGTCGTAGATCGGATCGAGATTTTCGAAATTCGGCTCCCCGGCATCGGGATGATCGGTGTCGTAGATCGAGTGGTAGCAGACATCCTCGACGCCCGGGGCCGGTTGCGGGGTCGACTGCAGATAGCCGGGTCGGGCGACCGGTTCTCGACTGGCCGGATCCTCGTCTTCGGTGCCGAGCATGTGGGTGGTGGTGACGGCGATGTGGAAGTCGATATTGATGTCGTCCAGGGTGTCGACAAAGCCGTCGATTCCGTCGCGCAACACGTTCTGGGATCGACACATCGACCCCGAGTTGTCGATCGTCCACAGCAGGTCCAGTTCTTGGCCGCCGCCCAGATCGTGGGGTTCGACGTGTTCAATGGCCCCGGTGGCGTCGACGATCTCGACGGAGTGCTCGTTGCACGCGGTTGCGGAAATCATCAATGCCGCGGCGGCGCTCAGGCACAGCCCGGATAAGATCAGACGTAAACTGCTGCCCATTGGCGATCCTCAATGTCCTCAGTATGCAGTGGCTCGACCAAGCATCGGAGTCGATAGTAGCGCACCACCATCGGGATGTCCACAGAACGGACCCCACGGGCCGTATTTCCAGTGAGCGCCCGCCGATGTGAAATCTTGATGCGCGGCTGTGGTGGCCTAGAACGACCGACGCGGAGCCGGCGTATCGGCCGGGCTCCGCGTCGGATTGGCTCAGGCGATCAACCGCTCGAGATCACGTGCGGTGGGTGGTGTAGGGCAAAAACGCCACCTGTCGGGCCCGCAAAATGGCCTTGCGCAATTTGCGCTGGTTGCGAGCGCTGACACCGGTGATGCGACGCGGCAAAATCTTGCCGGTGCGCGTCACGAAGAGCTTGAGAAGCTCCGGGTTTTTGTAGTCCAGTTCCCAGGAGGGATTCTGATCGAAGGGGTCGATTTTGCGTCGTCGACGCCAGTTGATATTCGGATATTTGGACATGGTGGATCCTCGGTCAGTGGTTTCGGTCCCGCGTGACGTGGCGCCCGATTGAGGCGGCCGCGCGATTCGTCAGCTCAGCTTCTTTTCGACGAATTCGACGTGTTTGTCGACGACGGGGTCGTACTTTTTGATTTTGAGCTTGTCCGGCGTCTTCCGTTTATTCTTGGTGGTCGTATAGAAGTAACCGGTACCGGCTGTGGAAACGAGCTTGATTTTTTCTCGCATGGCGAAATCTCCGGGTCAAACGAAAGCGCCTCCGGGCCGTCGGACGGTGAGGAGGTCGCGTGCGAAAACATTTTGAGTCCCTGTCGGGCGAACAAGTTCATAGCGGCACAACGGCCAGAACGCAAGGAGGAAGACCAGAGCCGTCATATCGACGATCGAACGAGGGACTTCTGGAGGGGGCGCGGCATCGGCGCCGATGAGCCTGACAATTGAATTCGAGCCCCCGGCGATGGCGATATCTAGCAGTCTGTTGCTCCCCATCCTTGCGCTCGCTGCGCTTCGGTGATAACCGCACGGCTGCGCCGTTCTGCGCTGTACTGCGTCTTTTACCCCCCGGAACAGTATGAATACGAAATTCAGGCTCGCGACAGTGGCCGTCGTGCTGGTGTCGATGGGACTCGCCGGCTGTCAAAATTACGAGGACCCACTTCCGCCGCGCGACGGGTTGTATTTCCCCATCGGTGTCGAGGCCCATCCCGATGGTCGATACATCTACGTCGTCAACAGCAATTTCGACCTCCTGTATCGCGGTGACCAGGGCGGAACGGTCAGCGTCATCGACACCGAGGCCTTCGACAGTGACGATACGTCCATCGACAGCGATGCGACGCCGTATATCCCATCATTTGGTGCGCACATGGCGCTCAATGACGACGCCACGAAGGCCTACGTGACGAGTCGTCACAACAACGAGTTGACGTCGCTGGAAGTGGCCGATGACGGTCAGGGGTTGTACTGTGAGACCGACGGAGAGATGTCGTCGGACAGTCGTCCCTGTTCGACGCGGCGGATCCCCGATTCTCGCGACGGCAGCCAGATTCCGACCGATCCCTTCGGCATTGCCGTCGGTAGCACCTCGCGGTCAGAAGGCGACGACCTGCAGCAATTTGATACGGTGCACCTGTCCCATCTGGCCGGTTCGGAAGTCACGGGGATTAGCTTTCCGGACGCCTCGATCGCCGGGGCCACCATGCAGAGTGCGCAGCTCGTCGAACAGGGGGGAAGTCAAATTGAGATTCGCCCCGGCACCGAGGAGGTCTACGTCGCCGGCCGCAACACACGTCGGGTCGACGGCTTTAGCCCCTTTATCAATGAATCCGGACAGGTGGAGGCCATTGTCCGCGGCAATACGGTTCGCCTGACGGAGCGCGATCGAAATATCGATGCCCGTGGACTGGCCTTCGACGATGAGGGCGACTGGATGTACGTCGCCACTCGAAGCCCCAGTGCCCTTCATGTCATCGGAATGGGCGATGGAGGAGCGTCACCGGAAGTGGTGACGTCAATTCCGCTCGAGCAGCGTCCCTCGGAGCTGCAATTTCACCGCGGTGCCGACGATGTTCGTCGCCTCTACGTGCCGTCGTACCGCCACGGGGTCGTAGAGGTCGTCGAGCCCCATCGAGAGGCTGTCGTCGACAGTATCGACGTCGGTCGCAGCCCCTATTCGATGGCCGTCGACAGCCCTCAGGCGCATTGCCAGGAGCCCGGCGAACGCTGCCTGGGATATGTGACGCTATTTGATGCCGGGCCCGATGCTCAGCAGCGCTGTGAGGATAGTGCTCGCTACTGTGGCCAACTCGCCGTCGTCGATCTCGACCCCGACAGCGAGACCTTTCATACCGTGATCGATACCGTCGAATGAGTACGCCCGTCCACCGCGCCGAATCGCCTCACCGAAGATCGGGGGGCGGCCCCGAAGTATCCAACGAGGTCAGAGTCATGAAGCGACCGAAGACACATCAGATCATCGCCGGAATAATGGCCGCGGCAATCGCGGTGCTGGTGAGCGGCTGTGAAGACGACCAGCCGCCGGCCCAGCCCGACTCTCTGGAGGCCCCCGTCCAGATGGCCGTCGCCGACGGCGAGGTCTGTCTTCCGGATATTGTCCGCGATGACGGCACGATCGGTGTCGATGCCCTGCCCAGTTGCGCCGACGGCGGCAACGGCTTTGGGCTCGTCGCCAATCAGCGAAGCGGACGGGTCGCCGTCGTCGCTCTGGGCCAGGACAATCACCGCCTGGCCAATCTCGACAGCCGCCGCCCGGGAGTGACACATATCCCGGTCGGTCAGCGGCCGAGTGACCTGACCACCTCCGGGGACGCGACGGCGGCGATGGTCGCCAATCAGGCCGACGAGACGCTGACCGGCATCGATCTGTGGACGATGCGACCGCTGGAGGAGACCGTCGATATCGAGGGGACGCCGCGGGCGATCGAGGCCTACGAAAATGACGATGGCCAGGTGGTGCGAGCGCTGTTGACGACCGGCCCCGACCGACTGGAGCTGGGCGCCGGCCTTCGATGCGAGCGCCCGGAGACCACGGATCGCCGCGATCACAACCCCAGTCAAAATTGCGACTGGAGTGATATCGAGTCCGACGCCATCGACCTCGATGGTCGGCCCGTCGATATGGCCGTCGACGAAGATCAGCGCCGGGCCTGGGTCGTCTACCGCGATCTCAACGAAGTCTCCTGGATTGCCCTCGACGAAGAGGGGCTCGACGGCGATGAATGCCAGGTCGCCGGTCAGACACCACCCTGCGAGATCGACAGCGTTCAGTGGGAGCAACCGGAGGCTGCGGTCCCGAATGACCGCTGGGGGGCGACGGCGGTCGACATCGATCCGCTGGGCCAATTTGTCTACGCGCTGGATCGACCCAACAACCGACTCTTCGTCTTTGACCGACAGCGCCGCAGCCTCATCGACGCCTCCCAGGCCATCGAGCCGCCGGCGCCGGCCGACGACGGGGCGGGCATCTCGCTGGTGCGCTCTCCGATGGCCTTTGGCGCCGAGTCCCAGCGCGAGATCATCGATGACGGTCATATTCGCTATCGCCAGGGGGTGCGCGTCGCCGCCAATAACGGGCAACTGTATCGAGTGGGCACAGCCGATGTGGAGTGTGTCTTCGATGGCGAGGCCTCGTTGGACGACAGCACCTTTTTCTTCGACGCCGACGCGCGAGGTGATAGCGACGAAGCCAGTTGCCTGGAGCTGCCGGAGTTTCCGCGGGGAGGAGATCCCGATTTTGATACCGACGACGAACTCCTCGAGCGGCGCGTCGTGGAGTCCGATGACGGAGATACGACACTGGCGGTAACGCCGATGTTCGGACTTCGCGATCGCAGCGACCAGCAGGGCCAGATCGTGGGTCGAACGCAGTGCGAACAGCCGCAGGCGTTCCGCGATGCCCTTCGCGACGTGGAAGACGGCGAGGGTCTGGATTGCGATTCGACGCTGTCGCCGCAGCCGCTGGCCTCGGGAGTCGACGACGACCTCGACAGTTTTGCCGATGCACCGCCGGCGAACCTGATGGAATTTGCCTTCGCTCTCTTCGACGATGACCGGCAGCCCATCGTCGAGCGCTCGACTTTTGACCGCCGACTGACCAACGAGCGCTGGTTCGTCAGTTACGAGGGAGCACTGCCCGGCGGCAGTGACGCCGGACTGGTCTCCGACGACGGCGACGGCGCCTTTTCATCGGGCAGCAGTGAGTTTTGTTCGGATGCTGTCGAAGCCGGCGACCGGCTGACGATCACCAGCAGTCCCACCGGCGACGAATGTGGGGCCTTTGAGTCCGAAGACGCTGAATTTCGGACCTGGGAGATCGCCGATGTCGGCCCCGATGAGCTTCAACTCGAGGTGCTCGGCGACGACGATCGCGCCGATGAATTGCCGACGCGAGATTGTTTTGGAGAGGGCGTCAGTTATGAGGTTCGACCCGACGACCAGTGGGTTGTCGTCGGGACTCAGACCGGTGTCGTATCGCCCTACGAAGCCGACGGCGACGAATGCGTGCTTCGCGACGGCGCCGACGACGAGCGAAGTCGCCTCCAGAGCCGCGTCGAGACCGGTGGTCAATACGTCGGGCCCTACCTCCGGTTTGAGCTCCATGAGGGCGAAGTCGATCCCATTCGCGGGCTGGAGTACAACTTTCAGGTCGAGCGCAATTTCGCCCTCGACGCCAGGCGCCACGTCGCCGAGGGCGGCGGACCGACGCTTCCGTCTCAGGTGTTGATGACACCAGACCTGGGCAATGGTCGACTGGTCACCGTCGTCGATGGCGGCGGAAATCGGATATTTGTCGCCAATCTCACGGATCCGGGCCTCAGCGCCCAGCGCGTGAGGTGAGCGTGCGGGGCTGTGGCGACCGCCGATGAGCCATCGTCAGAAGAGCTGCTTACGGTTGGTCGTCGAATTGCTCTTCGAAATCCCGGAGGGTGTCCAGCGCCCGGCGAGCGGCGCGGCGGACGGCTTCGGAGGAGTCCTCTGTCGCCGCATTCTCGAGCGTCTCCCGGGCATCGAAGGCGACGCCTTCGCCGAGGGCAATCGCGGCCTGGACGCGGACCCGTTCGGAGGGATCGTCGTCGACTGACGCCTCCAGTGCATCGTGGGCCCGCTCATCGCTTAACAGCGCAAAGATGTCGGCGATATAGACCCGCTCTTCTTCGGTGGTGTCGTCGATATCTCCCAGATGGCCGACCAACTCCTCGATATACTCCTCGTAGCGCCAGAATAATTCGCCGGCCTCCTCCTGGCGGTCTTGCTCGACCAGTAGTTTGGCCATCTCCGGCAGGATAAAGATGTAGTCGCGCTTTTGTTCGTAGGCTCGGTCGTAGGCGTGGAGGGCGCGCTCGCTCTCGCCGAGGGATTCGTAGGTGCGGGCGATGATCAGCAGGACCTCCGGGATGTCGCGGACGTGGTCCTGGAGTTCATCGAATAATTCGAGTGCCGCCTCCGGCCGGCCGGTTTCGATGTAGATCTGGCCCAGGGCGACGGCGGCGGAGACGGTGTCCGATGTGATGGGCTCATCGAAGGCCAATTCTTCGAAGACCTCCTCGGCCGCGGTGTACTCGTCATTCAAGAAGGCGATGCGCCCGTCGTTGAGTGTTGACTGCTGGGAGTCGGTGCCCGGCGGCAATTCCGCCATGTGGCGCTCTTCGATGTGTTCGTCCGGAGCCGCCGTCGGGCCATCCTGGGGGGCGTCGGGAAGCCGGTGATCGACGGCTTCTTCGCCTTTAGTTGCCTCCCTTACATCATCGTCGTCATCGGTTTCCGGTTCCTGGGGGGCTTCGGCGGCGTCGTCATCGGCAGGCGCGGAACTTCCAAAGGTGACGGACGGAGCGTCATCGTCGCTGTCACAGCCGACGGAAGCGACCGCCAGAAGACCGGCGACAACGGCGATCGGCAACGCGGTGCGCATCATAGCCTCCGGCAAATCGGTGGGGAAATCGGAACATCAGTGGGCATCGGCGTCGTCGTCTTCGGGCGGCGAAAGCGGCAGATCGATATAGAACGTCGTGCCCTCTCCGACGGTGGAATCGAAGGTGATGGTGCCGCCGTGTTCGTCGACGATCTTTTTGACGACTGCCAGCCCCAGACCCGTGCCCTCGTGTTTTCCACGGGTGACAAAGGAGTCGAAGAGCCGGCCGTGGATCTCCGGCGGGATGCCCTGGCCGGTATCGGAAAATAGGATGCGCAGATCGTCGTTGTGTTGTTCGACGCGCAGGGTGACTCGGCCGCCCTCGGGCATTGCTTCGATGGAGTTGCGGGCCAGGTTGAGAATGGAGCGCTTGATCTTGACCGGATCAAAGAGCGCTTCTCCGCGGTAGTCGACGTCGACCTGGAAGTCGATATTGTGGTTTTGAAACTCCGTGGCCAACAGCTCGCGCAATTCTTCGACGAATTTGTGGACCAGCGTCTTCCGCAACAAAATCTTGGAGTCGCCGCGGGCGAATTTGAGCAACTCGCGGGTCATCTGATTGAGTTCGCGAAATTGCTGGAGGACGCGGTCGGCGTATTCTTTGCGCTGGTCGCGCTCGTCGGCGTCGGCCATCAGCTGGACGTAGCCGCTGATGACGGAAAACGGGGTCTTAAAGTCGTGGAGAATACCGGCGATCATCTGTCCGATCGTCGACAGTCGGTCCTGCTTTTCGCGCCGTTCTCTGCGGCGTCGAGAGGCCACGGTTCCGGCGATCTGAGAGGCGATGAGCGTCAGCAATTTGACATCGTCTTCCGTAAACCCCAGCTGCGTCGGGTCCTGGGGAAGCGCCAGATCGTAGACCTGGAGGGCGCCAATACAGTCGTCGTCATCGAAGAGAGGAAGGGCGATGACATTGTCCGGGTCCAGGCCCGACTCGCGCGGTGTGGGACCGGGGACACATCGGCAACCTCCGTCGTGACACACAAAGGAGTCGCCGTCGTCGATGACGCGACGGGCGACCGTCGATTCCGGATCGACGATCCGCGAGTAGTAATCCCAGTTTCGGGTATAATCCAACGAGCGGTCGATCATGACGTAGACGTGATGCTCGCCGTCTTCATCCAGTGTCAATGCGCAGGCCTTGGCGTTGACCAATTCCAGCGCCTTGCGCGTGATGGTCTCGATCAGACTGTCCAGATCGGAGGGCTGACTTAGATCGCGCTGGATGTCGTACAATAGATCGAGTTCCGCGATCTTCTGTTCGAGTTTTTCGGTGGTCTCGACCAGTTGCTGATTCTTCTCGACGATCGAGTGGTACAATTTGCTATTTTCCAGGGCGATCGAGATTTGTCCGCCGATGGCACTTAGCAAGTGCTCGTCGTCCGTCGAGAAGTTGCCGCGCCGGCTGTTGAGGGCCTGGAGGACGGCAATGATCTCGCCGTCGGCATTGCGCAGTGGCTGGCAGAGCACGGACCCGGTTTGGAAGTCGGACTTGTCGTCGAAGTCGCTGTAAAAACGCGGGTCTTGCTGGGCGTCGGTGATATTGAGCGTTTCACCGTGCTTGGCGACCCATCCGGCAATGCCCTGGCCGGGGGCCAGCTCGATCGTGGTTTCGGCGCCCTGAGCGATAGTGCCGCGCAACACTCCGCTCTCGGAATCGATGAGATACAGCGTGGAGCGTTCGGCGTCGACGACGTCCGTGACGTGATCCATCGTCATTTCCAAAAACTCGTGGCGGTCGAACGTCGCCCCCAGAGCACTGCTGATTTTGAGCAGCGAAAGATAGCGCTGCTGTTGGTCGACGAGTTGCTGACGAAGCGAGCGCATCAACTCCAGCTTGTCGCTCTCCGACAGCGCCCGAAAGGAGCGCTCGGTCAGCCGGCGGACTTCACTGGCGATATCGCGCCGCTCGTCGTCGGCGACGGGGATCGACGATAGAGCACCGGTGATCTTTTGGAGTCGGCCGGAACGCTCGGGGATTTTGACGGTGTCTTCACTCATGACTTCATCGCGACACGGTACAAACAGATAGGGGACGGCGAAGTAGCGTCGGTGAGGCACGTCACCGAAGACCCGAGAACCCGTCGCAATTGCGATGGGCGAACCACTCCCGGCTGCAGTGGGGAGGCTAACACACAACCCGATGATGCGAGAAGCCAGGCCCCGGTGCCAAGAACAAAAAAACCGCGCTTCCCGATGTGGGAGAGCGCGGTTTTTGGCTGGGCGTTCAGTCAGGACGGTTCACACCGTGACGTCCTTGAGCCGCAGTCCCTCGTCTTTGAGGTAGTTCAGCAGACCTTTCTTCGAGACCGTGCGCAGCGCGCGGTTCGACAGCTTGACCTTGACCCACCGATCTTCTTCGGGCACGTAGATCTTCTTTTTTTGAAGATTCGGCTTCTGTCTGGTCTTGGTGCGATTGTTGGAGTGCGAGACGTTGTTGGCGGAGTTGGGCTTCTTGCCGGTAATACTGCATTTGCGAGACATAAACGCCGCTCCTGAGTATGAAAAACGGTTGATGAACGGATGACGCGAGAATCGAGGGCCGCTCGCCGCGATCGGGGTCGTGAGGACCTCTTCGAGGCGTCCGGGCGACGGCGAAGATTGACAGTGCAAACGGTGGAAGTCAAGGGCGTGGCCAGCGATCTTATCTCGACATCGGAATCGGCCCGGTGGCTCCTGGCACTCCAGCCTATCCCCAGGGCCCCCGCTATCGATCGGGTCGCCGGGCAAGACGACAGAATGATTTGACGATACGGATGGTGTGTCTTCGTTCCTCCGCCGCCTTCGTGGCGCCGATCGGGGGAGAGTTGAGGTGGGCGTCGGCGCTGTTCAGCCGACGGTCGGAGCGGTGTCTACAGCTACAATGTAGCTCCAACACCACGCTCTCTTTCGTTAGATACCTCGCCTCACGCAGTCGCCCCTCTTTCTTCGCCTGCGGCTCAGGCATCTCCGTTATACCCGCAGGGCTGCCATTGAGTTGGGGAGAGGCGTATGGTCGACGTCCCGCGCTCCTCCCCGAAGCTGAATCACCATCGCCGGGTTGGCGTCTTGACCGGGCAGGTGGCTGAGGGAGTGGAGCGACCGAAGTCGGAGGGACGTCGCCAGTCATCCTCATGACAGCCCGCTGAGCTGGTGCGGCTCCGGCCGGTTCGAGACCGCACGGGGAGCAACATTTGAGAACGTACGCAAAATCCGACCCCAAATCGTCGATAATAGTATTGGAAGGGATGTCGAGCGCCTGCTCTGTGAGTTCGCTCACACTTCGGGGTGACTTTTTCACCTTAAGGGCCCGCCCCGGAGGAGCGCGCGAAGACAATAATCGCATTTGCGATTTCTTCCTTCCGAGAAGCGGTCAAAAAAAGCGGACCGAGGCTCGGCGAGATGATTTGTTTGGCTTCAAAAGCGCTGGGTTCCCGCGGAGCGGGACGAGTAGCCCTATCCGGAGGATAAGGCGAGGCTTGAGCGCAAAGAAGCCGGACAAATCAGCCGGCGAATGCCGATGGGAGACTTTTTTGACCGCTTCTGAGACGGGCGGCGGCCCTCGTTGAGTTGTCAGGCGCAGTCTCCAGGTCCCAACCCATCGCGTAGGGTGGGCGGGCTCGGAATTGGTGCCGGGGCACGCCGGTGCGGCGCAGCGTTCAACCGGGCGCTGCCAGATCCGTGTTCAAAGCGGATCTTGGGTAGGCATATTCGGGAGACACCGGGCCGGGTCTCCGGGGGCTGAAAAACGCCCACCGGGGTGGTTAACGGGTTCCAAAAATTTTGTCTCACCAAAAAGCGGTTGCGGTCCATTCCACCTCCTTTGGGAGGTGCAAGCGGGCGTCTTCAGTCACCTGCATGGGCGCTAAAAAACCTGCCCCTTCACAGGGGTAACCAGATGAGACGACGATCCAGATCGGGTCGGAAGCACAGGGTCGACGCTCGCAGTCTCGACTCGACGGAATACATCCCGAGGACAACCGCCATCCGAAGGCGCGCCATGTCCCGACAATTCTACAAGTCGCCCCAGACAGGACGGGGCGGAGGCCGGAGGGGCCGAAAAGAGCCGATTCGCCGATATCGTCACCCGATTTTGATGTCGTCGAGTCTGGGGACGCAGCACTGTGGTTTCTAACTCGAGCGCTATATAGCTCGATTATTCACGATCCATCGACTGCGGCTTATCAGCGACGACATCCCATCATCTCACCCCAAGACTAATTGGTCGCCATGCTCCCAGCGCAGCCCAAGACTAATCGGTTGCCATGCTCCCAGCGCAGCCCAAGACTAATCGGTCGCCATGCTCCCAGCGCAGCCCAAGACTAATCGGTCGCCATGCTCCCAGCGCAGCCCAAGACTAATCGGTCGCCATG
>LFFM01000141.1_pt1 | contig 44839 bp, 65 predicted proteins | sample 643131 | NCBI WGS metagenome assembly LFFM01 (sample SAMN03777445, study PRJNA286221) | soda lake metagenome | biome: soda lake; feature: Kulunda steppe; material: water; isolation source: sample Tc-Br brine of Tanatar trona crystallizer | place: Russia: Kulunda steppe | collected 2011-07 | reverse complement strand
ATATAATAATAGTGAGAATTTATTTTTTATTCATTTTTTCCCAATAATTAATAGAATGTTCAAGTTTAGTTATGTATTTTTGAATTGATTTTTTCAAATTGGGGGGTGCATTTTCATCTAAATCATTTTGTATATCTATCATTTCTGATTTTAGTTCAATAATATCGTTTTTATTAAAAGATTCGAAGTCTGGTTCTTTAACGTTTTCACCACCCTCTTTTAAATATATTATTAATTGTTCATATAACTCTGTCCAAGACCATTTGAGGTCATGTCTAATTTCATATTTAATATCCTCATCTATATTTTCATCTATCGATATTTCATTTTTAAATTCTTCTAATGATATATTACCCATCATTAAGTTAGACATTAATTTTTTATCATCAAATATATCATCAGGTTTACTTTCTAATTTATTTTCTTTTTGGAGAGAATTAATGGTGTTTGTAATCTCTGTATTTTTAGGTCCAACTTTTTCATATATATCATCATAAGTATATTTTTTCGAATTTTGAAATCTATTTATTCTAAATCGGTGTAATGAAAGTGTATTAAAACTAAAAATTAATCCAAATAAGACATATAAAAGTGCAGAATCTAATATAATTAAAGATAATAAAGACGTATAATATATACCGGTTGTAATTGGTGCCCATAATTCCACGCGATATACATCCATACTCTTATTTTTTACATCTTTTCTAAACACTTTGGTATTATAATAATATGTAATTCCTAACCCAAGTATAATATTTAAAAATAATAAATTACTGTATAAATAATAAATAATAGACGTTAAAATATAAATAAATGAACCAATTAATAAATATTTACTATAATTTGTATTTATTTTATAATTATTCATCATTACTGGTTCATATGGTGATATTTTAAGATGAGTAATTAAATAACTTAGATAAAAAATAGGTATAAATAATGCAATATAATTAAATGAGATAACGACATCAAAGTAATTTAATATATATAAAATAATACCAGCAGATATACTTAATATAGTTAAATTAGATAACAGTGAAGATGTAAAAATTTGTAATTTATCACTAAACAGAGTTAATGGAATAGTAATATAACTATAAATTTTAAAAAGGTATTGATGTATAATTTCTGGAATTATTTTAGGATAATTTGATTTATATCTCATATATTATATATTACTTATTAAAACTATTAAGTATTTTGTTTTAGAGTGTACGAAATTATAACACTTCTGTTTTATCTATATCCTCGTTAGAATGTTCGATACTAATATTTACAGATTTAATATCTTTATTTTGTATCGGTATTGTTATACGAAATCCTGATATGGGTTGAGCTAATGTACAGCTCGGATTAATTATTTTATCCAAAATATTTTTTGTACTTCTTGTTGAAACAGTAACGTTCATTTCATTTTCATTTAAATACACATCGTTCACGTATGGCTCAGAACAAGAACCATGTGCAACGGAACCTTCAATAATGATATTGTTTTTATCTTTTCTAATATGAGGTAATTTATCTCTTTCTTCAGGAATATCTAATTCAGATATATCCTCATATAATGATATAATTTCAAATTCATAATTAACAGAGTTTCTAGATATACATCCCGCTGTTGCCGTAAAAAAACCCGTAGAAATAATCGCATTTAAATATGTTCGTCTGTTCATACATTACTTGTATTTTAAAAGGTTAAAATAATTTGTAATATTAATTAGAGATATATTTGAGCAGAATCATATAAAATTATATAACCTCTACTATTGTAGATATAATTATGACAGTTACTGTTACAACGCACAATCATAATTGGTTAAGTATAATTTATAATGAAGAATTAAAATTTCAATTTAAATTAATTAATACACAAGATAGTAATAAAGCAATTTATCGATTTGCACATTCTGTTATTAAAACTGGAGAATCATATCGTTCTGGTGGAAATTCAGAAAGAACAAGTCGTTACCGAATGCCTCATGTGGAAGGTAATGAAAGAGTTATTCCTGTGGAAGTTATTAATAAACTTAAAGAATTAAATTATTTGCCGAAATCATATCCTCAAAATTAAAATATTCTTTTAAAATTTAATTTTCATATATCGGAATAGTACCATGTTTATCTTTCGGAGCATATTTCTTATTATATTCTTGATGCGTCATAACTTTATGTTCGACGTTCTTATATTCTTCTTCTGATTCAATGTCTTTAGCAATTTTTTTAGCTTCAGATTTAGATTCATATCCTCTACCTTGTAATCCAAAACCATTCTCCCATTCATCTTTAAATCCAACAATGCACCAATTACCTCTTTTACGGTTCCTTGCGGCTTCTCTCATATTTTGTCTTTCTCTTAAACCTTCTTCATGAACAAATCTTGACATATTATATATTTTAATACATATACCTATATATCTTTTGTTTAATATAATATAAATTAATAAGGTTAAAAATATATAATCATATATGAGTGATTATACACTACAAGAAATTAAAGACAAATTAGATAAAGCTAAATTTTCACCGGATGAAAGAGAAAAAAATATTGATTCTTTAGAAATTAAATTAGGTTCAGATAACAGAGGAATAGATAAAGGATTAAATTCATTGATTAAAGATTTAAATGAAAACAATAAATTAGAGACTATAGCTTGTTGTTCTGGTTTTATATCGGACCACTACGATATTAGAAAACTCAAAGAAGATAATATTACTTTGGAAACAATTGTTGATGCTCAGTATAATTCAGATATATCGATTATTCCAAATCCATGGATTCGATTAGAACCGAAATATCATTCGTATAATGATGGTGAATATATTGTAGATGAAAAATATTATGAGTTAGAAAAAACAGTTCGTGAGGCACACATAGGTATTGATGAATATAATAATACAGCAAAATGGCAATTATATAGTACAGATAGCTGTATGCATTTTTTATATCATATTGGATTAACAAATCAACACTTTTGGTTTAATAAAAATGCAACATTTGAAGAATATGATTCATTATTAAAAGCATCCATAAAACGATTACATATTAATTTGAATTATTTTATGGAAAATGAAAAACAACCCCCTAATCTAGAATATAATAATCTGTAAGTGTTTGAAATTGAATTTTATATACTTATTAACAAGAATATGAAAGAATTTGTTTTTCGCTTTCAAGAAATATCATAATATTATTTTTTTCACAATCAAAATTTGGTATTGTATGAGAATCACCTTCTTTTATATTTTCTTGTATTAATTTTGTGTCATTTTCATCTTCAAGATAAATAGTAATATATTCAAAATTATGCTTTTCGCTATATATTTCTTCTACATGTATATTTAGGTTTGATTCGGTCTGTTCAAATGAAATATGAGCGTTTTGTGGGGGGTTTAAATCATTTTCTTCAATTGCTATATAGGAAACACCAGATAGTAAAACTATGTATAATAACATACCAATGATGAAGGCATTTTTAAAATCCATTATAATACAATTATTTTCTAATGTTATTAGTTTATTATAATTTAATCGAATAGCTTTTAAGGGTTTATATTAAATATTTAGATATGAGTTTAGATAAAATACGCTCTGGATTAGATGAATTAAAGATTGAAGAAGATACACGATGGAAAATATCTTCCTCTGGAAAAGGACCTTTAGAATTGACGCATTCTGATGGGAGTAAATTACGTGTTGTAGATGCTATCGCAACATCAACATTAAGATTAGATTACGAACCGGTTCCGGGTAATAGTGCATTTCGTGATTCTCCAATACGTGATAACGCAGATAATTTATTGGAATTTATTGAACATATTGCAAAGAAACATGATAATGAAAACTAATTTGTATAAATTGAATATTTTATAATTTAAATATTAAATTACAAAACAATTATCTTTTTGAAATTTATTATCAAAAATAAAATTATGTATCTAATAATGTATTTTTCATTTTTTGAATATCATTATAAATTTGCATAGCTTTTTGCTTTCTTGTTCTTATATTATATCTAGAACTATATATATCAATGATTAATCCGCTAAAAATAGTATTATTTTTTAAATTTATAGATTCGATTTGATTACATCTTAATCTTTGTTTATCTACACCAAAATTATGAAATTCAATTGTATCATGTTTAATTTGAACCTGATTATAACTATTTAAAATTCTTGATACCGTATATTCTGTCATAATTATACTTATGCAAATATAGTTTATAAAGTTTATTATTTAGTTTACAATGTTAATTAATGAAATCAAGTAAAAATATACCGATGAGATTAACACTCCCAGAATTACTAAACTTAATATTGCATTATTATAAATCAAGCTAAAAAACATTAATACTAAAGCACACACTAATAATACGAAGCCTGTTAATTCATGGTTAAGGTTTCGTTCATTACGCTTGTATAATGCGTGAATTTGGTTCGTCATATGCAAGTGATAGGATTTGAACCTATGGACCCCTACGGGAATGCATCTTAAGTGCATCGCCTTTGGCCTAACTTGGCTACACTTGCTCCGTGTATCTACAATAATATCTATGATACGGTTATATTTAACTATAACGATTTAGATTAATTACTATTAATATATTCATCATATTTAATTGAAAACCTATGACAGTTATCAACACCTATTCCATCAAAAAATTCATAATTGCGTATTATCCCATCTAATTGACCATTAAATGTATTCATAATTTTTTCAATAGCTTTAATTGAATTATTATTTTGAGATGCTGGTACAAGCGTAATTAAATCAATTCCATAATTAACGGGATGGTTAAATATAACTTCAAAAAAAGCTTCGGCTCCTTCCGCAAAGTATTCTTCACCCCATACATCTTTGTGTAACCATATACTTAACTCAGCATATTTTTTATCCCACTCAAAATTAATTCCCATAACACCAATATAGTCATGTTCATATTCTTCTCTAGTTTCCTTTTCTTCTAATACATAGTACATATCTTCCATATTATTCCAGTTTTTTATCATATATTTGTACATTTTATTCCGCGTGTATGCAAGCGTTTCTGGTTTTTTATATAAATTATATTTAGCCATTTCTTCCCCACAATAATCTGTTTGAAATTTATGAAAATCGCCAAGCGACCAGTGTTCATGTAGTGGACCTTTGATATGTAAATTATCTGTTTCAATAATATCTGGTACAGGATTATTCAAAGTGACGGATTTTTCGTATAAAATTTTATTTGAATATATCATATATATTTATTGTTAAATAAAGTTATATATTTAATGTGTATATAAGATACATTTTTATGATTGTATTTATTATATTGTATATATGAGTGATTCTTTATTATCAATACGTATTTATATAACTCTATTAATTTATTTTATTTTATTATCTCCATTATTGTATTTACCTATTTATTTAGGATTACCAATATGGATAGCTCCATTATTATTTATTTTGTTATTATGGTATGAATACTATACAGGTGTTAAATCTGCAATAAATGATGCAAATGCAATAAATTTAGATGAAATAGATGAAGATACAACATGGTTAGTAAATATGAATAAAGAATTAAGTTCAGATATTGGAATACCTGAACCTAAATTGTATATTGCGAATTTAGGGGGTCCTAATGCATTTGCAGCAGGTAGGAAAAGAGCAGGTCATATTGTAATTGACCCAAATATTATACAATTATTAACACGCAAAGAAATAAAAGCTCTTATGATTCATGAAATGTCGCATTTAAAAAGTTATGATATAATACCTATGGTGATTGCAGAAGGTGTTGCAAAAACATTATCCAATATTATTTATTATATTTTTGAAATACTACCTATAAATAATAATTTATCTCACAGCATAGCATCTGCGCTTGTGCATATAATATACAAAATAATTTTAATCGGTTCAATGTTAATTTCTCGTGAGAGGGAATATATGGCGGATTCAGATGCGATTAAACTTGGATTTGGCGTTGGAATTCATGATACATTATTTAAATTACAAAAATTGATGAATGAAAATCAAGTTTCTAATCCACCAAATTCTGTTGCTGCTCTCTGTTTTACAAGTTATTTTGAAAATAAATGGATGAAATTATTTGATACGCATCCAAGTTTAGAGGATAGAATAAAACATGTTAAAAATAAACTAAATTCGTAATTAAAGTATTTAACCAAAAACTTTAATATTTTAAGGAACCTACGATTTATATACCAATGGATACAATGTCGAATATGATGGTTTAATTGTGTTTATTGTTTTTGAGTATAATCTGGTTATTTAGTTTTGAATTAGCTGTTATTGTGGGTCTTTGTTGGGCTATTTCAGGAATTAGCAAATCTAATAGTCTCAAAGAAAATCATTATGAAAGTGAATAATTACAAACAGAATCAACATATTTAATTTTTTGAATAAAATTTTATTTCTTGTTTGGATTAAGATAATTTTATGCATTATTATCTAGTTCAATATTGATAATATTATTTACGCAATTAACAAATCTTTGAAAAGTTTTAAATGAGAATTCTTCACTTTTTGGATATATTCGAAGTTTTTGACGGTTTATTTTAATATGAAAAAATTCGTTTGTTTTTGAATCATATAATTTTGAAGATAGATAATTTTTATTAGAATACGGCGAAATAAATAAATATTCATACATAGATATTTGTTCTTCAAATTTATCAATCCCTATTTCTTCATCCATATCATAACATGCTGGTTTAGATACGGGGAGTTCATATTGATTATTTCCTCCAGAATGTACAAGTTCGAATTCCGTTTGTTGATATGCTTCTTTTAATTCTTTAATCAAAATTTTATCACACATATAATGTAATTATATATACATCCTATTAATACTTAGTATAATAAAAAAATAATTTATGTTATTAATTATAAATATATATGGTTAATACCGATACAGATTCAGATACAGATTCAGATACAGATTCAGATACAGATTCAGAAGTACCAATTAAAAAGTATAAAAAACATATTGCTGGATTTTTTATTATCGTACTTGTTTTTGTTTCAATATTTTATTATTCTTTAATTCCTACAGAAGGGGATTTAACTGGTGATATGTCAGAAGATGAATTTTCGCAATTTATCGATATGGTTAATGAATCAAATGAAAAGATAGAAGGGTATAGTTTTGATTCAACGGTAAATATAACTATAGATAACGAACATAGACAAATGAGCTATGATGGAGATGTGAATATAAAAGATAAAGAAGCGCGTTTGTTTTACGATTTAAAAACATTTCACTCTGCAAGTCCATTTGGACCACCTAAAGAATTCACATTATATTATAATAATACACATGTATTTATGGAAGAAGATGATTGGATTAAACAAACTATAGATGATTTTGATAAACAAAATGATTTAGATGAAAGTACGGAATTTAATAGTGGAGATGAACTTTGGGATGTATCTCAAAATACTAATACAGATATGATGTATTATTATGGTGATGTACATATAACGAATAATTCCGACCATATAGAAATAAAAACAGAATTAGATAATAATGAAATGCGTCATATTATTAATGAAAATACAGATAATGCACATATGAGTGCCGTAGGTGGTCCTTCATTTGACAATGTTACGATTTATGAGATATATGATGCGGAAACATATAATCTAAAAGAATATAAAATTACAGCAGTCATATCGGAATCAGATATTTCGGCGGAATTAAATTTGAACATGGAACTATATAATTATACAACAGATATACATAATACAAGTAAAGATATTAATTCAACAATTCCAACGAATATTCATGATAATTCTGAATATGATAATATTAGATTGTGAATTAAAAATATAATTTTAATCTCTAAGTGTTATATTAAAGTATTCTTGACCATCATCATGTTCGACTTTAACATTATATCCTGTAGCATCAGAAGACGCACCTTCTTCAGGTGTATCATTAACAGTTACATCCCATGTTCCATCTTCTAATAAACTTAATCCTAAACTATCTCCTTCTTCAAAGTCAGATGGTAACGTAACGGTGTCTGTTTCATCTGTATTTCTATTCGTAATCATAATTTCTTCCCCTTGTGGAATTGTTGTTAAATGTTTATGTTCAATGAGCATCCATCCTTCTATACTATCATATAATCCATCTACAATAGTAACGGTATTTTCAGCATTAGATACCCAATTAGGTTCTGTAACGTCTGTATTACCAACATCAGATACACTATATTCGCTAGTTACGACATCACGAACGCCATTAATAGACCCAATAATTTCATATTCTGATTCTGTAATCAAACCATCATCCGTAATAATTAATTCAACAGTAACAGAATTAATATCTTCGAACCCAAATTGTTCTGGAAGTGTATCCATATCTTCATCTGTATCTGTCAATATAATTCTCGTATGACCGTCATTGGTTTCATCAAAAGTATCAACATCTAATGAACGAATAAATGATTTAAATTCATTTTCTTTTGTAAATTCGTTATCTTCAATACTACCTTCTCTTGCATTATATTGACCTTGATTATTTATTAACGTATATATATCATTTGAATATTCTACAATATCACCATTATTTTGTTCTACATAAGTAGAGGTAGAATCCGTATTAAATGTATATTCTGCATTATTTTCATTTATATTAATAGTGGCTGAATTACTAATTAATTGCGTAGTATGAGCATTAATTAGTTCTTCACCATCAATTTCTAGTCTATTCTCGTCTGTTTCGGTAATACCGGGGGGCGTACTTGATAAAATTGACTCGGAAGTATCAAATGGCGTTACATCATTTTGGTCATCACCTGTTGGGTCATCTGTAGTAATTGAATACATAATCACGCCACCAAGTATGACTAATAATACTAAAATGAAAATACCAGATATTTTAAATTTATTCATATACATTATATATGATGTACTGGTATAAATTATTAACGAAAATGTAAAGAGTATTATGTATAAAAGTTTTAATAAATTATTTTATAATACAAATTAATAAGTTCATATTTTACATTGGATGTATTATATATTTTAATTCCATACATTATACCTATTATTAATCCAAATATATGTACGGTATGAGCAATATTAAATGCTAAAACGCCGAAATAAAAAATAAGCGATATACTTAATATGGTAAATAAAATAACACCATATATTAATTTAAATGAAAAAAATGGAGCAATAATTATTTTTATTAATCCATGAGGAATTTTAATGCAAACCATTCCGATATAACCAGATATAGCTCCGCTAGCTCCTAATAACATAAATTCATCTGAAGGCATATATATGAGTATATTCATTATGTCAGCTATATGAATAACAACAATTTGCGCCACGGTTGCAGAAAGACCGAATATAAAAAATAATTTTATAAATTTCTTTTTTCCTAAATCTGATTCAATAATAATACCAAAAGATAATAATACAATTGAATTAAATAATATATGGATTATACTTCCATGTGAAAATAAACTAATTATATATGTCCAAAAATAATAAGGATTTTCTGTTGAAACCGTAAATATAGACATCCAAGTTGTTGATATTTGTCCAGATTCTGTCATAATTGACCCTATAAAAATTGGATATAATATGAATTGAATTAAATAAACTATCCAAAAGCAGATTACAAATTTACCAGTTATCGTATTATTTAATATATAATAAAAATTTGAATTTTGAATCTTTTGTTTTTTATTATATATTAGTTGAGATATATTTACATTCATACTTATTTATTATCTATATTTTGCGTATTTATTTATAATTTTTTGCTAAGAAAAATGTTTTACAATCTCCGTCTCCTAAAGAACTATGAACATTTATCTTTTCACAAATTTCAAAACCAATTTGTACTAATTGTTCTTCTGTTTTATCAGGTCCAGCCATATCCCATTTCATCTTTGAATCTGAATCTAACCAATTGCTGTTTTCGCCTTTCCATTCTGTTGAACCTTCCACGATAAGAATATATCCTTCATTTTTTACAACGCGTTTAAATTCATTTAAAACAGTTAATTTTGAACCTTCAGGAATATGTATTAAAGAATATAATGCAACTAAACTATTAAAAGAATTTGTTTGAATCGGTAATCTTGTCATATCTGCTTGTATTAATGGTATCTTTTTGTTTGAACATTGATTAAGTTGACCAATTGAAAAATCAATCCCAACGGTATTTGTATTTTCTGATGTGAAAGGAGAACCACCGCACCCTACATCTAAAATAGGCTCAGATTTAGTTAATTTTAAAAATTTACTAATAATATAATCATATTCCTTACTCATATTAGATTTGTTTGATTCCGTATCATATAATTTCGCAATTTTATTATACGAATCCATTACTTCTTTTTTCATACGATATATTATAATTGTAAATACAAATAATTTTTGAATTGAGTAATTGTATTATTAAATCGAAAATATTATTAATCATAAAGACAAAAAGAAGCATATGGACGAACAAAAAGTAAATATTTCTAAATTTATGAGCGGGTTGTTGCGACATTTTCCTGAAGAATACGATTTAAATTATACGGGAAATGGTTGGTTTTGTTTAACGGAAGTAATTGACTGTATTAATAATGAAAAAAATACAAATATGACATTGGAAGATATTCAATCTATCATTAATGAAAGTTCTAAAAATAGATATGAAATCGATATTGATAAAAATATTATTCGGGCCTCATATGGCCATTCTATTGATATTACGATGGAACCTTATAATAAAAATGATATACCAACGCACTTACATCATGGAACTGCACAATCAAATCTTAACTCAATTATGGATTCTGGACTGATTCCTCAAAATAGAAATAAAGTTCATTTGACAGATTCAAAATCAGAAGCGAAAAAAGTTGCAAAAAGACATTCTAAGGTGATTAAAATTTTCAAGATTAATACAGAGGAATTAATTTCTGATGGTTTTGAAATAGCTAATCCTAATAACGATTCTGTATATACTGTATCAAATGTACCATCAAAATATCTTACAATTTTATAAATTCAAACGCCATCTTTATCCATCATAATACTAATGTCATAGTGTTCCATATCAGATTCATTATCTTGTACTGGTGTTTTACATTCAACGGTTAATCTACACCCTATTTCGGGTTTGAATTCATCAAATTTTCTGATTTTATTAGACATATTCATAGCTCTTTTAGAAACTTTATCTTTGTTTTTTCCAGATATACTAATATTTAAAATATTATAATTATTTTTATCTGAATTATGAATTAAAACTACAGCAGATTTAAATCTAGTATCACATTTTTTAGCCAAATCTTTCATTTCTTTACTAACTTTATTTCCACGCATAATAGTATATTTTCAAACGCATACTATTAATATTTCTATTTAATTTTAATACTATTAATAAATAGTAAAATTAACATTATATAATAGTAATTTTACTATAAAAATATAGTAAAATTTATTTTAATTAATAATCTACGCGTTGACCATCAATAGCTACCACACGATGACCCATTTCTGCACTCATATCTCCTAGTGCTTTCATACTATCTGTTGCTTTATCATGGTTATGAAGTTTATCTCCGGCGTGTTCAATAAGCAACCCAAGTTCACGAGGCGTTAAATCATCTAATTGTTTTTCAATATCCTTGAGCATAAATCATATATAATTTATATAAATAAAAAGATTATGATTCACACTCATGATTTAATTAGTCAAAATAAGTATTTATATTTCTTTTTCAGCTTTTAGAAAATTACCTACCATATCTCTTTTTTGTTTATCTGTAACTTCAAACCCACATTTATTTTCTAATACATGTTTTGTTGCACCTTTGGATGTACCAATAGTCGCGTACAACATAGTACAATCTGTTTCTTGTTTAATTATCTTTTCCGCAGATTGTATCATTAACGTTCCTATATTTTTATTTCTCAACTCTGTTGGTACTTCTAAATGAGAAATAATTGCCGTATTTTCATCTGGTGATTCAAATGCACATTTTGCACCTTTATATCGTATATCCCAATGATATGGATTAATTTGGTTCGAATATGATATCATTTCTTGTACAGTGACCATAATTAGGTAATTTAATTACAGGGTTATATATTTATTATCTTTGCTCTATATTTATATATTATGTATTATGATACAAGTGAATTACAAAATTCGTTACAATTATGGAGTAAAAACAATAAAGTAAATAATCTATCTTGTACTATTTTAAATAAATCTAATATTAAAACAATAAATATTATAAACAATAAATATTATAAATAATGATATTTGGTTTGAATTTGCATCATGTACAAAACTTATTACATCTATAGGTATTCTTAAATTAGAGGAAGAAAATAAATTAAATATAAGACATAGAGTTAATAAATATATACCTAAAATTAGTAAATATTTAAATAAAAAAATTACAATTAAAGACTTATTATCACATGCGTCAAAATATCCAAGTGATGGTTTTTTAAGTTATATTCTTGATTGTCAAACAGAACGGCGTGATTTAACAAACGAAAATATAAATTTTGAAAAATATATATCTGAAATATATAATGATGAATCATTTAGAGATACGAATAATTTAAATAATTACTATTATTACAATACCGGATATATATTATTAGGTAAAATAATTGAAAAAGTAACTGGTAAAACATATGAAGAATATATAAAAGAAAATGTATTATCTGTAGTTGGAATTGAAAACAGTGAATTTTATCCTATATCATCGGATAGTAAATTAGATAAAAATAGATTTAAAATAAAAAATAGAGATATAAATCCGGCAGCAGGTTTAATTACAACTACAAATGAATATGCAAAATTAATACAATCATTAATGAATAATAAAAATATACTGCATAAAAAATCATATGATAAAATCACATATCCACACAATTTATCTAAAAAATATATAGATAATACAAAAGAATATTACGGTTTGGGAGTCAAAATTCAAAATTATAAAAATGATACGCTTATATCTCATTCTGGATTTATGACGGATTCATCGTGGTTTGGTTATTTAAATGATGAAAAAATTGGATTGGTAATAGCTTGTGACGGACGGCCAGATAATCCCATACGTATTTTTGGTAAAAAATTAATATTAAATCAATCTAAAAATATATCTCAAGAGAGCCAATCTTCAAAACTAGATACTTTTATTGAAAATGCAACGGGGACATATAAATTAAATAATGATTTTAGAAACGCTATTATTAACAAACATTCAGATACATCTTTAGAATTAAAATTTGGTTATGAAGATAATTATGAATCTAAAATTATTCAACCACATGATATAAAAAATAGAATTTGTTATTTTATTGACGATGATGGTACAAGACAACAAGTAAAATTTACAAAAGACTTTTCTAAATTAAAAATAAGACGATGGATATTAAATAACGAAGATTCTTATTGAATACAAAGTTTTAAATAACGAAGATTCCTATTACATCATATGAGCAAACGAATTGAAATTACATTTTCAAATGGTGATGTGTATAGTGTCCCGGCAGAAGTTGTAGCGAAAGATAGAGCAGAATATTATGCTGAAAGGTTTGAGGGTGAAGAAGGTACCTATGAAGAAATTATTGAGAACGAAATGGAAGTCATTAATGATAAATGGGAAATCCTTGATTGGATTTCGAATCAAATGAATTGGGAAGACGTAGAAGATGACGCAGAATATGTAGAAAATAGAATGAACGTAGATAAAGACTCTGAATTTGTCAACGCAGATAAGGAATTTATTGCATAATCCTTATCTGTTTTGAGGCCACGTTGGATGATATTTATTTAACCAAAATGCTAATTCTTTAATTTTCTGTTCATCTTGTAAATCATTCATTGAACTGATTGGTAAAGGTTCAGAAGAAGGATTTAAAGATAAATGTAAGTTATATCCTAGAATTCCTGTATTTTGTGCCAAATAGTTCATTTTAGCATTTATTTTTGTTATTTCTTTTTGATTATCAGATATTTTATCACTAGCAAGAACGGCAAGAGACTTTTTTACATCTTCTAATTGTTGTAAATCATTTACGATTTTTATAGCTACGTCTTCATTTGTCATTAATTTTGACATATTTATATCATTATAATTCAACCCTATTAGTTTTAATAAATATTTAATATAAATACTAATAATTACAATCAATAGTATTTTGTACTATGAATATAATAGATATATATGAGTACGAGGGAATCTGTTTATTTAGAAAAAAGAAACTATAAACCTATAAATGGTACAATTAAAGATAATATTGATTTGTGTAAAGAATTTATACATTTGTATGAAAACGATTATATTACTAAACAAGATTTAATATATATATCTGCACTAATAAATGATGTTAAACCGGGGGTATCATGTTCTGACCGTCAGTTTTCAAACTCAAATAGTTCGATACGTGGTTATGATATTAGAGAATCACCGGTATATGAATTATTGACGAATTATAAAATACCATTCCGAATAGATGTTTATGGTGCTGTTGAATCTACCGAACCACATAAAGTTACGTTATCCAATAAATATTCATTATTTACAATTTCTAGAGATTTCTCTAATATTCAAAAATTACCTCCCTTTCATCATATTGGTGAAAATAATACTATGAGAGATATTGAAAATATGCATTTAGTTGAATGGGGTGATTTTCTTGGTGTACCTGAAAAAGATTGTGCATGGATGAATAAAGAGTACAATTTTAATACAAGTAATATACCGCATACTGTTAAAGGATTTGCAAGCATAAATAATATAAAATTAAAAGACATTGATTATGCGTGTCTTGTTCCTTATAGGCCATACCCATCTAAGGAAGGTATAAAAAGAGCTATTGATATAGGGAAAAAATATTATGATTCTGCAAAAGTTTTTGATGAAGTAACAAATAAAGATTATGCGATGAAATCTGTTGAACAAGAAATAAAAGGATTAACGTCATGGGCAAAAAGAGATGTTATTAGATATGAATTACATCAATTATATAATGGTAAACCAATATATCATAATGATATAGTTATATATATACAAAATAAATACGATTATAATAAAGACTTAATAACAGAAAATTTATTAGATATTTCTTCTTCACCTACAGGTATAACGCGGAATGGTGATAAATATACAATAAATAAACGTTAATTATATTGGTAAAATAAGACACTAAATATTTAATATAATTAATTAATTATATTATAGTTTTTTACTTTATTCCAATCATCTAAATTTTTATAGTCTGATACAACTTTAATTTTTAATTTATGTTGACGGGGACTAGATTCAGATGTATTTTTAAATACAAACTTTGCTGAATTATTTTGTTCTAATTCATATAATTGCTCTAAAATTTTATCAAATATATAATAATTCCTAAATTTTTCACTAGTAGATTTTATTTCAATTGGGTTTCTATTTTAAATAATAATATCATCACCAAATTTTCTATTTAAAATACTAATAATTTCTTTTTTATTAACCATATTGAATCAAATAATATAATTCATTATATATCTTTCGAATGAATCACGCAATGTTAAGCATCGGGTATTCTCCTATACCTTTTATAAATTATTCAATCATCTTTGTACATTCTTTGATACTATGTAACTCAAACTTTTCTAATTTATAATTAAGAATAACACAACAAGCCGTACCAGTTTTTGATTCTGTATATTGACAGTCCTCGATTACGAATGTCTTTACATTATTTACTGGATTTATGCTTTTCCATTCATAGCCTTCACTTTGAAGAATAATATCGACATTATTTGCTTTAATTTTATATTTAGATGTTTTAGATTTACTTTTTAAATTGTTTTTAGATAGGTTTCCATTAATTTCTTTATCGACTTTTATATTTGTTGCTGTCGCATATATTTCTCCACCGTAGATATACAACTTTTCTGCAATATTATCAAATATTTTAACCAAAGTTCCTTTAATTTCTGTTTTTTCATCTGTTAACACTTTTACTTTTGTATCTTTAATATTTATTGAAGTATAATTACCATGTGTAGATTTTACGCGATAGATTTCTGTATCTTGTGTTTTTTTAATAAGTTTAATATCTAAAGCATGTGTATTATCATCCATATCCTTAAACACAATCGTTTTCATAAATAATTATTTTATTCATATCATATTAATTGTGTCGATTTTACTATCCGATACCCATCATAAGTTTTATATTTTGGTTATGATAATATAATATTAATGGTCGAATATTTAGTTGACAGAGCTGTTAAAACAAAAAATACAAAAAATAACTCGGACAATAAGATGGTCTCAGAATTAAAAATAGAAAATGGAAAAATATATTTTCAATATTTAAATGAAAATTTTTGGTCTGAACTTATTTCATTAGAATATGTTATAAATAAAACTAGTGATGAATTAATAAATTCTTTCGAGGACAATATTCTCGTACCAGATAATATCAAAACCGATTTAAAACAAATTAAACGCGATTTAAATTTTTCATGGGATGAAAAAGCAAAGAAATTTAAAGTAGATTATAATTTGAATAAGTTTGGTCAGATACATGAGTTATATATTCCTACAGGTAAAAATTACATAAATAAAATTGTAATTGCTGAAATATACGATGACTCAGGTAACTTTGTAGCTCACGAACTTGAAGATAAAATCAATGTACCACTATATAAAATTGAAAGTATGAATTTATATGCCAATACTTTAACAGATGAAAATATCGAAGAAAAAAGAAGAAAAGAGATTTTAGATATTGCTACAAATATGACAATGTATGACCAAGGTGATAATAGATTACATAACAAAATTACGCACCGTTTAGAAGATTGAATTAGATTAATAATCTTCAGACATAAATTTGAAAAAGTTTCTATACGTATTATAGTGATTCAAACCGCAATGGATAACGACTTTGTTATACTTATTCATATCTGAAATAAAATTAATAATCGATTTATTTTCTCGTTGTTCGTAAATATCATAAAACATTTCTGGATATTTTTCTTTTAAAACTTTTCTATATTCTGTTTTATTATTCGTTTTTTCCAATTGTTTTTCTAAATCATCAGGTTGATATACTTTATATTCAAGATACGTTTTTTGAGATTCAGAGTCATAATTTACTGTTTTCGTATTATTTTCTATTTTGTATTTATATATTGCAGATAAATCCGTGAAATTTTTTGATTTTAAACGTAAATTCTTACCGTCTGTTAATTCAACAAAAATCAAATCCGGTTGAAAATTATTTAATATAATATATTCTTTTTGACTTTTTGGGTCATGATTATGATTATCATAAATACGAGTATGTTTCGTACCCATTAACATCACTTGTGTACCATGAATAAATAATGTATCTGTATTCATTGTAAAATTATTTATCTCAATTGGTTAAATAAGTATGTATGAAGAATATGTTGTTTTTAAATTTATTTTATCAGAGTTTGAAGGTAATATCCGTTGCTTGAAATCGAAATAATTTACTCTTCATATTCAGAATGACCAATTCCAACAGCGGGTCGCGCAGAATTTGTATCTCTTAATGAAGAATTTAAAAGTAGTTCAGGTTCTCCATTATCCCATCTCCACGCATCACCATTACTTGGACCCCAATCAGAAATTAAATCAGAACTAGATATTAATGAACTTACATCAATTGAACTAAATTCATGATGATTTTGACTCCCTGAGTTTCTACCTTGAGCAATAAGATATGCTCCCGGTTCTAATGTTAATTCATCTATTGCTCGTGTAACTTGTTCATGGTTACTTGAACCGGGTAAAGTTCTTGAAGCCAATAATTCTTCTGGTTTTTCATCTTCAACATCAATATTATTACCGGGCATTTTATATAATGCAACATACCAATTACTGGCTGTATCACTTTCACCTGTTCTAGAACCAATTAATTGGTTAACAGTAATAGATTCTTCAATAACAAATGAATAACCTCTCCAATAATGATTACCTGTACCTGATGGACTAGTATAATCTGCCACATTAATTGTTTCTAATACAGGGTCATCAATATCGATAATATCTAATAATTTTCTTTCGTCAATTACAGAATCTTCTATTTCAATATTATATTCTTTATTTTCTTGAACATCACCTACTTCAAAACTAATTTCTTCATCAATAATTTCACCAGAGTTTATATTGAAAGTTTCACTTTCAATTACCATATCTTCATCTAAAATATTAACAGTTATATTTTCCGTAATATCTCTAGATTCAGGCCGTTCATTTTCTAATTCAAATATAGCTGTAGCATTCATATTACTTGGTACAGAATCACCAATAATTTCTTGACTTTTAATTTTTGTTACAATATCATCTTTATCATAACCTGTCCGTACATCTATATATTCTGTCGTTTTAAATCGACCTAAGTTAGGATTTTTGGTCTCAATAATAAAATCTATATATAGTAAATAAAAATCATTTAATCCTATATCATTTGGACCTGTTAAGGGAATAGAAAATGGAACATCCATTAATTTAGATTCAATATCCTCTTTCGATTTTCCTTCTGCAATTATTATCTCCTCTGATTCTTTATTTTCCGTTCCACTATTATATCTTGTTTTAGCTTTAATAATATATTCAGGATTTACGTTATACATATTATATGTGTTTAATTCAAAATTATCTAAATCTAATGTCAAATGATACTTTTTAACATCTACATCCGGTACGGTTACTTCATTTGTTAAATTAATATCTACTGCTAAACTTGGTTCCGTTATAGTTTCGTTGGATTTATATCCAACAAATCCCACTAATCCAAGTGAAGCTATATATTTACGACGATTCATAATCTATTAATACGCTATAAGGTTATTAATTTAATGTATATTTAATATAATAATTTTACGAAAGATATTTATTTTAATACGTGTTAGATTATTTATGATTAATTTAAAACATAATGATTTGCATCCAAATTCTATTATATCAGAATTAACTTATGATAATACATCCAAAACGACATCAATTACTCCCGAACGTATATTTATTGACTCTAAAATTGAATTAATTCCAATTTTTAATGCAAATTTCACAGATGTCAGTAAATTATTCCGACAAACAAATAAAGAAGTTTTCAAACATTATGGCACAACAAAACATAAATTACCTTCTGATACGAAAAATTATGTTGAAATGAAAGAAAAATTATGGAATGATGCAGATTGGTTTGAATACATAATAAAATATAACAATTCATTTATTGGTAAAACATATTTAAATGCTGGTGGAAGACTTGATTCATTTGAAAGAGGTATTTGGTTACAAAAAGAATATTGGGGAAATAAAATATCACAAAAAATAGCGGATGCTCTTATTTATATAACATTTGAAGAATTAGATGCATCTTATTTTACTGTAGGATGCGTAATTCAAAATGTAAAATCAAGAAAATCTATTGAAAAATATATACATCGATATAATGGTTCTTTTTATGGATTCGTTCCAAGAACAGATGTTATATATCATGAAGATAATGAAGATATAAAAAGTGTCGTTAAACACCCTGAATGGATTATTACACATACAGATTATTATTCAAATAATACAGGAATCTCTACAACAATTCCAAACATGGATTATAAAGATATTGATTTTGATGGAAATAATTATATTTAATTTTTAAATTTTATCTCAAATCTTACGCCACCAAGGTTTTCTGCATCTGTAACGGAAATAGTCCAACCATGTGCCGTAACAATTTGTTTTACGATAGCTAAACCTAATCCTGTTCCATCTTCTGAGTGTGTTACGCCATATTCAAATATATTATCTCTTTTTTCTTCTGGTATTCCGGGGCCGTTATCTTCAATATAAAATCCATCTTTATTTCGTAATGAACCGACAATTATTTTCGTAGATTTATTTTTTGGCGTGTGGTCTTTAGAATTGCGGAAAATATTTTCAAATATATTTTTTAAACGACTTTTATCTGCTTGAAATTGTATCGTATCTTTTACGTGTATCGTTGAATCTGAAAGTTTTAAAATTCCCCATGATTCATTTACTATAGATTCTAAATCAATTTCAGATTTATTTTCAATTTTTTTACCTTTTTTTGTCAATTCCAATACATCATTAATTATATTCTCAATTCGAATTAAACTCGAATCTAACTGTTCAAAATATTCTTCATTATCTGTATCCTCTTTGATTAATTCAGAATATCCTCTTGCTACGCTTAGTGGATTTCTTAAATCATGTGAGAGTACGGATGCAAAGTTTTGTAATTTTTCATTTTGAATTTTTAATTCTTTCTTTTTATCTTGTAAATCTTGTTTCTGTTTTTCAAGTTGTAATTGATGTTCTTTTAATTTTGTAACATCATCAAAAGACAACGTTGAACCTACGTATTTAGATTCATTATTTTGTATTGGTTCAATTGATATATTATAATACTTTATATCTCCATCTTTTTCAATAGGAAAATTTTCAACGCAATAATCCGTAGATAAGTCATCTATATTATCTTTTAATTTAGGATATACATCATAAATATTCTTCATATATATTTTATCCATACTACAAATTTGTTTGGCAGATTTATTTGAATCAATAATGTTCTTATCTTCATTAATAACTATAACACCTTGTTTTAAATTCTCCAATATTTTTGTTCGAGCAATGGGTAAGATATTAAAGAAATTATATGAATATATTGATTTCCAAATAACAATAAAGAAAAGTGCAACGAAAGCCGGATAAATATGCAAATCAGGATAAGGATGAAGACGTAATGAACTTATCAATCCTCCTGCAAATATAACTAATACAGATAAAATCAACAAATACGCTTGTTTTTTATTTTCATGGATTTGTTCACGAGCAAATATACTTAAAGCAACCATAGCGATAATTCCATATATTAAATGCAGTAAAATAAGAATTGTGAAATAGATATCTTGTTCATAAGGTATTGTATAAAATGAAATATTTTTAGATGTCAAATATATATCATAAGATGTAAAATTCATATAAAAAGAAATAAGTGTAGCAAGAAGAACACCTAATAACGGAACAAGCGAATACCATGCGATTTTGCTTGAAATAGACATATTAGTATAATAATAGATAAACATAATTAATGTCCATACATTTATTGTTGCTAGTATAAGCGTTATAGACTGTAAATATATGTGAATTATTGTGGGATGTAATAACAATTTAAACATGACAACAAATGCCCATAATCCAAGTGAAATATTACATATAACGAAAAATTTTGTATATGATGTTTTTAATTTGGATTTTGTATATAATTTGTAGGATATAAACATTGATAAACAAAAAGAAATAAAAAATAAATATAAGTAAGGATGGTTAAACGCATTCGTATCAATTAAATTTTCCATTATTAATTATAATTAATATACTAACCAATATAAATTTTACTACGTTGTTATTAAATATGATAATTACTTTTGGTAAAATTTAATATATCACAAACAATATAACTATAATATGAAAAAAGATAGACCGATTTTTGATGGGCAACAAATATCTAAAGGTAAAAGACGTAAAAATCCCCAAAATAAATCGATAAAAAACAATAATAGACCGATTTTTGATGGGCAACAAATATCTAAAGGTAAAAGACGTAAAATTTAAAATCCTAATTTTTGAAACAAATTAACTTCATAAGGATTTTGATGTCTATACTTTTCACATTTCTCACACGAACATCCTTCGTTATGTTTGCATCGACCAATACCCATCATTTTAGATATGATTGCTGAACCTTTTCCACTCGTTAAACCATTTGATTCTAATTCACATTTCTCACACATAATATTTATTTTAATTTGAATATACATAAATCTGTTTAATCAATATGATATAATTTGATTTTTATATTTTAATGCGTTAATCGAAATCTTTATGATTTACGTCGTGAAACATCAAATATGCGCTTCGTATATCATGGTACAAATGCAAAGTACGTAAAAGAAATCCTTAAAAATGGAATTCAGTCCAGAGAAAATACGGGATTTTCAAACTGGTCAGAAAATAAAATGGATAGCATTAAGAACCATGTGTACCTCACACGTTTATATGGTTTATATTTTGGAATGTGTGCTGTTGAAAATTTAAAAGAGGAATCTGTTGCTGTATTTAAAATTGATTTAGATAAATTAAATAACGAATCACTATATCCTGATGAGGATTATATTGAGCAAGGCATTAGATATGATGGTCTTGACGTGAATATCCCTCAGGGATATGATACAGAATCCTCTATGCCCACACGTATGGAATGTATTAGAAATAAAATTGAAAATTATCAATCCTGTTGGTTTGACTCACTGAAAAATTTAGGTAATATATCTCATAAAGGTCATATTCCATCTAAGGCCATTAAGTCTGTTTCAATTATTAATGCACCTATGTCATTTTATATGGATATTGACCCCACAATCACTATTCAAAATGCAATGTATGCTGGAAATAAATATCATTTTTATAACGAATTAATTTTCGGTAAAGAATACACTGCAGAAGATGTTTTTATAGCTCTTCAAATTCCTATGTCATATCCTGATAATATTCCAGATACAGATAAAAAAGAACTTATTGAATCATTCAAAAACATGGGTATATACGAACAACAAAAAGAAAAATATGAAAAAATTATTAATGGAAATTATTGGTCCATTAAAGAAAATAAGAATTATTGAAAAGTAGAAATCGTCGATTATTTATATTATGGCTCATTATATTATAATATAATATATGAATATATTCTCAAAAAAATGGAAAATATATGATAAAACCCTTTATCTTGAGAAGCATGATGTATTGATTGTTAGTGACATTCATTTAGGTAGATGTAATTCAAACGAATTTAATAAGAAATATCAATACAATCAAAAATATGAAAGATTGAACAATATTATAAATCAGTTAAATCCACAATTACTTATATTGAATGGTGATACATTTTATAACAGATTTGATGAGACGAACTCATTAAAAGAAGATGAATTAGCTATTAATATTTTAAGAAAATGGAAAGATTCCGTGGAAGAATGTCTTATATTAGAAGGTAACCATGAATTAACTTTAGGTGGTTTTACGGATAAATTTAAAGAAGAATTTAATGTTGGTATGTATAAACGTATAGATGATATTCTAATTCACCACGGACATAATGAACCGGCTCAAGAAGCCAAGCATAATATCATTGGACATGTTCATCCAAGAAAGAATGGTGAAGATGTATTTCATTATAGTAAAGAAGGATATAATAATTCATCTGTAACTATTATACCAGCTTTTTGTAATTTTGTTGATGGTGTAGATATTGAATATTATGGAGGTTTATGTCCGATATTAAATAATGGCATTAAAAATACAAAATATAAAACATATAAAATAAATTAATTTAATTAAAATTATTTAAATAATGTTTTTTAGCAATTTCTCTCGCCTCTTCATTTTCTTCTGCATAACCGATAATTTTCATATCATCTGATTCATTAAATCTTTTAATTATTGTTTCAACAGAATCTGTATCTGTTTCACCAATATCTACAACCATTTCAATATCGCCATCTTCCTTTTGATGCTTCATGATTTTTAAACCGGATACATATTTATTATCATACACTCTATGTATCCATTCATATGAACTACGATAAATTAATGAATTTCTTGTACAAATAATTACGTTCTCAATATTATCTTCTGTTAATTCTGACGGTAAATCCATATATAATAAATAAATAACATCGGTTATATATCTTTACATTGGTTAATAATATTAGCGATAATATTAATTAACAGTAGATATTTATTTATATTATGGATGTACGTCATTGTTATAACTGTGGGAAATACAAATACATAGTAAAAAATGGACGATGTAATAATTGTATAATTAATACAGAAATATATTTTGGACATGATGATTCAAATACGGAAATTCTGTTAGATAAAAATAAATTATATCGAAATGTAAATGTTATAGGAAATATGAATACAGGTAAAACAAAAATGGTTAAAAATATATTCACGCAAGTTAAAAATGAGTCTGGATTAATATATTTTGATTTTTTAAATAAAATAGATAAAAATACATTTGATATGAATTTTGAATATATAACATTAGATAATGATACAGTATTCGGTTTATTAGATATGAAACCTCATTCAAATACAAATAATTTAGATAAATTAAGTGCATTTATTTGTGAAACTATAGAAAATGAATGTGACAGTAGGTTTAGTTCTGAAGATTTAACTATGTTAAATGAATTAGTATTATTTTTATTAGCATCTCAAAATCATAATAACTTTTCAGATATTTCAAATGGCGTTAATGATATTGAAGCAAGAAAAAATATAATTAATAGTTCAAACAGAAATATAAATAATAAAAAAATATTTAAAAAAATTTCAATTATACGAGTTTGACATTTCAATAATGAAAGAAATGCATACATTATCCTATGAGTTAGATAATACTCCACATGACAAAATTTCATTTAAAAATATTATAAATAATAACGAAAATATTATTATTAAGTTTGACCAAAATAAATCTCCACGAATAATTCCATTTTTAACAACTTTATTTATTAATGAATTCTATATGAATTTAAAATTAACAAATAATCCCGAAGATAATAAGTTTACAATTGTATTTGATAAATTAGGTGTATTAAAAGATTATTTATCTCAACTTGAACCATTATATCGACATTCTCGACATCTAAAATTATCTATAATAAACATTATTGAATTTCCAAATATAATTAATAAAATTATATTACATAATATTGAAACAAATATTATATATAGGTTGAATAATAGTGAGGATAAGCAGTATATTCAGTCATTTATAATGAATAAAATGTCGAATAATTATATATCAAAATTAGAGAATAATAAATATATATTTGATTCAGGTCAAATGACAAGATATAATTGTGAAATTAGAGATATTTAGAGTATTATCGTTTAACTATAAAAGGGCCATTTTCTTCTAATAATTTAATTTGCAAAATATCTGTTAGTTGATGTGGGTAAATAATAATGTTATTATTTTCATCGATAGTTCTTATATTGAACGTTTTAGAATGTGAGTCATATCGACCATCATATACTAATTTTAATCGTAATGGTTCTGTATCTATCTCTATATTAATATTAGTCATATGTTTGAATTTTGATGGAAAATTCATATTTGATTCTTCTGGAACGATTTGTTTTGTTTTTTGTGATAGTGTGTTAATATTACTCATAGATACATATTCACATTGACCTATTATATAACTTTCGATTATAAAATAATACTAAATAATTTAATCTAAAAAATTTAGATTATAAAAATTATAAGTAAAAATAGACATAATAAAAATTGATATGGTATTATAAATTTAAATGAAGGTTTTAAACCATATTGTGCTACGGACGTATTATAATTATATACATTTTTGTAATACCAAGTAGAAATTATAATTAACGGTACTGGAGATAATAAAATAGATAATACAAATAAACTATTCTGGAATATATCTGGTACTAAAATAGATAAAAGAAACCCGAAAACACCGCCAACAAATATCGTATCAAGATATATATTAAATATTAACGAATTTAAATTTCCTTTTGACCATCTTGTATACCATGGTTGTCTTTTATTCGGGTCTTTAATTGGTTTTCTAAACAAAAATTTATATGACATATTATAATAATATATGTTCAAGTATTTAAATTATATCCAATTTAAAAAATTAATTTATATATACAGATTCTCCTCTTTGTTGAATAAGTTGTAATGATTTAATTGCTCCCGGCTCATCATATTTACCCATCAATTTTCTTCGAATTAATAATTTTGCAGAACAATTTAGTTCACAACTACTAGATTTACATGTTGCTAAATATTCACTAAATGATTCTTTTTCATGTGTATCAGGATTGTATGCATCATTAGAGGCTGTTGAAGCATCAAGTATTTTCATAGGTCCATTACATGTTCCACAATAAACGGTCGTATTAGGTTTTAAATCAATATCATTTCGTTTTTCACCATTTTTAATATATTCAATTGGACCACTTTTTGTAATATATTCTATATCAATGATTTCATCAAGTTTTGTTTGTTCTGTATCTTCTGTCATATATAAAAGATATTAAGTAGACCCTATATATTTTTATATTCACGATTACTCCCACTGCAATATTGGATAATCTTCATCTATAGTCATCCAAGTATCCTCAAAGTCAAATTCTGTCATATTATTTTCTGCAGAATCTCCTTGCATTTCATCTGTATCTAAATTAATAATATCATTAGAATCTCCATCTGAATCTTCTCCAATACCGTTTTCTATTTCTGTTTTTTCTTCATCCCAATATGATTCTCTAGAAATATCTTCATTTTTACCAACTAAACCTCCTTTTATTCCATCAGACTCAATTATGCCTGCATAATACGTATTTTCTAATATACCTTGTTCATTATATCCTAACACACCACCTACACGTGTGTTATCTACGAGCGTCATATCTGTTAATGAATATGATGATTTTATTTCTGAATTTTGAGTATTTACTCCTACTAAACCACCCACATTTATATTTTCTGTACTATTAATTGTACCCGCAGAATAAGACTGTGTGACTATACTTTCCTCATTTTTACCAACTAAACCTCCTGTATTCGAACCATCATTATTTTCAATATATATATTTGAAAATGAATTTTCAAGAATACTAGTATCTTTATTATATCCAATTAAACCACCTACTCTTAAATTACCTTGACCTATAATTTCACCTTCAACGTTACTATTAGATATTTCACTATTTATATTTTTACCAACTAATCCTCCTACATCACTTTGACCCGTTATATTTGTATCTTGCATACGAATATTATTTATATTAGCTACATTTGTTGTACTAATTAATCCAATCTGAGATGTTGAACTTCTATTTATCGTAATACCTTCGATAGTATATCCATCTCCATCAATTGAACCCGTAAATGGTTGAGAGTCATTTCCGAGAGAATCAAATCCTTTTTCATCATACCAATTATTTGTCTTACTTGCATTTATATTTTGACCTAATTTATAATTAGCATCTAATTCTTCATATACAGATTGTAAGTCATGGTCATCTCTTATGATATATGGGTCTGATTCCGTACCTTCTCCATCCATATTATCAATTATACTTCGTTTATCATCTGGTTCTTCTGGATTTGGTAGATTAGAATCTATATTTATTGTTTTTTCATTTGTTATTTCTTCATCATCATAAAATATAGTAATATTTACATTATATGTTCCCGAAGAAGAATAACTATGACTTGGTTCAGATTCATTTGATGTCGTACCATCCCCCAAATCCCATTCATATGATTCAATTTCATCTTCATTAAAATTCGTATCAATTGCATATTCTATATCTTGATTCGTAGATGCCGTATCTGGTATATCTATATTTAATATTTGGTTATAAATTGTATTATGAGATAACAATCTTTCTGTATCTTCATTTAACTGACCAATAACATAATATTTCCCCGGACCAAATTCTACATTTGTTGATGATAGACTACTTGTATTAATTTCTTTTTCGTCACCGTCTTCATGTTTAACTATTAATTTATCAATATTTTCATTTTGATTTAAGTTAATAATAATACCGGTTTCATATTCTTCAATATCTATATCTGCATCAATAGATTCTGTAACGGTAGCATAATCAGATGCAAATAGATTAAAACTTAAAATGATAACTAACCCCGTAAAAACAGCAACAAGTAAAATAACACCAATCACAGGACTCACTCCTGAATCATGAGTATTATTTATCATATATTATATTATATTTACATCGTTATTAGTTTACTCTCGTTTTAACATATATTAATATATTAATATAATATTAATTTTAATATTAATATAATAATACAAGTCGATACATTTATAAGGAATATATATGTAAACTTAAATATGAGAATACCACCTAAAGTTTTGGATAGCACTCCATCAGAAATTAAACCCTTAGAAGATAGAATAACTATTATGAAAAACCCTACATTAGCAAATGATTTTATATGGCATTTTGACAATCAACAAAATGGAATTCATATACAGATTCATGCAGAATTAAAGAATAAATCGGATTACGAATGGTCTAAAGATGAAGAATGGGAATGGTTTGTTAATATTGCATATAGTGAACAAAAACTTAAAAACAATGATTGCAAAAAATCTATACCTACACGGAGTTTTAGAGAGGCTGTATTATACGCAAATGAATATGCTAGAAATATAACTGATATTGAATTAAAACCTAAAATAATAACATGATTCAATTTCAATTGTAGTATATATAGTGTCGAATTAATCTCTTAAATAATTATTTTTATATTTGATATATCATATAAACATTAATCGAAATAGATAGATTTAATAGTTGTATACTATTAGTTGTATATAGAATATGTCCACGACAGTGAATAAACACCCGAATATTAATAGTAAACGTGAAATGTGTATTACAGCATTACATAAAGCTAAATCTCAAACAGAAGGGTATTTATCTAAGAATAAATATGAACGAATGAATATTTTACCATCTTCAAGTACAATTATTAAAACACTTGGTGGAACATGGTCACGGGCTAAAAAAGAAGCAGAACTACCTACAAAACCCGGTCGTGGTCAATATGATGAGAAAGATTGTATCAATGCTATTAAAAAAGCAACAGATATTTTAGGATATACTCCTAGTATTAGAGATTATGAAGAACTTGGACTATCACCATCACGAAATGTTATTAAAAAATTATTTGGAAAATGGAATATAGCTGTTAAAGCTGCTGGATTTAAACCAAATACATCCAGAAGTAATAATCAAGGTAAACAGTATACGCGAAAAGATTGTATTGAATCATTGAAAAAAGCAGCAAAAATTATTGGCTCTTCTCCTACACGCGAACAATATGATTTGCTTGGCTTATATCCTTCTTATGATACGATTCAAAAAAATTTTGAATCATTTAATAACGCTAAAAAAGAAGCGAATTTAGAGTGTTATAATACCGGCAATAAAGAGTATTCCTCTAAAAACAATAATTATGGTCCTAATTGGTCAAAGATACGGGAATCGGTGTTTGAGGAACATGATGGTTGTAAATGTTGTGGAATTAACCGTCGTGAAAATTTCGACTTATACGGTAAAGATATGGCTATTCATCATATTATTCCGTTTAAAAACTTTGAATCAAAGAAAATTGCAAATCATAAGTCAAATTTAGTTCCACTATGCCATCATTGTCATGCTCAATTAGAACCGAAAAACGTTGAAAATCAATGTAATGAATTAGATATTTCAAAACCTGATGTTATTTCTTATCAGGATGAATCAAATGCGAAAATTCTTACGAAAATTTGACATGGTGTAAAAAAAATTAATAACATATTATATTGACGATTTAAATATATGTTTAAAGATGCATTAAAATATAGTATAAATTTTGATAAAAATATTAATTATATAATAGGAAGTATATTATATATTATTTCAAGTATATTTATATTACCATTTATTTTATACTATGGTTATTTAATTAAAGTTCTTAGAACTACAATAAATGGTGAAGAAAAACCACCAAGTTTCACAAATATAACTCCTTATTTAATGATTATGGATGGTTTGAAATATGCAGCAATATATCTTGTTTATTTATTAATAGTAGGAATTCCATATATATTACTATTAAACTATTCAAATATTAATATAATTATACTTGATATATTATTGTTTGCTACGGCCTTAATTATAAGTTATATTTTTATATCATCAATATTAGTATTATCTCGAACAAATAAATTCATTAATTCATTCAAACTTTCATATATTAAACCTATACTGGTATCAAAATCTTATTTTGTAGCATACAGTTTTGTTCTAATTTTATCCATAATAATTAGTTTTGCTTATCTGATAGGTGTATTAGTATTATTTTTTATACCTATCATAGGTTGGTTTTTACTTATACCTGTTATACTACTAACTCCATTAGGAGTATTCCTTTATAGCTTATTTGTATATCGAATTTACGGTTTAACTTATAAAGAAATATTAAAAGACACGACGAGTGTAAATTGAATAAAAAATAATATTTTTACGTATTATACTTAAAATGGGCGTAGACGGATTTGAACCACCAACCGCCACGTTATGAGCGTGGTGCTCTGCCTGATTGAGCTATACGCCCAAAAGAGAAGTTATAATCTCCTCTTTTGCATGTTTAAAGCCACAATTTCTTGCGACATATTATTAATGTAAACCTATAGTAAAAATACTTTCGGTTTAATTAGAGGCAAAAACTAAATACTTTAAACTATAATATAATTATATAATGAATAATAACTGGATTTTTATCACAGTAATTGGTTCAGAAAAATCCATTAATGAGATTATAAATTCAATATCTGTAGAAAATAATAATATTAAACATATTGAAACGTTAAATTTTATTAACGTAATTCATATTAAAAACATAGAAAATGATTGCTATAGTCAAATAGTTAAAAATATTAAAAACCTCACAGAATTACCTGAATGGGTGGTTATATCAAGAGGAAATATTGATAATAAAAGTGGAGATGCATTAATATTACAGAGATATTCGAAAACATATATGGATGTTATTGATATTGTTATAGGTGACGATAATAATTATGGATTAGATGTTCAAAATTATATTGAAGAAAGTCATAATGAATTTGTTCCTGTTTGGTTATTAGAAAATTTGTGCGAAAATTGTTATATTGATGATTTCAAACTAGCTAATATACCTGATGACATACCTATAAATAATAATATAGAAACATATAGTCTCAAACGCAAATTATCTGATGAAGATATTCCTTATTCTGTTCCCAGAGAAATACGGACAGATTCTCCAAACACAGAAATAAGAACCATTAAATTCGATACGGAAACATATGATTATCTTAAAGGTATATTCAAAAAATATACAGAAATTGAATTAGATGATACATTTAATAACAATGAATTTAATGGAACATGGGATGAATTAAATTTTATATTTTGGGAAACGATTGATAATATCACTGCGAATTTAGATAATAAAAAAACAATTGATAAGTTAAACAAAATAAAATGGGAATCTGTAATTAAATGGCATACATTACAAGAGGGTGACGAATATATTTCCACATCCACAAGATATTAATTTTGAGTGAACTTACCAAAGATATATATTTTAGAATATATAATATTATATTATGTCGGAGGATACTCAATTTAATTTTATTTCTGATGACGATATAAAACCTCCTAACAAAAAAGAAATATTTGAGAAAGTTTTAGAATCTTATTTACCATTATTAGAAAATATTGACGATATAGAAGATGATTTGAATGAAATAGAAAAAAAGCATGAATTTGATATTGGTAAATTACGAGATAAAACAGAAGATAATGAAAAAAGTATTAATGAAAATTATACAGATTTAAAACAAAAAATACTTAAATTAGTTGAATTAATTAAAGAGTCAAAAAATCACGTACATGAGGAATTTGAAGAACTAGATGAATTAGAAGAATTAACAGATTCAATTCAATCTGAAATAAATGATTTAAAAAATAAAAATAAACAATTAAATGATAATATTGAAGAAATTAAAAAAGATATTGATAAAAAAGATAATGAAATTACGGATTTAATAAATAAAAATAAAGAACTTTATACTAAAATGACGCAACTTGCTAGTAGTCATTTAAAACTCAAAAAAGAATTTGAAAAGTATAAAAAAGTTCAAAATTTAAAAAATGAATCTCTTTTAAAGTCTGTCGAATCTGCTAAATGTGAAAGTTGTGGTGAAAAAATTAATATTTTATCTTTTACAAGATACCTATTGTCCAGAATGCAATGATAAATTTACAGGAATAATCAAGAATATCATATTCTCTAATATTATTACGGTAGAAGATAAGTAAGTGAATTAGAAATCCAAATATAAAATATAAATATTTATAACATTGAAAAACAAACAATATATCATGGTTAGTGTATATCAAACAGATAAAGAGGGGCGTCATATTTGTCCTGAATGTCGTAGAGCATACGAACCGGATTTTGATTCAAAAGAAGAAGCAAAAGAAAAAGGTGAAAGTTATCAAAAAGAACAATACATTACAGGTCTTTGTTCAGATGAATGTTGGCAATCTTACTTGTCTATTTGAAGCTAAATAATTTCAATTTTTTATTATTTTAATTAGAATAATCCAAAGCTTTAGGTTTAAGAATCTGGTTAGAGTAGTTGAGGATAACTGATGAAGGAATCCAAGATTGAAAATCCCCCAGAGTACGCGTTTTCATTAGACCTTCAAACGCCTAATGCTCTCAGTATCATTAAACGAGCTTTAGACCAAATTGAGGAGTCTAATGATGGTATTGTTAATGTTCTGTTTGAAGTTGAATCCACAGAACCGTTCAAACATAATATATTTGAAAGTGAAATTCATCCAGATAAAAATAATATGGAAAATCCACTTACCGTATATCCTCCGAATTCACTTCAATTTAAAATATCCTCTGTTTTACTACATGAGGATACGCCAATAAAGGCGGCAGATATACTTAAAAATTTAGAAAATACAAATTGGGAAATAGATAGTGACGAATTAAATAAAGTACTCAATAAATTAGTATCAAAAAAACAAATTAATAAAAATAAAAATTCAAACAGTTCGTACGTATATGAATTGACGGATAAATCAGAAAAACTTGTTAAAAAAGTTGAAGAATATATAGATGAGATAAATGGTAGTGAATTATATAAAGAAATAGAATCCAAAACATTAGATTATGAGTGTGATGTATGTGGAGCGAAATTTGAGACAGGGGGTGGTTTAGGTTCACATAAATACTTCAAACATGATTTAGATTCAGATTCGAAAATGAAACAAAAAATTATTGATGAAGATAAAGATTCTACAAGTGAAATTACAATCCAACCTAATACGAATAAATTTTATTGTCTATCTGTATTGTATAATTCTGGAAAACCAGTTACACCAAAAGATATAGAATCTAGACTTGAAAATACACCATGGGCATTTCAAAGGTCATCTATATCTGCTACGCTTGGACCGCTTCATGATGAAGACATTGTAACGCGGGAAAGACGCCGTGGAGAGCATGGAAAACCATATGAGTATCAATTAACAGATAAAGGAGAGAAATTAACTGAAGAGGTTATAAACCGGGCCAAAAGTAACGACGCTCTAACATTTGAGGATGTGGTTGAGGGAAAATGAAACGTGAGGTTGAATCCGAATCTAATTCAGCCTCAAGTACACAATCAGAATCAAAACAAAAAACAGAAACTAATAAGGAAGAAACAGAAGTTACATCTCATATCCAAATTGATACGGATGAAAATAATGTGCAAATAAAAAGTTCAGGATTAAAGGCAGGACCGTCACAAACTCCAGAGATAGATGATGAACGAGACTCAAAACATGAATACACACAATTACCAGAATCTCAACCGTATGATTCTGCGCCTTATATTGATAAAGATAATTTCCAGTTTCAAGCTGGAGATTTTATCAGATATGTAAAAGAAGATAACATTATTTATCAAGGTACGATATTACGTGGACAACCCGTTGAACATGATTTTAATTACTATCATGGTCAAGATAGTGATTATGTAGTGAAATTAGATTACGAAGATGGTAAACACGTTGCAAGTCCAAAAATTCAGCAAGAAGATAGTATATCTGTTATGATATCAAAACAAAGAACACAGTTTGGACGAAATATTGAAACGGTATCTCCAGAAGAGATAATTGCTGTTTCACCTGAAAATGAATATGATTGGTATAAATTTGAAGATACATGGAATCTCAAAACGAGTGAATATAATGTTGAATTCGAATAAGAGAAATTTAATCTTCAGGAATTAACGGAATATACATTGTCATTATATTACCTTTATGTCTTTTTTGTCTTAATTTTATTCTACCACCAATAGCTGTTACAGACCAATAAAGAACCCACAATTCTATTCCATCGATATGTTCTAAAGGGGTTTCCGTACCTGATTTTATAATCTCCCAATCATTTTTATTTATATGTTTTTTATTATCTTCAATATCAATTTTAGCTATATTATTTTCATAAGATTCAATTGATATATTAACACGTTTTACTTTTTGATTATTATTTTTAAATGCATTATTCAAAGCTTCATTTAATGTTATATTAAATATATTCTCATATTTAATTTCCCTATGTTTTATATCTGATACGTTCACAGATATTATCGTATTTTTTCTTTTTCTATGTGGTTGAACGATTGTATCTATATCAGATAATTTAAATGGTTGCAGTTCATCATAACCTTTAATAAGATTTCGAATCTGTTTCATTTTCGTACTTATATTATTCATTTCATCTGTTTTCTCTCGGATAGCTTTCACAGCTTTCCTCCTTTGATTTTCTGTACAATCAGATTCTAATACATCTGTATATCCATCTATTATATTAATTGATGTCCGTAAATTATGACGTAAAACACGATGTAAAACATCTAAAACTTGTTTATTTAATTTATATTCTGTAATATCTTCTTGAATAACCGTATAATTAGTAATCTCACCATTATTATTTTTAATAGGTGTTAAAGTTTCTTTGACATAATATAATTCATCAGAATTAGTAACTCTCATTAATTTACCTTCCCAATTAAGTCCTTTTTCCACAGATTCTTTTAACTCCGAATATTCTTCGTGATTATTGACATTTTCAGGTTTAAGTATGTCAGGGCTTTTACCTATTATTTCATTAGAATAACCGGTTTTTTCAATAAATTTAGGATTGATATATTCAATTTTCCAATTTTTATCAGTTATAAACATCGCATTCTTAGAGGATTCTGCATGTTTTTCGAATATATTTTTTTCTTTTTCATACTTTTTATATTCCGAAATATCTTCTTGAAATCCTAAATAATAATTTACATCTCCTAAATCATTTTTAATTGGTATAAGTGTGACTTTATTCCAAAACATACAACCATTTTTCTTATAATTTTTTATGGTAATAGTTATACTATTTTCTGAATTAATTGCGTTTCTCATTTTTCTAACTTGAGATTCATCTGTTTTTTCTCCTTGAAGGAAGCGACAATTTTGACCTATAATCTCATTATAATTATATTTTACCATATTTATAAATCCATCATTTGCATAAATAAGAGGTTCATCGTCTAAACTAACATCCGCAATCGTAATTCCAATAGGAGCTTTATCTAGAGCCATATCTTTCAATGATAAATTTAATTCTTCATCTACGTGTGATATATCAATAAATATTGTTTTTATTTTATCGGTATCTTTAATTAAATGACTTAATAGAATGAAATTTTGACCTGATTTTAGTACAATTTCTACACCTAATTTTTCATCATTCTTTAATTTATTACATTTATTAATTAATTTATTATATTGTTTTTCACCAAGTAGATTATCTACAGATTTTCCAATAATATTTTTAGATTCATCAATATTTAAAAGCGTATAAAAATTATTATCTGCATTATGAATAATATTATCTGAATGAATTATATATCCATCATACGTTTTCAAATCCATATGGTGTATAATACATTTTTAAGGATATAAACGTTTTGTATTTAATTTTATTAATTATTATATTTTACATATTTACATTTTTTAATGATTATATTTATATTTGTTTTATTATATAGATAAATTGTATAATTAAAATAATTATTTATATAAATATATATAGTTAAAACATAAACGCAAGTTTAAATATAACAACAAAATTCAATAAATATATATACTATCATATATAATAATTTTTTATGCTTTGTTATATATATAAAGTTACGATTACAGAAAAACATAATTCATCGGATAATATTTTTGAATCTGCATATACGATTGATTTAAATACACCCCCTACAGAAAATCCTGATGTAAATATGACTATTGCAATAAACGAATATTTAAATAAACATAATACAAATACAAAAGTTTATAGCGTTAAAAATTGCGAATTTATTGAATCTTGTAATAAAAAAGAAATTGAAGAAGAATATGATTACTATTTTGAAAATAAAAATAATGAGAATACAAATATTATTGCGCGAGTCAAAAATATTATTGGAAATTAATTCGCTAGTTATAAATATATGTATATTAAATACTATCGTATGTTTGACGAAGAAGATAGAACGCAGGAATTATATGAAAAAGGCGGTTTAGATTATGGTGAAGCTAGAATTATTGCAAAGTTTGAAAATGGAAAATCTGCTGAAGAAATTAAAGAAGAATTAGATTTTGATACTATATGGTATGTGAAAAAAGTAAAGAAAGACTATCTAAATATAACGCGCAAAAAAGCAAAATGGTTAATCAATAATGGACCCTCTGAAAATAATTTTTGATTTAAAATCATAATAATTAATACGATTGACCATAAATATACAGATATGACTAATTTAAATGTCAGTATATTACAAATAAATCCCACAATTGGAGATATAAAAGGAAATTATAATAAAATTATTAATGGTATAGATAACGCCGATAAAAATAATTCTGATATTCTTTTAACGCCGGAATTATCTCTCATTGGTTATCCTCCAATGGATATTCTTCGTAGGGATAAAATGTATGATATACAAAACAAAAAACTAAATTCTATTAAAAAATATACGACCAATAAAGATGTAGCTGTTGTTATCGGATACTGTCGTAGAGATGACACTGGATTATATAATTCTGCTATCGTATTTAAAAATGGAGAAAAGTTAACAAATTATGATAAAGTATTGTTGCCAACTTATGATGTATTTGATGGTCATAGATATTTTGAAACAGGGGACGAAATTAATGTATTTGAACTAGATAATCAAAAAATTGCCCTCACGATTTGCGAAGATGCATGGTACAATGTTAATATAATGGACGCAAAAAGACACAAATTTAATCCATTTGATAAAATAAAGGATTATGATACAAATTTAATTTTAAATTTATCTGCTAGTCCTTATCGTATTAATAAAAATAATGAAAGAATTGAATTATTTAAAGAACATGCTGTCAATACATCTTCTACAATTGCATTTTGTAATCAAGTAGGGGGTAATGATGAACTAGTCTTTGATGGAAATTCATTTGTTGTAAATAAAGATGGTGTAATTGAACAATTAAATGCATTCGAAACTGATATGCGAACCATAAATATAAATAAAAATGCGAATGAAAAACAATTAAATACACCACGCCGCATTGAAGAAATGAATTCAGCTATTTGTCTCGGATTAAAAGATTATTTCGAAAAAACTGGATTTTCAAAAGCTATCGTAGGTATGTCTGGTGGAATAGATTCTACAATTGCTACAGTTTTAAGTGCACAAGCTTTAGGTAAAGATAATGTATTAGGTGTTTCTTTACCTTCAAAAGTCACATCAACAGAAAGTATTACGGATGCAAAATCTGTTGCCGAAAACTTAGGGATTGATTTTGAAGTGATAGATATTTCCAGTATTATCACGCAAGTTATTAATGATTTTGAATCTGAATCGCCTTATAAAATGGAAGGTTTAGCTTTAGAAAATATACAAGCACGTATAAGAGGAGATATTTTAATGTCTTTATCTAATACGACGAATGCTCTTGTTATTACACCAGATAATAAAAGTGAAGCTGCAATAGGATATTGTACACTTTATGGTGACACGGTTGGAGCTATTGCGCCTTTAGGGGATTGTTATAAAAAACACGTATATGAATTAGCAGAATATCATAATGAAGTGGAAGATATTATCCCACAAAATGTGATAGAGAAAGAACCGACAGCAGAATTAAAAGAGAATCAAGTAGATTCTGATGAAATGGCAGAGTATGAAATTTTAGATACAATACTTAATGAGTATGTCGAAAATAGGAAAAAGCCAGATGAAATTACGGTTGACTCTAAAGAAGAAATAGATAATATTATTTCGAAAATTCATATGTCTGAATTTAAACGTAATCAATCCCCATTACCTATTCGTGTAACAAAAAAAGACTTCGGTAGAGGATGGAGATATCCTATTGCTGCAGATTATGAATTTTTAAAATAAATATATAGCAAAACATATATTTAGTTATAAGATATAACACTTATACATGACGAATGAAGATTCCACATTTAAAATTGTTGTAGATACAGATATTAATTTAAAACAACATATATCTGGCTCATTTGGTAATGCTCAAACGACAGAAGAAGCTGAAGAAAAAGCTAAAGAATATATTTCAAAAGAAAATTTAATTAAAAACTTAGAAGCGGGTCTCTCTGGTATTACGAAGGATGATATTACGTTTAAAAACTTTAAAGCTGAAGAAATCGAATAATTATTCCATTAATTCTTCATATTGAATATATTCATCTTTATCTCGATTCTGAATAATATATAATGCATCTTCAATAGTATATCCCTGTCGCAATAATTCTCGAATTTGACCTATTGTTTTTCCATATCTTGCACCTTTTGCATATCCTATATTATGTCCGAGTATAAAAGATACAATCAAAAGTATTCCTACACCTATTTTTTTGATGATTTCGATTGCCATATAGTATCATTGTATTTAATATACTTAAATTAATCGAATTTATATCCGCGTAATATAGTATTACTTTCATCCATTAAAAATTGCAAGTCTCTACCCTCTACAAGATAATATATCGTACTACATTTTTGGCACGTAGTTTCTGAAATAGTAACGGATTCACCATGATTAATTGTATCACACATACATGTATTTTCAAATGTTTGTTGCACCAATTCAAAATATAATTCTTTAGGCTCAGATAAATGATTTACGCAAGTATGTTCTTCAAACGGAAATGGCCTTGCAACGAGAATCATTATAATTATCATAATGATACAATTAAATATAAAATTATCTACACAATGACATTAAATTGAGAAAGCACTTTTATACTCTTACTCTAATGTAAAAATATATGAGATTAAGTGATAAATCTATCGTTGAAAAATTGATGAGTGGAGAAATTAGTATAGAACCTCTCGATTGGGATGAATCAGAGGGCAGTATTAAAGAACAAATAATTGCAAGTGACCAAATACAACCAGCAAGTGTAGATTTACGATTAAGTAATGAACTTCGAATATATGATAAAGATAAAATTGACATTATTGATACAAAAAATATGCCGGAACCTGATGAAATACGAAGTGGTGAAGAACTTATTTTAAATGATGGAGAATTTGCATTAGCTTCAACAATAGAGACTGTACGTATTTCTAATAAATATGATGCAGAAATAAAAGGCCGTTCTAGTATTGGACGGGCTGGTTCTCATATTCATACGGCTGGTTGGGTTGACCCCGGATTTGAAGGCCAAATCACATTAGAATTAATTAATCATGCACCATGTCCCGTTAAATTATATGAAGGTATGAGAATAGGTCAGATTGTATTTGGAGAATTAAAAGAACCCGCTTTAGTTGGTTATGGAGACCAAAAAGATTCAAAATATCAAAATCAAAAAGGTGCAACGGCAAGCAGAATCGATGAAGATTTTAAATAATTTACTATATATTTTACATTATTGAATCCGTTAGTCTTATTAGGTTGTAATAGGTAATATAATATATGGAAACAAAAAATGCAGAAATTAACTTGACAGGAATTACAAGTATTGTTCACACATATACGAGCGGAAATCAAGGTGGGAACATTTCTGTAGGTTTGCAAAATTATACGGACGATAAGGATACCGTCATTCTCAAATTTGATGCACCAAATGGCGTCACGGTATATGATGTTAGTGGGTGTGTAAAACATGCTGAAGGATGGAATGTATTAAAAATTCCTGATAGTCCCAATCAAAATATTACTGTCTGGTTTAAAAGAAATGGAACACGTACCGATATTAAAAAGCAAGAACTTACCGTTTCTGCATATATGAATAATACTTGCGTTTCAGAACTTACATTTGATATTGAAGGATGAGTGACATCCTCACCGTCGTAAACAACGGGATTATCTTCTTGATTTAGATAGTTCTTATTATTTAACAGATATATTAAATTAAATTAGATAATTAATCATATTTTAATCCTAAACAAACATGGTTAAATTCATTTTGGAAATTTATTTTACCAATCCATGAAACGATAACATCATAATTTGACTCAAGTAAATCTATTTTAGTCATAACTTGGTCCATTATATTTTTATTAATTTTTTCATAAGAATCCGTTTCTGTAATAATATCTAAAACTAGCATAACTTCTTTTGTTTTAGTTATATCGATATCTTCATTTATTATATACATTTTTATTGGAGACATGTTATTACTTGTCCAGTATATACCAGAAACAAAATTTTCCGTTTTTATTTTACGTATATTTTCATCTGATTCTCTGTTTGTACGACCATATATTGTTATATATGGATTTCTTTTTCCTCTATTTGAATATCCACTATCATATCCCATATATTCTGCCTCTCCATCGATAATTTCATTGAATAACTGTATAATTTTATTTTCAATCTGTTTATCTATAGTTGATATAGGGGCTGAATCAAACACGTCGTTATTAATATTTAAACAAAAATCGACTTCTTTATTTTGATACCGAATCGTTGTGCCATATGTGTAACAAGTAATACCATAAATACTCTCTTCAATAATTCGAGCTGATTTAACCTGCTCATGACGGTTTGATTTTTCCACGATATGTTCTCGTTTTTTAATCTCCGTATTCGTCATAGATTTTGATATTGGTTCTGGTTTATTAATCGTTTTTGCACCTAATTTATTAAAAATTCCATATTCGTATGTATCTGGATGTTTATATCTTTTGGATATAGTATTTTCAATTTCATCTTTAGACATGAATCCATTACCTAACGAATGAATTACGCCATCTCGTTTAATATAAATAGTATCGATTTCAGAGACCATAATTATATAAGTATAATTTCCGAAAATATTTAAATGTTTTTATCCTCACCGAAATCAAACATACGAGCGAGATATAAATATTTATATATTCACACTTATTACATTATATTATGAAATATACACTCACTGTTCATTTGTGTGATATTACTGGAGAAGTGTTTAAAAATCAAGATAAACTTAACGTATTTTGTGTATATCGTGTCGGTCGTTCATACGAAGGTGATATTTCTGAAACAGAAAATAAAACGGTTACAACATTATCAATTAAAGATTCATTATTTAAACGTGATTTCGGCATGTCGCCTGTTATTTATGTTGATGATTCATATAATGTACTACTATTTGGAGATGAATCTGGAAGATGGCAACCAAAACCAGAACATAAAAAACTGTCAAAAGAAATTACGAAAGCAATTCATGATATTGAATCTGAAGACCATGATGCATCAAATAAAATTGAATCAATTGAAATTAATAGTAAAAAATTAAATAACATTTAAATTTGTTTTAAATCATATTTTTTAATCTTATACTTTTGAATTAATGCTATACTCATAACGGTAACAACAGAAGATATCATTGTAGGTATTAGAAATATTACAAAGAATCCACTAATAAAAAGGGTATCTAACTCACTCGAAGGTACGAGATTATCATAAAAATATATTGCCCATATACCGTATCCTATAAATATCATTATCACAGGGAAACCAAATCCCCTATTATCTTGTATTGGTTTATGAACATCGTGTGGATTATTCCATGCAACAGTATATACTTCATATACATCATAAAATGCTGTACTAATTAATAATAATAAACCTATAATAAGAAATATTTCATTTATAATAATACCTACTATTATCATGCTAAATATAAATATGTCAAATTTTGATATTCTATTTTTCATAGATTTGATATATTCTTTCATCATAAATAAATATATTCGTTAAATCATATTAAGGTTTTCTAAATTAATTAAAAATTATCTAGCAAGATATGTTATATCTCGTTCTAATTCGTATCCCTTTGGTACTCCTATTTGACCTAAACAATCTGAACAAAGAATTTTCAGATAATGTTTATTATCCCGTTTTTCTAAAGCTACAGCATCTTCAAGTTTTAATATTGTTTCACACTTATCACATTCTGTTTTATTACCATCGATAACTTCCATTATAACAAAATTATAATTACATATATTTAAATCTTTATAATTGCGTATAGTTATGTCATTTCTACCATAATCTTATGAACCTCTACATCTGGTAATGACATAAATTCTTCTTCAAGTTTATTTTTTACATATGTAACCGGGTCATCTATATTTATATATACATCAAACATACAGTCTACACGTATATTACTATACGTACCCCCATGACTTCTACTTTCTCTTTGTAAATACTGTATGCCTTCTTGTTCAGCAATAAACTTTTTTATTTTAAGTTCTGCTTCTGAGGTTTTTAATTCTAAATCTTCATCAAAATAAATATTTGCTTTAATTTTAACCATAAATAAGATTTAAATGTAAACCTTATTAATATTGGGATTATTAATGTAAGTAAACGAAAGTTTAATAGTAATATATAATATTAGTACAAATATGAGTGAAAAAAGAATAAATATTAATGAATTAGATGGTTATGGTAGTCCTGAAGGTTATTTCGTATATCCTCCATGTTGTAGTACCGGTGAACCTCAAGATTATCCTGTCGGATTATCTTCAATTATTACAAGTGGAGAATGTTATAAATGTGGTAAAAAGCTAAATGTTGAAATTACATACTAATCAAATTTAATTAACTTTGATTAAATATATATCATATAATTTATAATTATTATGTAATGAATAATAAAATAATTAATGGAGATTGTTTATCTATTTTAAATGATTTAAAACCAAAATCTGTTCATGCTGTTGTTACGGATGCACCTTATAATTACGAAGGTGGTATAATGCAGAATGAATGGGATAATATTGGTACACCAAAAGAATATCAATTATGGTGTGAATCATGGGCTTCTAAATGTTTAGATATATTAAAACCGGGAGGTCATATAATAGCTTTTTCAGGCGATAGAAGCCATCACAGATTGATGTCTGGTTTAGAAGATGCAGGATTTGAAATAAGACATACAATACCGTGGATTTATGGGACAGGATTCCCTAAAGGTCAAAAACTTGAACGATGGTTAGATGAAGAATATGTGGAGGAATTTGGTGATTGGAGGTCTTTATTAAAACCTGCTGTAGAGTTTGCTATATTAGCAAGAAAAGATGTTGAAGGTTCAGCTACAAAAAATCAGATGAAATATGGTGTAGGTAATTTAAATGTTGAAGCTTGTCGAATTGAAGGTAAAAAACCTAATCGTTTGATTACAACAAATGAGAATGCAGATTCATTAAATTATGGTGAAAATACTTTCCAAAAAACAAGTGGAATGGCAAAAGGTATATCTGAAGAAGGAAGATTTCCTGCTAATCTAATTTTAGATTCTGTAATGGCAGAGGTTATTGATGGAATGTCACCAGTCTCTGATATAGAAGGAGAAGATATTGGTGCATCTCGTTTTTTTTATTGTTCTAAAGCAAGTAAAAGTGAAAAGACACATAATGGAAATGTAGATAATGACCATAATTCTGTTAAACCATTAGATGTTATGGAATGGTTAATTAAAATGGTGACGGCGGAAGAACAAATTGTATTAGACCCATTTGCAGGAAGTGGTACTACGTTGGTTGCTTGTAAAGAAAATAATAGAAAATATATTGGAATTGAAAAAGATAAAGAATATGTTGAAATTGCAAGAAAAAGATTAGAACATACCTAAAATATACTTTGTATTATATATTTTAAATTACAGTAATAGTAATTATTATAAATGATGAGTTCTATATATAAATATGGAACGTAAAGATAAGCTAGTAGATAAAATTAAAACAAATTTGTATAATGATTCAGTTTCAGACGTAGATACATTTGAAGTGAGAGAATGTGATTCAGATAATTATAGTGGATTTTCTGTAACTGTAACGGGGTTCGCTGTTCCAATTCGTCCTATGGTTGAAGCGGTTAGAAAATTTGATGAATGGAAAGTAGAAAACTTTGGTATGTATGGAGATATACCTGTAGATTCGGACTCAGAAGAAAATAATAGTACATATGGAGTAGATATATTTTATGCTTATATTGGTGATGAATTTAAAGATGATTTGTTAACATCATCAAATGACTAGTTAAAACATAATATTATATTAAAAAGAATCTTCCATAGCATTATTTAATTTAATAACTTTATCTCTATTAAAAGTCCAAATTCCTTTCCATTCATTATATTTATTTTCATTTTCTATAGCTACAAGAGCAGCAGCAGAATCTTTACTTAAATGAATAACTATCCATGAATATTTATATAATTTTGAAGAACCAAAATGAAAATTAATATTATTATTTAATTCAACAGGTTTTTTATCTAATTGACCATAAAGGTGTAATTCATTCATTTTATCTGCTAATTCATTATAGACTTGTTTTGTGCCTCTTTCATCATTTAAACGTGAAATTTTTTGAAATGTAGCATGATGAATACCACCATTATTGTATGATAATTGTTCGATATATCTTGAAATTAATATTAATATTAATTTTTGATTATATGCTTTAGGATATCCTTTCAATTCAAATACTTCGTTTTGTAAGGATAATATTGATTCAGGAAATATCAATGAATTTAGTTGATTTTTTT
>LFFM01000140.1_pt1 | contig 44964 bp, 35 predicted proteins | sample 643131 | NCBI WGS metagenome assembly LFFM01 (sample SAMN03777445, study PRJNA286221) | soda lake metagenome | biome: soda lake; feature: Kulunda steppe; material: water; isolation source: sample Tc-Br brine of Tanatar trona crystallizer | place: Russia: Kulunda steppe | collected 2011-07 | reverse complement strand
CGATTTTCATCTCCTGGAGAATCATACTCGAGATTTCGGGCAGGCTGTATTCTTTGCCCCGAATCTTGATTCGAGCATCGTCGTGCGGGCCCTTGATGATCTCGTAGGGCGACGTCTCGATGCAGTGGCGGACCTCCGAGGAGTCCCATTTTCGGCCGATCAGTCGTTTGGCGGCGTAGACGGTGTGTTCGGCGTTGGTAATGGCCTGTCGTTTGGCCATCTGGCCGACGAGTCGGCGACCGCTGTCTGTGATGGCGACAATGCTGGGAGTTGTCTTGTAGCCTCCCTGATTGGGAATGACTTCCGGCGTGCCAGCTTCGACAACGGCCACGCAGGAATTGGTCGTTCCCAGGTCGATACCGATGATGCGTTCCATGGAATCTCCTTGCGGGGAGGTGAAATGGGGGGTTAGTGACGTTGGAGGCGGGCGATGCGTTCGTTGAGTTCGGTATTGTCGTCGTCGCCGGCCTCCAGGGCCATTTCGTAGTGGTAGAGTGCGTCATCGACGGCGCCTTTGGCTTCATAGATGGCGCCGATGAGTGTGAGTGCTTCTACCGGTGATTCCTCAATCTTCTGGGCAGCTCGTGCGAAACTCGTGGCGTCATCCAGGTGTTCGCCCCGCTCCAAGAGCGCACGGGCAACGCGCATCGCCAGTTCGGCCTCCCGCCGAAGTGACAGCGCCTTTCGGTACCCGCGAATGGCCTCTGCGACCCGTCCGTCGTCGAGGGCCTTATCGCTGCGCTGGACCATCACTCGAAAGGCCATCTCTTGTTTGCGCTCCCCTTTGATAGCCTCTCGGGTCTCGCTGCGCTGAGAGGCCGGAGTGGCGTTTCTGGGCGAGGCGCTGTGCCCACCGGAGTGGTCGCCGCGAGACTGAAGCGTCGCATCGTATTCCTGGCGCTTCCGGTCGTTATTCAACGTCTGATAGGCCTGTGTGACACGCTGAAAGATCGATTCCACCATCGACTCAAAATCACCGAGAATTTTCTGATAGAAGCGATCCGGATGGTAGCGCTTCGACATGCGAAAATAGGCCTTGCGCAGATCGCGGTGTTCGACGTCGGGCTCGACGCCGAGCAGTTGATAGTGGTCGACGTCGTCGAGTTGATGCGAGACGACGATCAATTCCAATTTGAAGGGATCGTCGAGTTCGACGCGTTGCTCCATCAATTGGTCGTCGAATTGGAGTTCCGACGCCGGTTTAGGAAATCGCTGTCGAATCTGTTGGCTGAGATCGTCGGAGCTACTGGTACCGCCGGAGCGGCTCTCGGTGGCCTGCTCGTTATCGCTTGTGGTGTCCGACGAGATGCTCTCCGATGAGGTGTCATCGGCGGCAGGTGTGGAAATGCCGGGAAGGTCGATGAGCCCATGTTCGTGAAGTCGCTGGATGCAGCCCATGGTTTTGTCAGCGCCCAGCCCGCTGGTCTTGCAGATCTGGGAGATATTCATTGAGCCATCGACCCGGGACAATACGAAAAAGTCCTCGGGCGATAATTCGGCGTCCACATTTTGAGGATTGACGTCCGGCGCGGGAGCCGGCGTGACGTTCTCGTCGATATCGGTCATCGTGTGTCAACTCGTCACTGGGGGGTCAGGGACACCAGTTGCGGGCGGTCCCGATATTGAATCCGGATTCAGTTGCTTTCGGTCCGGGGAGTAGAAACATCGGCGATGGTGGCACTCGATGTCGCCAAACGGTCTTCAGCAATGACCTCGAGATATTCCCTGCAGAAAGCCTTCGTTGCTAGGATACTGCGATACCGCCGATAAAGGCAAGTCATTCGTCGACGTTCTCTTGGCGTACGTGATTTAACAGCGCTCCAGAGCCCGTCGCAGTCGTTCGACAGCCTGGTCGACGTGATCGGCACTGATGATCAATGGCGGTACAAAGCGGAGGGTGTCACCACCGGCGGTGTTGATCAACAGGCCTTCGTCGCGGGCCCGGTCGACGATCTCGGAGGCCTTATTGCCGCATTCGGCACCGACCATCAGGCCCGTACCGCGGACATCGGTAATGATATTGCCGAAGTCGTCAGCAAGCGCTCGAAGCCCATCGCGCAGTTGTTGTCCGCGTTCGTGGGCGTTGTCGAGCAAATCTTCGTCGTCGATGACATCGAGTACTATTTTGCCGGCCCTCGTCGCCAGCGGATTGCCGCCGAAGGTCGAGGCGTGACTGCCGCGCTTCCAACCCTGCCAGACTTCTTCGGTCGCCAGCGTCGCCGCCACCGGCACGCCACCGCCGAGCCCCTTGGCGAGACTCATGATATCCGGGGTCACTCCGTAGTGTTGGTACGCAAACATCGAGCCTGTGCGACCGACGCCGGTCTGGACTTCGTCGTAGATCAGAAGGGCGCCGTGCTCATCACACAACGTGCGGGCTGTGCGCAGAAATTCTTGGCGGGCCGGTCGAATGCCGCCTTCGCCCTGAATCGGTTCCACGATGACGGCACCGACGGTGTCATCGAAATTGTTGTGCAAGGCCTCGGTGTTGTTGAACGGCGTGTACTCAAAGCGCGGAGCCAGCGGGGCGAACCCGTCGTGATACTTAGGCTGGCCGGTAGCGGTGATCGCAGCAAGCGTGCGGCCGTGAAACGACGACTTCATCGATAGGATTTTCGTCTTTTCTGGGGCGTCGGCAATCTTGGATTGATAGCGCCGCGCAAGCTTGAAGGCCGCTTCGTTGGCCTCGGCGCCGGAATTGCAAAAGAAGACCCGGTCCGCAAAGGAGCGTTCGACGAGTCGCTCCATCAACTCGATCTGCTCTTGCGTAAAATACATATTGGAGACGTGGAGCAGCCGATCGACCTGGTCGTGCAGCGCCTCGCTCAGGCGCGGATGGGCGTGGCCCAGTGCGCAGACGGCGATGCCGGCCACGAAATCCAGATAGCGCGTTCCGGTGGAATCGGTCAGCCAGACCCCGTCGCCGCGCTCGAAGATGATGTCGGCGGGGGCGTAATTCGGACTGTTGAGAGCGTGACCTCGGGCGAGCAATTCATCGACGGAGCGGCTCATGGGGATCCGTTACAGCATGGGGGACGGATTGAATGTGCGGGGGCCGGCGAGGCATTACTGTCAGCTCACAGGATGTATCGGCTGAGGTCTTCGTCTTCCAGAATGCCCTCCAGGCGGTCTCGGACGTATTCCGATGAGACCGTGAAGGCCTCGTCGTCGCGATCCGGGGCGTCAAATGAAAGGGCTTCAAAGACCTTCTCCATGATGGTGTGCAATCGCCGGGCGCCGATATTCTCCAGGGTGTCGTTGACCCGGAATGCCATCTCGGCGAGGGTTTCGATGGCATCGTCATCGAAGTCGACCTCGATGCCCTCGGTGCGCATCAATTCGATGTACTGCCGGGTCAGACTATTCTGGGGCTCCGTCAGGATGCGCTGGAAGTCGTGTTCGGTCAGACTCTGCAATTCGACGCGGATCGGGAATCGGCCCTGGAGTTCGGGAATCAGATCCGACGGCTTCGACTGGTGGAAGGCTCCGGCGGCGATAAAGAGGATGTGATCGGTCTTGACCACGCCGTGTTTGGTGGTCACCGACGAGCCCTCGACGATGGGAAGCAGGTCGCGCTGGACACCCTGGCGGGAGACATCGACGGATTGCTCGGTGTCGCGGCCGGCGATCTTGTCGACCTCATCGAGAAAGATGATGCCCGACTGTTGGGTCCGTTTCAGGGCCTCCTGTTTGATCTGATCCATGTCGATGAGGCGATTGGCCTCCTCCTGGATAAGGGCCTTCATCGCCTCTTCGATGGTGATGCGCTTGGTCTTTTGGCGCTTCGGGAAGATATCGCCGAAGACACTGCCCAGGTCCATCTCCTCCATGCCCTGCTGGCCGGAGAAGACTTCCAGGACCGGGTTCTGATTATCCGTCAATTCGACCTCGACATATTCGTCGTCGAAATCGCCATCTCGCAGGCGCTGACGGAGCAATTCGCGTTTGTCCTTTGGGGCGTCATCGCTCGATTCGACGGTGCCGTCGTCACCGACAATAAAGGTCCCCTTGTCGGCGTGGCTGTCGTCGAGCGGGTCGCGCTCGCTGATCTTGTGTTCGATCTTGTCGAGCAGCCGGTCCTCGGCCATTTCCCGGGCCCGGGATTCGACGCGCTCTTCGTGTTCGGCTTTGACGAGGCTGATGCCCAGTTCCAGAAGGTCGCGGACCATGCTTTCGACATCGCGGCCCACGTAGCCGACCTCCGTAAATTTCGACGCTTCGACCTTCAGAAATGGGGCCCGGGCCAGGTTGGCCAGTCGCCGGGCGACCTCCGTCTTTCCGACACCGGTGGGCCCGATCATGATGATGTTTTTGGGCATGACCTCGTCGCGCAGATCTTCGTCGAGTTGGCGTCGCCGCCAGCGGTTGCGAAGGGCGATGGCGACGGCGCGTTTGGCTTCGTTTTGGCCGACGATGTAGTTGTCGAGGGCGGAGACGATCTCGCGGGGAGTCAACTCGGCGCCTTCGCGTTCGTCGCGGGATTTGGAATCGGATGCCATGATGGCTCGGGGGCGTGAAAATAAATTTGGCAACCAGAAGACTGAGTGCGGATTACGAGTCCGCCGTCTCCAGTTCTTCGATGGTCAACTCGTCGTTGGTAAACACACAGATTTCAGAGGCGATCTCCAGGGCCGACGCACAGATCTGACGGGCGCTCAAACCGTCGGTATTCCGGCTCAACGCCCGGGCAGCGGCAAGTGCGTAGGGACCGCCGGAGCCGATGGACGCGATGCCCTCTTCGGGTTCGATGACATCGCCGGTGCCGCTGATGAGCAGCGTCTTGTCTTTGTCGGCGGCGATCAGCAGTGCCTCCAGACGGCGCAGCATCTTGTCGGTGCGCCATTCCTTGGCCAGCTCGACGGCGGCTCGCGTCAGATTGCCGCTGTACTCACTGAGCTTGTCTTCGAGTTTTTCATAGAGGGTAAAGGCGTCGGCCGTCGAGCCCGCGAAGCCGCAGAGCACACTCTGATCGTAGAGCCGGCGCACTTTCTTGGCGGAGCGTTTCATGACGACTTTCTCACTCATCGTGACCTGGCCGTCGCCGGCGATGACGACGGCGTCGTCGGTGCGAACGCTCACAATTGTGGTGCCATCAAGTTCCATATCGGTCAGCCGTCGGTGTCTTCAGAAGATGTCAACTCCGTTCCGGCCCGTGGCGTCGATTGCTGAGAGCGAGAGCGGAGAGCGCGCGGGTGCGAAGCATCGTAAACCTCCATGAGCCTGTCAATCGACACATGGGTATAGCGCTGGGTCGTCGATAGATCGCGGTGGCCCAGCAATTCCTGAATGCCTCGAAGATCGGCACCGGAATCGAGAAGATGGGTCGCAAAGGAGTGGCGCAACCCGTGGGGCGTAATGGACTTATCGAGATCGGCGCGATCGAGATGTTCTTTGAGTCGGCGCCGTACCGAGCGGTCTGACAGTCGTCGGCCGCGGACCGTCAAAAACAGGGCGCCTTGCGGGGTGTGTCCGCTGACCAATTCGTGACGTCGAGCGATGTAGCGGTCGAGCGCGCGACAGGCTTTGGTGCCCAGCGGAACGCGCCGCGGTTTGTCGCCTTTGCCCAGCGCTTTGACCCATCCGTCGTCGCGGTCGACATCGTCGATATCGAGGCCTACCAACTCCGAGACGCGCAATCCGGCGCCGTAGCCCACTTCCCAGATCGCCATGTCGCGAACGCCGAGCACACCGTCGGGGCGGTGGTTGTCCAACAGTTCGAGAATCTCGTCGACAGACATGAAATTCTGGAGCGGTTGGCTGACTTTCGGCGTCGAAAGCAGTTCCGCCGGATTGTCGTCGACCAGTTGTTTGTCGACCAGAAAATTAAAGAACGACCGCAATGCTGAGATTTTTCGGGCCAGCGACGACGATGAGTTGTCGTCGAAGCGATCGGCGATAAAGCCCCGTAGATGGCGCAATGTCAACTGCGCGGACTCCGGAGACTGCAGGTCGTGATGGCGGTCCAGAAACTCCACCAGTTGGCCCAGATCGGTGCGGTAGGCGCGAATCGTCTCCTCGCTGGCGCCGCGCTCGACGAGCAGATAGGTCGCGAATTGTTCGATGCGCCGTTCCAGCATGGTCTGGGTCCGGGTTGGTCTTCAACACAGATGCGGCGGTCAGGGCCGCCTCGACAGTTTCAGCTCCTCAATCCGAGGTTGTGCGTTCGACTTTGTAGACCCCCTTGATTTTTTCGATGTTTTTCATGGCGTCGTTGAGCTGGTCGCGGTTATTGACCAGTACCTCAAAGGTGTTGACGGCCCGCCGATCATCGGTGGTCACGCACTGGGCTTCGCTGATGTTGACGCCGGCCGACGTGAAGGACTGACTGATATCGGCCAGAAGGCCCGGTTTGTCGGTGCAGTAGACGCGAATACTGACCGGTCGCCGCGCCGAGTCCGGGACCTCCGTATCACTGGCCCAGGTCACGTCGATCTGGCGCTCCGGCTCCAGATGGCTGACGCTGTTGCAGTCTCGGGTGTGGATCGACAGGCCTCGTCCGCGGGTCACAAAACCGATGATATCGTCGCCGGGAACCGGATTGCAGCACTTCGCGTAGTTGACCATCACATCTTCGATCCCGTCGATGACCACACCGGTCTGCTTGCGGTCGACGAACTTATTCCACAATTTCCCGATGGTCCCGGGCCCCTGCGACGTGCTCTCTTCTGGGTCGTCGCCCTCCGGTTTGGGATAAATTTTTTGGACGATGGTGTCGGCCTGGGTCTTTCCGTAGCCGATGTCGCCGAGCATCTCTTCGAGGGTCCCGAAGCGGCTCTCGTCGAGGGCCTCCTCGAGTTTCCCGGAGCGCTCCCAGGCGCGAATATTGGTGTCGTGTTGCTTGAGCTCCTTGTCGAGCAACTCCCGTCCCAGCTCTCGGCTTCGCTCCCGTTGTTCCTGGCGGACGGCCTTGCGGATTTTGGTGCGAGCGCGTCCAGTTTTGACGAAGGACAGCCAGTCCTTGTTGGGGCGCTGATTTTTGTGGGTCTCGATTTCGACGATGTCGCCGTTTTGGAGTTGGTATTTCAGTGGCACCATCTTGCCATTGACCTTCGCCCCTGAGCACTGGTGGCCAATTTCGGTGTGGATGGCGTAGGCGAAGTCGATGCAGGTCGCTCCGGACGGAAAGCTCAGGACGTCGCCGTCGGGCGTAAAGACGTAGACCTCGTCGTGGAAGAGGTCGATTTTGACGGACTCCAGAAATTCGACGGGATCTTCGTGGTCCTGGTGTTCTTCCATCAACTGGTGGAGCCAGGCGAATTTTTCATCGTCCTGGTCGGGCACCGCTTTCCCTTCTTTGTACAGCCAGTGGGCGGCGATGCCTTCCTCGGCAATTTTGTGCATCTCGTGGGTGCGTATCTGGATTTCAATGCGCTCCTGATACGGCCCGATGACCGAGGTGTGCAGCGACTGATAGCCGTTGGGCTTGGAGATGGCGATATAATCTTTGAAGCGACCCGGAATCGGTTTCCAGAGATTGTGGACCATTCCGATCGACTCGTAGCACTGGGGTTGCTCGTCGACGATGATCCGAAAGGCGAGGACATCGTAGACTTGCTCGAATTCAATCTGTTGTTCGCGCATCTTCCGGTAAATCGACCAGAAATTCTTGGGGCGACCGTAGATTTCAGCGTCGATGCCGTTTTCCGTCAACAGGTCGTCGAGAATGCTGATGACCTCCCGGATAAAACTCTGACGCTGCCGTTTTTTGGAGGCCACCTTTTCGGCGATATCGTAGTACGAATCGGGATGGAGGTAGCGAAACGACAGGTCCTCCAATTCGGTCTTGACCCAGTTCAGGCCCAGCCGGTGAGCCAGCGGGGCGTAGATATCCATCGTCTCCTGGGATTTTCGCTCTTGGCCGGACTCCGACATATACTTGAGGGTCCGCATATTGTGGAGTCGGTCGGCGAGTTTGACGAGAATGACCCGCAGATCGCGAGACATGGCGACGATCATCTTGCGGATGGTCTCTGCCTGGGCCTCCTCGCGAGTATTGAATTGGAATTTCGACAATTTGGTGACGCCGTCGACGAGAAATGCCACGTCGTCGCCGAAGCGCATCCGTACATCTTCGACGGTGGTCTCGCAGTCCTCGACGACGTCGTGGAGCAAACCGGCCACCAGACTGGCGACATCGAGCCGCAGATCGGCGATAATATCCATGACCTCCAGCGGGTGGGTCATGTAGGGCTCGCCGCTTTTGCGGGTCTGGCCGTCGTGCATCCGACGCGAAAACTCGTAGGCGTCGCGAAGCTGGGTGATATTCGGATCCGGGTGATAACTTCGGACTTTTTTGACGATGGAATCGAGGCGGTTTTCCAATTGCATCAGTTGTAACACTCCTCATCCCGAGGTGATGGCGGTGACGTCACCTCGTAAACGGTTGGGATACCGCAAACATTCTCCAGATCAGTCCCGAATCGTCACCGTTCCAATCGCTTCGGCACCACTGTTACTGCTATCGTAACGCAGGGCCCGTGAAAAACGAAACCGAAGCCCACTGGTGAGGCCGGCGAATGTCGGTGGAGGTGGTGATGGGCTGCGTTGGCTTAGCCCATAATATCGACGTCGATCGGCGTCTCCAGCTCAATGTCGGAGACTTTGATAAACTCGATCAGGTTGTCGACGTACGACGGAAAGGGAGGACACAGGTTATTGCCCTCCAGCGCTTGCAGGGTGTTGATCGAGTTGTAGATCGTCAGTTGATTGAAATCATCCATAAATTGGCGCGGATTGCGGGTAAAGCGCTCCAGATAGGGGAATTTCATGACCAACTGGGTCAGCCGGTAGGGCAAAAGCCCCACTGGAGGGCGGCGACCGGCGCGGCGAGCGACCAATTCGAAGACCCGACGCGCCGATAGTGGATTCGGATCGCATAGGTGAAAGGTCTCCCCGGCGGTATCCCGGCGTCGGCTGATGCGGTGCATGGCCTGGCACACGAAGTCGATGGGGACCAAATTCAGCGGTTTGTCGCCTTTGCCCGGCAGCGGAATGGGCAGCACCGACGGCATATTGACGATGGCGTTGATCAGATAGTAGGGCCCGGCCATCCGGTCGATTTCACCACTCTGGGAGTCGCCGACGATGATGCTGGGCCGAAAGATCGAAATCGGGAGGTGGTGCATCGCCTCTCGCATCTCTTTTTCGGCCTCGAATTTCGATTCCTCGTAGGCGTTTCTGAAATCCTGATCTTCGTCGAGTTCTTCCTCCATGATGACGCCGGTGCGACTGCCGGCGACGAAGGCCGTCGAGAAGTGATTGAGTCGGTGCAGTTGTTGCATCTCATAAGCCGTATCCAGGACGTTGCGCGCGCCCTGAACATTGACCTTAAAGGCCTCCTGGCGGTCGACGCCCAGAAACCAGATACTGGCAATGTGGTAGATGTCGGTCACATTGGCGATCAACTCCAGGTATTCGCGGCCACTCAACCCGAGGTCGAGGGCCACGACGTCGCCACTCATAAGCTGGATGCGATCTCGGGGGGCCTGCATCGACTGGAGCTTGCGGTCCGCTTCGTCGATAAAATCCGGGCGCACCAGAAGTCGGATCGTGGCGTCCGGTTCGTTATCGACGATGGTGGCCACCAGCTTGCGCGCCACAAACGACGGAAAGCCGGTAATCAGGATATCGCGATCGGTTCTGAAATCGTCGTCAGCCATGATAACATCAGCCTGGTTGGGCCGTACCGTGAGTGTCGATGAGGTCGTCGATGCGTTCTTTGAGTCTCCGCACCTGGTCGTTCGTATCGGCCAAGGAGCCGTCGTTGTCGATGACGTAGTGGGCGGCGCGCCTCTTTTCGTCGAGCGGCATCTGGGCGTGGAGCCGGTCGTCAATTGCGCCGTCGTCGAGTCCGTCGCGGCGCTGTAGACGTTGGCGCTGGGTCTCCACTGAGCAGTCGACGACGATCAGGGCATCGAGCATCTCATGGGTGCCCGATTCGACGAGCAGGGCGGCATCGTAGATGACCCAGGACTCTCCGGCATCAAAGGCGCTGTTGGCGCGCTCGAGCATCGCCTCTGCGATCCGGGGATGGGTAATGGCCTCCAGCCGTCGTCGGGCATCGTCGTCTTGGAATATTTTTTCGCCCAGTCGGGTACGATCTAGCGTCCCGTCGTCATCCAATACCTGAGCACCGAAGGTGTCGACGATGTCCTGGAGGGCCGGTTCACCGGGTTCGACGATGCGCCGCGAGAGCTCGTCGGCGTCAATGACAACGATGCCCAATTCGCGGAAGATATCGGCCACCGTCGATTTCCCGGTGGCAATCCCTCCGGTCAGACCTACGATACAACCGGGTTGAGTCGTTGACACTCTGTTGATCCTCGTATTAGGAATTGAGCTTGCTGTACGCTGCGCCGGCTTGTCGATGGACCTCGATCCGCCGGGGCCTGCGACGGCCGGAGCTGCTCGAAGTACTCGAGTCGACGGCAGCGCTGCGATACGTCCCAACACATCCCGGTGTCATGACCGCAGCGTCCAATACCCGCGAAACGCCCGCCGACGAACGTTGTTGACCGCTCCATTGTTCGCAACACTTATCACCCACAGGGAAGTCATGCCAAGGCCAGGACGTCGAGTATCGAAGCGAAGACGACGAGGGCAGAGCCCATCGGCGCTTCGACGTCTATTCGATTTGTTGACCCATCGCAACGCCGTGGCCGTGGTCTGGCTGTTGGCCGGTGTGGTCTGCGCGGCGGTGGTGGGCCTGGAGCCGATGAATTTGGCAACCGACCAGGATTGGTCGCAGCCGCAAGCAGTTCCCGATGTTGCCCGCGGGCTGGCGGCACTGCTGGCGATCGGTGTCGTCGGTCTCGCCGGGATGTTGTGGCGGCGCTGGCGCGGGTTCTCGACGCCCGACCGGGTCGTCGAAGCCGATGTCGACGACGACTCGCGGCGCTCGCTATTTATCACGGCGGGCGCGGCGGCCCTGTTGTTGGGGGCGGCGTTGATCGTGGGTTTTTGGCTGAGCGCCCACCAGAATATGCCGGCCGGAGAGCTGGTGTTGCCGCTGGGAGAATCGGCAGAGAGTGTGGAGGTCTCGCAGGGAGCGCGCGATATCGAGGTGATGCTGCCGATGCGGACCACCGCCCATTTTCTGGACCTGGAGGGCGGGACGCCGGAAGTCTGGGTGCAATTTTCCAGGCCCGACAGCCACATCGAGCGGCCGGAACCGGAGTCACTCCAGAAATTCGTTCCCGGTCAAAGCCTCGATGTAGAGGGCCAGCGTTTTGTATTTTCCGGGCTCAGTCAAAACTCCCAGACCCGCCGGGCGCTGTTGTCGAGTCCGGAAGAGGGGACGCGACCGGATTCGGGGCTTATCGGCGACAGGATTCAACTCTCCGTCGACGGGCCGCAGTTTCGCATCGTCGATATTCGCGACGACTATCTCGATGTCTTTACGCTGGTCGCCGGCATCGGGGCCCGCGATGGGCGGGCGGCCGCACTGTCACAGGGCTATCCTGTCGGCGTCATGGGGCCCGCTGTCCAGCTGGAAGACGACGACGGACAGCGCTTTTGGGTCTTTGAGCGAGGCGGCGATCTCGTCGATGAGAGTCCCTTCGTCGGCGAGTCCCTCGAACTCGACGCCGTCCAGAGTTTTCCGTCGCCAGTGATGACCGTCACCTCTGCCCGTTCGGTCTGGCCCGCTGGTCTCGGCATGGTTCTATTTGTCCTCGGCTGGCTGGTCTTATTTGCATTTCCGGAACGGCTGATGCGCAGGCGCGACGACGGCACCGTCGATCTGTGGAGTCTCAACCGCATCGAGGTTCCCTTTGGTAACGGAACGGAGACGGCATCATCGACGACGAGTATTGCTGGAAGTGCCGGGCAATTGACGGCGATTGCGGCGCTGGGTCTGGCACTGGTATTCGGATCGACGGTTGGCGGAATGTTGGCTCTGGCGGGATTGGTGGCGGCCATCGGGATGCCGATGCGCCTGGACGGTGGTGCGCAACACCGGGCCGCCATCGCCGCTGTGGCCATACCGCTGGCGGTGGTCCTGGGAAGTGCGATCGCCTTTGGTACTCCGCGGTGGGCGCCTTCCGTCGAGCTCGAACCGGTGCTCTGGACAGCGCAGATCGGAGGCTGGCTTGCTATGGCCGTCGGGCTTATCGGGGCTGGCGTCCTCGCCGAGGAGAGTCGGGAAACGGGCTCCACTGGTGGCATCGTGACCATTGGACTGGCCGTATGGTCCGTGGTCGCCGCCGTCGTCGTCGCCGCCTGGCAGCGCGGCCAAATCACCGGTGACGGCCTCTCCATCCCCTTGATTGCCAACGGCGAATCGGTCGTCTGGAGCATCTCGGCTGTGGAGGCCGCCGATGGTGTCCAGATTCCGGCCATCGGTTCCGGGACACAACTCGGAGTGATTGCGGCGGTGGTCGCAATTCTGGCGGCCGTCGGCGTGATCGGCGTGGTGATGCGACGGCGGAAAACAGCGGTATTTGGCTGGTTCGGCGCCGTTCTGGCGTCGGTGACAGGAGCGTTGACCCTCGCCGGGGTGGGGCGCGACAGCGATAGCGTGTCACTGCCCGATACCGGGCGCTACGAAGAGGTCGCCGGACGCTGGCTGTCGTCGATGGATCTCCCCGACTGGATCGCCGGTATGGGGTCCTTTGAGATCGACTCCGATGCCGCCATCAGCATCGGTGGACTGGCGCCGGAGGTCATGGGCTTTACCCTCGCCGCCGTACTGTCGGTGACCGCAGTGGTGCTCATCCTCCACGGAAGCCAACAGAGGGCCTCCGAGCAACAACAGTCGTCGACGCCGGCAGCGCTGGCCGGAAGAGATCTCTTCGTGCGCAGTCTGATGTTCGGTGCCATGGGCTGGATACTGGGGCTGGTGCTGTCCTGGGAGCGCTTTGGGACCTTCGCGATGCACGGGCCCATGGAGTGGTTGGGATTGGGCCTGTTATGTTTCGGGCTCGCAGTGCTTATGGTCGGATGGCGAAACGAAGAGGCGGCGCCTGTCGCATTTCTTCGGACCTACGGACCGGCCATTGTGCTGAGTGTTCTGTTGTGGGTGGTGGCCATCGGCGCCGGCGGCATGACCGCTCCGGGAGCGAGTCTACCATTGCTTTAGCCCGTGGCTGTGCGATCGTTCGTTCTCAGAAGCGGTCAACAAATTCTCCCATCGGCCTTCGCCGGCTGATTTGCCCGGCCTCTTCGCGCGCCCTGAGCAAAGCGAAGAAGTACTCTTGGGGTGCGCTGGGAGCAACGTGACCGAGTAGTCTTGGAGTGCTCGGTCCGCTTTTTTGACCGCTTCTTACTGCAGGCCCTGTCTTGACGGGGCGCTTCGATGATTCGGTTTTCTCGTTTTCCAGGATGTGCCATGTCGCTCCAAGTTCACACCGCAGAATTCGTTACCAGTGCCGTCCATCCCGAGGATTATCCGGCGCCGGACCGCCCGGAGATCGCCTTCGGGGGGCGAAGCAATGTCGGCAAATCCAGTCTGATCAATACCCTACTTCATCGAAAGAAGCTGGTGCGTACCAGCAAACAACCGGGGCGGACCCAGACCGTCAACTTCTTTAATGTCAACGACGATATGTATTTCGTCGATCTACCGGGCTACGGCTACGCCGATGTCCCGGACGACGTCAAAGATTCCTGGGGCCCCATGATCGAGGGCTATCTGGGCAGTCGGCCCAATCTCAAGGCGATGGTCGTCGTCATGGACCTGCGCCGCGGCGTCGAGGAAGATGATTTCGAATTGATCATGGCCGCCCCCCTCTTTCAGATTCAGCCCGTTCTGGTCTTCACCAAGGCCGATAAATTTGGTAAAAATGAACGGCTCCAGCGCCGCCGAGAACTGGCCGAAGACATCGAAACCGATCCGGGGCAGCTTATTCTATTTTCCAGCACCCAGGACATGGGACGAAAAAAATTGTGGAAACGGCTAAGTTACCTGACGGGAGCATGAGGTGTTGGATGACGAAAACGGCAACCGAGAGGGCAGGTTGAACACTTCGCTCCGAACCGCCGGTGTCGGCGACGCCGCACGACTCGTCAATCTGCAGGAGCGCGCCCGAGACGCGGGGTGGAGTGAGGATGGCTGGAGGCGAGAGCTGAATCGACGTCAATCCACGGTCTGGGTTGTGGAACGCCAATCAGATCGGCTGATCGCGGCACTGGCCATGTGGCGCGTCCTCGACGAGCTGCAGATCGTCGAGATTGTCGTCGACCCTGCTTATCGTCGACAGGGCATTGGCGCTGAACTTCTCAATACGGCGATCGCCGTAGCGCAAACCCGAACCATTCGCACCGTCGTCCTGGAAGTGCGCGAAAATAATGAACCAGCGCTGGCGTTGTATCGAACACTCGGATTTGAGTGCGTGCAACGGCGAGCCGGCTATTACGATGATGGCCACCGGACTGCGCTGATCATGAAACGACATATCGACGCGGGGCGAGGTGGTTGATCTTCCGGGGTTAATTTGTGTATGGCAGGGGGGCGAGTCCACCCCTATTCCCAGTGAGCCGATGGAGTTGCCGGTGAACAATGGATTGAAAGTATTCGCAGGTAGTAGTCACCCGGCCTTTGCCCGGGCGATTTGCGACCATCTCAATACCGAACTCGGCGCCAGCCATACCGTAAAGTTCAGCAATGAAAATCTGTTGTGTCAGGTCGAGGAGAATGTCCGGGGACACGACGTGTTTGTCGTCCAGACCTCGGCGAGTCCCGTCCACGAGCACCTCTTTGAGCTGCTGATCATGATCGACGCGCTGCGCTCGGCCTCTGCGGCCCGGGTGACGGCGGTGATGCCCTACATTCCGTACATTCGCAGCGATAAAAAGGACCGACCGCGCATCTCGATTACAGCTCGACTGGTCGCCGATCTGCTCAAGACCGCCGGCGCCGATCGAGTGTTGACCATGGACCTGCACTCACCGCAAGCCCAGGGGTTTTTCCGGATGCCCGTCGACCAACTGCTCGGCGCCGGGCCGCTGTGTGAACGCCTGCGGCGCGAAGACCGCAGTGAATGGGTGCTCGTCGCCGCCGACGCCGGCGAGGCCAAGGACCTGGGGCGATTTGCCAATCGCCTCGATTTACCGATGGCCATCATCGACAAACGCCGCGAGGGCGACGACGAAAATCCAAGGGCGGTCAGCCTTATCGGCGACGTAGAGGGCAAAGTCGCGGTGGTCGTCGACGACGAAATCGCCAGTGGCGGTACCCTCTGTGAAGCCGCCGACTTTCTGGAGGAACGGGGCGCCACGAAGGTCTTGGCTACGGCGACCCATCCGATCTTTAGCTCCAATACCGGTGAGCGACTGGAAGACGCCTTTTTGGAAAATGTCATCGTCACGGACACCGTGCCGCTTTCGGAGCGCGACCGGGCATCGGATTCGGTGGAGGTCATTTCGGTGGCTCCACTCTTTGCGGAAGCCATCGCGCGCATCCACGATGGACGGTCTGTCAGCAAGTTATTTCGGCCGGAAGTCGTCGAGGACCTGATGGACGAAGTGCTGTAATCGAGTCCGCTCACAACAGTGGTAGCCGGCCGCCGGGAGTTGTCGATTTACGAGGGAGCCCGGCGGTTTTGTAGTTCTCTCAGGCGCTCGAAGAAGGTGCTCATCGACTCTTGGGCGTCGTAGACCTCCAAAAACGGTTCGAGCGACTCCGAGGTCGGCTCGTGGTCCGATAATTCCGCCCATTTCAAAAACGGGACCAGAAATGGTCGGGCGGCGCGTAGCTCACGGGCCAGGAGTCGAGCCGTGACTTTGCCTTCCTCCAAAAACCCGGATTGTTCGTAGTGGTCGAGCAGTCGTTGGCGCGGGTATTCAACGCGCCGAAAGGTGATATCCCAATCGCCTTGCTGTCCCTCCAGTATGGTGTATTGAGCCCGCCAGTCGCCATTGAAGGGAAGGCCGACAGAGCCGGTGTTGACGATCATTCCCCGCTCTCCCTGGTAGTGCAGAGGGCGGTGGGTATGAGCGCAGACCAGGACCGATCCGTCGATGAGTTCCAGCAATTCCTCGAGTCGATCGTCGGGCGTCCAGTGACCCAGCCCCTCGGTATGCGAATTGGGGCTTCCGTGAAAGACCTGGATTTCGGGACACCGTTTCGAGTGCAGCGAAAAGGGTAGGGCATCGATGAATTCGATGGCCTCCTCGTCTAATTCTCGGGCCATCCATCGCGAGGCGGCCCACTGTTCGTCGACCAGCCAGTTGTCGGGGACATTGCGCCGGCAAAACGACAGAAGATAGTCCTCGTGATTGCCGCGCACACAGGGCCATTGGAGTTCGTCGATGCGGTGGACGACGTCGCTTCCCTGAGGGCCGCGACCGACGAGGTCCCCGGCAACGATCACCTCATCGACATCGCGCTCCTCGAGATCGGAGATCACCGATTCCAGGGCGAAGAGGTTGGCGTGAATGTCGGCGATAATGGCGATGCGATTCATACCCGAAATCTAACACTGGAGACGGGGCAGGTCCACCGATGACCAAAGGCCGACAATTCTGGTGCTCAAAAGCGGTCAAAAAAAGGCGGACCGAGACTCGCCGAGATGAGTTGCTTGGCTTTAAAACCATCAAACGTAGGCATATCCGGAGGATATCTGGAGGCTTGAGCGCAAATCAGCCGGCGAATGTCGATGGGAGACTTCTTTGCCAGCTTCTTACACCCACAGATAGGGTTTCCAGTCGTCGGGATGGTCGTCGACGTTGCCGGCGCTTGCCGAAAAGGGCCACCACCGCGGCTCCGTCGGTTCGTTGAGTAGCGGCATCGACGCCTCTTCCGGGGTCCGTGAGCATTTTTTGCGATTGCAGGGCTGACAACTGGTGACGATATTCGTCCAGTTGGTGCCGCCGCCGCGACTTCGAGGCATGACGTGATCGAAGGTCAGCTGGGAGGCCGAAAACTTCTCACCGCAATACTGACACCGGTAGTTATCCCGGCGATAGACATTGTTGCGCGAGAAATGAACACGTCGATGCGGCACTTTGACGCGGCGCTGAAGCCGCAGTACGGACGGGAGATCAAAGCTCTCGGTGGCGGAGCGAATCTTACGGGAGTGGGCGACGAGCATCTCTGCCTTCCCCAGCAATAACAGTGTGATGGCCCGTTTCCAGTCCACAATCGATAGCGGTTCATAAGAGGCATTCAACAGCAGCGCGGGTTTCATAGCTGGCTCCACGGTCTGGGCTCACCTCGGGGCACCCGAACTCCGGTGGTGAGCGTGGTACGCACTTCGGGGATGACGACGTTGACTCCAATCCTCGTCGTTCCAAACTGTCGATCACCTTGAATATATTTCACTGAGTTTTCAATGGGTTTTGCCAGACAGGTCTGCAGACGACGCGATGCCAGCGGTGCAATTGGGGACTATCCTTGTATCGATGCACCGGAGATTACCAGAATTCGTCGGGGATATCGAAGGGGCTTCAACTGCGCCGGCGGTGGGGCTTGCGGGGGGCGGGAGCGCGGGCCAGCGCGACGACGGCGATCGCCTGGTAGCCCGCTTCGCGCAGTGCCCCGGCAGCGGCGTCGGCGGTTGCTCCCGTGGTCAATACGTCGTCGAAGACAATCGCCGACTGCGTTGTCGGCGCCGGGCCGCGGTACGCGAAGACACCTCGGGTGTTGTCGTAGCGCTCATCGAAGGAGAGTCCGGCCTGGCGAGGAGTATCGACGGTCTTGGTCAGTCGGTGGGATACTCGGCGGCATTCGGCGGCCCGAAGATATCGAAGGGTCAAACTCGGCACATGAAAGCCGCGCTTTCGCAGTGAGTTGCGATGAGAGGGCACCGGGACGATGGGGCCGTCGCCTGGCAGGGCGTCGACAGTGTCGTGAAACCAGTGGTGTGCACGTCGGCACAAGGCGCGTAGCGCCGGAAGATCGCGGCCGTATTTGATGCGACGGATGGCATCGGCGACGGCGTCGTCGTACTCCCACAGCGCTGTGACCGTGTCGAAGGCCGGCGTTTTAGTGTGGCAGCGACTGCACAGCGACGTCGACTGTCGATGATTCGCAAAGGCCTCCATGGGTAACGCACAACGTCGGCAATTCGGCGATCGGAGTTCGGGCGCCAGGGGGCGGCAAATTGAACAAAATGCTCGCTGGCCGGTGGTGGTCCCGTCGCATCCGGCACAGGCCGGCGGGAAAAATGGCGTCAGCTGGCGGCCGATGAGGTCGAACGGGGTCGATGACACGGTCGCTTCTCCGCAAGAGTTCGATGTAGGACTGATGACGAGTGGCCCTACTCTTGTTATCGACGACGAGACAAAAATGTTGCGTGTCATCTCAGAAGCGGTCAACAAAAAGCGGACGGAGCAGCCCAAGACTACTCGTTCGCGTTGCTCCCAGCGCACCCCAAGAGTATTTGGTCGCTACACCCCAACGGCACTTCTTCGCTTCGCTCAGGGCGCGCGAAGAGGCCCGGCAAATCAGCCGGCGAATGCCGATGGGAGACTTTTTTGACCGCTTCGCAGGTTATGCCGACTCTCGAGGAGAAAGAGGATGAAGATCACGATCATCGGTGTGGGCTCGGTTGGCGACGATCGCGTCTCGAGTCTGTGCGAAGAATACCGAACGCGCTTGGGTCACCATCTGACCGTCGATGAGGTTGAGGTCAAGAAGGGGCGGGCCAATGACCCGGCGTCGGTGATGGAACAGGAGGCCGATCGATTGGAGGAAACGGTCTCGGAGCGGGCGATGACGATCGCCATGACCGAGGAGGGCAAAACCCAGAGCAGCCGTCAGACGGCCCAGGCGCTCAACCGATGGATGGTCGGCGGTCGAAAGGAAGTGGCCTTTCTTATCGGCGGAGCGTACGGACTGGCTCCTCGTCTGAGGCGGGACGCCGACCGTCGTTGGTCGCTGTCGGAGATGACCTTTCCCCACGACATCGCCCGGATGCTGCTGTGGGAGCAGATGTACCGGGCGATGACGATCATCCGCGGCGAGCCCTATCACAAATAGGTCACGCCGGTCCGGGGAGAGGGGTTATTCGAATTGCTGGGTCTCGAAGTGGCCGTACAACTCGGAGGGCGCATCTTCGAGTTCCAGGCGCGGTGCTTCGGTCCACATCCGCTCCAGGTCGTAGTCGGTGCGCGCATTTTGATCGAAGACGTGGACGATAATATCGCCGTAGTCCAACAGGGCCCAGCGACCATCTTCGGTGCCTTCGGTGCTGATCGGCGGGCGGTTCGCCTCGCGCATGCCCTCGTCGACGCGTGTGGAAATGGCGTTGACGTGGCGCTCGGAGGTCCCCGAGCAGATCACGACAAAGTCGGTGTAGCTGACGCGACCACGGAGGTCGATGACCACCGTGTTGAGAGCTTTGAGCTCCCAGGTAACGGCGGCGATGTCGCGCGCGACCTGTTTGAGTTCCTCGTCGATCTCGGTGTTGTCACCGAGGGCGAAGGTCGGAGCAGCAGTGTCTTTGCTCATTCGTCTCCCGTGCGAAAAAGTGTGAGCGTACAGCGCTCACGAATAAAAACGGGGCCGAGCCCCGCGGTCCGAAATTTCACTGTCGGACCTGACCTCTACCTAGAACAACGAACTTGGTGGTTGTCAATTCCCGAAGTCCCATCGGACCGTAAGCGTGCATCCGGGTGGTGCTGATTCCAATTTCGGCACCGAGCCCGAGTTGACCGCCGTCACTAAAGCGCGTCGACGCATTGACCAGCACCACCGAGGAGTCGACCTCGTCGACAAAACGCCGGCTCTGTTCGTAATCGTTGGTCACGATGGCTTCCGTATGGTCCGATCCAAAGCGGGCGATGTGGTCCATCGCCTCGTCCAGGTTATCGACGACGCGAACCGCAAGCTCCAAATCCAAGAACTCGGCGGCGTAGGCCGCGTCGTCGGCGGCCTTGAAGTCGTCGACATCGACCTGGCGGGCTGCCTCGGCACTTCGCTCACAAAGATGGAGTCGAACGCCGGCATTGTCGAGCTTGTCGAGTAGCCGGGGCAGGTGCGTATCCGCACCATCGTCCAAGACTAACAGAGTTTCGGCGGCGTTGCATACGCCGGGGCGCTGGACTTTGGCATTGAGAACGATGTCGTCGGCCTCATCGGCCTCTGCCGAGCCGTCGACGACGACGTGACAGACCCCTTCGTCGTGTTTGATGACCGGAATCTGAGACTCGCTGTCGACGAACTCAATCAACCCCTTGCCGCCGCGGGGAATGACGACATCTAATTGGTCGCTCAAGGCCAGCATGGTCTGGACGGCACGGCGGTCGGTGGTGTCCACAAAGCCCAACGCCCCGGCGGCATCGTCGTCGAGGGCGCTGGCGGCCAATCCCTGTCGCAGGGCGGCGACGACGGCCAGATTGGACTCGAATGCGTCACTGCCGCCTTTGAGCAGCACGCCATTACCGCTTTTTAGACAGAGGGCGGCGGCGTCGCTGGTGACGTTGGGCCGCGACTCGTAGATGATGGCCACCGTCCCCAACGGGATGCGCCGGCGGGCGACCTTCAAACCGTTGGGGCGGGTCCACATCCGATCGTGGCCGCCGATGGGATCGTCGAGAGCTGCGATCTCCTCGATGGCCGATGCCATCTTGTCGATGCGCTCCGGAGTCAAAATCAGTCGATCAATAAAGGCGTCGTCTAATTCGGCGTCCTGGGCGGCATCCACGTCGCCTCTATTGGCCTCCAAAATTGCCTCCGAATCGTCGCGAAGCGCCGTCGCCATCGATATCAGGGCATCGTTTCTCGCGGTTGTCGACGCATGGGCCAGGGCGCGGGATGCCCGTCGGACCTGAGAGGCGTGATCGACGAGCGCGTCGGGTGAAAATGAAGACGACACAGTGACTCCAGTGGTCTGCTTCGGTCTATTGGCGGTCGTGTATTCACGTTCAGCGTCGAAATTCTTACGCCCGCGCGACTACTGGGCGGATTGTAGTTCGGAGGCCCGTCACGTCAACCGTCGACGATCCGATCGGCATACCGCCTCCGATCGCCAACAGGGCCTGAAACGGCGGGGGATGGCCAAATCCACCCTCGTGGCCTTGACAAATCAAAGGCCATGAATAATGTCTCCACCGCTAGCACTCGAAGGTTCCGAGTGCTAATTCGCGAAAACTACTGAGCGCAACCCCAATAACCTCAACCTCAACAGAGGTGACAACATGAATATCAAACCGCTGTATGACCGCGTGCTGATTCAGCGCGTCGAGAGCGAAGAAAAAACCGACTCGGGTATCATCATCCCCGATTCCGCCCAGGAAAAACCCCAGGAGGGCATCGTTCGCGCCGCCGGTGAAGGGAAAGTCACTGACGACGGCGATACCGTGCCGTTGAAAGTCAGCGAAGGCGACAAGGTCCTGTTCGGTAAGTATTCCGGCACCGATGTCAGCATCGGTGGCGAGGACCACATGATCCTTCGCGAAGACGAACTTCTGGCCATCATCGAAGACTGAATCCAGTCTGACGGACAGAATTTTTTGGTGCCACAGCGCTGATTGTCAGCGAATTTGGCAACGACAACGACGCAACCCGAAAGGAGTGAAATCATGGCTAAAGATATTATTTTCGATACCACAGCTCGACAGCATGTACTCGACGGAGTCAACACGCTGGCTGACGCTGTCCGCGTCACACTCGGCCCGAAAGGCCGCAACGTCGTGCTCGACAAAGACTTCGGCGCCCCGCTGATCACCAAAGACGGTGTCACCGTCGCCAAGGACGTCGAACTGGAAGACAAGTTCGAAGACATGGGCGCTCAGATGGTCAAAGAGGTCGCCCAGAAGACCTCCGATACCGCCGGTGACGGCACCACGACGGCCACCGTTCTGGCCCACGCCATCCTGCGAGAAGGTGGCAAGCTGGTGACCGCCGGGCACAATCCAATGGAGATCAAGCGCGGCATCGACAAGGCCGTCACTGCTGTGGTCGAAGAACTGCACAATATGGCCACGGCCACCCAGGAGCGCGATCAGATCGCGCAGATCGGTGCCATCTCGGCCAATAACGACGACACCATCGGCAATCTGATTGCCGAGGCCATGGAAAAGGTCGGCAAAGAAGGTGTCATCACCGTCGAAGAAGCCAAGGGACTGCACGACGAGCTCGATACCGTCGAAGGTATGCAGTTCGACCGTGGCTATCTGTCTCCGTACTTCGTGACCGACAGCGAGCGAATGGAGACCAACTTCGAAGACCCCTACATCTTGCTGTTCGACGACAAGATCAGCAATATGAAGGAATTGCTCCCGCTCCTGGAGCAGGTCCACAACCAGGGCAATCGCCCACTGCTGCTGATCGCCGAAGACATCGAAGGCGAAGCACTGGCGACCCTTGTGGTCAACAATCTTCGAGGCGTCCTCGACGTCGCCGCCGTCAAAGCCCCCGGCTTCGGCGACCGCCGTCAGGCCATGCTCGAAGACATCGCCGCGCTGACCGGCGGCAACCTCATCAGCGAAGAACGAGGAATGAACCTCGACGGAGCGTCTCTCGACGACCTCGGCTCCGCTGATCGAGTCACGATCACGAAAGATGAGACCACGGTGGTCGGCGGCAAGGGCAGCGCGGATGGCATCAGCGCCCGCGTCAGCCAGATCAAAACCCAGATGGAAACCTCCACCAGCGACTACGACCGCGAGAAGCTCCAGGAGCGCCTGGCCAAGCTTGTCGGCGGAGTAGCCGTCATCAAAGTCGGTGCCACCACCGAAGTGGAGATGAAAGAAAAGAAAGCCCGCGTCGAAGATGCACTCAACGCGACGCGTGCTGCCGTCGAAGAGGGAATCGTCGCCGGTGGCGGCGTGGCCCTGATTCGCGCGGTGTCGGTCCTCGAAGATATTGATCTTCCGCAGGATCAGAAATTCGGCGCCCAGATCGTCAAAAAGGCCGTCGAAGAGCCGATTCGCCAGATTTCGAAAAACGCCGGCGAAGAAGGCTCGATCGTCGTCCGTAACGTCCTCGAAAGCGATGACGACAACTACGGCTTTAACGCCCGCACCGAGGAATACGTCGATCTCCTCGAGGCCGGCGTCATCGATCCGGTCAAAGTGACGCGAACGGCGCTCCAAAACGCCGCCAGCATCTCCGGATTGATGCTGACGACGGAAGCCATGATCGCCGACAAGCCGGGCGACGACGACGACGGCGGCGCAGCCGGCGGCGGTGGCGCCCCCGGTGGCGGAGCCCCCGGAATGGGCGGCATGGGCGGCATGGGAGGAATGGGCGGAATGATGTAACCCCCATCTCCGGTAGCGCAGCGAGTCGCTGAACGTTGGCTACTCGCGCGCCCCATCCGGTCTGTTGTATCGACCCCGTCGCCGACTTATCGGTGGCGGGGTTTTTTGTTGGCCCATAGCTCCGACACAAAGGACTCTCCCCACCAACCCCGTCCGTCGGCCGCCAATAAGTACAGCTGTTGGCCGCCCTCATCGAGCTCGGCTTCCACCAAGACAGCTTCTACCTCGGTGTGTCGGTAGATCTCGCGCGCCAAAATTTCGATTGCCCGCCGGCGTCGATCCGGCGTCGATTCATGGATTTCGATGGTGACGACGGCGCGAATGCGATCACTGGATGCCAGAAATTGAATGTCGTCGAGATTCCAGCCACCATCGGACAGTGGCCATTCCGGTCGTCGAGTAAAGGAGAGGGCACCGACAGGTGAATCGATGGCGCTGATGTGGCTGGTTCGCCGGAATGCCACGGTACAGTGAAGGCCGACTCCCAGTCCCAGGGCAATTAGTACGGTCCAGAATAGGAAGTTCACGCCGAGTTGCGGGGGCCGGAGAAATACAGGTGGTTGAAGCCGATTGTAACCGAGTGTACCGTCGTGATTCCATGTCGCTCACCGTGCTGTGAACGCCATCTGCTATCGCGCGGCGGTCGGTCGAACGACGACGTCAGTTCGTCGGTGTTCCGATAGGGTATCACGAAGACCGTCTGTTCTTTTAGCGCTGGTCTGCCACCGTCGTTTACATCGGGTCGGGGCTGCCGGGCTGGGTTTGAAATCGAGGACTGAGCTATCAATGATGTTGGAAATTCAATGACTCAGGATTTTCTGCCACCATCACTGCAGGAAATGCTACAAAAAGGGGCCCTGTTTGATGGAAAGTACCGACTGGTTCGCGCCATCGGCCAGGGGAGTTTCGCCTCCGTCATCCACGCTCGCCATGAGACGATGGACCGCGATGTGGCGATCAAGGTCCTTCGCCCCGATGTCATCGACGAGCATCCCGATGTCGGGGAGCGCTTTATCAACGAGGGGCGCCTCGCCAGTCGCCTCACCAGTGCCCATACGGTCATGATCTTCGATTTTGGAGAGACCGAAGAGGGCATTCCGTACATGGTCTTGGAGTACGTCGACGGCCGCCCGCTGGACTACGCGATGGACAAGTACGGGGCGCTGGGATTGAAGCGCTCAGTGCGGATCACAATGCAGGTGTTGGAGAGTCTCGAGGAGGCGCACAGCCACAATATCATCCACCGCGATCTCAAACCGGCCAATGTCATGGTCGGCAAGGGGATGAAGAAACAAAAGGAGGGAGTCCACGTCAAAGTGCTCGACTTTGGCGTCGCCAAACTCGTCGACGAGACCGAAAGCGATGACGCCGTCGAGCCCGAGGACAGCGGGCGCCACTCGACGCAATTTATCGGGACACCGCGCTATATGAGCCCGGAACAGATTCTGGGCCGCGAGGTCAGCCCCGGCAGCGATCTCTACAGTCTGGGGTTGATTTTTTTCGAGATGTGCACCGGGCGGCCCAGCGTGCCGGGAGATAATGTCGCTCGTGTCGCCCAGGCCCATCTCGCCGAGGGACCCCTCCAGTTGGCGGGAATCGAAGAGGTCCCCGGAGTGCTACGAGAGGTCATCTGGACGGCGACTGGCCGCGATCCGGAGGACCGCTACAGCAGTGCTGGAGCGTTTCGCCAGGATCTGGAAGCGGCACTCGAGCAGGGGCGCAATCGACATCAGGAGGTGCGATCTACCGCTGAGCCGACCCCCAACGGCGACGGTGTCGAAAGCGCCGATGGTTCGCGGCGGCGCTCCGACGTCTTTTCCGGCGATGGTTATGTCGAAGCCCCCAGCCAGGAGTTCGTGGAGTCGACGACATCTTCGGCGTCCGGGACCAATAGTCGCCCACCGTCTCCGGGATCATCGCCTCGGTCGCCGAGTCGGCCTCCGTCGCCGAAGTCGGCGCGCCGATCGCGATCGGCATCAGCGACTGATCGCTCCCCCTCCCGGCGGCGATCGACACCGGCGACGGACACCGCCTCCAGTCATGACGACAGCGAACTCGAATTGGATATGGAGTCCGTCGAGCGCCAAAAGCGCAACGCATCCCGCGAGCGCCGCCGGCGACGGAAGCAGGAGCAACGACCCCGCCAGGGCGACCAATCCCAGTGGAAGGGCTGGTTGGGGAGTATCTCTGTGATTGCCGCGGCGGGGTATATCGGATTTGTCGTCGTCGGTGCCGCCCTGACGATGTTCGGCGTCTCGATGCGCCTGCTTTTGGGCATCTTTCCAGTTGGACTGGCACTGCTGTGGGCGATATTCTCGGAGAATGCCTATCCCGATAGAGTCCGCCGGCTTATGATTCCCTGGGCGAAGCGATCGGTTGTCATGGCCCTCTCGGCTGTGCTGTTACTGGCGGTGGTGATGCCCGGTGACGCCGCAGAGGGACTTCGAAGCCAGGCATTGTGGTTTATGCAGGGCTGGCCGGAGTCGCTGCAAATGAGCTGGCTGAAGGCATTGACCGAAGTGATCTGTGATTCGACGGCGTGGTTCATGGAGTTGCTGCAGGGCCTGGTGCCCTGGTCATAATAAGCGAGAAGCGTGATGGCCGATTTGCACCGACGACTCGAGGAGATGATTCGCCGGCCCGAGAAACTGGGGGGCCGCTATCAGATCGGGCGTCGGGTCGGAGCCGGTGCCTACGGCATGATATTTCGCGGCGTCGATGACGAGACCGGCGTCGATCTGGCCGTCAAGGCCGTTCCGCCTCAGGTCCGTCAGCGCAGCGATACGGCGATCGGTCGCTTTCAGCGCGAGATGAAGGTCATTCGCAGCCTGGACCATCCCAATATCATCTCTCTTCACGATTGGGGACGGACCAACGACGGAATCATCTACATGGTCCTGGAGTTTATCGACGGGACGACCCTCGACGAGGCCGTCCACGGCGAGCCGTTGGTCAAAGAAATGGCCATCGATGTCACGTCTCAAATCGCATCAGCCCTCCAGACCGCCCACGACGCCGGGGTCATTCACCGCGATCTCAAGCCGGCCAATGTGATGCTCGAGGGCGACCGCTGGAAGGGGTATCATGTCAAAGTCCTCGATTTCGGAATGGCGAAGGTCCTGAGCCCGCTGGGCGACGAATCGATCGTCGATTTGACACGCGAGGGAATGGCGGTCGGGACGCCTCGATATATCGCTCCGGAACAGGCGCGGGGCCAAACCATCGGGCCCCAGGCTGATATCTACGCGCTCGGTCTGCTGTTATACGAGATGCTCACCGGCGTTCAGGCCGTCCAGGCCGATTCTGTCGAGGGCGCCGTCGCGGCACACGTCGCTTCCGGCCCTCTGGAACTCCCCGATGCCGATGCAATCCCGCCCGAACTCCACTCGGTCTTCTGGAAAATGATCGCGAAGGACGTCGACAGCCGGTATCCATCGGCCCGTCGCGTTGTGGAGGCTCTCAAGACTCCTGCGGAGCCGATCGTTGCCGATACCGGACAGGCCCAGATTGGTCCTGCGCTCGGCGATGTGACCGGCGATTTTCCGACGGCTGGTAACCATTCATCGGATGGTCGGCAATCCGACTCCTCGACATCCAATCATGCCCCATCTTCGGGGCGGCGCGAGCGACGCGAGCGGCGCGTCGACATGCTTCGGGAAGAGGAAGAGCTGGAATTGGACACCGAGGCATATGAGGCGGTGACCAAGAGCGGCGACGATAGCGATAGTGGTCGGGCGGCACCGAGTGCAGAGAGGAAGCGCCGGCAATCAGCGGCCAACCACGCCAGCCCCCAGGCCGTTCGTGTTCCCCGAGATCCCGGAGAGTGGCTGGAGGCGGGATTGACGGTGGTCACCGTTCCACTGGCCTTTCTGGCCATTGGCGCCCACGCTGCGGGCCTGGACTTCGGGATGCGATGGGCCGCCAGTGCCGCTGTGCCGATTGCCATCTTTGGATGGTGTGTGGCTTCCGCCAGCGCCGATTGGAATCGCTCCTTCGGACGCCGTGGATGGATGGTCTCCGTTGCCGTCCTGGTCGTTGCTCATCTCGTCGATTCCCAGCAGTTGGCCACGGAATTGATGCGCAGTCCGGTCTGGTTTGTGGAACCACTGAATTTCATTCCCGGCATCGGCTGGCTGGAGGACGCCGTGGCCGCCGTATCGCGGCGCTGGGCGAGGTTGATATTCGATTTTCTGTGACGATCGGCGGACTTAGGTCATGGATAGAAGCTGGCGACGATGGAATGGACGACCCAAATGTGCTGTTTCAGACTTCGCAGCGGGGTCCCCGGGATCGCAGCGTAGAGTGCGCTTGACATGATGAGACCGGAGAATGTAGCAGTTTCCCGTTCTATCACAAGTTCGTCCCACCGAATACACTTTGCATTATCGAGGAGATTCCATGGGTTTGTACAAAAGTCGCTTCATGACGTTGGTGCTCGCCGCCATGCTCGGCGCGGGCCTGATTGCCTGCGACGACGGTTCCGATGAGGATGGCGCCGAAGAACAGGAAACCGAAGAGGCGTCCGGTGAAGCGCAACTCGACGAGGCGGAAATCGAGGACCTGCCGTTCTACGCGACCGGCCCCGTGGCGCGCATCGACGGCGAAGAAATCGGTGAGCAGGAATTCAACGAGATCGTCCGCGAGCGCACCGAACAGATGCCCGGAGAGCTTCCTCCGCAGATGGTGGAGATGTTCAAAGAGCAGAGCGTCAATTTCGTCATCGACAAGCACCTCGTCGATGAGGTCTTGGCCGACGAAGATATCGAGGTCACCGAAGAAGACCTCGATGAGGCTCTCGAAGATCTCAAGGCTCGCATGGGCGATGATGCTGCCCAATTCGAGCAACAGCTCCAAGAGATGGGGATGACCGAGGACGACTTGCGAGAGAATATGGAGCAAGACGTCGAACTTGAGAAATATCTGGCCACCCAAAATGACCTGGAAGTTTCGGATGACGAAATCCGAGAATTCTACGACGAGAACGAAAACGAATTCGTCGACGAAGAGCAGGTCGAAGCGCGACATATTCTCATCGAAGTCGACGAGGACGCCGATGACGACGTCGAAGCGGAGGCTCTGGAACGGGCCGAAGATGTCTATCAGGAAGCTGTCGACGGCGGCGACTTCGGTGAATTGGCCCGTGAACACTCGGAAGGCCCGACCGCCGAGCGCGACGGCGACCTCGGCACATTTGCTCGTGGAGCGATGGTCGAACCCTTCTCCGACACCGCTTTCGACGACCTCGAAGTCGGCGAAATTTCGGAACCGGTTCGCACGCAATTCGGTTTCCACGTCATCGAAAAGACGGACCACATCGAAGGCGGTGAGGCCGACTTCGACGATGCCCGCGAAGACATCGAAATGCAGTTGACTCACCAGAAGCGACAGGAAGCCTTCCAGTCCTTCCTCGAAGAGCTAAAGGCCGATGTCGAAATCGAGGAGATTGCTGACAATATCGAAAGCAATGTCGAGGTCCCCGATCAGCCGCAGGGACAGCCCATGCCCCATGGCGAGCCCGGCCAGCAGCCGCAGCAGCCTCAGCAGCAGCCCCAACAGGGAGGCCAGCAGGGCGGTCAGCAAATCGAGATCAACCCCGAAGACCTCGAGGGCGGCGAAGACGGCCAACAGCTCGAGCTCGATAGCGAAGATCTGGAGATCGAGCTCGGTGAATAACACCACTGAATATTGAGGACGATGGGCCATCGGTCCCCCCACAGGGGCCGGTGGCCTTTGTTGTTTCGAATGGATGCGATTGTGCCCGGCCAGGAGCCTGTTGCATACAGCGGACCGATTCCTCGCCGAGAAGATTTTGATGCCAGGCTCGTTCGTCTGACGACGAAATAGCAGCGCTGTTCGGATCAATACGAGCGGTGTATGGCGCAAAATCGGCCGGCGAGACAATGTGGAGCTTATGTGAAACAGGATCCTGGTGCTGACCGCTGGAAGTACGTGGGTGGTCCCGGCGAGGACTGGGCGAGGAGGGCAAGGCGCGGTGACGAGGCGATGCCTTAGCATCGTCGAGAAGCCGCAACACAGCCATCGTCGTTCAGCACCGCCGAGAGCCCCGGCGTAGTTTCGAAGGGCAGCACTAGAACTTGACGCCGGGGAAAAATATAGCGATACCGCCCACTCGTGATTCAATATGCTGTACTGGTCAAATGCAGGGAAAAGCGATGCACCACTGGATAACAAAACTGCCGTCATCAATGGTCGTTGTTCTTTTGTGCGCCGCCGTCGCCGGCTGTTCGACCACCGCTTCTGAGCAAGTCGAACAGGAGCATGAGCCGGTCGAGCCGGAGTATATCTCCGATGATGAGGTCGCTGAACTGGAGGACGAAGGGCTACCCTTCTACGCCACGGGTTCCATTGCAATCATCGATGGTGAATTGATTGATCCCGGCGACTTCAATGACGCGGTGCGGGATCGCACCGAACGGATTCCCGGTGGGTTGCCTCCCCAGATGATCGACCAATTTAAGGAACAGACCATCGATTTCTTCATCGAGCAATACCTCGTCAATCGAGTGCTCGACCAACAGGATATCGAGGTAACTGAAGATGACATCGATGAAGCCCACGCCGAATTTCGCCAACAATTTGCCGATCGGGAAGCCTACGAGGTGCAGCTCGAGCATCTGGGGCTGACGGATGACGATATTCGGCAAAGTCTGGAAGATGATGTGGAACTCGAGAACTATCTGGCCACTCAGTACGACCTGGACGTCTCAGAGCAAGATGTCGAGCAATTTTACGACGATAACCGCCAGCGATTTCAACGTCGCGAAGAAGTTCGGGCCCGCCATATTCTGATCGAGGCTCCGGAAGACATCGATGAAGACGAAGAACAAGAGGCCCTTGCCCGCGCCGGGGAGATCTACGAGGAGGCTTCAGCGGGCGCTGACTTCGTCGAACTCGCCCAACAGCAATCCGAGGGGCCGACGGCGGCCGACGGCGGAGAGCTCGGAACATTCCCCCGCGAGCAGATGGTGGAGCCGTTTACTGTCGCGGTGTTCGACGAATTAGAGGTCGGTGAGATTTCGGAGCCGGTGCGCACGGAATTCGGCTTTCACATCATCGAAAAATTGGAACATCACGAAGGTGGCCCGAAAGAGCTCGACGAGGTCCGCAGCGATATCGAGATGGAATTGAGAAATCAGCGCCGCCAGGAGGCGTTTGACGACTTTATCGAAGAGCGCCGAGCGGAGGCCGAAATCGAGGTCTTCGACGAGAATATCGAGGTCGCCGACGACCTAGAGGCCGAGTTCGATGTTGAGGGCGATCCGGATTTGGATATGGAACCGGTGGATTGATGTCCCCCCAGACCTGGATCAGGGCGTAGTCTGACTCCATTTTATCAATCTTCGCCCGACTCCTCGGCCACCAGTTGTGAAAATCGCTGATAGGCCTCAAAGGCCTCGCGATAGCGGCGGCGGATCTCGAGGACCTGTGCGCGGGTGAAGTAAAAGAGCGGTTCATCGGCGAGGTCACCGGAGTCGTACAGGTCGTCGAGTCGCTCTTCGGCGCTCCGGTAGTCACGGTCGGCGCGCTCCAACAGCGCCCGGTACAGCTGGTGGATGGCGCCGTATTCGCTGTATTCCTCGGGGGATTCGTCGAGGTGCTCCAGAGCCCTTGAGCGAATATCACTGGATTCGAGCGCCGCCAGCCCAGAGCGGCGTAGATCTTCAGCGCCATCGGGCCAATGCTGGGCCGCGACCACATCGAGCTCCTGTTCTGCTGCCTGAAGGACGTCGAGGACCGCCGAAATCGGCGGTGGAGCATCGGTCTGCGAGTGGCCGGAAGCCGCCGAGTACCCCGCATCATCGAGGAGCTGTCGGCTCAATTCCGGTTTGCCGGAGATCCAGACGGCCCGTGCCAGAGCGGCGATCTGTTCTGGCGTCCATCTGTCGGGCCAGTCGTCGAGATAGGGGCGCGGATCGCCGTAGTCGTCGACGCCAAAATACCAGTCCGTAAAGAACTGCGAACCACTGCTGGGCATCAGCACGTCGCGGGGTGCGGAGTACTCCAGAAGTCCGTTGTCGTCGGTATTCAGCGGGGCGTCGCCGGCGAAATCGGCGAGCTGTCGGTGATTCATGAACAACAACCCGTACAGGTCGTGGGCACTGTGGACGTCGGCCCGCTGAAGTTCGTCGCGAACGGACTCGATCTGCCAACTGTCGCGGTAGCCGTCGGCGCCAAAGGGCAGAGGTCGTTTGCTTCCTATCAACACGACATCGGCGCTTTTGGGCGTCGTCGAAAAGGCCTGGACGTGGTCGAATACGGAGTCGAAGGTCCGGAAAACGGTACGGACATTATCGGGCTCCATCTCGTAGAGCTGAACCCACTGCGCGTAGAGGCCGCCCGGTTCCAGTCGCTGTTTGGCGCGTTCGAAAAACTCGACGGTAAACAATGAGGAGACGCCGGATATCCAGGGGTTGGATGGCTCGGAGACGATGATGTCGAAGGTCTCCGGTGTGTACTCCAGGTAGTTTCGGCCATCGCTTTCGACGAGATTGAGTCGATGGTCGTCCAGTGGCCTGTGATTGACGTGCTCGAAGTGGCGTGAGGCGCCGATCATCTCTGACTCGATCTCGACGACATCCAGTTCGGCGAGCGGCCACTGCAGGCTGGCTCCGGCGGTGACGCCACTGCCATAGCCGATCATGGCCGCTCGTTCGCCACCGGCTTCGATGTCGGGATAAGCGCTTCGGATGATAAAGGGCAGCAGTCCGACCAATATCTGGGTGGGCATGTCGGCGGAGTCGGAGGCCTCGGGCTTGCCGTTGGCCTTGAGCGTCAATGTATCGCCCCGGCGCTCGACGGAGATCGTCGACGTCAATCCGTCTTCGTAAAATAAGATCTCCGGGTCGTGGTCCTCCAATGCGTCGTCGGCGGTGATATTCTGGGCGATTTCGGCGCGAAAGGCTCCCGATGTCAGTCGGGCCTCGTCGAGGGGCGGAGCGGCGACAAAGATGGCCGTCGTCACCGCGGCGCAAAGCGCCAACCATGGGGCGCCGCCGTACCCGTCCCGTGCTGTTAACTCCAGGGCTGCCAGTCCCACGGCGATGGCGATATTAAGGGCGGTGACGGCGGCGATGGCTCCCTGCAGTCCCAGCCAGGGCATCAATATAAACCCGGCGGCGAAACTTCCGATGATGGCGCCGGTGGTGTTGTACGCATAGGCATTTCCCACGTCGGACGCCGTATCTTGGACGCGCTCTGTGACGGCCCGGACCACCAGTGGAAAGCTCATCCCCTGAAGAAAACTCGGCGCAAAGACGACCAGTGCCACCAGGGCGAATTGAAAGAGATAGACCTCGCCGACGTCCGAGACCGGCTGGCGAAGTCGATCCAGTAGCCAGGCCGGAATTTGATTGAGCGTAAAGAAGCTGATGGCGGCACTGGCCGCGACGCCGAATTGAACTGCGGAAAACCAGAAAACGGGGCGTCCGATCCGCTTTAGAAACGGCGACATCGCCGCACTTCCGAGGCCGATACCGACGAGTACGGCGGTGAGCACCAGCGTGAACGAATAGGTCGAACTGCCCAGCGTCATCAGATAGGCCCGGGTCCACAATACCTGATAAGCCATGGCCACGGCGCCGGTCAGCCCGAAGGCGATCAGCGACGCCCGCAGTGCCCAGTTCGGATGATCTTCGGCGCGCGATGTACCGCCGATGATATCGGCCAGTTGCGAATTATCCAGGTCTTGGGCGTCGCTGTCGGACGCCGGTTTCTGCCCGGTGTCGAGGCGCCGAAGCACGATCCCTGTGGCGATGATGAGCGAGCCGAGCAGGATGCCGACAGTGGCAAAAGTGGTATTGGTCGTCGACAGACCAAATGTGGGAAGAAAGACGAATCCAGCCAGAAGGCAGCCCGCGCAGGCCCCAAGGGTATTGGTGCCGTACAGCAAGCCGATGTGTCCCTGAAAGAGCCGGTTTCGCTCTGCAACCCACTGGCTGATCAGTGGCAACGTGGCGCCCATCAGGGTGGTGGGCACGATGAGTATGGCGAAGACGGCGGCGAAGCGAAGCAGGCTAAAGAGGTAAAAATCACCGATAAAGTGCTCGAATAAAAGCCCGTACACCAACGGCAATCCCTCCAGCAACAGGGGGACCGACAGTGCGAAGGCACCGACGCTGGCCTCCAGGATGCCGTAGGCGCGCATTTTATCGGGCACCCAGTCGGCGAGCCTTCCCCCGAGCCAGCTTCCAAGGGCCAGACCGGCCATGAACGCCGTGAGCAGTGTGCTGATGGCGAAACTGGTGGTGCCGAAGACCTGCTGAAGCATCCGCGACCAGATGACCTCGAAGACCAGGCTCGAAAAGCCCGAGAGAAAGAAAAATAGAAAGATGATGCGGTACACAGTCTAGCCGGGGCGGGGGATATTCTCTGTGATGCCGCTCGCCGTTGCGCCTATGCGGGCAACTCGTCGAGCCATCGCCGGGCGTTGGCAGTATCTCTATTTTCGGTGGCGCGCTCGAAGGCCCGTATTGCCACTTCTCCGCGCACCGTGTCGTCGGCGCTCTGGCGGTCGGTCGACAAGGCCGTGGTGGCGACTACATCGGCGGCGTCATCGAAGGCGGCATCGTAGAGGTGGGCCGCCAGATTCCACCAGCCGTAGGTCGGTGGAGGAGCGACGGCGGTGTGGTATCGGGCCAGCAATTTCAATCGGGAGCCCAGAGTATCGGCGTCGAGAAGGTCGGCGGCGTCCAGGAGTCGAGGCCAGACGAGTGCCACCGGGCGGGCGGCGGCGCCGTCGCCGTCGACAGATAGGCCGTCGAGGACCTCATTGAGTTCGTCGATGGCCGTTGCAACTTCGTCGCTGTCGACTTCGACGCCCGGCGCGTCGTCGATGGCAAGCATATCCAGGAGGCCGGCGACGGAGTCGGCGATCGGGAGCCGGTGGTCTCGTCCATTGGCCGACAGGGGATTGTCGCCTGCTCGGTAGTTGCCGCGGTAGCCGGCCTCCAGAATCTGGAATCGCCGAGTCGCCGGTTGCCAGCGGTCGGGATAGATGGCGCTCAATTCATCGAGAAGTGGCTGTGCTTTGGAGGACTCGCCAAAGGGCAACGAGGCCAATTCGGAGAGACGCTGACGGGCTTCCAGAAAACCACTCCACGTTTCGCGATCCGGGCCGTCGAAGAGCGTCTTCGACAACTGGGCGATGCGCCGGCTCTCGGCTTCCGGCAGATCCAGGCCCGCCAGTTTGAAGAGCGTCGACGCCGCACGGCGGAGGTCTCGCAATTTGAGGTGGCGGTGCGATGGGCGGGCCCGGGAGACGGCGTCGTGGAGGTCGAGGACAATGTCGATAGAGCGCAGTCGATCCGTCCACTGCGGACTATTGGCGAGGGCGACGGCCATCCAGAGCTGTTCCTCCGGGCGAAGCTCAGACCAGTTGAGCTGGCCCAGAATATCTCGCCCCTGATGGCGAGCATGGCCGGAGGTCAACAACAGCGCTCCGCGGCGCAATTCGGCGTGCAATCTCCAGTGCTCCTCGTCGATGGCGTCGGCGCGTCTGGCGGCGATTTTAAACTGGGTCGGCGCGGCGTCGATGTTGGCATCGACATCGCTGCGGTCGTCGATCTCCAGGAAGTGAGCGATCAGATAGGGGCCCAGTGGCCAGCGTGGGCGTGCATCGCTCAACCAGCGTCCTATTGATCGCATGACCGCCGGATCGACGTGTCCCGAAATAGCGGCGAAGGCCTTGAGCAATTCGGGGCGCGGCCGCTCCTCGTCGCCGAGAAATGGATCTGCAAAGTGGCTCAAAAACGCCCGATATTCCGCCGGGTCCTGGAGGTGACCGACAATGCGGGTCGCAGAGATGGTCATATCGAGCCACACCTCCGCGTCATCGATATTGCCCTCGGCCCACTGGGCGAAGTCGATGACCGCCGTCAGCGCCGGCGCCCATTGACCGTCGTCGATCAGGGACTCGATGCGCTTTCGGTAGCGTCGGATGCGGGTTGTTCGCCATCGGTTGCGTAGGCTCATGGGTGTTGGGGCGTTAAACGGAGGATTAGTTGTCGTCGGCCTTCGGGAGGCCCAGCGTGCGGATGCGCTCCAGGCGTTCTTCGACGTGGTTTGCGGAGCGCGCCAGTTTTTCGAGCGACGAAATATCATCCGGCGTCGGCGGTGGGTCCGGGAGGCGCCGCTTCAATTTTGCGAGGTTGTTTTCGATGGTCTCGATTTCACTGCGCTGCAGTTTTTCGGCGTCGCCGTCGGAGGCGTAGCTAAAGGAGTCGATGGAGCGGCGGATCGACTGCAGGCGACTGCTCGTGGTCTCAAAGAGAGTCAACGCGTATTGCTCGGGGTTTCGACGCCGAAACTGGAATTCGTCCTGGGCGACGCTTTCGTAGGTCGCCTGGATGCGGTCGGCGATGGCCTTCCAGCGGGCGTCGTCGTCACCATCCCAGGCGGCGTCGATTTCGCGGGCCATGTCGTCGAGTTTGTCACTCCACTCCTGGTGCGATCTGCCCAGTCGATCGCCGTCGGCGGCAAAGACGATTCGACGGATGGTATCGAGAATGGCCTCTACGCGGCGTCGGCCCGGCGAGCGCTCCGGGCGGGGTGCGTACTCCTCGAGCAGCGATTCGAGGCGTCGGGCCAACACCTGGAGGCGTCGCGGGTCGTGGCGAACGGCGGCTCGAATTCCGTCGCGAATATTGGTGCTCTGTTTCCTGAATCGGCGCTGTTCGACGCCCCACAGCCGCTGGTCGGTTTCCTCGATGCGATCGATGAGTTCTTCGATTTCATTCCATTGGCGGCGCCGCGGCGCAGAGGGGCGATCGATGCGGGCCTCGAATTTCTGGTCGCCCACCGTGCCGGAGGCCCGGATATTCATGGCCTGGTCGACGTCGACACTCAATTCAAAGGGAGTTCCCGGGGCCAGATCGTCGGGCAGGTGCAGTGCCAGGGTGTGGATCGGAAGTCGATGCTGAAAGAGCCGCAATATGAGCGCTCCGGACTGGTCGCCGGTCCTCAACTCGCGGTGGACGGTGGTCGGAAGATGGGCTCCCTCTTCGATCAGCGTGTAGCGCGTCGGTTCTCCATCCTCGACGATCTCGACGTTAATATCCTTGGCGAGAACCGCCGGGTTGGTCAGCGCCAGCGTCGGCGCCGGGCGGGCATCCTCGGGGCGCTCGGCAATCCAGAGTTCGAAGGGGGCGCAAACCATTGAATCACCGCCGTACAGGGCGGTGGCGACATCGGGCGACGACTCTGGCGGGAGTTTGGAGGCGTCGAAGTCCGGAAGCGAAAAGCGCAGTGGCTGGGAACGGCCCTCGAGTTTGGCGCTGCGCTGCGGTGGACCGTCGGCGACGCCGAAACTAATTTCGTCGGGATCGGCGTCGATGTCGACATTACCGATAAGGTGTGCGTCGGGGCTGTCGCCGGGGAAATCGGTGATAGAGATTGTGACGTCGTCGGACTGAAAGTCGCAGGAGCAGACCGCGGCGGCGTGCAGGGCAGCGCCGCGAGCGACACTGGTCTCCGGCATGTCACCGACGATGTGATCGGCGTCGATGTCGAGGTCGGCGCCGATGGTGTCGCGAAGTCGCTTGTCGACAGCGGGGACCCGGGTTGAGCCGCCGACCATAAAGATGCCGTCGATCTGGGTGGGCTCCAGATCGTGGCGGGACGAAGCGGTCTCGACGGCGCGACGGCAAGCCAAGATTGTGGAGTCCAGAAGGTCGTCGATGGCGGACTCGAAGTCCTGGCGTTTGACGGTGGTGCAAAGATCGACGGAGCGGCCGGAGCGGTCGTCGAAGATGTCGGTTTCGTCGAGTTCGACGCTTTCAACCTCGCTGAGCGATTCCTTGGTATCCCGCGCCAGTCGCTGGAGTGTGTCAAAGGCGGCGCGGTCGGTCTCTTCGTCGACATCGTCGCCGAGTTGGTAGCCTTCGTCGATGAGTCGACGGCGCAAGATGTCGGCCAGTCGCCGGTCGAAGTCGTCGCCGCCGAGGTGATTGTCGCCGTCGATGCTCAAGACCTGGTATTCACCGTAGACGGCGCGAATAATCGAGACATCGAAGGTTCCGCCGCCGAGGTCGTACACAAGAAAGGTGCCGTCGCCGAGTCCGCGATTCCAGGTGTGGTAGATGGCGGCCGCCGTCGGTTCCTGGACGAGACCGCCGACGTCGAGCCCGGCCTGCTGGCCGGCGCGGCGCGTCGCTTCGATCTGAGGGGCGTCGAAATAGGCGGGAACAGTAATGACGGCCTGTCGAGGATCGAATGAGCGGCCTGGGTACTCGTCGTCGAGGTGGCGCTCCATCCGATTGGCGACGGCCGACAGGACGATCGCCGATAGATCTTCGGGAAGCAATCCCCTGGCGTTTCGCACCTCTTCGTCGTTTCCCATCAGTCGTTTAAAGGACTCGATGCGCGGTATTCCGCTCTCGTCGGCGGTCTCGATGGCGTCGTATCCGGCGTGCCACCGGCTGTCACCGGCGGCGGCGACGACTGAGGGCAGCGGGGCGCGACCCTCTTGGTCGGTCGCCACCGATGGAGTGTCGGCGTCCGGTGGAAAGACGGCGGCTACGGTGCGCGTCGTGCCGAGGTCGATGCCGAAGGGAGGCGAGATCTTCATATGGTCACCGGGCTAAAAAAATCAGGAGTTGTGGCGCTGCGATGTCTGGAGAACCGAAGGCAAAAACGGCGGCTGTGCATACAGGCGTCGGTCGTCCATCCTCGGCAGGACCAGCGCGTCTTCTAATTGCGGCGTGAGGGCCGGTAATTCCGCATCGCCACCGTTGCCCAGGAGTTCATCGGCCAAATCCCATGGCGAGTCTCGGTCTGTCATCGGCGGTGGGGTCAGAGCAATGCACCGTGCGCGGTAGACCGGATCGGAGGTCAGGGCCCGCCAGTCTCGCTGCAATTGATCGCGCTCATCGGGGGGCAGTTGACGGGATTTCGCCTTCATCTGGCGCGTCAATTCCTGCATGTCGGCGCTCGGATCGAGGCCCCATCGTTCGAAGGGATTGTCACTGATCGTCATGGTCGATGTCCGGAGCGAGTTTAAAACGGAGGACTTCCTCTTCGAGATCTCGCTGGTATTGTTCCAGGAGATCGTTGTCGGGGTACAACTCTTCGGCGCGCTCAATCCAGGCGGCGACGCGATCCACAATGGGTTGGATCCGCGTCCTGGCAGCGCCCAGGCGGGCCGTAGCGTCCGGCAGCGGGGCCAGCTTGAGGAGCTGCCGATTGGCGCGCTCCAACAGCACATAGGAGAGCAGTCGCGACGCGTTGCGGTGGCCGGGACAGGTCTCGAGTGCCTGCTCGTAGGCATTCTGGCGATCGTCGAGAGAAAGCGCTTCCTCACCCTTAAAGACCAGCAAGTCGGCGATGGCGCCCTCGAGACCAAATAGGTCATCGCCACCGGCGGATTCGAGCCTCGCTGCGCAGTCTTCGAGGCGCTCGACCATCGGCGGAATGATGGCCATTTCGTCGTCGCGTCCCACATCCCGAAGATTCCAGATGACGTCCAGGCCTCGCCGCAGCACCAAGCGGTCCAGTGGTGGCGGGTAATTGAGGTGGCGACAGCGGCTTATGGTGCTGTCGAAAATCGCGCAGATCGTGGCTCGTTCGACGGTGTCGTAGTCCAGCGATTCCAGATTGTCGTCGAGCCGCGAGGTGAGCGACCGGTGAAGTCGTTCTCGGGTCGCTTCTACACCGTCGAGAATACCCGCCTTAAGGGGGGCATCCGATGCAACGTCATCATCGGAAAAAAGCGATTCCGCGCGGTCGAAGGCTCCCATCGCAAAGCGCAGAGGACGCCGTGCCGGCGGTGCATCCCATTGATGGAGTCGAAGTCCCGATGTTGCCAAATCGGCGACGATGTCCAGGGGGCCATCGAAGAGGCCGGCCAGCACTTCATCGGTCTCGGCTCGGCTCAGGTCGGCATTCGGGTCAAGGATCTCGTCGCGCAGGTAGTCGCCGTCGGAGAGCTGGCGCCAGCTCAGCAGCGCCTGCGTCCAGGCGCGGCGGGCGACCTCGAAGCGCGACTCCTCGATGGCCCGTTCAAAGAGCCTCGAAAAGAAGATGGCCTGGTGGTGTTCCGTTTCGTCGCTAAATCCCGCCTTTCGAGCGCGATTCCAGGCGTCGGGCCAGGCCTCGTTGATATCGAGCACCGGTTCAATGATCGCCCAGGCCGGGTCGCGTTGAAGGGATGCGATCCACCCTGCCCAGCGACAGCTCTTTTCGGTATCCACCGACAAAAGCCCCACGGACAGTCGATCGACGAGCGTCGGAAGATACAGTTCGGCGTCGAGCAGAGCGCGCAGCCGTTGGCGTCGGTCGTTCCGAACCGATGTCGGTGAGGGTAAGTCGAGAGTCACGTTCGGAGCTCCAGTCAGTCGATTAACCGGCTTCGTCGACGGATTCAAAACAGATATCGGTGAGCAGTCGTTCCAGAATGACGCGGTCCGGCAATGGGCTCGATTTCAATGCGATGTCGACCTCGAGCATCATCTTGAGGATCAACTCCACCTTGGCCGGCGAAAAAATTCGGGCGTGGCGCCGGTAGTCGTCGACGAAAAAGGGCGGCACATGAATGGTGGAGGCTGCCTTCTTGTTGGACGCACTCCGAAGTTTGGGGTCCTGCAGTCGCGCGACAATTCGATAGTGGCGGGCGATCATGTGAGAGATCACAAGTGGCGCCTCGCCGTCGAGCAACATGCGGTCCAGAACCTCCATGGCCGTCTGGTAGTCGCGCTCACCGAGGGCGTCGGTCAAATCGAAGACCGAGCGGTTTCGAGTGCGCGCCACAATGGCGGAGGCGTCGTCGACGGTGACCTCCCGGGGGCCGTCGCTATCCGACTCGCCCAGATACAGGTCGACCTTCTGGAGTGCTTGGTCGAGGGCCGCCAACTCGGTGCCGACGGCGTCGACGAGATAGGCGGACGCTTCGCGGCGCAGTCGCAGTCCGCGCTTATTGGCCTGCCGCTTGAGAAAGGGGCCCAATTCGTTTTCGTACAGCGGTTCGAATTCGCAGTGTTCGGCGGCCTTCTTGAGCTTTTTGACCATCCTCTTTCGACCATCGATGCTCTTGTTGATGGTTCGAGCGTGAAAGACCAGACAGGTCGTCGGCGACGGATCCTCGAAGTACGGCTCCAGTGGGTCCAATTCGCTGAGAGCCACTTCCTGAAGGTCGCGGACGACGACCAATCTCCGTTCGGCCATCATGGGAAGCATCTCGGCGGCCGCCAATACGGCGTCGCCGTCGATATCGGTGCCCTGAAAGGAGTCGTAATTGAAGTCGTTGGTGCCCTCCGGGCAGGCTGCTTTGGTGATCGCCTCCAGGGCCTTGTCGAGGAGGTAGGTCTCTTCGCCGTAGATGTAGTAGATCGGGGCCGGATCGCCGGATTTGATCTGGCGCAAGAATTTGCGAGCCCGTTTGGCCTGTTTGCTCATCGATGACCTCAATCGGATTCAGTTTGGCTTCGGCGCGTTGTCAAAGCGTCGGCAAGATCAGCGGACATGCCCCGCATGGCGTCGACGACGGCGCGGGTTGCAGCGTCTCGACTCCCGTACAGAGCACTGACCAGACGATCGTCGCCTGGAGCCAGGGTTGCCGCTGCCATGCCCCTGGATTCCAGCGACGGAGTCGACGGCTCGGCGCCCGGCGCGAGAATATCGCAGGATAACGCCATTTCCACAACCAATTCGTCGCTGTATCCGGCGCTGTGACGGTCTTCGGCTCGACAACGCACGGCGGGCACGTCGGAGTTATCCGTGACCCGCAGGCCCAGAAGCTCCAATTCGTCGATGAGTATCAGCCGCAGTTGAGCGTCGTCGATCCCGAGGTGAGCAGGCGTGGCGATCGTCTCGACAGCGACTGCCGGTTCGGAGTTGTCGCCGGAGGCTCCCGAATGGCGTTGACTGTCGGCAAACCCGTAGACGCCGCAACCGCTCAGAACGAGGGCGGCAACCAATGGCGTCACTGTCGATCGGAGTGATTTGATAGCAAGATTGGTGGGCCAGAAGCTATGATCAGTGCTCGGAGCAGTATCAACAAATGTCGTCGCGGAGTCCAACGCCCTTCGCCGCGGCGCGGTGGAGGAGCTGATCGGACGTCGATACCTCTCGCTGGAGACGGAGCCGTCCCCGGCTTCGGCTGTGTCGTCGTATTATCCGATAACCGCAGAACATGTCGCCAGCCAACCGCGACGCTGTCATCGCACGAGCTAGCTAATACCACCGACGTCTCGAACTTACGGACCGTGTCGGACTTGACATTTGGGCTTCATGGTCTTAATTCCTGCGAACTCGCCTCTGGTCCCTCTCGACGGGCCCGGAGACGCACAATTGGAACATCAGCGATAGTGGATGCCGTGGCAAATGCGGCGAACTCGAACGTTTGTACAACACAGGAGAAGATCCGTGGCTACTTCCCAGTCTGCCGAAAAACGAATCCGTCAAAATGAGCGGGCCCGCAAGCGCAACAAGAAGGTGCGCACCAAGGTCCGTACCAGCATCAATGAATTCGATGCCGCCCTCGAAGAAGGCGACGTCGAAGCCGCCGAAGAAGCGTTTCGCGGCGTGGAATCCCAGCTCGACCGCGCGGCCTCCAAAAACGTCATTCCGAAAAACCGGGCGGCCCGCAAGACGAGTCGTCTCGCCAGGCGCCTCAACAAGCTCAAAGAAGACTGAGCATAGCGCAAAACGGATGACCTCGCAGGGCGAATAAATGGCTTGTGGCGCTTGTTACGATAGGCGTTGTGGGCCTGTGACTCGGTGCAGGCGATTCCCGATTGTCGGGGCACGAAGGACGGCCCGCTGGTGAGAGCCACCGGGCCTTTTTTGTGTCTCCGAATTGTGTGCGACGCCGCAATCAGGGCCGCTCGGGCAGGGCGAAAAAGTCTTCGTGCGGAGGCCCCCGGCGGACGACGAACCTCCAGGAGCCGCTCAAATCGTCGACGACGGTCTCGCCGGTGCGGGCGTCGAGGGCTCGGCCGTCGACGAGTTCGCCGGAGATGACGTCGTGGCGATCGGTGCCGAAGGAGTCGAATGTGATCGATCCGCGTAATTCGAGGCTCTCGCGGTCGTTGAAGCAACTCGAAAAGAAGACCATCTTGCTTCGAGAACCCGGTGGCGGCTCCGATGCCTCGACGAGATCGATGGCGCTATCGGTTTCCACGGACGCAGTGTCGTATAATTCAAAGTAGACGGCGTCACTTCGGGATTTGACGTCGGGAGACGTCTGCAAAAAGATGCCGGTCCGACCGTCGCGGGTACGGGCCGCCAGAAAGTCCGGTTCAAAGGGAAATTGCTCGGCTATACAATCCGGCAAGGCGCCGGAATCGGCGGACTGAAACGAAGCGTACTCGTCTGCATTGCCACAGCCCGACAGCAGCAACAGACCTATTGGTACAATGACGGCGAGTGACGGTTTGATGTCCATCCTGTCGACTCTCCTCGGCAGTGAACGGGGCCGGATACGACCCGTCTATCAACATACTAGCAGACTGGACCGCCGGTCTCGCACCGTCAAGGTCGTCGAGGCCGTCGGACCCACGGAGTTGGTTCGATGAAAGAGCCCAATCAACAGGATTCGTCGCCCGATCCCGATCAACCCCCGGAGTCATTCGGCGGGGCCTTCGGATCGCGGACCATCTGGATTGCCGTGTTGATCGGGTTGGGGGCATTATTTGCGATCCATCACCTTCAGAGCCCGGGGACCGTCGAGGAGATCCCCTACAGCGAGATGAAAACTCGGGTCATGAGTGGTGATATCGAGGAGGTCGAGCTCTCCAAGTGGCAGATCTTGGCAACCCCCACCAGAGAGGCCCGCGACGAATTTCGCGACGAGTCGGGGGTCGAGGGCTTCGATAAATGGGAAGCCACCCGACTCCAAGATGACGCGGAACTGACTTCCATTTTGTTAGCTCATGGGGTGGTAATCAATGTTCAGGAAGAGCGGGGCTGCGGTGAAGGGGGCATGCTGTGGCTGTGGTTGATTCCGATTTTGCTGATCTTTTTGTTCTGGAGTTTTCTCGTTCGGCGTATGCAATCGATGAATAGTCCCGGCGCCGGGGGCAATTCGCAGATGATGAGTTTCGGCAAGAGCAAGGCCAAGGTCTACGCCCAGGAAGGTACGGGCGTAACCTTTGACGATGTGGCCGGGGTCGACGAAGCCAAAGAGGAATTGCGGGAAGTTATTGAGTTTTTGCGCGAACCGTCGCGTTTTACGCGACTGGGCGGCAAGGTGCCCAAAGGCGTACTGCTCGTCGGGCCTCCGGGTACCGGCAAGACCTTGCTGGGCAAGGCGGTGGCCGGCGAGGCCGAAGTTCCATTCTTCAATCTCAGCGGTTCCGATTTCGTAGAGATGTTTGTCGGCGTTGGCGCCGCTCGAGTGCGCGATCTCTTCGAACAGGCCCAGGAGAATGCGCCGTGTATCATCTTCGTCGACGAGTTGGATGCCATCGGCAAGACCCGCGGTGGAGGCGGGATGCAGACCAACGAAGAACGAGAGCAGACGCTTAACGCGCTGCTCGTCGAGATGGACGGATTCGATGCCCGCAGCGGGGTGATTATTCTGGGGGCCACAAACCGTCCGGAGGTATTGGACCCGGCGCTTCTTCGCTCCGGGCGCTTTGACCGTCAGGTTGTCGTCGATCGGCCCGACAAAAAGGGACGGCGCGAAATTTTGGATGTCCACGCACGGTCCATTGTTCTCAGTGATGATGTCGACCTCGACGTCGTCGCTGCACAGACACCGGGCTTTGTGGGGGCCGATCTGGCCAATATCGTCAACGAAGCGGCACTTCTGGCGGCCCGAAAAGAAAAAGATGCCGTCGAATTGGAGGATTTCCAGGACGCCGTCGAACGCGTTATCGCCGGGCTCGAAAAGAAGAGCCGGCGGTTGAGCGAAAAAGAGACCAATATCGTCGCCTTTCACGAATCGGGACACGCCATTGTCGCCGGGGCTCTCGATGGCGCCGACCCGGTCCACAAAATCAGTATTGTCTCCCGAGGCATCGGAGCTCTGGGATATACCCTTCAAGTGCCGCTTGAAGACCGCTACCTGGTGACACGAACGGAATTACAGGACCGGATCTGCTCACTGCTGGGTGGACGGGCTGCCGAGGAGTTGATCTTCGGTGATATCTCCAGTGGGGCGGCCAACGATCTGCAGCGCGTCACCGATATTGCGCGGCGCATGGTCAGCGAATACGGCATGAGCGAGTCGGTGGGCAATCTGAGTTTCGGCGACAATTCCAACCAGTATCTCGAGGGCTCGGGGCTGTCGACGCGCAACTACTCGGAGCGCACCGCAGAGATGATCGACAGCGAAGTCCATACCCTGGTCGATACGCTCTACGAGCGGACCCTGGAGTTGCTGCGAAATAATATGGAACTCCTCCACGAAATGGCGGAGACGCTCAAGGAGACCGAAGTCCTGGAGGGCGACCAACTGGATGGACTCATGGATCGCGTCCAGCAATACGATGGGCGGGATGACGACTCACCATTTGACGTTCTCGACGTCGACGAGGAGCCATCGGAGGCCGAACAAGAGGTCGACGAGGGGTCTGAAAAGGAAGAACCCGATGACGATACTACGGGTGTTTGATGGTTCGTCAGATGTAGGTCGCCGATGTCGATGTCCGGGGCGTCGGTATGGCAACACAAGCGATGAGATTCCGATTTTGATCCGGGGAGTACTCGGTCTCGACGCGCCACCGGAGTTGAATCCTGCGAGGTCGTTGTGACCGTCGATATTATCAGTCTGGCCATTGTGGGGCTGCTCGTCTTTCTGGGCTGGCGCTCCGGTGCCCTCCGCCAGATTCTGCGCGTTGTGGCCATCGTGGCGGTCGTCGTCGG